>Ga0302324_100000657_pt1 | contig 88180 bp, 75 predicted proteins | sample Palsa_T0_1_FD_201949 | JGI IMG/M metagenome (GOLD analysis project Ga0302324, IMG submission 201949) | Peat permafrost microbial communities from Stordalen Mire near Abisko, Sweden - Palsa_T0_1 | ecosystem: Environmental > Terrestrial > Soil > Palsa > Peat permafrost | place: Sweden: Abisko...
GGCGGCGCAGGCCATTCAGCGCACCTACCACTCGACCGCGGTTCTTCTACCCGACGGACGCGTGGTTTCCTCGGGTTCCAACAACGGCGCTCCAACCCAAATCACCTACGAGATCTACAGCCCGCCGTACTTGTTCAAGGGTGATCGGCCGGTCATCGAGTCCGCGCCTACGACTCTCACCTATGGCGCCACGTTCACCATTACCGCAAAACAAGCCGGTGGCATTGCGCGAGTCGCACTGCTTCGGCCTGGAGCCACCACCCACGCCGACGACTTCGACCAGCGCTACGTGGATCTCACATTCACCGTCGATAAGGGCATCATCCAAGCCACGGCCCCGGCGAACGGCAACGTGGCCCCGCCCGGCTATTACATGCTCGTTATCGTCAGCTCGAATGGCGTGCCTTCCGTCATGCCGTTCCTGCAACTCAGTGCCTCGACCACGAGCGCAGAAAAGCAGAAGGGAAGTGTTCCGGCACAGGCGAAGAAATAATCTCAAAGCCAGCGGGTGCCGGGGAAATGACAACCTGGGATCGCGCCTCGGAGGGATGTCCGAGGTCTCGGCAAAAGACGCGAGACCTGGGGCGCGGGTGGCCCACCCTTTCAGGTTATTTTCCTTCCCGTTACGGAACCGTGGGTGCCTCGTCCCTTCGACTCCGCTCTTTCGAAAATCCCTACCCATCGGCGAGCTCAGGGCAGGCTGTGGGCACCCTCGGGAGAACTCCTTGAAGCGGGTGAGGGGGCTACGGCTGGGTAGGGGTCCCTTCGACTGCGCTCAGGGCAGGCTCTTCGACTGCGCGCGCCAACTCGCGTTGCTCGCTGGCGTGCTTCGCTCAGGATGACAGATCGAGGGTTCCGCTTCTCGGGAGTTCCTACCCTTCGACTCCGCTCTGTCGAAAATCCCCGCCCTTCGGCAAGCTCAGGGCAGGCTATCTCGCGGCGGGTGGCACACCCTTTGATGTTTGTCGGGATCACCACGACTGAGGGTGCCCCATCCTTGCGTTCTGTGCAAGGGTGGGTGCCACGGACCTATACTCGTATAAGTTGAGATTCCTGCCACCCACCCTTTCGCACAAAACGCGAAAGGATGGGGCACCCACGGTGTAGGTAGCGCAAACAAGAAACAGTTTCAGAAGGATGGGCCACCCGGCTGGGTAGGGGTCCTTCGACTGCGCGCGCCAACTCGCGTTGCTCGCTGGCGTGCTTCGCTCAGGATGACAGATCAAGGGGTCCGCTTCTCAGGAGTTCCTACCCTTCGACTCCGCTCTGTCGAAAATCCCCGCCCTTCGACAAGCTCAGGGCAGGCTTTCTCGCGCGGATTATTAATAGACTCCGGCGCGAGAAATAGGGCACCCGGCGTCGCGTGAGGACCAAGGCCAATCCTCTACAGACAAGTGGAATCCCACCCTTCAAAGAACGAAGGGTGGGCCACCCATCCGCGTCTCCATATTGGTTTTGCTCGGGGTCTTTCCACTTACTCGACTTGTAGCCAATTGTCGGTGGGATTGAATTCCTGGATTGCGGCGGCGATCTTTGCGGTGTCGGGGCCTAAGTCGCGCTCGTAGACTACGCCGTCGCTGCTGGTCAGGAACGTCATGATGCCGGTTTGGGCGTAATCCACGGGGGTTGCGAGGATGGCGAAACCGGCGGTCATCCTGCCATTCACGATGTAGCTCTGAGCGCCGCCGGGGGCGTCGTCGCCTTGAGCGGTCAGGATGCGCAGCTTGTAGCCGTCGATGACCAGAGGTCCATCGGGAGAGAGCGTTGCGGGCGACGGTCCGGCGATTTCGCCAAGGTTCGCGAGCGGGCTGGAAACCTGCTGGTCGGAGGCGGGCCAGTAGAGGCCGTCCTGCTTGCCCGGAGTGCTGATAATGCGCTGGGCGAATTCAGGCGAATCGCCGCCGGCGGCAAAATACATTTCTTGCGCGCTGGCCAGCTCGGAGCAGGCGTCGATGGTTAACAGCTCGTTGCGGCCGATGTCGCGAGCCCGGATTTCCTCAGCGCCGGCGACAGCATCGAAGTACCAGTGGCGGGAGGCGTTCTGCGCCAGAGGCACGGGGAAAGCGAAGTTGTCTGCTCCGATGTAGAGGACGCGGCTGCCGTCGGTCATGTCGACCCAACGATTCATCTTCTCGTACTTGGACGCGAAGGTTTCTAACGCGGTTTTGTCGGCTTCTTTGTCTTTGTCTCTCGCGCTCAGCAGGACCTTGGTATCGAGGCCGAGGATTGCGGCAACGGCAGTCTCATTGCCGCTCTTGGCTGCCTTGGCCAGCGCGGCGCCAGCTTCGGCCGATGACGGAAATGTTATCTGGGTGTTTTCGGCTGATACTGAATTTCTTGTCTTGAGTCGTACAACCACCAGAGCCAAGGCGGCGAACGCCAGCACTCCGATTACAATCCGCATCCACTTCTTCGTCGTTTGGTTTGCATTCGATTTCATTTTCAATCTCCTTATGAAAGTTCTGATTTGTCTTTCTTTTATGAATGACTCATTCGGGCGATTACCGGCGGCGTCCGCCTCCGCCGCCCGAGTGGTGCTCCGCGGGCGCGTGCATTCTTGCCATATGGGGCTGGGAGCGTCGTCCTTCCATGCTTCCACGGCCGCGATTACTTTCCATGCGGTTGGCCCGGCCGTCTCCGCTCATGCGCGAATCGTTATGACCGCCATTATCCGCGGCTGCGCGCTGGACACCGCCATTGCCGCCGATCATGCCGTGATTGCCATTCTGCCCGCCGTTGGGACCACGGTCTCCCCAGGAGCTGCCGTCGGCGTGAGGCGTTCCATCTGCGCGCTGGACACCGCCATTGCCGCCGATCATGCCGTGATTGCCATTCTGCCCGCCGTTGGGACCACGGTCTCCCCAGGAGCTGCCGTCGGCGTGAGGCGTTCCATCTGCGCGCTGAACGCCGCCATTGCCGCCGATTAGGCCGTGATCGCCGTTGTGTCCACCATTTGGCTGGCTGTTCGGGCCAGTGCCAGGAACGTCGTGATGAAAGTGACCGTTCGGACCATAGTAGCCATTCGGGTGATAGCCGCCGTTGGGTCCGTAGTGCGTGTCGGTGCCGGGATGATAGCCAGAATTGTTGGCCCAGGGGTGATAGCCGTTGTAGTTGTTGTTGTTCCAGGTGTGGTTATTGATATAGGTGTTGTGGTTGTAGATGATGGTCGTCGAACCGCCGCCGCCGCAGCAACCCCAGTGCAGTCCCCAGGAGTGCCAGCCCCAGCCGAAGCCTCCACCCCAACCGCCGCCACCGAACGTGGCGGCGATGGTGATGGGCGATCCGAAGTAGAGTCCCACGCCCACGGACACGGGCAGCGCCGGCGCTACGTAGTAGGGCACCACAATTGGCGCGCCATAAACTATCGTCGGGTTGTACTGCGGAACATAAACCACCTGCGGGTTCGCGGGCTGAATCACGATGGTTGAGGACGCCGGCTGCGTGACCGTGATCTGCGAATTGGATTGCAGCGTTCCGGCGGCTTGCGCTTTCGCGCGCATCACTTGGACTGCGGCCATCACGTCGGGCCCTTGATTCGCGAATGCTTGCCCGAGGCTCGAGGTCCATGAGAGGTTATGGGCTAGGTTATCCAGCACTGAGGGAAACTGGGTCAGAGCCTTGACGCTGGGATCCCAGGATTGCTGGTCGACAGCTTGCGCGAGGGCTGCGCCGATCAGGTTTCTGTTTTGTGCCAGCCAGTCATCGGCGTATGCGATCTGATCCGGATTCGTAGCCGCCGCCAGCACCTGCGCCACCAGGGCATCGGGATATAGCGCGATGGGAGCTACTAGCGAGTCGAGTTGATCCGAGGACAGCGGGGCTGGGGCTGGAGCTTGGGCAGAGGCCGGTGCTGAAGTGGTAGGCGCCGCATTGCTCGTCGTTGGGTACGGCGAAGTTTGAGGCGCCGACGAGTAAGACTGAGTCTGAGCTTGAGTCGGAGCCGACATCGGAGCTTGATAATTGGTCTGCGCTGGCGCTTCATATGCCGATTGCGTTCCGGGCGGGACCAACTCTGGCTGAGTCGGATACGCCGCTCCGCTGCTGGGCGGAACTACAGTCGCAGTCGTGGCCGGACGCGTGGCTTGCCACGGGGCATGCCTGCCGCGGATCCCGTAGGTTCCGGACATGGTGTCTCCAAAGACATCCCCCGAAAAGTGGAGAACATTGGGGGTCACCGTGTTGAATCGGACGCGATGGCCGTGGACCTCGCCCTCGATTGGACCGGATTGTACGGGGCCCTCGAAGTAGCCGGTGATGTGATTGCCGTATTGCGCAATCTGGACGTGCTTGATCTCAACTCCGCCGCCGTTCACGCGACTGGAGTAAATCGTCCAGTTGCCTTGAACGTTGTCGGGGGGCTGCTGGGCGAATGCTGTGGTCCCCAAAGTCAGTGCCAGGAGGGCGACTGCCAGCTTCAGCGCTGCGTTCGTTTTCTTCATAACACTCTCCTCTAACTGCTGTTCGATTTGCGACGATTCGCTTCATCCTGTCGCTATCGGGATAGTCGCCGTGGTCAGGAATCTTCGTGTTCGCTGCACACACTATGCGGTTTCTGGCATGGACGGGGCATCTGACGATAAGGAGTTTTTTCGGTATTGCTGTGGGAGATGTGGGAGATACCACTTTCGGCTATGACAACAGTGCGGTGAGCCGGGCTTGCCCTGCTGCCCTGACGGTTGAGTCGAGGGCGCCGGCTGTTTTCCGGCACGTCCGGCTTGGATACTGAGTCGTAAAGTCCGTTCGCTATTGGAGGGGCGGGTCGATCATTCCCTGGAATGAAGTTCCCACAAACTTTCCTTTGGCGTCGAAATTCCAATTAAAGATAGCGCTGCCGGCGTGGGCGCAGGCGTGGCATCCGTTAATGAGGGGGTAGGCCACCGTGAACTGCACTCCGCCATTGGGCCCGGCTTGGGAATTGGGCCATATCTTTCCGTCCCGGTCTCCGGGCCAAACATCAACTTTGGGAAACTGGCGCTTGAGGTCCTGGAACTGCGAGCTGGCCTTCATGGTCTTTACGTCAAGCAACTTAAGATCCTCGACGTTGACGATGCGCGGTTGCCCATTCAGCAGCAGAAGACCGTAGTTTGTGTTGGCGCGCAAGGGGTATGTGATCCAAGCGAAGGCAACCGGCCCTTCATCCTGGAATCCGGTCATGATGCCAAACTCGCCACGACTTTGCTTGTAAAGTTCGCGCGTGAACTGCGCTGCGTCTGCTGGAGCGCCGGCTTTCGCCATCTGGCCAATCATGCATTCGGCATGGTTGGAACTGGACGACCGGTCACAAGCCGCGTGCGCGATGGTCACGAATTGCGCCGGCAACTGCCAGACGGCCGAGGCCCCGATTTTGGTTGAAGAGGAAGAGGGCTTCGATTGCGCGGTTAAACTCACACAGACGAAAAGAGAAGCCAGCAACCTGTAGGCGTAACGCATCTTTAATCTCCAAAGCCGAATCTCCAAAGCCGAATCTCCAACAACTCGCGACTCGGTGCAGATCGCGAGTATCGTAACAGCATCGAAGCACCCGGCAACCCTAACTTCTGGGTTGCGGGCGCTCCGACACGCTGGCTGGCGGCTAGGCGGCATCGCGGGTTGGGATGAAGATTAGCCCAAGCCCGGCGCCCACCGCCAGCAGGCCGAGCAGTCCCAGCAAGGGAAGCGGGCTGCCCGTCGACGGCAGGACCGGGGGAACGGCAACCGTGTCGATCACTTCGGCAATCTCAACTTCCTCACCGCTCGGTTGGATCGCCTTCACCGGAGTCTGTTCCAGTGCAGGAGCGGGAACTTCGTCACGCACAGCAAGAACGGGTTCGTTCACATTCTGTGCGATCTCAGTCGCCCGAGTTTTGGGGTAGACGAACTCCTGTCCGAAATTGTCCCCGGGATAGAACCACGCCTTCACGGCTTCCGGAGTACCGGACGGTCTTTCAGCGAACTTGATCACTGTGTCTCCGGTTGGCTGCAGGCGGTAGTTCGGCAGTGCCAGGATCGTCGTGATCAAGCGGGAATGATCTGCATTCCAGATCCGAACGATGTGGCGATCAGCCGGGCTGTTCATCAACTCGAACCAGTACGTGCCGGATGGCAGGACCGTACCCGAGACTTCCACCGGCTCGGGGAAAGTAATTTTGGTTGCTTTGTTCCAGGTGTCGGCGTTGGCTTTGCTCGATGCGAACAGGGCAGCGATCGCGACCAGGCACAACACGATCATTTGCAATTTTTGCGATTTCATTTTGTTCCTCCATTAAGTTTTGAATTTGCGTTTCGAACCTACTTTTCGAACCCATGGACAAGGACGTAATCCTGTGTCTCGTTTCGCCGCAACAACGCGCCGAAATCAGACGTTGTCTTTCGAAACTTGAACTGCTGCGCTTCTTGAACCGACGTCTGCACGCTACTCATGCAAAACGCTTGCCAAATCAAAATCCATTCAAAACACGCACGTTAACGGGCGCCGCGATTCCCGAAGCCATCGGGAGTTCACGAGATTTCGAGACAATGACGGGGTCAGCCGAAGCGGCAAAGTGCCACGGTCCCGCAAATAGACTCAAGAAGTCTGACGGTTAGCCGCTTGCGGATGTTTGGCGGCCTGCGTGCAATGTTCCTCGCAGCAGATGGCGTAAAGCTGATTTCGGGGGAATTGCATTTCTATGTGGAAGCTGACAAGAGTTGTCGATCGCAACTGGGTGACCTTTCGCATGAGCGGCCACCTGGAAGCAGAACACTTAGCGGAGATTCAGAATGCGCTGGCGGACGAAGGGATGGACGGGAACGTCGTCCTCGATTTAAGCGAGGTAACGGTGATCGCTCAGGAAGCGGTGAGATTCTTTGCTCACTTCGAAGTTGATCGCATTGACCTGCATCAATGTCCGATTTATATCCGGGACTGGATTGCGCAGGAAAGAAGAGCGATGAGACGCCGGGAACAATCGGAACCTGCCGGCTGAGTACATGCATGACATGATCTCCTGAGAGCGTTGAGGGAACTGGAGCGAGGAACTAATGAAACTTAGAACACATCTTCGGCGTCTGTTGTTGCTGGTGGGGTTCGGGTTGCTGGCATTCTATGCGGCGGCAAAACTCCATGAACTGATCCTGTCGCGGGCGAGTATGCGCCATTTTGAGCATCAAATTGAGGATCAAAAGTTGGCGAGGCGCGACAAGCTCGTCGAGGAAAAACGCGTCGTGAATACGCTGTCAGTCGCTCCCGATTTCGTATCGTGGTCGGAGCAGCGCATTCAGCAGTATGCGGAAAGTTTAAGCCAACGGGTTGCATCTCCGCTGGCAGTAATCCGCATCGACAGAGTTCACGTGGAGGCTCCGGTGCTGGAAGGCACCGACGACCTGACCCTGAACCGCGGTGTCGGCCACATCGCGGGCACGGCCCGCTTCGGCGAGAATGGAAATGTCGGCATCGCCGGCCACCGCGATGGTTTCTTTCGGGGATTGAAGAATATAAGGGTTGGAGATCGCATCGACCTGGAAGAACCCGGCCGAATTGAGACGTATGTGGTTGAGCGGTTGGAGACCGTGGAGCCGGAAAATGTAAGCGTCTTGCGGTCAGGCAACAAGCCGGCTCTCACACTCGTCACTTGCTACCCGTTTTACTTCATTGGCGCGGCCCCGCGACGTTTCATCGTTCATGCCGTACCAATTGGCTCGTAACGGAAGACTGCCTGGCGGAGAGGGGGGATTCAAACTTCTCCTTTGCTCCACCTCAACCCCGATCTGGAAACGTGCGTCGTATAAAATGGCACGGACTACAATACGGTGGCGAGCCTGAGTGACAAAATATTTTGGGGGCAGCATGGCGATCAAATTTGCACAGACGCACGACGGAAACGACGACTCCCGACGCTTTCAGCCAATGGAGCGGCTGATGGTTTATCTGTTCGGGACAACTGTATTATTTGCCGCGCTTGGCATGGGCGAAGCGGTCTACCGGCTTTTGTTTTCAGAGTTTGACGGCGCGACCGACCGCCTTCCGATCGAAGCAGCCTTCGGTTTGGTTTTTGCCTGGATTGCCATAAAGTTTGTCAGCAATGTTTATCGCAATCGCAAGGAAAGGAGCGCCAGGCTTAGCTTCATTTGGGCGCGGAATGATCAAATCCGCGGCGCTCTGGAAGGAATCACTCCCTTGGCCCATCCGGCGAAAAACCAGCAGTCGATCCGAGTCATCCGCGAAGAGGTGGATCGGATTGAGCTGGCGTTGAAGGAAATATTGTCTCGCTGAGCTTTTCGGCGTAGAACTCCGACAGGGCCCGTCCGCGGGACTCCGTGGTCATAAGCGCGCGTCAGAGATAAAAGATCAGGCTGCGAGTTTCATGGCATCCGGATCCCACTTCATGACGGTGCCACGCTCGATGCTGAGGTTGCTGAGCAGGGCCGCTCCAGCAGTTCGGTAGTTTCTAAGACACTACCTTCGGCTTGCCTGTCGAATTCCTGTTTTGGCGCAGGCGTTTCGGCAAAACGAGCGAAATTGACCATTCTCAAACTCAGCGACGTTGAATACTTAGGGCATGGAACCCGCACTCACGCAGAGGCGAATATTGTCTGTGCAGTGCCCGGTTTGCAGGGCTAAGCCGAAGGAGAGATGCACGCTCACAACCGGCCACCCGTCGGAGAAAACCCATCTCGGCCGAAGCCTGGCGGCCGCCAAAGCTCCGCGCCCTGAGAGCACCGTTTTCGCAGCGATGAGATTTCTTCGGGCAGCGACGAGCCGCGGCATTCGCAGGCTTCGCGGCCTTTTCTGAACAGGCAGGAGACAGGATGCGGGAACGAGTTCACCTGCGAACTCTGATGTCGTTCCAAGTCCACAAGAAGGGCAGCGCGGTCGGCGGCATCAGCGAGCCCAGCATCCAGCTAACCGGGTGCAACTTTTGGAACAAAGCGTGAAACCAAATATCAGTCGCGATTGGTACCGCCTCAGGCAGTTCCTCGGCGTCCGCTCAACAAGTTGATGACCACCACTACCAGCGCCACGACCAGTAGCAAGTGAATCAGGCCACCACCCACGTGCAAACTAAAACCCAAGATCCACAGAATCAGAAGTACAGCAACAATCGTCCAAAGCATGTTGATTCTCCTTTATTCATCCCTAGCGTGCGGTCTCCCGCTCGGCCTGAATCGGTCTTAGCGGCCTTTTGCATTCCAAACAAAAGCTCTTTGCGCGGGGCGTGATCAATCCGCAAAATGGGCACATCCTTTGCGGGCGGACTTCCTCGGCTTGCAGTCTGAAGATGCCAAATAGCTTTCTAAGGAAGTTCATCAGGAGCGGCATCCCCTGCGAAGAGGAAGAAGAACGGGTTCCATCGAAATTCACCTTTCTTGCAAGTCTTCTTGTGACACTCTGCGTGATTCGATTCCGCTCTAAAAATTACAGGCCGGCCGCCGATTCTGCGCTGGATGGCTTACCTTCCCTCCGCGAAGAATCGGCGGGGCCTCTGAGCTGTCGCTTCGCACCCGGCCATGCCTGGCCGGGCGTATTTCTTCCGACCTTTTGTGTTTCGCGCATGATGGGTACCTCATGCCGCGTCACGTTCGGATCCTCAGGTCGTTTTTTCAGTCCTTGCCTCCGGGGGCTTTTTTCTCGGGGCTCGGAGCGCTTTCGGTTTTGGGGGCAGCCTGCGGATGAGGAGCAGGCTGCGCGTGAGCAGTCGTTGCCGGATGTGAGGCAGGGGCTGCTTTCGGCGCAGGTTTATTCTCGGCGGGGCGAGGAGCAGCAGCTTTGGTTTCGACGGGCTGCTTTTCGGCAGGCGCAGCCGCCTTAGTTTCCGCCGGCTTCTTTTCAACCGGGCGAGGAGCAGGCTGCGCATGAGCCGCAGGTGCCGGCTTAGAGGCAGGCTGCGCGTGGGCGGTTGCCGTCGGCTTAGAAGCAGGTTTTGTATGGGCTGCTGGCGCCGGCTTAGGAGCAGGTTTGGCATGAGCCGTGGTTGTCGGCTTAGGAGCGGGATGCTCATGAGTCGCAGGTGCAGCCTTATTCTCACTCGATCGAGTTGTAGCGGCTTTGTTCTCAGTCGCCTTGCTCTCGGCAGCCTTATTCTCAGCGGCCTTATTCTCGGTCGCCTTGCTCTCGGCAGCCTTATTCTCGGCAGCCTTATTCTCGGTTGCCTTGCTCTCGGCAGCCTTATTCTCAGTAGCCTTATTCTCGGTTGCCTTGCTCTCGGCAGCCTTATTCTCAGTAGCCTTATTCTCGGCAGCCTTGTTCTCGGTTGCCTTACTGGCAGCAGCCTTGCTCTCCGCGGCTTTGTTCTCAGCAGCAGGAGCTTTGTAAGGCGCTCCCGCTTGCTTGGCCGCGACCACGCCTGCACCGCTAAACTCGCCCGGCTTTGCCGTGGCAGCGATTGCCGGACGCCCCTGGTTCACAGACGCCAAGAGTGCGTGGTTGGTGCTGGCAGCGTGCACGTGCTCGGTCTGCATCGATGTTGGCGGCGTGTGTTGCCCGCGTGATGCCGTCTCTTCCGCAGCGGTAGGACGGGCGGTAATTCCACCTGTGCCGCCGTTATAGCTAACATGGTTTACCGTGGTTTCGTTGATTACGGTTTTGTTGTAAACGTTGTGAATGTTCGAGACATTCACGTTATTCACCGAAGTGTTGTAGCTGAAGGCTCCGTTGTTCCAATATCCACCACCGTAGCCGACGCCACCGTAGCCGAAGCCGTAATTGACGCCACCGTAGAAGCCGACCTCGCCGCCCCAGTAGCCTTCATTCCAGGAGAAGGCATTGCCACCCCAACCCCAATAGCCCGGAGTCCAGAGCAAGCCAACGCTGGGCGGTTGGACCCACGTGCCCGGTACCCAGAAATAGCCTTCATCGCCATTCGCCCAATAACCGGGCGTCCACAAATAACCTTCGGCGGGAACCATGGGTTGGGTGTAAACCGGTAGCGCGGGCGGAGCGATCGTGATGGCCACGCCGAACTGCGCGAACGAGGCGGCCGGTATGGCCAGCATCACAACTGCTAACAACAGAAAACGGAGGTTACGCATTTTGACCTACCTTGCCAGATCATCCTTCGATTGCCCGGTGCGACCTTGACGTCTGCGGGCTGCGTGGAGTAAGAGGCGACGCCTCAAGCGTCATAGGCAAGGATTGCACGGACGCATTATGAGGTCTGTGCACTATGGCTCACTTTTGGGAATGTCGCTTTTGGGAGGCCAGGGCAGTCTTTCCAGGATGTCGTCGCTTTCTGGACCCGCACTTCCCCCCATCAGCGGTCCGCGCCCTTTTTCTTTACGGCTTACGCGGAGCTCTTTTACCCTGGTCGCGAGTGGGGATCGGGTTGCCACTTATTGCGGTTGCGCGTTTGCTGCCGCAGAAGACTGAACGGGCGGGGTCGAGTCCTTAGTGGAGGACACGCCCGCCGGGGTTTGCTTGGCCGCGGGCATTTCGGTTCCTGCTGGATAGATAAGGATCTGCACTGAACCCCAACCCGGATCGGGACTTCCGTCCGTTGGCTTGCCCACGCCCAGAGTCTTGAGCTGAGTATCGTCAAATCCGAAGTTCTCGACCAAATACTCGCGGACGACCATGGCCCGAGCTTCAGTCAATACCAGGTCCTTCTGGGCATCGCCCTCCATGCCAGCCGACACTACAATCACGGCAAAGCCGAACTGATTATCGGCCAGGAACTGGCCGCCGGCAGTCAGAGATTTCTGGTTTTTCAGCTTGGCCGAATCCTGCTTGTCGAAGAGTTGTTTCCCGGGGTAGGTAAATTGCTTGGTGGGAGTGCCCGCCGGCAGGCGCTCGATCTCATTCTTGGCCAGTTCGGCAGAATCTTCGTATCCCCGGCTCTTGAAATACCCGCGCAGCAGGAAATTATGCTTCAAGGCTTCCATATTCTCCTGGAAGTCGGTCACTCCGGCTTGCGCATGGGTCATGGTTTCATGCATGGAGCTCGATGTCAGTTCGAGATTGTTATAAAGCGTCTTGTCATTGACCAGCGCTCCGGCAGTTCCTTGACCGGTGTTGATCTTGGCGCTGATCGAGTCCAGATTCGCCGACAACTTCGTGACGTTCTGAACGGCTTGCTGGGTGCTGCCCAGAAGGACGCTGGCCTTTTGCAGCAGGTCCGCCATTTCCAGTGGCGGCTGGCTGGCGATGGTCTCCCCATCGAACACGTCGCGGGATTGAGCCGATCCGAACGAGATCGCCAGAAACTGATTGCCCAGCAAGCCCTCCGTCTCGATGGTCGCCACCGAATCCTGTTTGATGATCTCGTGGGTCGCGTTGCCGAGATCCATGATGACTGTAACCTTATCGCCTGGCTTGTGCGGCAGCAGAATGTTGCGCACCGTGCCGCTATGCACGCCGCCCACCCGCACGTCGGCTCCAGCATCCAGGCCCACCACGTTGTCGAACAGCGCTTTCACCTGGTAGGTCGAACTGAAAAGGTAGCGCTTGCCTCCGATGATGAACACGCCGGTCACCAGAATGGCCAGTGTCACAACGATGAAAGCCCCTAAGCGCGCCGCTCTCGACATGAGTCCTCCTGCGGGATGCCTGAAATTACGAGTGCTTTAGAAATTCCCGGACAAATTCGATGTCACTCTTCTGCAGTTCTTCAAAGCTGCCTTCAATCACGACGTTTCCTTCATTGAGCAGGGCCAGACGGTCCGCAATCGTTTTCGCGCTGTGCAGATCGTGCGTTACCACGATGGATGCCATGTGATGCTCTGCCTGAAGTTTGAGCACCAGATCATCAATCTCCCCCGAACTGATGGGATCAAGACCGGCGGTAGGCTCGTCGAGCAGCAGAATGTCCGGCTCCAAAGCCAGCGCGCGCGCCAGTCCCACCCGCTTCTGCATGCCGCCGGAAATATCCGATGGCATCTTGGCAGCCGCATCTTCCATCCCTACTTCCCCTAACAATGCATTGACCCGGTCGCGCTTTTCCGACTTCGACATCTCTCGTTTGTGGTGCTGCAGGGGGAACGCCACGTTCTCCTCGACGGTGAGCGAGTCGTAGAGCGCGGCATGCTGAAACAGAAAGCCCATCTTCGTCCGGATGGCGCCGAGTTGGTCGAGAGCCATGCCCGCAATATCCTGGCCGTGGATGCGAACCGATCCGGTGTCGGGCTTCTCCAGGCCAATGATGATCCTCAGCAAGACGCTCTTGCCGGTGCCGCTGCGCCCCAGCACTGCCAGGGTTTCGCCGCGCTTCACCGCCAGGCTCACCCCGTTCAAAACCTTTTGACTTCCGAAGGATTTGTGCAAGTCCTCGACAGCGACGACCGGCGCACTGCCGTCGGCCTCGGCTTTGCCTTGCTGGATCGCAGTTTGAGCTGCGTTTTCAGTCGGAGTGTGCTCGAGTGTGTCCATAAGTTGTTTCGCGATGCTTCTAACTCAATCCCGATCAAGTCCTACGGGAAAAATATGAGAATGAGTTTTACCAGTACCACATCCGCCAGAATCACGAAAAGGGATGACAGCACCACCGAGTTGGTGGCTGCATGGCCCACGCCGGCGGCTCCTCCCGTTGTCCGCATGCCCTGAAAACACGCGATCAGCCCGATGATCATGCCAAACACCGCGGTCTTGAATGTGGGTGGCAGCAGATCGTTGAAACTGGCGCCGTTAAAGCCGCTGTTGATGAATTGATGCAGCGAAAGTGGCTCAACCAGGGCCTGCGCAACCCAGCCCATGAGCAGGCCGCAGGCATCGCCGGCAAGGGTCAAGAGAGGCAGCATCAGGATGCACGCCAGAATCCGGGTCGCCGCCAGCAGGCGATAGGGATTCACGGCGGACGCCTCAATGGCATCGATCTGCTCAGTCACTTTCATCGACGCCAGCTCCGCGCCGATGCCCGCTCCCACGCGGCCGCTCACCACCAGGCCAGTGATGATCGGCCCGGTTTCGTGGATAACAGAGAAGACGATGGCGGCGGGCAGCAGCGATTTCGCGCCGAATCGAGTCAGGCTGTACCGGGCCTCCAACGACAGTACAACGCCCGTTGCCGCTCCAGCCAAGGCGACGAGCGGGAGGGATTTTGATCCGACTTCGTCGAGTTGTCGAAACAGTTCGCGGAATTCAAACGGCGGCGTCACGCCCGCACGCAGCACTCGCCAGAAGAAGATTCCGAGATCCCCGAACCATTCCAGAAACTCTGTGGCTCCGTTCTTAGGGGAATCCACGGCGGGAGAAGCTGCGGGGGAAGCTGCGGGCGAAGTTGAAGGGGCAAGGAAAGCTACGCCCTGCTCTGAAAGTGGAGGACGCATGACTCCAGTTGCGGCTAAGGGTTCGTCGATCACGGCACTGGATCCGCTTCTATCGCCCCGTGCCGATTGTTCAGGTGCGCACGGGAGAGCCACGAGTGAGGCCCGCGATAGAGAAACTCGAACGCCACGTTCGAGGCTGCATACTCGAGCAGGCTGTAGTTGCCCATCCGGAAGGCATCTTTGGCACCGTAGCGGCCAGGATACCATCCGTAGATCGCCGTAAAGTTTCCCGCATAGGGTGCGACCAGGGCGGCAAAAGAAAAGGCGCGATGGCCATCAGCCCCATGACGACCGGTGAGGGTCGAGATCAGGGCATGGTTAAACCGTGGCAACAGGCCTCGGCACTCACAACGGTAATACAAAGTGTCCTCGTGGAAGGCCTGCGCGAGAGCATAGCGTGTCGTAGTATTCACCGCCCCGATGGCGAGGTTGGAGGCGAATCTCTCGCCGTAACCTGCCATCCCTTGCCTCCACTCCGGAGGTGATTTGTCCGCCAGATTAATGGCGCCCACCAGGGCAGCGACGCCGATCGGATGAGGCCCAAACGCGTCGAATAGATAATTGCGCACCTTCACCTTCGTCGTCGGACGGATGTACGTCAGGTAAAGTTGCGCCGGGGGCGCGATCACAAGAGTGCCCGAGGAGGCTCTCGCATCGGCCAGAGTTTGCTCCTGCGCCGAGAGCGGCAGTGCTGCCACGGCCAGCAGCAGGGCGACGACGGACACCGACACGGGCAATCTTCGGCGCGATGTTCGGCGCAATGTCCGGCGCGATGTGTGGCGCGATGTGTGGCGCGCTTTCATTCTGAGATTCTCCTCTGGAAGCTTCGGCCTGTTCTTCCAACTGCGGGAGCGTCTGCCCTATAGGGTCAGCGGGCACGTTGCATGGTCGCACTGGCAGGCAATCTCGACTTCACCGGATCCCGCCTCCTTACAAGCTTGACCGCAGTATGGTTCGCCCGCTTGCGTCATGCAGCGGCATGGGAGGTGGGTACACTTCGTCTGCTCTGTTGTGGCCATCGTTTATCTCCTTGATGTGAAATCTGTTATGTGAAATCCGCTAAAGCGTTATGGTCCCCAACAAAACCTAGTGGGTCCACAAACTGAGCTTTGTCCTGAGCTTTGTCCTGAACTTTGTCCTGAACTTTGTCGCGGAATCCCCCATCGAATTCTCACTATCTACCTTCCGTTGTTGAAAAACTGGTCACAATTGACCGCCCCACGAAGAACCGTTACGGCGAACGGAAAACTTCGCCGGACGTGGGAAGAAGCCCTTAACGGTCCGGCGAAAGCGCGCGCTACCTCACAAAGTGAGCGATTCTGCACAGCACTGCCATGGCAAATGCGCGAGTCTGGATTTCTCTTGGATTTCTCTTGGATTTTCGCTTGGGAAAGAACTATGGGCATGAAAAGAAATCGTTCGCGATGCAGACCGTTACCACGGATTTAAATAAGGAGACGCCAATGTCGTTTGGAATCTATGCGGTCGGGTTCGCCATCTTGATCGGCGGACTTATGTATGGTGCGTACCTGATGCACATGCCCGCGCACTGGATTGTCGTAGGCGGCATTGTGCTACTGGGCGTTGGAATTCTGTCCGGGGTGAAGGCGACGCGCCAGAAAGACTCATCCGAGTAAACGCATCTTCGTGCCTTCGTGGTTGTCCAGCTATTGCACTGTCAGCGAAACCGATGTGGTTTGCGTTACTGTACCGTTTGCAGTGCCGGTTATCGTCACCTTGTAAGTGCCTGCTGGCGTTCCCGAGTTGCCGACAGGCGGGGAAGCGCTTCCGCTGGCGCCGCAGGCGACCTGCAGCAAACATCCGCCGAGCACCAGGAAGATGAGACAGAAGCCAAGGAGCTTTCTCAGACCTGCCTTTTTCATTCCAGCCCCGCTGAGGAACATAACGGGGATCATCAGGCCAAGAAAGAGCTTCACGCCCGAGGCTTGCAAGCCAGTCGGTGATGCGAGTGCCGCTTGTGGTCCGGCGGTGGCGACGTTGAGCGTGGAAGTGCCCGCATTGCTTGCCACCGAGACTGCGGCAAGCGAACAGGTGGCTGCCGGGCTTACCGCTGGAGAAACGCTGCAGGTAAGCGCGACCGTCGACGAGTTGAGTCCTCCCGAGGGAGTGATTGTGATGGTAGATTTCGCCGACGCTCCGGGCGCGACCGAAGCGGGTGACAGCGCAGTGGCCGAAAGGGCAAAAGCAGGAGCCGTTACTGCCAGGCTTATCGCCGTAGACGTACTGACGTTGTAGTTGCCGTCCCCGCTGTATGCGGCCGTGATGCTGTGGGAGCCCGCAGCAAGCGTGGAAGTTGAAGTCGTCGCGATACCACCGTTGAGCGTGGCACTGCCGATTTGAGTGGTCCCGTCCAGGAAGTTGACCGTGCCGGTTGGGCTCCCGGCTGTTCCCGGAGCGACCGTTGCGGTGAAGGTTACGGTTTGGTTCAGGTTGATTGATGTGGGAGCCAAACTCAATGTGGTACTCGTGCTTGCCTTTTGCACGACCTGGCTCAATACGGCGGACGTGCTGGCGGTGAGGGTGCTGTTTCCAGCATAGGTGGCAGTTATGCTATGCGTTCCTACCGCTAAGGTTGAGATCGCGAGCGTAGCGCTGTCATAGCCATTCAGAGTTGAGCTACCGATCGTGGTTGAACCATCCAGGAATGTTACTGTCCCTGAAATTGTTCCTGCGACGCTCGAACTAACTGTCGCGGTGAAAATTACAGATTGATTGGGGGTGGAGGGGTTCAGCGAAGAGCTTAGAGTTGTGCTGGTGTTTCCCTCTTGCACTGCCTGGATCAAGATGGGCGAGGTGCTGGCGATGAAGGTGCTGGTTCCGTCATAGGTTGCGGTGATGTTATGTGAGCCGATACTGAGTGTAGAAATGGGGAACGTAGCGACTCCTCCCGACAGGGCCGAGGAACCGAGTACGGCGGTTCCGTCTAGCAGCGTCACCGTCCCGGTAGGCTTAACCGTCGTGTTCGAAGTCACTCCGGCGGTGAAAGTAATTGCCTGGCCCAGGCTCGATGGGTTCGGAGAAGAGATCAACGTGGTGGTGGTGCTGGCCATCTGGACCGTCTGGGTGAAGGCGACGGTGTGTGATTCGAAGTTGCTGTCGCCGGAGTAGATTGCTGACATTGAATTCGAGCCCACAGGCAGCGCGGCAGTGCTCACAGAGAATTGGCCGCTTACCAGCGGTCCGGATCCAATGACCTTGCCTCCATTCTTCAAAGTCACAGTGCCGGTGGGCGCAGCGCCATTGGATACACTTGCCGTGACCGTTGTCGTGAACGTGACGGACTCGCCAACGATAGAGGGGTTGCCGGATGAAACCACGTTCATGGCCGTGCCTTGCGCATTCAGCAACATGCTCACCGTGTTACTGATGCCGTTGGCCACGGCCAGGTCAGGTGTCCCGTCGCCGTTGAAGTCTCCGACCGCCGCCGAGTAGGCTTGCGATCCCGTACCAAACAGGGTTGGGGAGCCGAACGTGCCGTCGCCATTGCCCAGCAGCAGACTCACCGCGTTGCCGGGTGACGGCGTCAGTGGAGTGCTGGTGAGCGCGAGGTCAAGGTTACCGTCTCCGTTGAAATCTGCGATGGTAATCGAGGAAGGATTTGCGGCGGTGGCGTAGGTCTTGGCCGTGCCAAACGTGCCGTCACCATTGCCTAAGAGGATGCTGACTTCTTGCGCCCTGAAGTCCGCGACGGCCAGATCGAGATTGTGGTCGCCATTAAAGTCTCCGACCGCCACCGAGAGCGGGTTGCCCCCTACTCCAGTGGGGTATACGACTTGAGCCTTGAATGTACCGTCCCCATTCCCCAAGAGAATGCCGGCATCATTATCCGTTTCGTTGATTACCACCAGGTCGAGATTGTGATCGCCGTTGAAGTCTGCGACCGCCACTGAGACGGGGCCGTTTCCGACGGCATAGGAGACTGCGGCCTTGAAAGTTCCATCGCCGTTGCCTAAGAGCACGCTCACAGTGTTGCTATGGAAATTCGAAACTACGAGGTCCAGCTTGCCGTCGCCATTGAAGTCTCCGGTCGCAACCGACGTAGGCTGGCTCTCTACCGGGAAATCCGCATGCCCCAGGAATGTACCGTTCCCAACTCCTAACAGAACGCTGACAGTGTTCGTCGCATAATTGGCGACTGCAAGGTCGGGGATTTTGTCTCCATTGAAGTCGCCGACCACAACCGAATATGGACCGGTGTCCGTTCCCGTCGAGAAGTAGGTCGGTGGCTGGAACGTGCCATCTCCGTTGCCCAAAATGATGGCAACATTGCTGACGCCACAGTTGGGAAAACTTGGACAATCGCTGTCGGTCACTGCCAGGTCCAGAAATCCGTCGCCATTGAAATCCGCCGTGGCGACCGAGTACGGAGTGGCGCCGGCTGGATAGTCCGTGCGCGATTGGAAGGTCTGGTTGCCATTGCTAAGCACCACGCTGACGGTATTCAAACCGGAATTTGCTACGGCCAGGTCGGTGTTGCCATCCCCATTGAAGTCTCCGGTCACCACGGAGTAGGGGATGTCTCCCACTCCGACGTTGATGTATGACCCGAATGTGCCGTCGCCATTTCCCCACAGCACACTGATGCTGTTGCCATTTCCGGCCGATACCGCCAGATCTACCTTTCCATCACCGTTGAAGTCTCCCACGGTTACCGCTGTCGGGAAGGCGGCCGTGACGTATTCCACATGAGTCTGAAATGAGCCGTTTCCATTTCCCAGCAGGATACTGACGGTGCTGCCCTGCTGGTCGGCAACGGCAATATCCAATTTGCCGTCTCCATTGAAATCGGCCAGCGCGATCGAAATCGGGTTCGCTCCGGTTGCAAACTGGAGCTGTCCCTGAAAGGTTCCATTACTGTTGCCCAGGAAGACGCTGACTATGTTGTTGTTGTTATTGTTGGCGACTGCCAGATCGAGAATTCCGTCGCCATTAAAGTCGCCGACCGCGACCGCGTACGGATTTGCTCCGGTGTTGTAGGCAACTTGCGCTGCAAAGGTTCCGTTGCCTTTGCCCAGCAGCACGCCCACGGTACCGTCGATTGCGTTGGTCACCACGAGGTCGAGAAAGCCGTCGCCATTGAAGTCGGCTGCTGCAATTCCTTGCGGCTGTCTTCCGGTTGCATAATCGACATGGCTTTGAAAGCTGCCGTCGCCGTTCCCCAGCAGAATGCTCACTGTATCGCTGGCGGAATTGGTGACTGCAAGGTCTAATTTTCCGTCGCCGTTGAAGTCACCGACCACGATGCCTTTGGGCGTGCTTCCCGTAGCGTAATCCACCTGGGCGCCGAAGCTGCCATCGCCCTTGCCAAGCAGTATGCTAACCGTGCTGCCGGTTGCGTTCGCTACGGCGAGATCCAGGTGTCCGTCACCATTGAAGTCCCCAACGGCCACGGCCTGGGGATTCGCGCCGGTCGGGTATTGCGGCGCTTCTAAAAATTGTGCGGCATGGGCCGTGATAGAAACGGCGAGCACAAGAAACACAAGCTCTGAAACCGTGCGTCTAGACATGAAACCTTCCTCGACGGCGTTCTCTTTTTTCCAAGATGGACGGACTCTGCCGTTAAGACACGAGTGGACGGACAACCGTCGAAACCGTTGCATCCTGCTGGGGGAGGTTCAGGGGGAGAGTTGCTGTTGAGACCGCTGGGGGAAACTGCTGGGGTCCAAGAGCGGCGAGAAACATACTCCGGCACATACACCTTGGGCAATGACCCATTTGCACTAAGCCATTGGACTAAGCCCGAAGGTCCAACCCGAGGCCCGAAGCTCAAGCCCGAAGCTCAAGCTCGAAGGAGAGGGTCGCGTGCCCAGCGAAATATCCGGACACAAAAAAAGGGCCCAAATAATAGAATTTGGGCCCGGCTCGCTAGAAGAAGCTGTGAGGAAGCTACTTGCTGCCACCGCGGTTGCTGGCAACTTGCGCTTGGGTTGTTAGTTGCTGTTCCACGATTTGACGGAGTGCGGCATAGTCCAAGGCGCCGCTCAGGAAGTGGCCATTGATGAAGAAACTGGGCGTGCCGGTGATTCCCAGGCGGACACCTTCCTTGCGATCCTTCTCTACCGCAGCAGCTTCCTCGCCTGAGTCCAGGCATTTGTCAAACGCGGCTGAGTCGAGTTTCAATGCGCGGGCTTGCGCTTTGAGCTGGTCGACATCCAGTTCTCTGCTGTGAAACAGTTCGTCATGGAATTCCCAGAATTTGCCCTGTTTGCTGGCGCACCGGCTGGCTTCCGCTGCTTTTTCTGCACGCGTATGCATGGGCAACGGGAAATCCTTAAACGTAAAAGCGACCCGATCGCCGTAATCAGCCTGCAGTTTTTTCACGTCGAGGGCGACTTTTTGGCAATACGGACATTCGTAGTCGGCGAATTCGACCAGTGTGACCGCTGCCTTCTCCGGTCCCTGCATCTGTGCGTTCTCTGTGTCTACGTTGGCGCGGGGGGGCGCGAGCGTGATATACACAGTGGTATTAACGCGCAACGTCTTCAGGTAGGCGGCGCGTGCCTTCTGGGTGCGCAGCATCCGAACCTGGTCCAGGATTTTGTCGCGAACCGCTTCATACGGCTGGTCGGTCTCCAATCCCTCGTAGTAGACTTTCAACTGATCTTCCGTGGGATCCTTCACTTGCGACTTGATGTCACGGTCAACTAACTGATCAACCGTGAGGTTCTCGCTCTTTGCTTTCTGCTCCAGCAACTTCTTGTCGACCAGATCATTGAGTGCCTTGGTCTGGGCCTGGTAATACTGGTACTGCGCTGACAAGAGTTTAGCGGACTCTTCCTGCTCGAGTTCCGCCATGGTCACCTTGACTCCTCCCACGCTCGCTACAACTTCGCTGTTGTCGTTTTGAGCGACGAGAGTTCCCGCACTGAGCAGCGCCACTGTGGCGCTCAATCCAAACTTTAGAAGTCTTTCTGAAACTGACATGAGATCCCCCATCTCAAAGATTTGGCGCAACACGAACCAACAACACTGGGCACTCGAAGTCGGGGTGGCGCCAGAAGCAGCCGCCACCCTAACTTCAGTGTGAAGGTGAAACTACTCCCCGGGTGCGCAGCTGCATTGGCCCTTGCCGCTGCCGATCAGGTTTACAGCGTAGCAATCGTTCTGCATGATGGTGAGCGCGCCGCTGCTAAGCGTGCCGTCTTGAGAGGCGGTTTCAGTGATGGTGAAGTTGGTGTTCTGGATGTGAGTCGCCCATCCACGAACTCCAGCTACCGGAGCGACTGCTGTGGTCGGAAGCGGGCAATTGCCGGCCGTGGGTCGGGCTGAAACAACGCTGATCGTCCCTGTATTAAGAGAGACTCCCGTCAGCGGGTTGGCGGTCAGGGCCTTGTTCACCGAAAGAGTGAGCAGACCATTGGGGGTGATAAGGCAGCTGCAGCATTCCGACAATTCCTGAGCAGAGTCGTAGACGAAAATGTCGGCGCAGATGTTGCCGCCCGATGTTCCGTCGTTAGTCAGGCGTAATGTCGCATCCGGAGCGCCGGCGGTATTGGCGTTCGCGAAATATTCCACCTTCAGAGTATCGGCAGGCTCTGACGCCGCCGCATACACGGCACAAAGGGTCAGAGCTAGCGTACACACTACGAGCATTGTGGTTCGACGCATTTGTCCTCCTTGAGATTACGCCGCCAAGCTGGGGGAGGAGGTGCTTGGTTCTTGTGGCGCATCGCATACTCTAATGAAATTCGGATTGCTCACAAGTCCCCATGTGCACTAACCCGATGTGAGTAGCCCCGCGACGAACCGTTCTTAGGAGAAGTTTCAAAGTCACCACCGAGGCCGGCTATCTTGCCGATAATTCCGGAGCGCGTCGAGACATCCATCTTGACCATCACCAGGCGGATAAAAGCTTTCACCGTATTTGGGCTGATCGCCATGCGCTGCGCAATTTCTTTACTGGTTAAACCCTCCAGAAGAAACTGCACGGTCTCGCGCTCGCGCGTGGTAAGACCGAAGTGTTCGGAAATCCCAGCCATCGTGGCCGCCGGGTTGTTTCTTCTCTCGAACATAACCACCATCAGTCCCGCGGCTGCAGTGGAACCATTGCTGTGATTCCCCATGCTGCTGTGATTTCCCACCTTCTGAGCCTCCGCGAGGCCGAGAGGAAAAGTTCGACAGAGGTAGGTCCTCTTCGAGGAGCAGAACTCACCGACGACCCGTAATGGAGATTGTCTCTCCACCAGACTGGAGCGAATCCGGTTCACGAGCCAAGTCTCCAGATGATGGATCTTCTCGGGTCGATCGGGAAATGTAAGTATCTGAACGGCCTCAGGATTGGAAGCGAGGAGGCTAAACGAGTCATCAACCACAATCAGGCCTGGTTGCGCCGTAACAGTAGGCACTCAGTTTTTTCCTTTTTCAAGAAACGGTGCCACAGGTGACATCCGCCTCAGACGAATTGACTTGGCCTCAAAAGGCCCCGAGGGTCTCCAACTTCTGTTTTGTGTCTTGCTTTATTTCAACTTTGTTTCGACGCCGCCGGTGGCCAGACCCGCGTGCGAGTTTTTCCGCTCATCGTCAAAGTACTCCCTCGAACAGTTGCTCATCGGGAGGGTGAAGCATTTTCCCTTGGGGGGGAAAGAACTTCCGCAGTTCCACTTGGGGATGGAAATGCGCACCTATTCTGGCCACAGAAGGGTCTGTTGTCAAGCCCTTATCGACAATTCGGCAGTGAAACTTTCATTTAGGAGGTTTGGGTTAGTCCGAATGGGTAATACGCGGGGCGTGCGGAACCACATGATCGACGTCGGGCACTCCTTGGTCATTCGATTATCCAGCGGGTATCCAGCGATTATCCAGCGCGGTATTTCCGAGTTGGCAGAAGAGGTCGCGGACGTTTTCGCTTTGCCGTTGTTTTTCCGAATCCATTCTTGTTGCCAAGCTCTACGCGCTTCACGGAATGCCTTGCACTTCGGGAGCTTGAAATCACTGCCGGCTGGTTTGCGGCAGATGATTTCTGTCTCTTGGTTTGGCTCCAGTCCCGCAGAATTCTTTCGAGTTGCGATACCAGAGTGTTCCGTACGTCCCTGAGTGATGCACAGATCTTCATGAAATGCGACTGCGGAACCGGTGTGGCGTTTAGCGCAGCTCTATACTTCGCGATCCACGCCTCATCCAATAGCTCGAAGCGAGTCCGATTTGTATTCATCGTCGTCCCCCGCATCAGTGGTCCAGTGTGTGTACGCCTTATACGCCAGGAAGTCGGCGCGGGGTATCCTCCGAAGGAACTACTTCCATCGGTGAATACTACCCCCCACCGGGAACAATTGACTTCACGCACGCCTTCACGAAGAATGGTCGACGAAATTAGGGACATCGTTAATGACTTCGCCCAAATGGACTTCGTTGAAATCCCTAAGTTGCGCGAGTTTGCTGACTTTGTCGCAGTTACTATCTCAGACCGCTCGCGAAACCAGGTCCTATTTGAAGCAGGCCGAGGTTTCCGAGACCGCAACCACAATTCGTATTGTCGCCAATAGCCCCCGGCCGCTGGCGCAGGTGCTCGATTCTCTCCGCGACAAATATGGTTGGGCGGTTTTCTACGAAGACCCTCAGTTCCTCTCAAAGCTCGATCTCGTGGAAGCCGATGACCCAAGAAACCATGCTCTTAAGTCGCACGTTCCGGGTGGCGGAGTGTTCAGCGTCGAGTTTCCTTCCGGCGCTGCGGAAGAAGAGAAAACTCTTCAACTCGTCGTGGATTCGTACAACCGCAGCGGTAACCCAGGCCGATTTGAACTGCGGAAAAGCGAAACGCAGAAGTTCTTCGTGGTGGGGGTAGAAGCTCGCGACCGACGCGGCCAGTTATCGCACCAGCGAGCCATCTTCGATCTACCCCTTACGCTTGCAACCCGGCAGAGAACCGCCTCCGACACGCTCCATTTGATTTGTAGAAAGATAGCTGCACAGCGCGGGGTTGCGGTTGCGGTCGGAATTTCACCTCGGAAGGTGCTCGATCAAACTCCCGTAACCGTCGGTGGAACGAATATTTCAGCTCGCGATCTTCTGCTGCAGACGTTAAGTGCAACGCGCGGTAGCTTCTACTGGCGGCTCCTTTTTGATCCTAACTCCAACAGTTATGTCCTCGACATACACCGGGCACCGACTTCCTGAGAGTTTATGATCCAGATTGTTGGTGCGCTGGAAATTAGCGGAGCAAGAGCGCGATCGTGCCGCATAGTCGGGGCTGTTCATCTTTCGCGGAAAGTCGTGGGTCTCGATAATTAAAGACATGCCCCAAAAAGAAAGCGTCCGCAACTCTTTCGAGTCGTGGACGCTTCATTGAGCAACCCTCCCCCAAGAGTGCTGCTCCCCTTCAACCTAATCCCTGAATCGGCCTTTAGTGAATGGCTCCTGCGTGCCACCAGGCGGCACTGCTGGGCTAGTCGCCGGGAAGTGATTGTGCTGGTGAAGAACGGAAAATTGGGGCACTTTCCAGACGATGGAGTCCCTTGGCGGGCGCCGTTCACCTGGGATAGAATTCAGCCTCGGCTTTCCTCCCATGAAACGCGTCTTTCATTTCCGGGCATCGTCGTCGCAGCTGGGTCCGCTGGAGGAACGCCTGCTGGAAGGACTGTGGAAGCGCGGGCATGCAACGGTGCGCGATCTGGTCGAAGCGGCGTGCCCTGATCTCGCATACACCACGGTGATGACCACACTCGACCGTCTGTTCAAGAAAAATTTGCTATCGCGCGAGTTGGAAGGACGGGCGTTCCGTTACGCGCCGCGCTTTACGCGCGAAGAACTGCACCGTGAAGTCGCCGGCGAAGCGTTCCGGCAATTGCTGGATGCCTGCCCGTCGTCATCGTTACCGCTTTCGTATCTGGTGGAGGTGTTGACCGAGCGCGACGCGCAGTTGCTCGACGACCTTCGACAGCTGGTCGAAGCCAAGCGCGAACAGTTGCGTGGCGGGGACGTGCGTGGCGACGTGCGAGCGAGCGAGTTGCGAACGAGCGAAGCCGGCCGTGAATCCCAATTCGGCGAATTCAAACTGAAGGACTCCAAACCCAAGGAATCCAAACTCTCAAGTTCTAGGGATAAGGATAAAGCCTGATGTTTGCCGTCCGCGGTATCGCCATCTCGTTCTCGGTATTCGTCATGGTGTACTGCGTCCTGTCGGTTGCGGTGTCGCTCGGCTGGCGCGCCGTGTGGATGTATAGCCGGCAGCATCCGGTGCGGCGGGTTGCGGACTGGCTGTTTGCCTTGCGCATGTTTCCGCTGGTCGCTGCGGGCGTCATCACGGCGGCGTTCACTGTGCCATCCTTTCTGATGTTGGAGCCGCGGGCCATCGACGAGCCGCTGGGCGGGATTCCTTTGGTGCTCGCGATTTGCGGTGCTGGACTGGGCATTCTGGGCGCGGCGAACGCCGGCCTTGCGCTGCGCCGGGCTTCGCGCACCATTGCAGGATGGACGAGTACGGCGCAGCCGCTCGAATCCCGCGCGTCGTTTCCGGTGCTGCGGATTTCACAAATTACTTCGGCCGAGTTCCGGGCCGAGTTCCCGGCGAAGTTCTCAGCGAGGCCGCCGGCAATGACCGCGGCCGGCATTGTTCGTCCGAAGATTCTGTTGTCCGGCGCGGCCGAGTCGGTGCTGACCGCCAACGAATTGCAGACGGCGTTGAACCATGAAGTTGCCCACCTGCGTCGACGCGACAATCTGAAAAAACTGCTGCTGCGCTTCGTAGTCTTTCCTGGAATGTCAGCGCTGGAAGCGGCCTGGCTCGAAGCCACCGAAATGGCGGCTGATGACGCCGCGGTCGCAAACGCCGCCGAAGCCCTCGATCTGGCGGCTGCTCTGATCAAGCTGTCGCGGCTCGGACCGGTTGAAGTGGACTCGGCCGAAGCTGCCGCCGACTTGACCGCAGCCTTGGTGCGCAGCCCCGCTTCGGTGATGAATGCCCGCATCGAACGCCTGATCGCGTGGAGCGAAGAGCGTCTCGCATTGGCGCAGGGATTCTGCAGTTGGCGCGGGCTGGGGTGCGGGCTGGGCGCGGCTCTGGCTATGGTTGGCGGCTTCGCTGTTATCTACAGCCAGTTGCTGGTGCGCGTGCACACGGCGACGGAGTGGCTGGTGAGGTAGGACGTTTCTTTTGCGGTAAGTCGCTCCGCGGTTCGCTATGTGCTCCTGAGGTTCTTACTTCTATCTACTATCTACGCGAGCTTGAGGGCGTATTCCATGTCCTGGCGCATGTCTTCGTTGACGTTGCCTTCCTTTTCGTATTCCACTGCTACGAATCCAGCGAAATTCTGCCGGTGCAATTCTTGCATCACTTCTGGAATTTTCGCGATTCCTTTTCCGAGCAGCACGTTCACTTCGCCGTCTACGGCTTGAATGTCTTTGAGGTGAACCAGTTTCAGGCGCGGGCCCAGTTTACGAACGGCATCCACGGGATCATGCCCACAGGAGGCGAAGTGTCCGACATCAGCCGTAGCGCCCACGGTTTTGGAAAGTCCCTGCAGCGCGTTCAGCACGTCCTCAGGGCTTTCATAGGCGAACTTCTCGCCCTTGAAATAATGGTTGTGGATTCCGAAGGTCAGCTTCTCCTGAGTGCAGTGTTGGTCGATGCGATTCAGGATGCTGCCCGTGGCATCGCCCGTAATATTGCGCGCGCCGAGGATTTTGGCGAAGCGGACCGCGTTGTCGAGCTCAGCGTCTTCTTTAATAGTGGCCGAATAGTACGACAGGCAGCGTATTCCGGCCTGATCGAATTTTGCCCGAGCCGTGTGAAACAGATCGTCGGAGGGATGGTTCATGAGCATGAACTCGCCGCGTGACATTTCGATTTCCCGGATTTTCAGCGCGTTTAGCTGGACGATCATTTCGTCCAGGGAAAGATTGTGGTAGCTGTAAGTGCCGACGCCGACGTTGAGCTTTGAGGCGGCTCGGAGCGGGATGGCGGTTGCGGCGAGGCCGACGGCCAGCGTTTTGGCGAAAGCTCTTCGTGTGATTTCGATCCTTTGAATCATCGGTTCTCCTTAGCGCCGGCTTAAATTCATTAACCACGGAGGACACAAAGTTTCCCCGTCGCCTGCCAGGTTTCTCCTCTGTGTCCCCTGTGTCCCCTGTGTCCTCTGTGGTTTAAGGTTTTGTGCTGCTAATCTTTCGGCAGCGGACGCGATGTCACGTCCGCGTTCTCCAGGCCCATGGTCCATTTGATGGCCTCGGTCATCATCTGCTGAAATTCTGGCTTGTCCCAGTTCGCTTCCACGTGGCCTAGCGTCGTGTAGTAGACACGGCCTTTGCCATACATCTTGGCCCAGGTCACGGCGAAGTCGCCGTCGGTGCGGTGGACGTTCTTGTTCTTCATGTCGAGCTTGCTGACGTCGAGGCGCATGAGCACGCGCACCTTGTCGCGGGAATAATTTCTCATCTGATAGATCTCGTCGCGGAGCACGAACGAATGCGGCCATTGCTGCATTCCGGGAAATGTCGGGTCTTCCACAATAATGGGCGCATCGAAGGTCAACCACGGATGCTCATCGTAGTAGCCGCCGATCATGTCTCCGTATTCCGGCCAGTCCACGAAGGTAATGGCGGCGCTGTGCACTCCGATAAATCCGTTGCCGTCGTCGTGAATGAATGAAATGAAATCGGCTTTCTGCTGAGCGTCCATTTCGAGGTCGCCGCCGGTGTAGAAAAGTACGGCGTCGAAATCGTTCAGGTTCTTGGCGTTGTATTCCAGTTTCTTCTTGGTGAGAACTTCGGTGTCGGTGCGAAGCGTGGTGTCCCACAGTCCGGATTCTTTTCCCAGGCGTTCGATGGTGGACATGGCATGGGAAACGGCTTCGTGGCGGTAGCCCTTTTCTTCTCCGATGACGAGAAGATGTTTTTTTGGAGGCGATTGCGCAGCGGAGAAATTGCAAAGAGTGAGGGTTAGTAGTGCGAAGAGCGGGAGCCGGGGCATCGTCGGCATTATATTAGGGTCGATCGAGGATTCAAGGGGCTCGCGATGCGAATCTCAAAACCGGGGCTGAAGCCCGCATCAATTTTGTTGCTTTCGCGGCGCTGAAGCGCCGCTCTTCACGGTAACGCAAGGCCACGATCGATTCCAGCTTGCTTAGAAATTCACTCGCACGCCCAACTGTGCGGCGAAGGGAATGCCAACCGTGGTGCCGGGGCCGAAGAAATCTCCCAGGGCGCCTTCGGGGATTTCCAGTTGCTTCAGGCTGGTAACGGGGGCGGTCTGGGAGCAATCGGCTACGGTGCAAATACTGGTGACATTGGTGATGCCGGTGACGGGATCGGGCTGCATCTGCGCTGCCGGAACCGGGAGTTGCACCACATTGACAGCGAAGTTCGCGCCCGGATTGTTGCGGTTGAAGAGGTTGAAGAACTCGGCGAACGGGCTAATCACCCAGCGCTCGCCGATCTTGATCGGGCGTGTGACCCGCAGGTCGGTCTGCATATAAGGCGTTCCGCGAAATTCGTCGAGGCTGGTATAGACGCCGTTTACAAAAATGCGGGCCGTGTTGTCCGCGTTAGTAATGGTGATGGGGCGGGCGCTTTCGAACTGCGCGACAGCGCTCACCTCGAAGCCGCCGGGGATGTGTACCGTGCCGGCCAGCACGAAACGATGGCGAACGTCTTCACCGGAGGGGCCGTAGTCGCCGGGACCGAAGGCGTCGAGTTGTCCAGCCTGCGGGCCGCTCTGCAGTTGGCAGACGCCATCCACGTAGTCAAAGAGTTCGCCCAGCAGGCATCCCCAGGTCTGCGCCTTGGAAAACTGGTAATTCGCGACCAGGTTGAAGCGGCGCGTGTTCGCTTGCACATGCAGCATCAGCGCGTTGTAGCTGGAGCGGTTGTCGGACTCGAACACGTTGACATTCGGCACAACGTTGGTTTGGTCAGCGGCATAGTTCGGGTCCGATGCGGGAATGAGCGGAGTCAGCACGTTGGTTCCGCTGGTGTAGGGAAAGGCGCGGTAACCGTGATTGCCCTGCTCGTGGGTAAAGTCGGCACTGAACAGCCAGTGTTCGTTGAAGGAATGCTGGACTCCGCCCGTAATGTGAATGGCGTAGGGGGTTTTGTAGTTGGAGCCGATCAGATTGCCGGTGGCCCCCGCGCCACCCGTGAGGCATCCCGTGCCGGTGAGCGCATACGTGCCGGGGCCGCCGCTTAAGGCGCATGTTCCCGTGGTTGCGTTCGTGTTATTCAGTCCTTGAAACGCGGTCGCCCAGCCGTTCTGTGCGAGGTCGTCGTAGAACATGCCGAAGCCGGCGCGAAACACGGTCTTCTCACTGGGCGCATAGGCGATGCCGAGGCGCGGCGCGATTTGTTTGCGGTAGTCGTGCGGGACTGTGGGCGTGAGCGGAATCTGCAGCGCCTGCAAAGTCACATACGCATTGTTCTCAACCTGGGTGCGGCTCGAACCTTCGAAGAGCCCGAAAGTCGTCTGATAACGCAGTCCGTAGTTGATGGTGAGGTGGTGCGTGGCGCGCCAGGAATCTTCGGCATAGAACGCCAGCCGTTGCACGTTCTGCGTGAAGCTGCCATCCCCGGCGGGAGTGAACGAGCAGTTGATGCCGGAAGCCGTGGTGGGCTCCGGATCGCACTGCGCGGTGGGCGGAACGTAATAAAAAGGCAAAGGGGTGGTAATGCCGCCGCAGTCGGCGCCGGGAGGACCGAGGTAGCAATCGGGATTAGACGGATACTGGATGATCTGCTCTGCCGTGGACGCAAACGCTCCGCTCAGCACCGGTTCGTGAATGAAATTGATTCCGAACCGGGGGGCATGATTGCCCGCGACGTGACTCAGGTCGTAGCGAAACTGATACTTGTCCTGATTGCGCAGGTCGGGGAAAAGAGTGATGGGCGTGGCGAACTGGTTATCGCCGAAAGTCTCGAACCCGGAAATTGTCAGCGCCGTGGAGCTGAAGGGAAACGCCAGCGCGAAACCCAGATCCGAGTTGCGGGTTTGAGTAAGGTGAAGCAGGCTGGCGTCGAGGACCAGAGTGCCGAGCCAGTTTGGACTGAACGCATACGTATTGCTGATCACGGTGTTCCAGTAATTGTTGTGCGTGGTCAGGCCGGTCGAAGGCAGCGTGCCCTGCGCCACCAGAGCGTTGTGCGTGAGGTAGCTGTCGGAGGAAACCCGCAAGAACCACTGCGACTTTTGCGACTCGGCCCAGTCAAAACGCAGCGAGCTGATGTAGTCGCGGAAGGGAATCGGAACGGTGGTCGGAACGGCAATGGAGGGCGTGCCAGGAATCATGCCCTCTGAAGCCAACTGCGAGAGCGCGTTGAATTGCGTAATGCTGGCGGGGCTGTAGGCGATGCTGGCGTCTTCATGCACATTTTCAAATGAGGTGAAGAACCAGACTTTATTCTTCGCCAGCGGCCCGCCGATTGTGCCTACATAATTCTGGCGCGAGAACGGCTGCTTGGGATTGTTGACGCAAACTCCGTTGGTGCAGGTCTGGGCGGGATTCTCGATTGGGAAGCGGGCATTGAGCGCGGCCGCGCGTTCGTAGAAAGCGCCATCGCCGTGCCATTCGTTGCTGCCGCGCTTCGTAGTAATGACGACGGAGCCGGCAGTCGTGCCGCCGGTGTCGGCGTCTTCGTTCGAAGTGCGCACGGCAAATTCCTGAATGCCGTCAGGCGAGAAATTTTGCAGGAAGCCGCCAATCCAGTCGTCGGAGTTGTCGGCGCCATCCACTGATAGTTCGTTGTTCAGGCCGGAACTTCCACCGGTGGAGACGGCCGTAATACGCGCCTTAGTGGGATCGGAAGGCTCAACCGGCTCGGTTCCGGGCACCAGATATGCGATGTTGGCGAAGCTGCGCGCCGGCAGCGGGAGAGCTTCGAGGTCCCGGCCGCCAACTACGCCGCCACGAACCGCGCTGGCCAAGTCGATCGGCTGAGTGGTGATAGAAGAGGCCTGGCTCTGCACGTTGACCGTGGTTGACGTGGCCGCGGGTTTGAGCGTGACTGTAACTTCGCGCACTGAACTGACGGCGACGGCAACATCGGCCCGGGCCGGCGCGAATCCTGGCGCGCTCACCGTCATGTGGTAACTGCCGGGGAGAAGATCGTCGAGCCGAAACCCGCCGCGATCTTCGCTGCTGGCCTCGCGTTGCAGGGAAGAGTCAACCGATTGCACTACGATCTTTGCCGAGGAAATGCGGGCGCCGGTCGCGTCCTGCACCGTGCCACGCAGTGAGCCGCGAGGGTTTTGAGCCTGCAGAACGGTCGCCAGCACGGCCAGAGACACCGCGACGAGAAAACATTTGCGAAATCGAAGAATTGTGTCCATGGGACGGGCGTGCGCCCGCAGAAAGGGAGAGTAACTTGAGGAAGCGGCCTACTACCAGCAGTCGTAGGGCCTGGTATTGGGCTACTTTGAGTTTCTTTCCAGATATGACGCAAGCAGCACGAGCAAGCCGATGCCAGCAAGGCAAAAACGAGCGAGTAATTGGTACAGGCGCGGTTACTGTAAGGAGAAGAGTGAGACGATGTCCTCGTTGGAGCGAGGGCAACGTTATCGATGGCGTACATACAGGAGAGGCGCGTGTAATACTTGCCCTGAGGCTGTAAACATGAAATCGTCTATCGCCACCTTCTACAAGACACTCTCGATCTTGCCGGCCACACTGCTAGTTTTGCTGTTTGTTTTCCCATCGGCCGGCTTCGCGCAGGCCGCTACGGCGAAGCCGCTAGATCCGGTAGACGGCATTATCGATGCGTTCAAAACGCACGATGTTGTGGCGCTCGGCGAGGGCGAACATGGCAATGAACAGGGCGCGGCGTTCCGCGCGAAGCTCTATCGCGATCCTCGCTTTCAAGCTGTCGTCAACGACATTGTGGTCGAGAGCGGCAACGGGCGCTATCAGGCGATGATGGATCGCTACATCGCCGGCGAGACCGTTCCCGAGAAGGAACTTCGCAGGGCATGGCTGGAGACGACCCAGCCCACCGATGTCTGGGACCGCGATATCTACGCCGACATGTTCCGCACCATCCGCGAGATCAACCAGAAACTGCCTAAGGAGAAACAGCTCCGTGTGCTGCTGGGCGACACGCCCTATCCGTCCGACCCCGCCAACCCCCGTGCGCGGACGCAGCGCTCGGACACTTTTCCTGCGGAGTTGATCGAGCACGAAGTAATCGCGAAGAAGCGCAAGGCGCTGATCGTCTATGGCGAAATGCATTTTCTGCGCAGGGTGCCGCCGCCGATGCCCGGCCAACCTGCCGGGACGATTGTCGGCCTGCTTGAAACGGCCGGTGTAAAGGTCTTTTCGATCTGGACCTTTACGGGGCCCGGCGCGGAACTTCCCACCCTGCAGCCCGACATCGCAAACTGGAAGAAGCCGAGCCTCACGCTGATTAAGGACACGCCGCTCGGGACGGCGCCTTTCACCTTCTACTACCCGAAGGGATCGGGCATGGTGAGGCGTCCTGGCCCGAACGGGCCAATTATGGTCGACCTGGGCGAGGCGATCGGCGGAGTGATGCAGGAACAGTTCGACGCGGTGCTTTATCTCGGCCCAAAAAGCGAGATCACCTACGCCGAGCTGCCCAAAGCCCTGTGCGCTGACCCCGAATACGTCGAGATGCGCGCCGCCCGCCTGTCGGCGATGCGGCGGCCAGGGGCACCCACCACGGACCCTTCTCCCGCCGACGACTTTCGCCGGGCCTGCAAGGAGGCGGTGGAGGGCCCAGGCACCGCGAAGGAGTGAAAAATCCCTCGCCGGCATCCCACTCAAAGCGGACGATCTGGGACTCCGTAGCGTCAATGACGGGCAAAACGGAGAATGTCTATGCAGAGGATTTGCGTTCTTGGGGCCGGTAGCCCGCTTCTAATCGGCTTGGGGTAGATTGTACCAACCAGAAAAAACACACCGCCAGGCAGGAACAAGAGTTCTCTCTCAGTCACGTCGCTCTTTGCGCCCCGGGCGTTTACTAGCCGGACCCGACTAGTCCGACCACTTCTGCGGGGTGCGGTCCCAGCGATGTTTTTTCAGTTCCGCGAGCAGCGATTTGTCGAGCGGGCCGGCGTCACTGGCGGCGATGTTCTGGCGAACATGCTCCGGTTTGCGCATTCCAGCGATCGTCGTGCTTACGGCGGGATGCGAGAGGATGAAGCGCATCGCCATCTCCGGCAGCGTCATTCCTGCGGGAACAATTTCTTTCAACTTGTCGACACGATGGACAGTCTTCGCCAGATTCTCAGGACCGAAATATCCCGAGCGCCAGTCGTCTTTAGGAAAGCGAGTTTCGAGAGTCAGCTTGCCGCCCAGGCTGCCTTCATCGAGCGGGACGCGGGCGATGACGCCGATATTCAGTTCCTGGCAGACCGGAAAAAGTTCGTCCTCCGGCGCCTGATCGAAAATGTTGTAAATCACCTGCACTGCATCGACCAGCCCCGTGCGCAGCGCTTTGATGCCGTTCTCCGGCTCCCAGCGGTTGATGCTCAGGCCGAAGAAACGAATGATCTTGTCGTGTTTCAGCTTCTCGACCGTCGAACGAAACTCGGGCTCATTGGTCCAGCTGTCGTCCCAGACATGAAATTGCAGCACGTCGATGGTATCGACGCGCAGTTGTTTGCGGATGAGGTCGGCGTACTTGAAAACATGTTGCGGAGAAAAAACGTCGTTGTATTTATATTCCGGCAGTGCCGGCCAGCGGTCGTTGGCGGGAGGAATCTTCGAAGCAGCGTAGAGACGCTTTCCCGAATTGCGAGACATGATCTCGCCCAGCAGCCCGTCGCTCTTGCCCTCGCCGTAAGCCCAGGCCGTATCGAAAAAGTTGCAGCCGAGATCGACGGCGAGCTGCATCGCGGCCAGGGATTGCTGATCGTCCGAGCCGCTCCATCCGCTCATCCCCCACAATCCGTGGGCCATGTCGCTGACTTCAAAACCGGTGCGACCAAGCTTGCGATATTTCATGAAAAGCCTTCCTGGGGAGTTATTTTGCAAACCGCTGTTTTCAAGAACCTACGGTGACGTTGCTCTGAAGTTCGCTGAGTCGAAACCCGCTGAGTATGATACTCGAAGTCGCCGCATGGTTCAGTTCGGCGCGGAATAGCGGCAGTGGCTCAATTTCAAAATTATCTAACCCGATGTCATCCTGAGCCCGGCGACAGCCGGGCGAGAGCCTGCCCTGAGCAAAGTCGAAGGGGACCTTGCGCCGGGCCGACGCCGTCGATGCAGTGGGATGGGTGTTCCCCAGCTTCATACAGTGCATGCGCCCCTCGCATCCGCATAACCGATGTCTAGGTTTCGTAAGGTCCCTCCGGAGCGCTTAGCGCGCTCCTTGCGGGATGACATCTCTCGGGAAATCCGTAGTCAGATCGACGAACCCCCAGCCCCAGATTTTTCGATGCGAGTCATTCAAACTTTGACTGCCGGCAGAATGCCGCCCAGGTGTGTAATGAACCCAGACGATTCATAGCTGGACCACTGCTAGATAAAGGAGGATCCCCATGAAATCTGAATATCCTTTTAATCCGCTGCTCGGAAAGAAAGACGAATTGATGGCACTGCCGGCGTCGCGCCTCACCGACGAGAAAATTTCGGACGAGTCGGGCACGGAGACGCAGACTGACAGCGCGCTGGCCCCGGCTGGCCTCAAGAATCCCTTCTGGAATTAACTTCTTCGTCATAGCGTCGGCTCGCGCCAGGCAGAATTCCTGCGACGACCGGCGCTAGTTTTTCTTCCACATAAACTGATCTAGCGCAGAATCGGCAGGCAGAGGCAGGGCCGAATCGCGAAGTCCAGGCCGGACATTTCTTCCAGAGCCGGATGCAGCATCGCGTCCCGACAGGGCTCCAGCGTAATCACAAAGGGCAGGGCGGCCTTGTCAAAGCCCGGCTTCTGCAATAACGAATCGATGTTCAGGTGATGCGCGGCCAGGATCTGCGCCAGGCGGGCCACGATCCCCGGCTGATCGCGCACGAAAAATCGCAGGTACCACGGGTTTTCGAAATCGCTGCTGATGGTTGGGGTAGAGACGTTGCTGGCAACGTCTCGTTTGCCAGAGCCGCCACTGAGATTTTGCGCAACCGACATCACGTCCGAGACCACGGCAACAGCCGTGGGGTCGCCGCCCGCGCCAGCGCCGAGAAACGCCATGTCCCCACCGTACTGGCCAGAAGTCAGCACCAGGTTGAGATTTCTCTGCACGCGTCCGAAGGGCGAGTCGGTCGGAACCAGGCAGGGGCCAACTTCAGCGAAGAGCGTGTTGTCTTTCGAGTCTTCACCCAGGCGGGCGCGCGAAATCTGGCGGATGGTGCAGCCGAGTTGAGCTGCGTAGTCGAAGTCAACCGCGTCGACCGCGCGAATCGAGCGGGCGCGAATCGATTCCGGCGCGACCTGAGTGTGCAGTCCGGCTATCGCGAGAATCGCAAGTTTGGCGCGGGCGTCGCCGCCATCCAGATCTTCCGAGGCGTCGGCCTCAGCGTAGCCCCGAGCCTGCGCTTCTTCGAGGGCTTCACTGAAAGGAATGCGCGCGTTCTCGATGCGGCTCAAAATGTAATTACAGGTCCCGTTCAGAATTCCCGCGATGCCGTGCAGCCGGTCTCCGCACAACCCTGTACGCAAGGCGGGAAGAACCGGAACGCCTCCGGCGACCGAGGCGCCGAATTCGAGCTGGCAGCCTTTGCTGCTGGCTAGTTGCAGAAGGGCGGAGCCGTGGCGCGCGATCAGCTGCTTGTTGGCTGTGACTACCGACTTCCCCGACGCGAGCGCGCCGCGCACGATCTGCTCCGCCGGATTGAGGCCGCCGATCAGCTCGATCACGATGTCGACGTCTGAGTTGAGCACGGACTGCACGTCGTCAGTCCAGATCACGCCGCAAGGAATGCTGTTCGGGAGAGCGGTCTGCTTCTTTTTCTCCACGTTGCGGTTGCAGATGTGAGTGAGTTGCAGAGAGCCGTCGCCGTTCTCGCACAGGATTTTCGCCACGGCGCGGCCCACGGTTCCAAAGCCGATCAGGGCGACGCGGCGGGCGGAACCGCGTTCTGGTTTCTTGGGTGTCGTGTTACGTGTTGGGTTTGGGGCCTTGGGCAAGGAATCTCTCGCTCACTGAAATGGAATCTCTTATCATACGTGCGAGCTACGCTTCTCGGGAACTGCAAAACGGGTTTCGGGGCGGCATCGCGGGCGGAATCGGCATCAAAGTTGGTATCATGGTGCCTGCCTGCTGCGAGTGCGATCCCGGCGGGAGCATCGCGGACCCGCTTTTCCAGAAGCGCCTGTTTTTCCCAAGTATGGGATGAGGTATGCGGCCGGAGTATGGGCCGAGCGCTGCGATCCGCAAACCACGCCCGGCAGCGGGAGGAGAATGAATGATTCGAAAGTTCGCGACGGTTCCCGGCTTCAGATTCGTTTTGACGTTTATTTTAGCGACGATTCTGGCGGGAGCCACGATGGTGCATGCCCAGGAAACTCCTACCCAGCCACCTGCCTCACAACCACCAGCCGATCAAACTCCTGCAACCCAAACTCCTTCAACCCAACAGCCGCCCGCCGCCCAAACGCCCGATAAGCAGTCGGGTACTCAGGAGGCGACGCCCGAAGACATAGGAACGCGCAAGGTGAAGCCGAAAGACTATACCAACTGGAGTTACTCCGCTGGCGCAGGTGCGAGTCTCACCAGCGGCACTACCGCAAAATTCGCGCGCGGCGGAGGCGGCATTGCGGCCGCCGGTGTGGCCCGCAACTTTAGCAAGTATTTCGGACTCCGTCTGGACTTCCAGTTCGATAATTTGCCATTGCGCGACTCGGCTCTGGTGTCGGCGCAGGCGCCGGGCGGGAACAGTCACGTCTACTCGCTCATGCTCGGCCCCATCATCAACATTCCGGTGACGCCCGATTGGGGAGGATACGTCCTGTTCGGCCCGGCCTTTTATCATCGGTCGGGAAAACTGGATTCTTCGACGGCCATTCCAGGATCGGCGTGCGATCCATTCTTCGTTTGGTGGGGGCCCTGCTTCAACGCCAGCCTGCCGGTCAGCGGAGATTTTCTGCACGCCAGCCAGAACGAATTTGGCGAATACTTTGGTTTCGGCATGACCCACAAGATCACTTCGAGAGTCGAAATTTACGCCGAGTTCCGCTATCTGCACGGGTCGCACAATGGCATCACCACCGACTTGCGCCCGATTACCATCGGCGCGCGCTGGTGACGAGAAGCGATTTACCACGAAGGACACAGAGTACACAGAGGAAACGGGCGCAGAGCGATCTCCTTGATCTCTGTGTCCTCCGCGTCCTCTGTGGTGAAGATTGCCGTGGCGAAGGTCGCCGCTATTCAGGATTGGTTCGGTAACTCCACAGATCGGCGGCCTGCTTCTGCAACTGCACGAATGACGATGCGGACGCTGGCTGTGCGACGTCCGGGCTGGCATTGGCCTCGCGCACGGCGGATTCGACAAGCGCATGCGACGGCGCCAGTGAGCACGCCGGGTCAGTGACGGTGGCGTCTCCGGCAAGCAGAAAAGCCTGGCAGCGGCAGCCGCCGAAATCTTCGGTGCGGCGATCGCAACTGCGGCAGGGCTCGGGCATCCAGTCTTCGCCGCGAAATTTGCGGAACGAAGACGATTCCTGCCAGATCCATTGCAGAGTTTTTTCGCGCACGTTCTCGAATGACAAACCAGGAAGCACTTCCGCCGCGTGGCAGGGAAGCACCTTGCCGGCAGGATTGATGAGCATCAATCTTCGTCCCCAGCCTCCCATGCAGGCCTTGGGATATTTCGCGTAATAGTCGGGCACCACAGAATCGATGCGAATGCGGCCAGCGAGGCGCTTTTCGGCATCGGCTACGATCGCAACCGCTTTCTCAAGCTGGGCGTGCGTCGGCATGAGCGCGGCGCGATTGGCCAGCGCCCAGCCGTAGTATTGCGCGTGCGCGATCTCGACCCGTTCCGGGTTCAGTTGCTCGATGAATGCGATCATCTCTTCGAGATGGTCGAGGTTCTGGCGGTGCACCACCAGATTTACCGTGAAGGCGAGCTTCTTTTGGTCAACCCGCCGGCGGATGGCCCGCGATAATTCGATTTTGTGGGCGTGCGCCTTCGCTCCGGCGATCCAGTTTGCGGCTTCTTCCCGTGAATCCTGAAAGCTGATCTGAATGTGGTCGAGCCCGGCGCTGACCAGCGCCTGCAGCCGTGTTTCATTCAAGCCAAGGCCGGAAGTAATGAGGTTGGTGTAGAGTCCCGCTGCGCGCGCGGCAGCAATCAGTTCAGTCAGGTCGGGCCGAGCCAGCGGTTCGCCGCCCGTGAAGTGCGCATGCAACATGCCGAGCTTGCCGCATTGTTGAAAGACGCTGATCCACTCTTCGGTAGAAAGTTCCTCCTTGGTTCCCGCCAATTCCAAAGGATTGGAGCAGTAGACGCAGTGCAGCGGGCAGCGATGCGTGAGTTCGGCGATGAGGGCGAGCGGGTTGGGAACCATGAGTCAGCGGACTCCTGCCGCAAAAAGCTCGGCGGAGAAGTCCACGTCCATGATGACGTGATTCCGATCGGAAAGGCAAGCCAGCCTCCGGATGTCCCGCAGGTCATCCACGGCGGCTTGACAGCGATGTTACTCTAGGTAACAATTAAATTAGTGTACAAGATCCTGACCACAAAAGCTTTCGCCAAGTCACTCGCCCGTATTCCGGCGAACTGGCAGAAGCGAATCGTGGCGAAGATCAAAGAGATCGCAGCGGATCCCTACGCCAGGCACAATAACGTGACCAGGCCTCAAGGACGCGATGGATACCGCCTGAGAATTGGGGACTGGCGTGTCATTTACGAATTGCATGATGACCGCCTTGAGCTCTGGGCGTTGGAAGTCGGCGCGAGAGGGGGAATTTATTGATGCGAATTGAAACCATTACGCGGAAGGGCAAGGAGTTCGCGGTAATTCCAGTGCAAACTCTGCGGAGGTTAGTCGAGGATGCAGAAATGCTCGCCGACGTAAGAGCGTACGATTCCGCGAGGTCGCGTTTACAAGATGGCGAGGACGAACTCATCCCCTTGGAGATTACCGAACGCAGCTTGAGAGGAGAGCCGGCGCTGCGCATATGGCGGACGTACCGCGGGCTCACCCAGGAGCAACTGGCGAGGAAGGCGAAGGTGTCGCGCGCCCTGATTGCGGCGATTGAGACCAAGCGCAAAACCGGTTCAGTCGCCACCTGTAAGAAACTGGGCGCCGCGTTGGATATCAGTTGGGAGCAACTGGCATAGCGCTCGGCCACGCTGCGTGTTGGTGTAACACGCAGCGGAGGTTAGTATCCGGCTTCACGGCCGTGGCGGACCGCCAGTATGACGACCTCGTTCCCACCATAGTGATACATGGCGATGTATGCGCCACTTCCAAATTCAATGACCCATTCGCGGAACTCCGGTGGCATTTCTTCAACCAGGCGGCCGATTTCCGGGTGCCTGGCAAGCGCCCTTACGCCTAGCCGGATCGCCTTAAGGGCACGCCGAGCGGCATCCCGGCTCTTGGGAGCCAGAAAAGCATGGAGGCGGGCGACATCCTGCAGCGCCGGTTGGGACCACTTCAGGCGCGGCATTTCGGAGGCGTTGCGTTCTTACCCGCTTCCAGCTTGGCCAGCCAGGCGTCGGCTTCTTCGGCGGTGGCGTGCAGGCCAGTCGTTTGATAATGAGCCCAGGCGGCCAGCGCGTCCTGCCGGAATTGCTCGCGCTTCTCTTCGCGCTCCACGTACTCCTCAATGGCTTCGCGCATGAGCCAGTGCGGCGACCGGCGGCGCGCCGAGGCAAGCCGCTGCACCCGCTGCTTTACCTCGGCATCGAGCTTCAGACTCGTGGTGGCAGCATTGGGCATGGAGGTATTCCAAGGTGTTACCTGGTGGTACTATACCATGACTGGGGCTAGATTGCTCTAGTAGTCCACGATTCGTTTCTTCTGCAACTGCTCCAGAAATTGGCTGATGTCGCCGCGAATCTTTTCTGGATCTGCCGTGCCGAACTGCTTCTGCAGTTCGGTGATGATCTCTCCGAACGTGCGCTGGCCATCGCAGCGCTCCAGCACCTGGCGCCCGGTGCCTTGCAGCTTGATCGCGCCTTCGGGGAAGAGGATGACGCGATCTTCTTCGCTGCCACCCCAGCGGCATCCGGCAGCCAGGCGGGGATGGCTCGTGTCTGATGGCACAGCCATCCTAGCTGCCCTCGATGAGAAACGCGCCCGGCGGCGGCCAACCAGGCTGCACATAGGCGAAATAGAGCGCGTCGAGCTGCGCCCAGAGGATGTCACACTTATCACGCAGCGCCTGGATCGCGAGCTCCTGCTCGGCGCGCGTTTTCGCGTGCTCATAAACATAGTTGATGGCGAACTTTGCATCCTCGGGAGCCTGCGTGAGCCGCGCTTCGAAATAATCCAGGCCGCCGGAAAGCCACGGATAATGCTGGCGCAGTTTCTCCATGCGCAGAGAGATCAAGTCGCGGGAAAACAACTCGGTCAGCGATGAAGCTACTGCTTCGAGCAGGCTGCGGCTGCGCACGATGTTCAGATATTCATTCACAGCGAAACGCGTTGCGGGAAGAATTCCAGTTCCGGCGCGCACCTGCTCGGCGCTCAATCCCGTAGCCTCCGCGAGCTTCAGCCAGCGGTGGATGCCACCGTCGTTATTCGTGGTGGGGTCGCCGTCGTGATCGACCACACGCTTGCGCCAGGCGCGGCGAAAGCCGGGATCGGGGCCGCGCGACAGAATGATCGAATCCTTGATCGGGATCACGCTCTGGTAGTAGTAGCGGTTCAAGGCCCAGGCCTGAAGCTGTCCGCGGTTGAGGCGGCCTTCATGCATCATCAGGTGAAACGGATGCTGGTGGTGATAGCGCTCTTCGCCTACCGATCGCATCTGGCCGCGCAGGCCGTCGAACGAGAGAAGGCTGGCGTCGGGCGAGCTTGCATCCACATCTATAGGTCGAACTGCCATCCATCCTCCGCGATTTCCCAGCCGGCCTCGCGCACCTGGGCGTATTCGGGGCCATTCTCATTCAGCATGGGATTCGTGTTGTTGATATGAATATAGATTTTACGTGGACGGCGCAGTCCCGCCAACCGGCTCAGGCTGCCGTCGGGGGACGAGACTGGAACGTGGCCCATCTGCTGGGCGGTTTGCCCGGAGCCCTGAATGCGGATCAGTTCGTCGTCGCTCCAGAAGGTGCCGTCGAATAGCAGCACGTCGGCGGATTCGAATTCCTTCAGCAACGCGCCGTCGATCTGGGGGACGGCGGGCATGTAGGCGAGGCGCTTGCCCGGGGCCGATTCGACGATTAAGCCTAACGATGCTTCCCCGGACTTGAGTCCACTCTGGCGTTGCGCCGGAACGTACGCCGGGTAGTGCGTGCCCAGCGAGAGAGCGCGGCAACGCAGTCCGGAATCTGCGCCGGAAGGTTCGAGCAACCGGAATGGAATTTGCGGAGGGAAGTCGGTCCAGCTCACTTGGCCCGGAACACGCTGCAGCATGGCGAACATGGAATTGTCTTCAGTCACAATGCGGCGGATGGAATCGGTCGCGTAGACGCGCAACGGCTGCAACTCGCGTAACAGCAGCAGGCCGAGCACGTGGTCGACATCGGCATTGGCCAACACAGCTCCGGCGATAGGCGATAGGCGAATACCTTCTTTCGGGTGAAGATCCGGGGTGGCCTCAATTTGCGCGCGCAGATCGGGAGAAGCTCCGAGCAGAAACCAGGACTTCGTGTCGGCGCTGATGGCAAGCTGCGCCTGGGTACGGGCTTTGCCGCGGAAGGTTCCGGCGCGCAGGGCGCGGCAGTTGGGGCAGGCGCAATTCCACTGGGGGAATCCTCCGCCGGCAGCCGAGCCGAGTATCTTCACGCGCATCGTTAGAAAGTGTAGCAGCAGAGAGATCGGCAGCCGAGTAGTGGCTCAATTTCGTTTATTCCCGATGTCATCCTGAGCTCGGCGAAAGCCGGGCGAAGGACCTTATGTCGGCCGATGCTGTTGCTGCAGTAGACGGGAGTGCCTGTGCTTCATGCAGCGTGGGGGAAGTTTACGGATCGTACACCTGGGTGTGCATGCCCTGCCGCCGCGCTGCTTCCTGCATCGATTCGAGCCTTCTCTTCTGCTCGTCGAGTTGTTGCTGCATCTGCTGCGCTCGCTCCATCTGGCGTGCCTGATAGCGGTTGTATGGCCCCTGGGCGCTGGTGCCGCCGGTATGGGCCGCCGCATTCAGCTGGTCGATGCGCGCCTGCATCGACGCTACTCGGCTTTCCTGCTCGAGGACTCTCTGCCTCCACTGATCGCCGCCACCCTGTGCTTCGGGGCCTTGCGGTTCCAGCCGCTGTCCCGACCATGGTTGCCGCTGTCCCTGCATTTGTCCCTGAAACTGATCCGGTCGCTGCCCATGGTGTAGTCCCTGACCTTGTCCCTGGCCGGACGGATTCTCCGGATGCCGGTTCATTTCTCCGTAGGGGCGTTCAAAGGCTGGGCTGCCGGCGGCGGAAGCCGTTGTGGTGGGCCGCCGCTCTACGCGCAACTCGGGGTGCCCCTCCGGACCTTCGCCGAGATCCTGGTTGGTGATCACCTTCGGCTTGACCCCGGACGTCTCTGCGGCGTCCTGTTTTTCCTTGTACTGGCGCGCAACGTCGGCGAGAGACTGCCCGTAGGCGGCCAGGTTCATCAACAGTGCTACCGCGGAAAGTTTCAAAAATATTCGCTGCATAATCGTCTCCTGAATCGCGAGCGACCCTGATTTACGTCTCGTCTAACCTACGTTTCCATGAACCATGCCGAGCCCAGGCGCTGCCCTCGGGTAGAAACAAATTTGTTTCGCTGCGGAGAAAAATTAGACCCTTCGGACTTTTGATTCGGGGATCGCGGATCTTTACATTGCTGAGGTTTAAGCTCGCAATCCTTAAGCTGCGCATCCTTAAGCCCAAGGTCTTTAACGTGAAGGTCTTTAACGTGAAGGTCTTTAACGTGAAGATCGTTCACCTGAAAATCCGCGCCGGACTTCAGCTCTTCCACGCCGAATTGAATGGGGCGCTCGAACGCAATGGCCACCGCGTAATCTCCCGTCGCTTTCGGTTGCACGTGAAGAACCTTGCCGCGAGCACTCAGAGATGTGCCAGGCTGGGGCAGGTGTGCGATACGAACTTCCACCTCGACCACCGATCCTTCGGGAATAAAAGAAGCGCTGGAGAGCCGGATGCCTCCAAGACTAATGCTCTCGGAGCGCGCCAGAAATTTCTTGTGCGCCAGCGTGAGCGAAACCGGAAGATTCAAAGAGTAGCGAATGCCGCGCCGTTCCTGGGATTTGGGGGAGGGGTCCATTGCCAAATGGTATGCCCCGGGGCGCAGCTCAGACAGGTAACGGTGGTCCATCCGGGCGTGCGAAAACGGCCTAAGGGTTTCGGAGGTAACCCGTGAAGTAACTGGATGAAGAAGTAACTGAATGAAGAAGTAACTGTAGGAATGGGGAACGCCCTGGGTCGGTGCAAGCGGTGGAAGGCGCTTCAAACTAGTCCACCTTCCACTGCTCCCGAAGAAACTTCGTTAACGCAGGGCGAATCCTAACTCAGGGCGAATCCTAGCTCAGGATAAACCTAGTTCAGGATAAACCTAGGCTCGCACCTGCACTGACTCCAACTCCGGGACACAACGGGCGTTTTGCAGAGATTTGATGGCGTCTTCGGCTGTAAACCTGCCCATCACCTGAGCCAACTTGCGGTTCGTGGTCATGTGGATAGGGGTTGAATCAACCTTCTGTACGTATTGAGGGACGCGGCTGCCGCGGTTCACTTTCACAAGAAACTTTATGTTTTTCATATTTGTGTCCTCGGTAAAACGGCCAGAGAAGGGCCACGAACCGTTCGCAGGGCAGTACTTGACTGATCCAGCGTTCTAAATATCACTTCGAAACGCTGGCTACGATCTTTCAGATGGACGAGCTTTAGATGGACTGGCTTTGATTAGAAGACTGATTGAAAACTATCGAATAACGATGAGAACAACTTAACCGTTCCAAGGCCTATTATAGCAGGCTATTACCCTCGACGGTTGGTAATTCGGGCTGAATCGGTCGGTTTGCCGCGCTCGCAACTACAGCAGTCCGCCGGTCTGTATGCCGAGAGCATTGAGTGCCATTTCCAGCTTGGTGATGGCCGCGCCGATCTCGGGATGCTCTCCGATCTTTTCCTGCAGAGTCCGCAATATTTTCTGAGCGCCGGCAATGTGCGCTTCCACCTCGCCCGGACTGGGTCGCGAACTACCTTCACTTCGGCTGGGATCGGCTGGGCTTTCCATGAATCTCTCCGCGGTGCATGGTGATCTGTGCTGTTTTCTATTCTACGCAGCTCCTCTACGCACTGGACGACAGCGCCGCCGGAAGGCGAGCGGCGAATGTCCTAGTTCATGTCGCCCAGGGAGCAAGCGCCGGGGCCGCGCGGGTCGCCGCAAGATCCGCAACCGCCGGGTGAAGACGAGGGCGCTGACGCCGCTGATGAGGCTGAAGAGCCTTTCGCCGAGACCGCAAACACCGACAGCTGTGGTTGCAGTTTGGTGGTGTGACATTTCGGGCACTCGGCTTTTTGTTTGCCGTAGACGAGCGCTTCGAACGAATGGTGACATTCTTTGCAGATGTACTCGAAGATGGGCATGGGCGACTCCGTCTCCTATTAGAATCAATTTATGGCGAGTTCGCAAATTCCGGATTCCGGCGAAACACTTTCTGGCGAAGCAGGTTCAGGCAAAGTGCTCGTGATAAGGCCGGCACCCGGGCAACGGACGGGGCGTGCGCCGTTTCGGGCTCGACGCTGGTTGGCCGGAGGCCACGTGCAGACGATTGCCAGTTTTCTGCTGCCCCGCAGGATTCATCTTCCTCGGCCGGAGGAGCGGCTCGTGGAAGTTGCGCCAGGGGGCGTCGACCCGGCAGTCAAGATTCGCTGCTGGTGTTACTGGCAAGGTGAAGAAAAAAAAGACAGAGTGAAACCGCTGACCTTAATCGTCGTCCACGGGCTCGAAGGGTCGTCGGATTCGCAGTATATGCAGGGCGTGGCGCGCGACGGGCTGGCCGCGGGGATGAACGTCGTGCTCATGAACCAGCGCAACTGCGGCGGCATGGATCACTGCGCGCCGACCCTCTACAACTCGGGATTGTCCGCGGACGTGGCAGCTGTGGCCCATCACGTAATCGAGAATGACGGCGTTTCGCGCTTCGCCCTGATCGGATTTTCCATGGGCGGAAACCTGGTGCTGAAACTTGCAGGAGAGTGGGGAAGGGATGGAAACGGAAATACCAGCGCTCCCCCGCAGTTTCGGGCGGTCGCCGCGGTGTGTCCGGCGATCGACCTGGCCGCGTCGGCCGACGCGCTGCACACGCCCGGCAACCGGATTTATGAATATTACTTCCTGATGCAGTTGTTCCGCCGCATACGGCTGAAGTCGCGTCTGTTTCCGGGAAAGTTTGACCTGTCGCGGCTGCGCGGAATTTCCAGCCTGCGCATGTTCGATGACCGCATCACCGCCTACTACTGCGGATTTGCCGGAGCGGATGACTATTACGCTCGCGCGGCGGCAGCGAACGTGGTCGACCGGATCGCCGTGCCCGCGCTGATCATTCATTCCGCCAACGATCCCTTCATTCGCATCACGCCTGAGACGCGGCAACGGATCGCGGCGAATCCGAATATTACGTACATCGAGACCGATGACGGCGGGCATTGTGCATTCCTGGGTGAACGCAATCTGAGTGAACGTAACGGATATGCAACGGACGATGGGCGATGGGCCGAACGCGAAGTGGTGGACTTTGTGGCCCACCAATGAGCGTATTGGCGATAGCGGCAGTTACTCTCGTTTAACGCCTTCTGGACTCCCACTTCCGCCCGTACGAATTATTTCCGGGTCGGAGCCCGACGGAGTTGTGCGCTCGCATTCGCGACCTTTGTCGCGGTCCCATCTCGCCCGCGACCGAAGCGGAACTTAGAAAGCTTGCCCGGCAGCTCCGCGTTGCCGTCAAGGAGCATCTGGAGACGGCGAGGTCTTCCTTGCGCGCAAAGAAGAAAGCCATCATCGAACGCGATCTCGACGAAAAGCAGAGCATTCCGACTTGTCGGAGGATATTTACTTCTTCCGTGGGGGCAGGATCCCGAAGATTTCCAGCTGCTTGTGGCTAGCTACAAATACTTCTCCATTGGCGACGACGGGAACTATATTGGAGTTGCCGCTTCCGGCTTCGGTCACGAGAAGTTGCTGCATGGAGCCGCCCACCACTGTTTCAGGATCAAAAGCGTAGAGGTAAATCGGATCCCCGGTTGTCTTGGTCGCGTGCGACACTGCCCAGATAATGGGACTAGCGGTGCCGTTAGACGAGATGGTGGTGAAGAAGCCCAAGCGGTTTACAAAGGCAATCGCGGGCGAAGTGGAGACTTGGGTCAGGGCGGTTTTCTTTGAGTTCGATTCCACCTTGAACACCATTACGTTATAGCCGCCACTGCTCACCACCCGGGCGATGCCGTCCGAGGGATCGACAAAGTAGGACGCACCGCACCAGCAACCACCGATGTCGTAAGTGCCAAGCACATTGTTCTTGATCGGTGAGTATCCGCCCAGGTCATCTTCGTTCATCACGAACATCTTTCCGGCTTTGCCCGCTGCCACCGCTAAATGTGGGACCAGGTCGGGCTGGTCCGGAAGGACCATCACTCCGCCGGCGCCGAAGTCACCATCCTCTCGGTCGAGGTTGGGCTGGTCGGAGGGGGTGAACACGTCGAGCACGGTGGTCAGGTCCGACGATACCTTCACCACGCTCTCCTGAATGTCGGAGATGCCATCGTAGGTCGTGCCGGTGGGATCGGAGTTTCCGGTGACAAACAGAATGTTGCCGGAGTCGTCGGTGCTGGGGCCGTAGCCGGACATCCAGATCGAAGTGAGGAAGTAGTCTTTGGGCGAGGAGGATTGAGTGTCCAGCGTCTGGTTGGCCGCGAGCGGGGTCAGAGTGCCCGCCTGCCAACCCAGGAGCATGCCGCGCGTCAGACTGACGTCCCCGTCGCAGTAGCTTCCAAATGCCGCGTAGATGTTGCCATTGGCGAGCAGGAGAGCGGGACGCTGCATCTCGTAGGCGGCGTTGAAATTAAAAGTGGAGCCATTGACCAAAGTCTGCGACGCCGCAATCAGCTCCGGGGGGACTTTGTCGGTCAGGCTGCCGAGGTCGAGAGCGTGAATCCGGTAGGCAGGGCCGGTTGGATCCTGCGTGTCAATCACGACGTACAGCGTATTGCTGCTCAAGTCGATGACAGGCGTGGATGTAATGCCGACCGTTGTGTTGCCACTGACCTTGCAACCTGTCGGAGCGTTGGCCGCCGTTCCGAAGTTCGGGTTGAGGAGCACCGTTCCAGCTTCGGCGTCGATGGCATAAATCGTGTTGCTTTCCGTGGCCACATAAACGACATCGTGCACGCCCTGATGATTTCCGGCAGTGATGGTCACCGCGGGAACGAACAGCGGCTGGCCGTTGACCTGATTGTCGACCGCGACGTTCTGCAAAAGCCCGAACGAGGAACTGGCGACATTGGCCGGCGTCAGCACGGTCTCCTGCGAGTTCCAGCCGGTGCGGTTGTTGTCTACGTGATACGTCGTGATGGCCTGACCCACCGCCAGAGACGCGCTCAGCAGAATGAGGGCGGAAAGCACAACGACGTGGAAAGGAAGATTCACGGAACGGTTGGGCATGGCCGTCAGTTCCTTTGGACTATAGATTTTTGGATGGACCGAGCCGGGGCCGATTAGGGAAGTAACGCGAAACTCGGACGAGCGTACACCATCAAAGGTGGCATGTAAACCGGAAAAATAACCTCAAGGCAGCGGCCCGGAGCTGGCGCTCAAGTCCGCACTGGAGAGCGATGAAACCAAGGCAGCAGTTCGCCACCGCGGCCTTTCGTCTTGGTGCGAATGTAGGCCAGGGCCAGCATCGACAGCGTAATCACCAGCAGCCCGACCGACGCGGCGCCAATCGTCATCCTGCGCTTCGGCAGAATCGAGACGCGGCCGTACACGAATTCGATGTGCACCCAGTACACCAGCAGCGATGCCTGTCCGAGCAGGATGAGTGGGCTGAATCCCCATCGGCCAGGATTGGATTGTCCCAGACCCCAGCGGCACCAGATGTAGCTCGCGCTCAGAATGACCAGCAGCATGCCGACGCGAATCAGGAAAAAGCTAGGGCTGGTACGCCAGTAATCCTGAACGGAATAGAACTGGCGTGGCTGGGCGTCGAGCCAGCGGGCAAATTCGATCAGTACGCCGCCGGCCAGACCTACAGTAATAAATGTTCTCGCTTCCTGCGCGCGCGCCCAATCGCTTTGCAGAATGAATCCCACGGCCAGGCCGGCGAAGGCAAAGGCTGTCCAGGGAAAAATAGGGAATAGGCCGGACTGCGGCGTTCCCAGATTGTGTACGCCGTCGATATAGGACTCGAGCGGCCAGGGAAGCCAAGTCGGGCGCCAGGTGGTCCACAGAGGCGGCGTGAGCAGGGAAATGAGCAAGGCCGTGGCTGCGGCGACAAACACCAAAAGTGCACGCGGCATCGTATCCCATCCTTGCCGCAAAGATCGCGGCAAGGGTAGGGCACCCTCATTTCGTTTTGGTCGCCACGGGGCCAGAAAGAGCACGCTCACGATCCAACTGACAGCGCCCATCAGCATCATGGAGAGGCCAATCGTATTGAGCACGTCGATGCGCAGCAGGTCGCTTTTAGGAGCCCATCCCCAGGCGACAACATATTCCTGCAGGCGGAAGAGCAGGCCGAAGATGAAAATTTCCGCTCCACGGCCGATCGTCGTGCGCGCGATCTGCGCGGGCGCGACATCTTTTCGCCAGAGTTTCTCAGTGACCAGGGCCAAAGACATTCCCGCCAGGAACAGAAACAGAGGAGCGGGGAAGGTTCCGCCCAGCTGTGAGTACATGAAAAAACGGCTCTGCCGGGCCTGGGGGCTCAGCCAGGAATCGTAGCAGTGCGTCTGGAACATCAACACGCAGGCCAGGCCTCGCGCCCAATCGATATAGGCGAGGCGCGATTTGGTGATCTTTGGCGGAAGCATATTTGGCGGAACCACGTTCGGCGGAGGCATGCAGGGTGGTTGGCAGAGTCCAATCTGCGGTTTTATGGGCACCGGCAGTATACGGCAGCTCAGTAGGGCTTCTGTATGGGTTTCCCTCGCGAGAGCTTCGTAGACGAGACCCCGCAACTTTCGGCTCGCGTCCGGGTTGCATTCTCCGACCACTACTTTCTTCGAAGGCCCGCATTCGAAACGGGCGAGCGACCGGATTCTGGCCGATTACTTTGTTAACTTTAATGCCACCGTACAACCTAATGTGCAACAATCTTGATCGAAAAGAGATAAGCCGCTATAAGGTTAGACATAGCACGCTAGACATAGCACGTATTCCGAACTGCCCCGGAGTTTTTTCATGCGCATTGTGAAGTTGCTGTTGCCGATACTGCCGCTCGCACTGATTGGTGTCCTATTCTCCGGCCAGGGTTTCGCTGACTCGGCCGATCGCATCGCGGGCGCGTTAACCGGCGGCCAGACCATTGCGCTGAAGGGTAACGTGCGCCAACAGGCGCTGCCGCAGTATGACCAGGGCCCGGTCGATCCTGCCATGAAGCTCGGAACCATGACCCTGCTGACCGTGCCGACCGCGGCCCAGCAGCAGGCAATCACACAACTTCTGGCGCAGCAGCAGGACCGCAAATCGCCGAACTACCATAAGTGGATCACCGCCGAGCAATATGCCGACCGCTTCGGCCTCAGCCAAAACGACATGCAGCAGATCACAGGCTGGCTGACGGCGCAGGGCTTCAGCATGGTTCAGGCGGCCCACGGACGCAACTGGGTTTCCTTTACCGGCACCGCCGCGCAGGTCGAGAGCGCGTTCGGCACGGAAATCCACCAATATAAAGTGAACGGCGAGTTGCACTACGCCAACGCCACGGCCCCCATGATTCCCGCCGCACTGTCGGGAATTGTTGCCGGTGTGCGCGGCCTCGATGATTTCCACCCCAAACCGCTGGGCGTACGGCGTATGCGGCCCAATTATTACAGTTCGAGCCAGCAATTCGACTACCTCGCGCCGGGCGACATTTATACGATTTACGACATCAATCCGCTTCTCAACGCAGCGACCGCTATTAACGGCACCGGCCAGAAGCTGGCAGTGATGGGGCAGATCGAAATTTTCTTGTCTGATATTAACGACTTCCGTACTGGCTTTGGCCTGCCTGCAATTACCTGCACTACAGCTGCCGCTGTACCGAACGATATCATCACGGCCTGCAGCGACCCCCACTTCAGCTACGTTCCGATCAATGGGGGCCCTCCGGTCCTCAGCGTTTCCCCCACAAACAACCTCGGAGACCTCGCGGAGTCCGACCTGGACATCGAGTGGTCCGCAGCCGTCGCGCCAGGTGCGCAGGTCATCTTCGTGGATTCCGACAACACGTTTACGTCCTTTTATTACGCGATCGACAACCAGAGTACGTTGGGCGAGAGCGTGATCAGCTTGAGTTACGGCGCATGCGAGTTCGACGTCCAGATTGGCGCAGCAAACGGAGAGCCCCTACTGTTCGAGGCAGAACTGGCGAAGGCGAACGCGGAGGGAATCACTTTTGTGAATTCCAGCGGCGACACCGGCGCCGCCGAGTGCGATGCGAACGGAGAAACCACAACGGCCACAGGCCTTGCCACTCAGGGAGTGGCTGTTAGTTATCCCGCGAGCAGCCAGTACGTGACGGGAGTCGGCGGCAATAGCCTGCCGCTTGCCGATGTCTTTCCGCCGTCGACGACCTATTTTGGGACGACGAACGGCCCCAATGGCGGCACTGCGCTCTCCTACATCCCGGAACAGGCCTGGAATGACGATGAAGAATTCTATGCGTACTGCCAGGCATTCCCCGGCGAATTCTGCACCCAGGGTGGCCCCAACAAAGTTCCCGGCTGGGTACCGATTACCTCTGTGGCCACGGCGCAGCAGAACATCGGCATCAGTTCCAGCGGCGGCGGCGTCAGCAACTGCGCGGTGCAAAACGCGGGCTTCACGGCTTGCGTTTCCGGGTTTCCGCAGCCCGCATACCAGACCGTAACCGTGCCTGGACAAGCCAGCGGTCGTTTCTCGCCGGACGTCTCTTTCCTGGCCACGCCGAATTTTCCCGGATACATTTTTTGTACGCAGGAATTCGAGAACAACACGGTCACCAGCACTGGCAGCAGTTGTGCCTCCGGCATTGCCACCGCCGTGGATACCAACTTTTCCATCATTGGTGGAACATCGGTTTCGGCTCCGGTCTTTGCCGGCATCGTAACGCTGCTGAACCAATATCTGGCGGGCTCAGCTTCTCCCGGCCTGGGGAACGTAAATCCGACGCTCTACTCGCTAGCCGAAACCCCGGCTAACGGCGTTTTTCACCCGGTAACAACGGGCGCGAATACCGTGTATTGCGAGGCCGGGCAACCCTCCGTTCAGCCGGTGGCACTGCAGTGTCCGTCGTCGGGCATTCTGGGATTTCAAGCTTCCAATTCTGACCCGACCACGGGCTACAACCTGGTAACCGGCCTGGGCTCAATCGACGTGAACAAACTTGCGGTCGCGTGGGCGGCCACGCGCCTTGCCACTTCGGTCGCGCTGACTCCATCTTCGACTCAGGCTTATCAAGGCTCGAGTGTAACGTTCACCGCGACGGTTACTCCGTCCACTGCAACAGGGAACGTAGTATTCAACAACGGGACGACGGTTCTCGGGGCGTCTGCTGTTTCCGGTGGAACCGCCTCTCTGGCCGTTACCACGCTGCCGGTGGCGACGAACAGCATCACCGCTGCCTACAGCGGCAACGACACACTGGCGAACTCGACCTCGACTGCGGCTACGGTAACGGTGACTTCTCCATTTACGCTTTCTGCCAGCCCCGCCAGCACCAGCGTGAGCGCTGGTCAGGCGACAAGTCCGATCACCCTGACCATTACCGGCGTAAGCGGATTTACCTCCCCAATAACGCTGAGTTGCCCAACTGCACCGACTGGCGTGGCCTGCAACTTTAGCCAGAACCCGGTGACCCCGAGCACCACCCCAGTCAATCTCACCGTGACCCTCTCGACTCTTCCCAACATGGCGGCCGGAGCGCAAAGCATAACGGTAAGCGGAGCTGGCGGAGGCGCGACGGTAACGACAGCCATCGCTCTCACCGTAACCGCGACCACCGAAACCTTCACGCTGACGCCCAAAAATGCCACGTACCCAGTGAACCCCGGCGGAAGCGCTTCCGTGAGTATTACGGTGACCGGCAGCACAGGATTCTTAGTGGGAAGTCCGGCGACCACGGTCGTGCCGATCACCTATACCTGCAACGATCCGGCGCCGCAATCTCTGTGCACCGGGCCCGCGGGGGCGACGAACGTGACTGCGGTGAGCTTTACGATTACGACCACGGCTCCTACGGCAGAGTTGCGGCGTCCTTTTAATCGCGGCTCGGGGATCTTCCTTGCGGCGCTGCTTCCTGGTCTGTTGGGGATCCTGTTCACGGTTGGTTCGCGGAAACCGGGTTCCCGCCTGCGCGGCATGCGGATGCTGGGGCTGATTTTGGTTCTAGGATTCTCGACGCTTTGGCTAGGCTCCTGCGGCGGCAGCAGCAGCAACGGCGGCGGTGGCAATGGGGGAACGACGCCCGGAAGCTACACTGTCACCATTAACGCCACGACTGGCGGTGCCAGTCCCGTGACGAGCAGCACTACGGTCACGCTGTCCGTCCAGTAGTCGTCACGGCAGCATTGAATCGGCAGGCGCTCCGCTCATCCCGGAGCGCCTTTTCTCTTGAAACCGCACGCTTCTTTGCCTTCCCTCTTCCCATCTGCGAAACTGACCAGTAGCCACTGATCACCGATCACTGATCACCGTCCACTGTCCACTGAAACATGGGCCGCATTCACGTACTCTCCGAAACCGTTGCCAACCAGATCGCCGCCGGCGAGGTGGTGGAGCGGCCTGCTTCCGTGGTGAAGGAGATGCTGGAGAACGCGCTCGACGCCGGCGCGACTCGCATCAAGATCAGCGTCGAGGCGGGCGGGAAGAAGCTGATCCAGATTACCGACAATGGGTGCGGCATGGTGCGCGACGACGCCATGCTGGCGTTCGAGCGGCATGCCACGTCGAAAATCAAGAACACGGAAGACTTGCTGAGCATTGCCACACTGGGATTTCGCGGTGAGGCGCTGCCCTCAATCGCCTCAGTGTCGCGGCTGCGGCTGGAGACGCGGGCGGAGCCGACAGAGGATGAGCGGGGTTTGGCCGTGAATGACGCGGGGACGGTGATTGAAATTAACGGCGGGAAGATTGCGCGCGTCGAAGAGGCAGGGCTGCCTCTGGGGACGTCGATCACGGTGCGCGACCTTTTCTTTAATACTCCAGCGCGCAAGAAATTTCTGAAGGCGGAGTCGACCGAGTTATCTCACATTGCATCCTTGGTCACGCATTATGCGCTGGCGCATCCCGACAAGCATTTCGAGTTGCATTCGGCGACGAATGCCATGCTGGTGGCGCCTCCGGTGGCGGGGTACAGCGAGCGTGTGTACCAGGTATTCGGCAAGGAAACGCTGGACCAGTTGATTCCGGTGGCGTCGCGGCAGGCTCTGGAGCGCGTGGGATTGCCGCAGCCCCCGCCCTGGCGGCGCAAAGAAGCGGAAGACGGCGAGGCTGCAGAAGGCGAGGCAACTGAAAAAGCTCCGGGCGAGATGCGGATTCACGGCTTTGTTTCAAAGCCGGAAATTCAGAAGCTGAACCGCAATTCGATTTTTGTATTCGTAAATGGGCGGACGATTCGCGACCGCCTCATTCAGCACGCGCTGACCGAGGCCTATCGAAATATTATTCCGCCGGCGGTGTATCCAGTTGTCCTGCTGTTTCTGGAGTTGCCGGCGGCCGAGGTCGACGTGAACGTGCATCCTTCGAAAACGGAGGTACGCTTCCGCCAGCAGAGCGTGCTCCACGATTTTGTGCGTGATTCGGTGCGGGCGGCGTTGATGAAGGCACGTCCGGCGCCGCAGTTTGTGACCGAGATGCGGGCGCACGCCACGGCGGGGCAGGCGCTGACCTCGGGAGCCTTGACGCCGGGTGCACTTACTCCGGGCGCTCTTATTCCAGGAACGATGACGCCGGAGTTCAGTCCAGCGCAGGCGTGGAATCCGGCGCCCGGCGCCGGTTCGGCGGCATCCCACGGTTCCGTGCCTCAGGCCTCGGACGGGATGAACGGATTTGCTTTGCAGACGCCCGTAGCGCCACCGATTCCTGGGCGATTTCAGTTTGAGGGTGGAATCGCGGTCGAGGCGAACGCGGCGCTTTCCTTGGCGCGCGACGTCGAGTCGATTCCGGATGACGGCTGTGCTCCGGCGCTCGACGTTCGGGAAGAAGAGCCGACGCTGTCCGCGCTGGGAACGCTTCGGCCGCTGGGGCAGATTCGAAATTCTTTCATTCTCGCGGTGAACGAAGATGGCCTGTGGATCGTCGACCAGCACGTCGCTCATGAACGCGTGTTATTTGAGCGCGTCTTGAAGCAGCGGGCGGCCCAGAAAGTCGAGAGCCAGCGGCTGCTGATGCCGATCGTTCTGGAACTATCTCCGGCGCAGCAGGCGGTATTTACTGAGATTGCCGACGAACTGCAACACAATGGATTCGAGGCCGAGCCGTTCGGCGCGCGCAGCGTGGCCGTGAAGGTCGCGCCCGCGGGAGTGGAAGCGTCGGCAGTCGAGCGCATGCTGCACGAATTGCTCGATCAGTTCTCGCGCGAGGAGCAGTCGCTGAACCTGGAGAAGATTCGCGCCCGCATCGCGGCTTCAATCGCATGTCATGCCGCCATCAAGGTGAATATGCCGCTGGAGCAGAATAAAATGGAATGGCTGCTGGCAGAACTGGCCAAAACCGACCATCCGATGGCTTGCCCGCATGGCCGGCCGGTGGTTCTGAGGTATTCTGTGAAGGACATTCAGAAGGCGTTTAAGAGAATCTAGGGAAACCCGCATTTAGCAGTTGGCACTTGGCATTTGGCCGCCGGGATTTGTCTAAACTGCCGGGAAGAACTGTCGTTGGCTAAATGCTAAGTGCCAAGTGCTAATGGCCTATTCATGACCGACCCCGAACTCCAGCAGCTCCGCCGCGAAAAATGGCGTCTCGATGGCAAGCCCATCCGGACGATCGAGCAGGCGCGTTCATTCCTGGAGGAAGTCGGATTCTGCCTGATGTATCCCAAGCGCCCCGCGCTGCTGGTGCCGACATTCATTGGCGCGTTCGTCGGCTCGGAAGATCGGCTGCCGGGATGGCAGCACGCGTTCAAGGATCCACGGGCAACCGAGGCGACGGAGTTGATGGTGCGGCTGCTGCGCGAGCGCGCCGCGTTCGAGGCGAATCTGTTCGACGAGAACAATGGATTTCTGGTGGCGGCGTCGGCGTTTCCTTATTTTTATGCGCTGGTGGGCGAGCGCAATCCCAAGCTGGCCCCGAAGGCGGGGTCGCGGTCGGCTTATTCCGCGCTGGCCTGCGATGCTTTTGAGTTGATCACGCGCGAAGGTCCGATTTCGAAACAGAAGATGCAGGAAGTGCTGGGCGGGAGCGTCTCATTTCCGGCACTCGATGGCGCGCTGGGCGAGTTGTGGTCGAAGCTGCGTATCACGCGGGTGGATTACAGTGCGAGCGAAGGCTCGGTTTGGGATGTGCTCTATCGCTGGGCGCCGGATGCGGTGAAAGAGGGCGTGGGATTATCCGTGCAGGAGGCGCTCACCGCGCTGCTCTCGAAATATCTCGACTGCGTGATCGCTGCTGAGCAGGCGGAGCTGGAAATATTCTTCGGAAACTTCGTCGCGCGGTCGAAGGTGAAGGACGCGGTTAACGCTCTGCTGGCCGCACGCGAAGTGAGCTTCGTCCACGTGAGCGGGCAATCGATGCTGCAGATTACGCCGGAGAAGGTTGTGGTGGTGCCAAGCCCGCCGCCGGAGCGCCCTGCGGTCGCAGTGCGGGAAAGCCGTCCGCCAACGGAACGGCGACCACGGGGGCTGAAGCCCGCTAAACCCGCTCGCTTTACGCGGCGCTGAAGCGCCGCTCTTCCACGGTTGAGTCAAATGTCTGCCGAGTCCAATCTAAAACCGTATCGCGGTCGGCTTGCGCCTTCGCCCACCGGACTGCTGCATCTTGGCCATGCGCGCACGTTCTGGATGGCAGCGCGACGCGCGGCAGAGCATCGCGGCCAGTTGATTCTCCGCAATGAAGATTTGGATGCGCAGCGCTGCCGCCCGGAGTTCGTGTCGGCGATGTATGAAGATTTGCGTTGGCTGGGGATTGAGTGGAGCGAGGGGCCGGACCGCGGCGGGGCTTTTGGTCCGTACGCGCAGAGTGATAGACACGCGTTTTATCTGCGGGCTTGGGAGACGCTGCGTGAGCGGGGGATGATTTATCCGTGTACTTGTTCGCGGAAGGATGTGGGGCTGGCGGTGGGCGCGCCGCATGAGGGCGATGATGAGCCGGTTTATCCGGGGACATGCCGGCCGACAGAGCCGAGTGGAACATTCGAGTCCGCCGGGGCGAACTGGCGGCTTCGGGTGCCGGATGGGAAGGAGATTTGTTTTACGGATTTGCATCTTGGTCCGCAGCGGTTTGTGGCGGGGCGTGACTTCGGTGACTTTATTGTTTGGCGGCGCGACGATGTGCCGGCGTATCAGTTGGCCGTCGTCGTGGACGACGCGGCCATGGGGATCACCGAGGTTGTGCGCGGGGCAGATTTGCTGAAGTCTACGGCGCGGCAGATTGTTTTGTTTCGCGCGCTGAGGATGAGTGCGCCGGATTATTTTCACTGCGACTTGGTGCGCGATGAGGCTGGGATGCGGCTGGCGAAGCGGCATGATGCGTTGAGCATTCGAAAACTTCGCGAGTTGGGATGGACCGCGGCGCAGGTGCGGGAGAGCGAGAGTTCGTGATTTCTGATTCGTGTGGGACCGGGTCCTGGTGCAGGTTGAAAAAGATTTGTATCAGGGCATCGCTTCAGCGATGCCGACGAAGGGCTCAGAAAAAAGCGGCTTTAGCCGCTGGGTTTTTTCCTACAGGCCGCAGCGGCTGAAGCCGGTTTCAAACTTCGCGCTTAGGACGGTATGCCTGAAGGCATACCCTGATACGAATCTTTCTACCCTGATACGAGTAATTTTCAAAGTGCAACTCTACATGGTACCGGAGTCCCTACATGAGTTGGGGCGCTGCCCGTGTACAATCTTTAGCTTCCACAATGAATGAACCATCGAAAGACGAATCGTCTCCCCGCAAACTGATCATTGCCATTGACGGGCCTGCGGGGGCGGGTAAGAGTACGATCGCTTCGCGGCTGGCGCTCAAGCTGGGGTACGTGAACCTGGAGAGTGGGGCGATGTACCGGGCACTGGCGCTGAAGGCGATTGAGCGGGATGCTTCATTCGACGACGAAGGGGCGCTGGTCAAGCTGGCCGAGAACTTGCACATTCATCTCGAACCCACAATTGGCGGCAACCGCACGCTGCTCGACGGCCGGGATATTTCGTCGCGCATTCGCGAGCGCGATGTATCGGAGGCGGCCTCGCGGGTGTCGGTGCATCCCAAGGTGCGGGAGTGGATGGTCGCGCAGCAGAGGGAAATGGGCGCGGGCGGGGGCGTGGTCATGGAAGGCCGCGACATTGGAACTCAGGTTTTTCCCCACGCCGATCTGAAGATTTTTCTGGACGCCGACCCCGTGGTGCGCGAGCAGCGGCGCATGGCGCAGCAGAAAATCAAGGGCGACGTGGCCGCGAGCGTGGCAGCGGAACTGCGCGAGCGCGACCGGAGGGATCGCACGCGGGCAGCGTCTCCACTAATGGCGGCGGCGGACGCGGTGGTGATCAATTCGACTGCGTTGAGTGAGGATGATGTGCTGGCCCAGGTGGAGAGGTTGGTCTCCGAAAAATTGAGCCATCGTTAGTTCTCCGTTGGTTCTACTTTTTCTTTGGGGGCGGGTAGCGCTTTGCCAGTCTTGGCCGGACTTGGCGGCTCCGGTGGTTTTGGCGGTTGCGAACTGGCTTTGCGAATCTCGATACCGTCGTGCTCGTTGTTGAGCACGATGTGGGAGGAAGCGTTGCCCACGCTGCCGCTGGCCTTGGCCTCGTGCTCGTCGTTGTTCACTTTCAGTTCGGGGAAATCCGACTGAATCTCGCCATCGCGGGTACGCGCATCCAGGCGGAATCCCGCCTTGTCGGGCAGACTCAGCTGAATGTCGCCGTTGCGGCTGTCGATCTGTATGTTGCCCAGCGTGCGCATCCCGACTTCTACGGTGCCGTTGTCATTCTGCAGGCGAACGTCGCCCGAAACCTCGTCCAGCCGAATATTTTTTGAGCGCGTGGTCAAGTGCAGCGGTCCGGTGATCTGCTCGGCATGCAGTTCATCGGAGTCGAGGTCGAGATCGCCGTCGATGCGGGAGAATTCCATGTCAGTACGCGAAGACTTAAAGGTCACGGTCTTGGAAATGCGCGCCAGCTTTACGCTTTCCTGAAACTCGCCATCGAGTTGCACCGCGCCTTTAATGTCGGCCACCGAGACTTCATCGACCCGGCCGTCGACATGCACGTCGCCGGCGATCTGCTCGATTTTCACCGTGCCTTTTTCCTGAGTCACTTTCACGTTTCCAGTCACGTCTTCGACCGATGTGTCGGAATGCTGAGTGTTGATGTCGACGTTGCCCTCGCGGCCAACCAGGTTCACATCGCCGCGGCGGGAACTGATGGTGACCGCGACTTTGCGGGGCAGGGAAACGTCGAGGTCGGTCTCGACGGGATGATCGCCCGCAGCTTCCGCATTGGCATCAAGCGTCACCTGGCCGCCGTTCGTCGTGATGGTCGGCTTGGTTTGGGCGTTGTACTTGTCGGCATCGCCCTGATTATCGGCGCCCACGCGCTTGCGGACGACCACGCTGATCTTGTTGTCATCGGAGGCGTGGACGCTGACTGCGCCGTGCGTGTTGATGATTTTCAGGCTGGCTCCAGCGGGGAAGGCCTGCTCGAGTTGGTCGTTGAAGTTGTAGCTTTGACCGAAGATGTTGTCGAAGTCGGGATTATTGAGGTCGATCTGATCGCGGATTCCGGACCAGTTGACGCGCTCCAGTTGAGTCGCGACCAGACCGCAAACCACGATCATGAGCACCAGGAAGATTCCTCCCGCGCCAATGCCGGAGGCGCGTACGCCTTCGCGCTGCGCGCGCTGGTGTTCGATCAGTTTGATCACGCCCCAGAAAATCAGCAGCACCGGCCAGTAGTTGGCGAACAGGTGTGCCAGGCGCTCGATTGAAAGCACATGCATCGTACCCATCAGAAAAACGATGCCCAGCACGATCAGAACGAAGGGTCCGGCCATGGAGCGTCGCCGATGCGGCGGCAGCGGAGGAAGCGGCGAAAACGGCGGAGGCGTAATTGGATTAGGAGCGACCGGGTTTGGAGTGTATGGGCTAGACATTTTTCACCTCGCCGGAAGAGCTCGTCTCCTCTGGATTCTGCGAGCCCGAAGGCGGGACATTTTGCGGCGCTGCCGGCGGAAATCCTTGGACTCCAGCCGCCGGGACATTGGGTGGAAATCCTCCCGGGAAGTTCGGCGGGAAGTTCGACGGAACGTTTGGTGGAAATCCCCCGGGAACATTCGGCGGAAACCCGGGAGACGTGCCCGGCGGGAACGAGCCGAAGTGTCCGTCCGACGAAGCGTTGCTCTGGATCAACTTGACTACGCCAATCACCAGCAGGATGGCGGGCCAGGTTCGGTGAAATTCCAATCGTCCCGTGTTGTCGAGCAGCATCAGCACGCCTATGGTTACCAGGATCGCCGGCCCCATCAGCTTTCGAGTGCGGCAGCGTTCGCATAGGCACGTGGCCGGATTATGGCCGATAAGCCCCCAATGCTTGGCAAACAGCCACACGCCGAAAAAGATCAGGACCAGCGACACAACCACATCCATCCCAACCTCAAAGAGCCCGGCCGTGTGCAACAGGAAAAGCGCGCCCAAGCCGATCAGGACAGCGGCGCCGGTGGGAACCTTGGCCCCTTCGAATCTCTCGCCGGTGCCAAAGGTTTGCGCCAATCCGAACGGATCAGGAACTGGTTCGCCCACCTGGATCGCTTTCGCGCTGCGAATCGCGTCGATGATCTGGTAGACGTAGAAGAAACCGATGCCGATGCCCAGGGCTGTAATCACAGGCCAGGGAAGATTGGAACTCACGCCGAGGATCAGCAGCACCATGATGACCAGATGCGACAGGCCTTTGGCATATTGACCGGTATAGACGGCACCCACGCCGAAGGGGAAGAATCCGGCGAGCATTCCGGCCACTGCAGGATTTGGACCCGAAGACGGGCCGGGTCGAACCTTCACTCCCAGGCCTTGATCCACGAACTGCTGATATCCGGTTTGTGGCGGATTTAGCGGTTGATTCTGTGGAGAAGCCTGCGGCGGCACAAATCCGGCCGCAGGTGTGGTTCCTTCCATGCGCGCGGCCAGGCAGGCCTCGCAATAGACAACGCCGCGAACGTCGCGGGTGCATTGGTTGCAAAGTGGCTTGCCGCAAGTGCGGCAGAAAGCCACGGCAGCGGTATCGCCGTGCGTGTTGCAGTTCATACGAACCTCCTGTACGTGGTCACCGACACTACAGGCAGATCGTCTGCTGAGGGAGATGGACCCAGAGGAGCGCTGGCCAGAATGAGATGGTCATCGATCTGGCTGTAATTGCGCTCCTGTTTCTGCTCGGGCTGTTGTGTTGTGTCGTTCTTGTCGTCTTTCGGTTTGGCCGGGCGAGACTGCTGAGGCGCAGTTTCGACGGGCGCGAGATTGCGTTTGACTTCGCGCAGTGCGGCCTGCACTTCATAAACGGCTTTCACGTTGTCTAGTTTCCGCACCACCCTGGCATGCGCGTTATAGTAAGCGTGCCGGATGGCGGCTGGCCGCAGGCTGACTTCCCGCAGGTCGGCGGGTTTCACGCCGGCTACGGTCAGGCCCACCGACAGCGCGAAGAAAGCCATGCCAAACGACATGGCGAAGCGCGGCTGGCGGACCGTCGCCCAGATCGGTTCAAGCACCGATCCGAACAGCGAGGCCTGCACGTGCTCCCACCACGAAATGCGCGGCTGGGTTGCGCGTGCGTTCACCCGCAGGCGTTGGGTGTCAACGCCCGTTGTGGATGCCAGAATGTTCATGACCAGGCTGGCTGGAGGCTCCACCTCCGTGAGACCTTTCAGCCAGTTGCGGCCCGCCTCAGCTTCGGCGAGCAGCGGTCCGCACGTCCGGCAAACCCGGGCGTGGGCCTGGAAGCGGTCGAGTCCGGTCCCGGTCAGAACGCCGTCAATGGCGTCCGTGAGCAGGAGCTCGAACTCGTTGCAGCGCATTCCGTTACTGGTTTGGTCTGGCATCACATCACCTGCCTATAGGTACGTTGTAGGAGCCTGGCAAGTTCCGCCCGCCCTCTATTTATTCGTGATTTCACGGTACCCTCCGGAACCTTCAAAACGACGGCAATCTCTTTGTAATCCATATCTTGTAAGTCCCTTAGAATCACTGCTTCGCGAAGCTCTGGGGAAAGTTTGGCCAGGGCCGCGTGGACGGTCTCCGAGACCTCCCGGCTGCGTACGTGGGCGTCCGGAGGAGCGGATTGGTCAGGAATCTGCTCACTGAGCGGCTGCGCGTCTTCGTGGTCGGACGCCGACGTGTCCATGGAGTCGGTCATGCGATCCTGCTTGCCCTTACGAAAATGGTCGACCAGCAGGTTCCGGGTGATGGTCGTGACCCAGGTCACGAATGCTCCCTTGGTGTGGTCGTAGCTGGGAAGCGTGCGGTACATCTTGATGAAGACTTCCTGGGTGAGGTCCTGGGCGTCGTCGCCCGATCCGGCGAAGCGGTAGCAGATGTTGTAGATCCGGCGGCTATAGGTCTGCACGATTTCCTCCCAGGCGGCGGAGTCGCCGGCGATACAGCGCCGGACCAGCATCGCGACCACCTGTACGTCTTCCACTTGCACTCCCCGGAAACCTGCTTAAAGCTTGAGACTTTTGAGCTCAGCGATCTGAGACGTATTCTGAGCCCACTAGACAGTACGTGATTGCGGGCCTTGAAGTTCGTCACCAAGTCACCGCATCAGGGTAAGACAGGGCATTGTAGCAAGCGCTTTAGGCGGAACGGCGGAAGTCCGTCGCCATCTGCGGAGAGGGCAGTCGTGCGTGGTGACGCCTAAAAGAAAACCATCAACCACAAAGGACACGAAGGATCACAAAGGACTTCGCTTGGATGGGATTCCTTTCGTGTGACTTCGTGTCCTTCGTGGTTAAGAATCTTGAAACCGCACTAATGTCCACTCGGCAAAGAGTGAATGAGAGCCGACGATGGAGTAGAATTCGTCAAAACCGTTGCTGCGGAAACGCAACGGGTCGCTCGGGGATTTCACATTCCATTTGTAGTCAGGCTTCACCCAGTTAGGATTCTCTCGTTTAAGGAACATGGTCCGTAGTACCCGAGATGATTGGACAACGGCTATCGCATTATCAGATCGTGGAAAAGATCGGCGCCGGCGGGATGGGCGTCGTCTATCGCGCGCACGATGAGCAACTGGACCGCGACGTCGCCATCAAAGTTCTGCCTCCGGGCGCTCTCGCCGACGAAGCGGCTCACAAACGCTTCCGCAAAGAAGCACTGTCTCTGGCACGCCTGAATCATCCCAACATCGCAACCGTCCATGAATTCGGCAGCCAGGACGGCGTCGACTTCCTGGTCACCGAATACATTGCGGGCATCACTCTGGATGCGAAGCTGGCCCGTGGTCCGCTGGCACCCGCGGACGTGATTCGCCTCGGCGTGCAGCTGGCGGAAGGACTGGCTGCCGCGCATGAGCAGGGAATCGTGCATCGCGATCTGAAGCCGGGCAATCTCCGCCTCACCACCGACGGAAGGTTGAAGATCCTCGACTTCGGCCTGGCGGAGATCATGCCGCAGGCCAGCGCCGACGGAGTCACGGCGACGCTGACGCGATCGCACGAAACCAGCGGCACCTTGCCCTACATGTCTCCTGAACAGTTGAGCGGGGAAATGGCGGACGCGCGCAGCGACATTTGGGCCGCGGGAGCCGTGCTCTATGAGATGGCGACGGGGAAGAGACCATTTTCGCAGACGGTGCCTGCGCTGTTAATCAATGCGATCCTCAATCAGGCTCCGGAGCCGCCCAGCAAAATCAATCCTGCAGTGTCCGCCGGGCTGGATGCGGTGATCGTAAGAGCTCTGGCGCGTGATCCGGCCTGGCGCCACCCCTCTGCCGGCGATCTGGCCGTTGACCTGGAAAGGTTGGCATCGCCCAGTTCCAGAGCGGTTCCGATTCAGCCGGTGCTGATCCAGTCCGGACTGCTTCAGCCCGAGCAGATTCGGCTGACGCCGCGGTCGAGCCGATGGCAAGTCGCGGCGCTCGTGGCGGCGCTCGCGCTCGCAGCCGCGGGATATTTTTTCTTCTTGAAGCATCGCAATCCGCCATCGAACGCCGCGCCCGCCGTGAACCGGCGAAGATCGATCGCAGTGCTCGGTTTCAAGAATCTCTCGGAGAATCCGGAGAAGTCGTGGCTCTCCACGGCGATCTCGGAGATGCTCACCACCGAACTGAGCCAGGGAGACCAGTTGCGCACAATCCCCGGCGAAAGCGTCGCGCAGATGAAGGCAAGTTTGGCCTTGCCCGACGCCGATAGCTTCAGCCAGCAGACCCTGACCCGCATCCGCCAGAATCTGGGCAGCGACGACGTCGTGCTCGGTTCTTATCTTCCTTTGGGCAATGGACTCCTCCGCCTCGATCTGCGCCTGCAGGACGCGGTTGCAGGGGTGACGCTGGCGTCGGTTTCGGAGAAGGGAAGTGAAGCCGAGATCGACGACCTGGTGAACAAGGCGGGAGAGGAACTACGCGCAAAACTGGGCATTGGAGCCCTTTCCGATGCGCAGTCGGCGCTGGTGCGCGCCTCGCTGCCCTCCAACCCCGAAGCCGCGCGCCTCTATTCCGAGGGCTTGCAGAAGCTGCGTTTATTTGATGCCCAGGCGGCGCGCGATCTGCTGGAAAAGTCCGCGGCGCTTGATTCCTCCTATGCGCCCACGCATTCCGCGCTGGCGGAGGCGTGGTCGAATCTAGGCTACGATGCCAAAGCCAAAGATCAGGCCAAGCAGGCCCTGGCGCTTTCCGCGAAATCTTCGCGCGAAGATCGCCTGCTGATTGAGGGCCGCGCTCACGAGCTCTTAGCCGAGCGCCCGGAGGCCGTCGAAAGCTATCGGACGTTGTGGAATTTCTTCCCCGACAATATCGATTACGGTCTGCTCCTCATTCGAGCCCAAATCGCAGCTGGGCACGGCAGCGAGGCCGAGACCACGCTGGCTGCGTTGCGCAAGTTGAATGTTTCCGAAGCCGATGGTGCGCGTCTTGATTTCACAGATGCCAGGATTGCCATTTTGCTGGCCGATTTTAAGCGGGCGCAGTTGCTGGCTGAACGCGCGATCAGCCGTGGCCGTTCGATTGGCGCGAATTTGCTGGTAGCCCAGGCTCTGCAAGTGGAGTCGCAAGCTTGGGAGCGCATGGGAGATCCCGAAAAAACCATGGAACTGTCGAACCAGGCGAGAGACCTGTACATCTCCGCCGGAAATCGGCGTGGCGCCGCACGCTGCATCGTGAACGTCGGCGACGTTCTCTTCGACAAGGGAGATTATGCGGGGGCAAGAAAGCAATTCGAAACTGCGCTGGGGGAATTCCGCGCCATCGGCGCCGAGTCTGCCGTTCGCGTCGTGCTCGAGCGGATCGGCAACGTCTTTTATTCGCTGGGGGAATATTCCAAAGCGAAGGATTATTACGAACAGTGCCTGACTTTCGATCAGAGTGTCCATGACCCCGGCGCTTTGGCCAGCGATTATGGGAACCTGGCGAACGATTTTGACGCGCTGGGAGACCTTGAGGGATCGCTGAAGATGCAGAAGCAAGCCTTGGCGGCGTTCGACCAGGTAGGCGATCGCCGTGGCTACGCCGATACTCTGAACAACACCGCCAATGTTCTGGTCGAAATGGGCGATCACGACAACGCCAGAAAATATTATGCGCAGGGGCTCGCGCTGGTGCGGCAGTTGGCTTACAAACGCGGCGAACCGGGTCCTCTCGGCGGTATCGGCGACACTTACTTTTATCAAGGCGATCTGGTGAACGGCCGGAAGAACTATGAAGCGTCGATCGCCCTGACCAAGGAATTGGACGACCAGGAATATGGCGCACAGGTCTCGGTAGCGCTCGCGGCGCTAGCGCTGGCGGAGAAGAAATACTCCGAGGGCGAAACGCTCGCCGCACAATCGGCGGCGCGTTTCGAGAAGACGAATTCGACGGGAAACGAAGCGTGGGCGGAGGCGATCCTGGCGCGCAATCTGCTGGGCGATGGCAAACTGCAGGACGCTCAAACTGCCGCGGCCAAAGCCATAAAACTTTCGCAGTCGGGCCCTGGGCAAGCTGCCCGTTATGAAGCCGCTTTCGCCGATGCGCGCGTCAAAGCGAAGCTCGGCAAGACGGCCGAGGCACGCAAAGAACTGGAGGCTGTCCAGAGTTCGACCCACAAGCTCGGTTACCGGCTCTATGAATATCAAGCGCGCCTGGCCATCGGCGAGATCGACTTGTGGTCTGGTTCGCCATCGGCGGGCGCCTACCTGGCCGCCCTTGAAAAAGATGCACGCGAGCACGGAGCCGGTCTGGTGGCCGACCAAGCCCACGCCCTGCAGACCGAGCAGCACGCAAAGCGGAAATAGCTATTCGCTGGTGAAGTAATCGACCGTGACCGGATTTTCGAACAGCGAATAGTCGCGGGTGACCACCGTGATGCCACTCTCAGTGACGAAGTAGCGCTGGCGGTCGGCCTCGGCGTCGTAGCCGATCGTCGTGCCTTCGGGAATGTGCACGTCGCGGTCGAGGATGGACTTGCGAATGCGGCAATGGCGGCCGACGCTGACGTGCGAGAACAGGATGCAGGCGTCGACTTCAGAGTAGGAGTTGACCCGCACATTGGGCGAGAGCACGGAATTCTTCACCGCGCCCCCGGAGACGATGCATCCGTTGGAGACGATGGAATCCAGCGCGGTGCCGGTGCGTCCGGCTTCGGCAAAAACAAACTTGGCCGGCGGATACTGCCGTTGATGGGTGCGGATCGGCCACTCTTCGTCATACAAATTGAAGATCGGAGAGACCGAGACGATATCCATGTTGGCCTCGTAGTAGGCCTCGAGCGTGCCCACGTCGCGCCAGTAGAGCGCTTCCTTCTTGTTTTCATCGACGAAGTCGTAGGCAAAAACGCGGTAGTCGTCGACCATCTTGGGCAGAATATCCTTGCCGAAATCGTGACTCGACTGTTCGTTCTCCGCGTCCTTCAGCAGCACCGGAATGAGCACGTCGGCATTGAAAAGATAAATGCCCATGGAAGCCGCGACCTTGGCAGGATTCAACGGCGAGCGCAGACCGGTGGTCTTCGGCTTTTCCTCGAAGCCATTGATGCGCCCGTCCTTGTCGACATCCACCACGCCGAAGCGCGAGCTTTCTTCGGGATCAATCTGAATGGTGGCCAGGGTAATGTCGGCAGCCGAATCGAGGTGCTGCTTCATCATCTTGCCGTAGTCCATTTTGTAGATGTGGTCGCCGGAAAGAATCAGCACGTGCTTGGGCTGCTCCGAGCCGATGGAATAAATGTTCTGGTAAACCGCGTCGGCCGTCCCCTGATACCACTGGTCGCTCACTCGCTTCATCGGCGGAAGAACTTCAACGAACTCGCCCACCTCGCGGCCCAGAATGTTCCAGCCTTCGCGGATGTGGCGGTTGAGCGAGAGCGCCTTGTACTGCGTGAGAATGTAAACGCGGCGCAGGTCGGAGTTCAGGCAATTCGACAGCGTGATGTCGATGATGCGGTAGATGCCGCCAAACGTGACTGCGGGCTTAGCCCGGTCGCGAGTCAAAGGATAGAGCCGTTCGCCAGCACCGCCTGCCAAAAGAACCCCGAGAGTATCTTTCATGACTCCCCTCAGATCCCGATTCTATGGTATCCGTGAAATCGGAATCTTTGTTCTCCGCCCGGCAGAAGCGACAAGAAAACAGTAGATGGTAGCACAGCCGACGGATTCGTAAGGTGCGGGCCGCCGGAAGGTAGTGGTTGCTCATTTTGAAATTGAGCATGAACCGACTCCCCAGTCCGATGTCATCCCGCAGGAGCGCGCCTAGCGCTCCGGAGGGACCTGACGAAACCCGGACATCGGTCGTACGAGTAAGAGGATCGCCTGCACTGCGTGAAGCGCGGGTACTCCCATCGACAGCATCGACTGTGTCGCCTGTCGTAAGGTCCCTCGCCCGGCTTTTCGCCGCACTCAGGATGACATCGGCCCAATAATCTTGAAATTGAGCGCCTGCCCGGTGCTTATAATGCGTCCCATGAATCGCGACATTACGCGGCGAGACTTTTTGAATGGGGCGCTGGCCGGCTCCGGTGCTGTGTTGCTCAGCTCGGCCTTGCCCCAGCAACTGCTGGCGCGGGGCGCGGCGACTCCGGCAGACACGAATCCAGACAACGACTGGACCGGCTACGGTGGCGTAGGGGATTACGCGAACTCCAACGGCAACACCGCTGCAGTGTTTGAAGCCGGGCACCAGATTCGCGATGGCGCGTTTGAGACCTTACCCGCCAGCGTTATCGACACTGGCGAGACTTACGACTGCGTGGTGGTCGGCGGCGGCATCAGCGGGCTGGCGGCGGGGCTTGTCTTTCAACGCAAGGCTGGCGACGGCAAGACGTGCCTGGTCATCGACAATCATCCCATCTTCGGCGGCGAAGCCAAACGCAACGAGTTTCTGGTCGACGGTCACCGGCTGACTGCGCACCAGGGTTCAGCACTTTTTTGGCCGCCGTATCCGCACAGCTTTATCGCGCGCTTCTACGACTCGATCGGCCTGAAGACGCCGCGCCTGGAATATCAGAAGTGGGCCGGCCCCGTGCCCGAGATACCGCTGATGCGGACGCCCTATCTCGACTCGGCACCCTATGGCCTATATTTCGGTGCGAAATTCGGCCAGCCCCAGGGAGTCTGGGTCTCCGACACGGGACGCGCGAAATTGGAAGGAGCACCGATCTCCGCAAAAGCTCGCGAGGAATTATTGAAGTATCAGTCGGCGGACTCGGCCTCCGCGCAAAAGCCGCAGTACCGCGGCGACGCCATCTCCCGCCGCCTCGACACCATCACCCTCGAAGACCACATGATGGAAAGATCCGGCATGAGCCGCGAAACCATCCGCACCTTTTCCTCCGACGAGGGCGGAGGCTTCGGTCTCGGCCCGGATGCACTTTCCGGCTATACCGCATACGCCTTCGATGAGCTCGGCCCGATCCCCGAGGACGGAACAGAAATGTTTCCCGACGGCAATAGCGGCATCGCGCGACTCATCGCCAAGACTTTGATTCCGGAATCCATTGCCGGCTCACCGTCGCTGGAAGATGTCTGTCGTAAGTCGGTGAATTTTGCCGCGCTCGATCGCGCGGGAACCGCCGCCCGCATTCGCCTGGATTCGACTGCAGTATGGGTCAAGCACGATGGCGATCCCGCGAAATCAGAGTCCGTGACCGTTGCCTACACTCGCGGCGGGAAGGCGTACAAAGTGAAAGCGCGTTCCGTGGTGATGGCCGGAGGAAGCTGGACGACGAGGCACATTGTCCGCGACCTTCCCGAAGATCGCAAGGATGCTTACGCGCAGTTCTACCGTTCCCCTTGCATGGTCGCGAACGTTGCCGTACGCAACTGGAGATTTCTTTACAAGATGGGGATTTCCGGTTGCCAGTGGTTTGAGGGCCTCGGGAATTACATGCAGGTCCGCAAGTTGGCTCTCTGCGGGGCGGATTCTCCGACCATCAGCCCGATTCGCCGGTCGTGCTGACCATCAAAGTTTTGTACTCGTATCCGGGCAAGAGCGCCGAGCAGCAAGGCCATATGGGCCGCGCGGAAATGATTTCCACTCCGTTTCGCGAGTACGAGCGGCAGATTCGTCAGCAGTTTACCGACATGTTCGCGCGCTCCGGTTTCGATGCATCGCGTGACCTTGCCGGCATTATCCTGAACCGCTGGGGTCACGCCTACGCCAGCCCCGCGCCGGGATTCTACTTCGGCAAAGACGGCAAACCCGCGCCTGGAGACGTTCTGCGGGCAGCCCCATTTGGCAGAATCACGTTCGCGAATACCGATCTTTCCGGTACCCCCGATCACAAATCTTCGATTATCGAGGCCGACCGAGCCGTGGAGCAGTTGCTGGATTGGGTGTTGGCGGAGTAAACGCTGGTGGAGCAAATAACGAACTGGCGTCATCCTGAGCGGAGCTGCTCTTCAGGCGAAGCGAAGGATCTCAGGTAAATCGGAGGCAGACGACTAGCTGTCTTTGTCGTGCTTATCTTTCTCGATCTTGTCTTTATCCTGCTTCTCTTCGTCGATCTTGATGCGCAGCGATCGCAGAAATTTCAAATCCTGATCATTAATCTTGAACTCAGGATTGGTCGACAGCGTGGTCACGAGCGAAGTCTTGTCGGGCGACTTCTCGCCCTGTTTGCTGACGCCAATCGTGGCTTCAAGCACCAGAAAAATATCGTATCCACCTTCTTTAATGCGGGAGACAACTTCAGAGATCTGCTCGGAGTCGGAAAGAGATTCGTTGATGGCGTCGCCCAGCTCCTTCATGAGTTGTTTAAGTTGTTGATCCACTGGTCCCCCTGGGACGATTTGCCAACCTGAATACCTTAGATGCCGTCGGCCGCGAAACGGATCGCCACAGCCACGCGTTGCGTCATTGTAGCGCCGGAGGCTGTTAAAATCGAGGCCGTGAATAAAGTTTCTGCCTTGCGAAAGCTCGGAGCGGCGGCCAGAGTTGCCGGCAAGCAGGCCGGACGCAACCGTACGCTGCGGGCGCTGATGGGCGCAGTCCGCACCACCGCGCGGTCTTTCGCGAGCGCGGCCCACCAGTTGTGGCTCGAGGTTATGGGGCTCTTTTTCCTCATCATGGCGCTCAGCTTTGCCGGCGCAACGGTGAAGGAGTACGGGAAATATCATGCGGGACAGACGGGGTCGGGTCGCCTCACAATCGCAATCTGCGTCACGTTGACCTTCGCCTGGTTCGGTCTGAGTTCGTTCTGGAGGGCGCGGAGGAAGGGTTCGCGGCCTTGAGCCCCTGGAGTTTAGGTGAGGATTTTGGGTAAAAAATGATGACCGAAAAGCTGAAGACGCGCCCCGATCCTGCCGCAGAAATTGAAACCTCCTCGCATATTCCAGTCAATCCTTTCTACACGCCCGCCGATCTCAAAGGTACGGATTACGAAGGTGAAATTAGCTATCCCGGCGAATATCCCTTCACGCGCGGGGTGCAGGCCACCATGTACCGCGGCCGCCTGTGGACCATGCGCCAATACGCGGGCATGGGCGACGCCGAGGAATCGAACCGCCGCTACAAATATCTGTTGGCCAATGGGACGACCGGGCTTTCCGTGGCTTTCGATTTGCCGACGCAGATCGGCTTGGATTCCGATCATCCGCTGGCCGCGGGCGAAGTGGGCAAGGTGGGCGTGGCCATCGATTCGATCGAGGACATGCAGCGGCTGTTTGACGGCATCGACCTGACCAAGATTTCTACATCGATGACCATCAATGCTACGGGGTCGATTCTCTTGGCATTGTACGTCGCCGTGGCGCGGCGCCAGGGCGCGGACGTCGGCAAACTTTCCGGCACAGTGCAGAACGACGTGCTCAAGGAATACATCGCGCGTGGAACCTACATTTATCCGCCGCAGCAGGCCCTGCGCGTCATCACCGATATGTTTGCCTGGACTCGCGAGAACGTTCCTGAGTGGAACACGATTTCGATTTCCGGCTATCACATGCGCGAGGCCGGATCGACCGCGGTGCAGGAAGTGGCATTCACGCTGGGCAACGGAATGGCCTACGTGGAGGCGGCGATCAAGGCCGGTCTCGATGTGGATCAGTTCGCGCCGCGAATTTCCTTTTTCTTCAATGCCCACAGCAACTTCCTGGAGGAAGTGGCGAAGTTCCGCGCCGCGCGGCGCATGTGGGCGCGCATTATGCGCGAACATTTCAAGGCCAGGAATCCCAAATCGTGGATGCTGCGCTTTCACACCCAAACGGCCGGTTCCACGCTCACCGCGCAGCAGCCCGAAAACAATATTGTGCGCACCGCCATTCAGGCACTGGCGGCAGTGCTAGGTGGAACACAGTCGCTGCACACCAATTCTTACGACGAGGCGCTGGCCCTACCCACCGAGCAAGCGGCGCGCATTGCGCTGCGTACCCAGCAGGTGATTGCCTACGAGTCGGGCGCTCCGCAAACGATCGATCCGCTGGCAGGATCTTACTACGTGGAATCTTTAACCAATGAGATTGAAAAGCGTGCGGCGGAATATCTGGGGAAGATCGAAGTTCTCGGCGGGATGCTGAAGGCGATCGAGCGCGGCTACGTGCAGCAGGAAATTCAGAATGCCGCGTATGAATATCAGCAGAAAGTCGACAACGAAGAAGCGATCGTCGTCGGCGTGAACCGCTTTGAAGTGGAGGAAGAAAAGCCGATCCCGATTCAGCGCATCGATCCCGCGCTCGAGCCGCGGCAGATCGAGCGCCTGCGGGCGCTGCGAGCCAAACGGGATGCCGGGCCTTGGAAGGCGGCGCTGGCGGGCGTGGAAGACGCGGCGCGGTCCGGTGCGAACGTGATGCCACGCATATTGGCTGCGGTCGAGGCCTGCGCTACTGTAGGAGAGATTTCCGACGCGATGCGGCGGGTGTTTGGGGAGTATAAGGAAGCGGTTGTGATTTAGCGTCGGCGTAGAAGGGCCTCGCCGGGTACTGTTACAGGTTGAAATCGTTTGGTCACTTGAGGAATTGGTCGGCTGCTGGCACATAGGGGAGCGCGGGCGACAGCATGAGGCCTCCGTATTTGTTTTTGATACTCGGCACCGCCTCGATTTTAGTGGCGGTGGTATTTACGTGCACGGGCAAAGCGTGGGTCCGTTTTCATGGCTGGGTCTACCGCGCTAAAGAACCGGGGTGGTTTTGGTGGGAAATCGCACTCTATTATTTCGTTGGTGTTTGGTTCGTCGGATACTTCTTGTATAAGGTCTCCGAACTTTCAAACTAAATTCAAACTGAAACAGTACCCTCGCTGGAATGCCCTTTGATGGCAGATTGGGTTGCGGTAGAGTAGGGATCCTTCGACTCCGTAACCGCCGCGCTTCGCGCACCGGTTACTGCGCTCAGGATGACATCGAAAAATTACGCCGGCTGCGCTTGCATCTCCGCGACCACTGCATCGAGGTGATTCAGCGTTTCTTCCACGGTCAGCGAGAACATTTCGCGGCCACCGCCTTCGCCGGACTCGAGCGCGGTTTTCAAATAATGTCCGGCGATTTCCTGGGCCAGCGAGTCGGTGATGGCTTGGCCGGTGCGCTTCTTATATTCGACCCACGCGGGATGCGGCAGAGCGACCCAAACCTTGCGGCCATCGACCAGAAATTTGATGTCGACCGCGTCAGCGTGCCGCGTGGCGATGGCGACAATCGTTGCCTGATAGACGCAGTGCACCGGCTTCTTCGTCCAGCGGTCGGTAGCGGTGAAGTCAGCAAACATGAGTAAAACTATAGCGGAATCGCCGGGGCCGGGGCAAACCGCGAACTATCCAGAGCGGCCTCTTCTCTCAGCTATCATGGAGAGGTGCCGACCCGGGCTGCAAACAAAACCAAACTCACTGTTCTTCGCGCCAACCTTCTGGGCCAGATTCCGTGGCTGGTGCATGGTTTTTCCACCCGCGTAGGCGGATCATCCCGCGCCTACGGCAAGGGCGACCTCAATCTGGGTTTCACTGAGCACGACGCCCGGGCCGCGGTCGAACGTAACCGGGCTGCGTTTCTGCATGAGGTCGGAGCGGTCACGCGCAAGCGCCGCAACGTTTCGGGCAAGGCTACCAGCTCCGTCTGGCCGCTGATTACTCTGCGCCAGATTCATTCCGATGTCATCCGCTGCATCGATTCCAATCCCGAGTTGACCCGGAATGCCCCAAATCATGAGCCCATGACCGGCGATGGCCTGATCACCGCGACTCCCGGCCTGCTGCTCGCAATCCAGACCGCCGATTGTCTGCCGGTGATTGTGGTGGACGCCAAGCGTCACGTGGTTGGCGTGTTTCACGCGGGCTGGCGCGGGACGGTGCAGCGCATCGTCGAGAAGGGTATTGGTGAGATGCATCGCCGCTTCGGCAGCCGACCCCGCGATCTCAAGGCCGCGATCGGGCCCGGGATTCAGGGCTGCTGCTATGAAGTCGGAGAAGAAGTTCGCACCAAGTTTGAATCGCAGTTTGAGTACGCGTCCAGCTTGTTCCATGAAATAAAAGAATCTGATCCGGTGCGTGAAAAATATCCGCTGCTGTTTCTTACCGCCCGCGCTCCCGGGCACAGCGATCTGCCGAAGAAAATCTTTCTCGACCTGGTGGAGGCGAACCGGCAGCAGTTGCTGGCCGCGGGTCTGCCGAAGAAAAACATCGAGGCCTCTCCGCTCTGCACGAACTGTCACCCCGAGTTGCTGTTTTCCTATCGCGCCGAAAAAGGGAAGACCGGCCGCATGATGGCCGTGGTGGGAATGCGAGAGTGATTTGGTGCGAGAGTGATTTGGTGCGGGAAGGATTAACGCAGGAATCATCAGCGCGAGAATTTTCAGCGCGAAAACGACCAGCGCAAAGCAGCGCGATCTTGTAACGGCGATCGGTCCGCTCCGTGATCGCCGATCCACGGTTTATTTTGGACGACCAGGAACTCCAAACCACAGTGCTGGCACCTCGCGGTTGAAAACAGGATTGTCGTTCCGGGCCAGGAGTGTTGAGTCTGCTTTTCGCAGTGCGGGCAGGCGAGTTGGTGAATGGCTAAGTCGAGGCGAATATCCGACATGTGCTCGCTCCTGTCGGGGAAACTCGGCGCAGGGGACGCACCGGTGAATCCGATTTCACCGCAGCGTAGCGAAATCCGGAGAATTTGTCAGCCCCCTACAAGACCAGAGAGGGTTCGCTGGCGTACACAAAGCCGGTCGCAACACGCACAAAATATCCCCAACCCCGCGCCCGGCTATTCCGTTTCCCTACGCCACTTTGCGATTTGCGAGCGCATGATTTCGTAGCATTCGCAGGTTGCCTCTTCCAGTTTTTGCCGGTCGACAATTTTCACCTCGCCACGGCTATGGGTGGTGAGCCCAGCTTTCTGCAGCATACCCGCCGCCACGGTTACGCTGGAGCGGCGAGTTCCGAGCATCTGAGCCAGAAGTTCCTGAGTCAAGGGCACGGTCGCCGATCCAATCCGGTCGCAGCTCATCAACAACCATCTCCCCAGGCGCTCATTCACTTCGTGCAGCCGGTTGCAGGCGGCAATCTGCGCGGTCTGCAGGGTCATGATCTGAGCAAACTGCTGTAATCGCTGCTCCAGGACCGGGCACTGTCGAAGCACGCCAAGCAGCGCATCGGCGCTTGCCCGGAACGCGGTGGCTTCAATCTGCACGATCGCTCGCGTGGGCGCGCTACGAAAGCCCGCAACCAGAGGGATCCCGATCAGACCTTCCTTGCCCACCAAGCCCACTTCCACGCTCTTACCATCCGGAAAGACGGTCAGAATCGATACCAGCCCACTGTTCACGAAGTAGGCGGACTTCAAAGTGTCGCCCGGCTCATGCAGTACGTGGTGAGTCTCCAAACGCACAAACTCGAGCTTGGGGATCAGCAACTCATATTCTTTGGGGGGCAGGTCGAGCAGAATCTCGTTGTGGATTGGGTTGCCATCGCCATCCGATGGAGGTGGCTTCGCAGCGAGTCGGGCGAGCGGACGGATTTTATTGGCCATAGGGGTCCTTGCGCAGCGTAAGGGTATCTGATTTTCGCAAGGAACCGTCACCTGTCAGGCGCGGCGGGAAGATGCTAGACGAGACTCTTTAACCTTACTCCCTTCCCGATCTTATTGATATGCGGTGTCGCACCGTTGACTGTGCGCTGGGACACTTGCGCCTGCTTTGGCGATTGTCGCCATGAGAAAATTCCGAGGTCAGGATTGCAAAATCAGGCTTCGGGTACAGTTTCCCTGGGGCCGGGCTTTGCCCGAGGAGTCCATGAAAACAAGATTCAAAACGATGCTGGCCGTCCTTGCTTCCATCTGCTGCGTCATCCACGCATCGGGACAAGCCTCGCCGGCGCGAGTTCCAACGGCGCAGGTTTCAACGAAGCGGGTTTCAACGAAGCAGGTGGACGCTATCTTCTCCTCCCTGAAGTCCAGCACTGCTCCCGGAGCCGCGGTGCTCGTCGTTCGCGATGGTCGGGCCGTGTTTCGCCGCGGATACGGCGTGACCGACCTGCGCACGCGGCGGCCGATCGATGCGAAAACAAATTTCCGGCTGGCGTCGTTCACCAAGCAGTTCACTGCGGCGTGCATCATGCTGCTGGCTCACGACGGGAAGTTGCATTACGACGACCACCTCACGGATTTCTTTCCCGAGTTTCCGGCTTACGGAAAATCCATTACCGTCCGCAATCTGCTCAACCACACCTCGGGACTCGATGACTACGAAGATCTGCTGATGAAGCAGTATCCGAGCATGCCTCCCGAAAAAGTTCCGCAGATTCTCGACGCGGGCGTGTTGAAGCTACTGGAGCAGCAGAGCAGCGGCAAGTTTCCGCCGGGCTCGAAGTAGGAGTACAGCAATTCCGGCTATGCGGTGCTGGCGATGATCGTCGAGAAAGTTTCCGGCCAGAGCTTCGGCGAATTTCTGCACGAGAGAATCTTCGTTCCGCTGATGATGAACAACACACTCGCCTACGAAAAAGGCAAGAACGAAGTGCCGCACCGTGCCTACGGTCACAGCAGAATTCAGATTAAGAATGGTCAAAACGAAAAAGACGGCTGGCAACAGACCGATCAGAGTCCGACCTCAGCCGTCTTGGGCGATGGCGGCATTTACTCTTCGCTCGACGACCTGGAGAAATGGGACCGCGCCCTGCGCGAACACACCCTGCTCAGCGAAGCGGAAATGCAGCCCGCTCTCACCCCGGTGCAACCGACCGACGGCCCGGCGAAGTCTCCCGAGGGCGCGCCCGTCAGCTACGGCTTCGGATGGTTTCTCGCTCCGTATCAGGATCATCAATATCAAGCCCACAAACGGATGTCGCACAATGGCGACACGATCGGCTTCGGCACGACAATCCAGCGCTTTCCCAATGACGACGATAAACTCACAATCATCGTCCTGGCCAACCGAGAAGATATCAATCCCGAGCAGTTCGCCTTGAAAGTCGCCGACCTGTACCTGGGAACGAAGCCGTAAGCGAGGGTTTACGTGGAGCAGCAGGTATTCGTGCGCAGCGCTCCCTCCAAAAGAAAAAGAAACGTTGCCAGCAACGTCTCTACGAGAGGACCTGTTTACGATCGAAATGAATAATGAATAACGATTGAACCGAGGACTCCGCTTACGCAGTCGGAGGAGCCGAAGTGGTTGGCGGGGCGGGAGTTGCCGCAGTCGCCGCCGCAGTAATGGCGCTCTCGTTGACCAGATCTTTCAATTCCTTACTAGGCTTGAAGAACGGAATCTTCTTGGCCGGGACGTCCACGCGCTCCCCGGTCTTGGGATTGCGCCCAACCCGCGGCTTGCGCTGCCGGGTGCGGAAACTGCCAAAGCCGCGAATCTCGATCTTGTCGCCGGCGCGCAGCGAGCGCACCACGCTGTCAAAGATGGTCTCCACGATCACTTCGCTGTCTTTCCGCGTAAGTTCCGCCAAACGCGAGACTTCGTCAATCAGATCGGCTTTGGTCATAACCCCTCTTCGTTCCGGCTGGCCTACTTCGCGGCGAACGCAATCCCGCCGGCCCACCACCCATAACCTTCTCAAATTTCAGGGGTTTCACGCAAGTCGCGGGGTGGATACGCCCGCAAAAAGCCGTTCGCACGGTTCGCATGGCACGGTTCGCATGGCACGGTTCGGATGGCACGGTTCGGATGGAAAGAACGAGCCACGCGGCCCTACTTCCACAGGTAATAAAATCCTACCTGCTGTTCCAGCATTTTCTCGCGCGAGGGCAGGTACTGGGAAACGTCGCCGAGCAGGAGATCCATCAGCGTCTTGCGGTCGCGATCCGGACGCACCAGCGTAGGCTCACCCTTAATCCCCACCGACTTGGCAGTCTCGTCTACCACGGTCTCAAAGTCGCCGACGCCATCGATCAAATTCATCGACTTGGCCTGCTCGCCGGTCCAGACCTTGCCGTTGGCGATCGCCTTCACGTCGTCGAATTTCAGGCCCCGCCCGTCAGCCACCGCGTGGACGAACTGTCCAAACATGTTGTTGATCAAATCCTGCATGTAAGCCTGCTCGGCGGGAGTGAGATCGCGGGCCGGGTTGCCCGTATCTTTGAATTCGCCGGTTTTGATGACGACATTTTTCAGCTTGGCCCACTTCAGCAGATCGCCATAGTTCATCCACTCCGCGATCACGCCGATAGAACCCACAATGCTGCCCGAGTCAGCATAAATTTTGTCCGACGCCGAGGCCACATAGTAAGCTCCGCTGGCTCCCACGGTCTCAATCGAGACGACAATTTTCTTTTTCTTCTCGCTGCGAATGCGCTTGACCTCGCGATAAATCTCCTCCGACGCAGCCACCCCGCCGCCCGGGGAGTTGACGTGAATAATAATGGCCTTGATCGACGAGTCATCGGCAAATTTCTTAAGCTGCCCGACCACGGGCTGCGGCGACAGAATCACGCCCTCGAGATCGACCACGCCGATCTTGTCGCCGAATCCGGAAATGCCGGCGTCGCTCCCGCCCGCATGCAGCGTCAGGTAAACCAGCGCAAACACGGCCAGTACGAAGAGGAAAAAAGCTCCTCCGCCGATCAGAACCCAGAGCAGGGTGCGCGAACGTGCTTCAGCCATGAAGAAAGTTTAGCACTTAGCGGGATGGGGGTCGAAGCGGGATGGGGACGAGTCTTACAGTTTGCCGAGAACTTGGATTTGGGTGGCGCAGTGCTTCCACCGCTGCGATAAGGACGAAATGCCCGAGAACTAAGCCCCGGAGGGGCGAACTAACTTAGCCCAGCGCTTCAGCGCTGGGTAAAGTAGGAGGATGGCACCAGTCCCGGAGGGACGGAATAAGTTCTCACACTCATTGCTTTAGCCATTGAGGTCGCAAAAGTCTGTTAGCAGCCGCCTAGGGCGTGACGACCCGCAGCGCTGCGTGATGCGTTCCCAGCTCAACCGGCGTGCGGCAGACATATTCCCCGTCCGCATAAACATCGAGCGGACGCTCGGTCTCGACCCGCACTCGGCCAGCTTGAAAATATTCAACCTCCGGGACATTCAGATGGTTGCCGCTATAAACGGTCGGAAACAAACGTAAAAGCCTGAAGCGATCGACGACGCCAACGATGCAAACGTCCAACAGGCCGTCATCCATTTTCGCGCGAGGCGCGATCTTCATCCCGCCGCCGTACACCGGAGTATTGGCGAACGCAGCCAGGATGGTGGGCCGATCGCTGCGCGTGGTCCAGCGTACGCTTTCGTTGTTGCCCGCCCCCTTGTCTTCGGCCGGGCTTTCGGGGGGAGTCAGAATCTTGATGGGCAGTGGAGCAAACGTAAAAATCGTAGGAGCCAGGCTCAACACATAACCGCCATGCCCGCGCAACCACCGAGGCAAACGGTTGGCCCGCGCGGTCACTTCTCCGTCAAGGCCGACGCCCGCAACGCAAGCGAAGTAAACAGCCCCCGATGGCAAGTCTCGCGCAGGGGTATGTGGCGTGGACCTGCCCTGAGCGAAAGCCGAAGGGGCCCCGCCCGCGCTCCCGAGTGGAGCAATGACTCCCAGATCAATCGTGCGCACATTCTCTGCGGGAATATGGCCCGCCCCCCCGCAGAATTTCCGCCAAGCCGCCAGCGAATCGCGCACGCGCCGCAATCCCAAAGCGCGGGCAAAATCATTCCCGCTGCCCACAGGCACGACCAACACCGGCAGCCCGAGTGTGACCAACTGTCCCAGATGGCGATGAATCGTACCGTCGCCGCCGAACAGAAGGATCAAATCGGCTTCGTCGCTCGATCGCGGCATGCCCATCCGCCATTCAATGTTGTTGGCCGGGCCCTCAAACTGAAAAGGCTTAAGGTTCTTGAGAGAACATCCCAACCCGAGAATGGCCGCTGCGCGCATGTGCCGGGGAGAGGGTAGCAGATTGGCGAGCGGTAAACAGGTTCATGTGGGGATAGCCGGGGGCGGCTGTCCCCACATGGTCATCGCGATCTGCCGCCGGCGGGATCTAGGATGCGCACCTTTTTCATCCGTCGGCCAACGCGTATAACGAAGACATCTCCGATCCGAACGCGGACCCAGACGACACGCCGGTCGATCTCCTGGCCGTCAATGGCAACAGCCCCCTCTTTAACCTTTCCTGAGGCTTCGGTGTTTGAGGTAGCAAGACCAGCATAGCGAAGTAGCTTGTCGATTCTGACGGGAACTGAATCTTCTAGTGGCGTGCTCCCTCCGTTGCCTTGTTCAACGGCTCTGACATTCTCCAGAAGAATCTGCACGGTTTCGACGTCGTCCGGAACAGCATCCTTCTGAAACTGCTTCGCCCAATCCTCCGCCGCTTTCGTGGCCGCTTCCGCCGAATGAAAATCCGCCACGATCCTCCGCGCCAAGTCTTTTTTCGCTTGCATCGGATGCGTCTCGCGTTTCATCCTCTCGATGTCGGCGACCTGAACGTCCGTCAGCAGCTCGTAATACCGCCACATCATCTCGTCAGAGATGCTCATGATCTTCCCGTACATTTCGAGCGGCGGTTCATGGATGCCGATCGCGTTGCCCAGCGACTTTGACATTTTCTGTACGCCGTCCAGGCCTTCGAGAATCGGCATGGTTAGCACGACTTGTGATTCCTGTCCGTAGGAGCGCTGCAATTCGCGACCGACCAGCAGGTTGAAGCGCTGATCAGTGCCGCCGAGCTCCACGTCGGCTTCGAGCGCGACCGAGTCGTAGCCCTGGGCCAGCGGATAGAGCAATTCATGCATCGAGATCGGTTTTTCTTCGGCAAAGCGTTTGTGGAAGTCCTCGCGCTCCAGCATTTGCGAGACGGTATACTTCGCGGCCAGGCGCACGAAATCGTCGGCGGTAAATTTTGAAAACCAGCGGCGGTTGAAATCGACGACCGTCTCCTGCGGATCGAGAATCTTGAACACCTGCGTCTTGTAAGTCTCAGCGTTCTGTTCAATCTGCTGCTGTGTAAGCGGCGGTCGCGTCACCGAGCGGCCGGTGGGGTCGCCGATCATTCCAGTGAAGTCGCCGATCAGAAAAATGACGGTGTGGCCGAGATCCTGAAAATGTTTGAGCTTGCGCAGCAGCACCGTATGCCCAAGGTGCAAATCGGGCGCAGTGGGATCGAATCCGGCTTTGATGCGCAGGGGTTTGCCCGCGGTGCGCGACTTCTCCAGCTTGGCGCGCAGTTCCGACTCGCGGATGATTTCCGCTGAGCCCTTCTTGATGTAGGTTAACTGTTCGTCGACAGGTGCGAAGGTTGACATGAGAAAGGACATTATAAGGAATGCAGACGGCAGAAGTCAGAATGCAGAAGTTAAAATGCAGAAATCAAAACTGATCACGATCCTGGATGCGGCGTGATGACGAAGTTCTTCGTTCGACGAGCGATTGTGCAGGACATCCCACGGCTGCAGCAGATCATTGAGGCGTCCGTGCGCGGACTGCAAGCCGGGGACTATTCTCCCGCCCAGATTGAAGGCGCACTGCAGTCGGTGTACGGCGTCGACAGCCAGTTGATCGCGGATGGAACGTATCTGGTCGCCGAACCCGTGTCGGAAGCGGGGTCAATGATCGTGGCCTGCGGCGGATGGAGCCAGCGCAAGACTTTGTACGGAGGCGATCAGTACGCGGGACGGGAAGACTCGCTGCTCGACCCTTCGCGCGATGCCGCCAAGATCCGCGCTTTCTTCGTGCATCCGAAGTGGGTGCGGCGGGGGATTGGCAGCCTGATCCTGCAGGCCTGTGAAGACGCCGCCAGGATCGCAGGGTTTACTCGATTAGAAATGGGAGCTACGTTAAGCGGTGTGGCGTTCTACAGAGCAAAAGGGTATGTGGAAGTTGAAAATCAGGCGGTGCCGCTGGCGAACGGGGAAACGTTGCCGATTGTTAAAATGACGAAAAACTTCAAGTAGAGAGTCTGGCCGCAGGTAAAAACTTGTTTTCGCTTCTTCATTCCGACCTCCGCCCTTGACTCAGCCCGAACCGTCGCCCGACGACCTCGAAATTCCCGCGCAGAACAATATTGATGGCTTCCGTGTACGCGATATGTTCCTGCTCCAGAATTCGCGCCGCCAGAGCATGTTCGTCGTCGCTGTCAAGCACCGGCGCCGTTCTCTGCACGATGATCGCTCCGTGGTCCAGTTCTTCGTCGACAAAGTGCACGGTGCAGCCGGAAACTTTCACGCCATAGGCAAAGGCCTGTTCCTGCGCTTCGAGGCCGGGAAAGGCAGGCAGTAGCGAGGGATGGATGTTCAGAATCTGGTGCGGGAATTGCTGCACGAACCACGGAGAGAGCAGCCGCATATAGCCGGCGAGGCATACCAGTTCGACGTTGTGTTGCTTCAGTGCGGCGACGACTTCGCGATCGTGCTCCTCGCGCGGTTTGCCCTTGGACGGAATCACAACCGCGCTCAGCCCGCGCTGGCGGGCAGTTGCGATTCCCGGCGCGTCCGCTCTGTTGGAGATGACAACGGCGATCCGCGCATCAGGAATGCGGCCAGCATCGATGCTGTCAGCGATGGCGACGAAGTTGGAACCGCGCCCGGAAAGGAGTATGCCGAGGGAATGCATTTTCTAGCTGTACGTAACTTTGCGCTCACCCTTGACGATGCGCCCGATCGTATAAGCCTTCTCGCCCACGCGCTCCAGCACCGACTGAGCCTTCTTGAATTTCGCCGACGGAACCACCAGCAGCATCCCCAGGCCCATGTTGAAGGTGCGCAGCATCTCGTCTTGCGGAACGTTCCCCAGTTGCTGCAAGTGTTCAAAGAGCGGAAGCACAGGCCACGTGCCCAGTTCGATCATCGCGGCCGTACCGCGCGGCAATACCCGCGGCAGGTTCTCGGTAATGCCGCCGCCGGTAATGTGCGCCAGCGCCGCAACACATTGTCCGTCAATCAGTTTTCGCAATGCAGGCCAGTAGCTCTTATGCGTGCGCATGAGTTCGTTACCGACTTTGTTCTTGATTTCGTTAACGTAGGTCTCGGACGAATAATGTGCCACTTCGAACAGCAGCTTGCGCGCCAGCGCATATCCGTTGGTGTGCAGCCCATTCGAGGGCAGGCCGAGGATGATGTCGCCGATCTGCACGTCTTTGCCGGTGATGATTTTCTCTCGCTCCACCACGCCAACAATAAATCCCGCGAGATCGTATTCTCCATCCGGATAAAACCCTGGCATCTCCGCGGTCTCACCGCCAATCAGCGCGCAGCCGTTGTGTTTGCAGGCGTCGGCGATGCCCTCCACCACCTTCTCCGCAATCGACGGATCGAGCGTACCCGTCGCCAGGTAGTCCATGAAAAACAGCGGCGCCGCACCCTGCACCGCAATGTCATTCACGCAATGGTTGACCAGGTCGGCGCCGACGGTGGAGTGCAGGTTCATCTCAAACGCGACCTTCAACTTCGTGCCCACGCCGTCGACGCTGGAGACCAGCACCGGGTCGGTGTACTTGGTTTTGTCGATGGAGAACAGGCCGCCAAAGCCGCCAATCTCGCTCAGCACGCCGCGGGTAAAAGTTTTGTGCGCCAGATACTTGATGCGCTGCTTGGTGCGGTTGGCGCGGCTGATGTCCACCCCGGCATCGGCGTAGGTAATCGGCGTCGGGCTGGGTGTGGGAGTCTTGGCCACAGATTTCTTCCGTGCGTTGCGCAATCCTTGCGTGGGGTCAGTGCCGGGTACCGCAGCGACAAACTAAGGCTGCTGATTGTAGCACGTTCGATACAGACGCTTGGGAGACAGGCGGTACAAGTTGGGAGTCTCCAAACGGTACCGAGCGGATCGGATTTCACTGAACAGATTTCGATTCAGCAGTAGATACACTTCTCCACATTCCGCGGACGCGCACGTCCGTTCGGCAACGCGGGCCTGAACTCCTGAACCTCGACTAGTGAGCGACGAAGTCCGAGAAAAAGTAGGCCAGAACTCCGAACAATGCCAGCCCGGAGATCCCGTAGGCAGTAAGAACCCACGCTCCGCGGCCTTCATGTTTCCTTATGCTTGAGGTAGTAGTAGAGGACTGCTCGGCATCAACAGAGGACACGACAGGGGCCCGATCTTCCATGCAAAACCTCCGACGGAAAGATCGTGGCGCAAGTACATTATGCGTCACGCCTGCCCCGCGTCATGGCGAAAGCAGGAATATCTGAGCGGCATTTTACCCCGAATTCGGCCCTCCGGCGGACAAAAATGTGAAGAAGCTCAGAATGTCAATGTTCAGGCTAATCTTACAGGTAGCCTTCTCGTGTTACTTCGGTTTCGGGTACTCCCCGGTCCTCACGGGTTTTCCGTTGCTCAGCCCGCCCTGCGCGCACGCCCTCACCGCTACATGGGATAATGACTAGGTTCGCCCAAATCCTATGCGCAATCATTGCCTTGCTCTTATTTCTTTGTGTCTGCTGACTGTCGGCGCAAGTTCACAGCAATCTAGCCAAACGCCATCGGCCTCCGCGCCCACGTCCCAGGACGCCGTCCCTGGGACTCCGCCGAAGCAGGCCGTCAAGACGCCGACCGCAACTGCCGCGGAAAAAGCCGCCGACGCGGTCAACTCCGAAGCCAAGGCTCATGACTATTCGCAGGAGTCCTTCGTCATCGAGCAGATGCACTCGCACTACCGCTTCGAGGCCGATGGCACGGGACGCAAAGAGACCACGGCCCGCATCCGCGTGCAGAGCGAAGCCGGCGTCCAGCAGTGGGGCCAGTTGCAGGAGGGTTACAACTCCGCCAACGAGCGCGTCGAAATTCCCTACGTCCGCGTTCTGCAACAAGATGGCACCGTGGTCAAGGCCGGCGACGATGCCGTGCAGGATCTCAGCGCTCCCGTCGAGCGCGAAGCCCCCGTCTACACCGATTATCGCCAGAAGCACATTACGGTTCCCGGCCTGCGTCCCGGCGACGTACTGGAATACGAGATGGTCACGGTGATTCACACGCCGCTGGCCGCCGGACAGTTCTGGACCGAATACGACTTCGACAAGGCCAACATCGAACTGGACGAAACCGTTGACGTCGACGTGCCCACAGGCCGCAACCTGAAGCTGAAGTGCAAGCCGGGCATGGATCCGAAGATCACAGAAGCCGACGGCCGCCGCATCTACCACTGGTCGAGTTCTCATCTCGAGCGCGAAGACGATGCAACCAAGGCCAAAGAAGACAAGAAGAAAAAGAAACATCGCGACGAGGACCGCCCCGATATTCAACTCACGACCTTCGAAACCTGGGAGCAGATCGGCCACTGGTACGCAGGCCTGGAAAAAGATCGCCGTGCGCCTACGGCCGATGTGCGCGCCAAGGCGCAGGAGTTGACCAAGGGCCTGAACACGGATCTAGAAAAAACCGAAGCCCTCTACGATTTCGTGGCGAAAAACTTCCGCTACGTCAGCCTCTCGCTCGGCGTCGGACGCTACCAGCCGCACTCCGCCTCCGACGTGCTGCACGACCAGTACGGCGACTGCAAAGACAAACACACGCTGCTGGCTTCGCTGCTTGAGGCCGAGGGATTGCATGCCGACTCCGTTCTGATCAATTCCACCCGCAAGCTCGACCCCGACGTTCCTTCGCCCTCGCAGTTCGATCACGTCATCACCATGCTGCCCATGGGGCAGGGAATCAACCCGCAAGGCAAGAAAGAAGAAATCTGGATGGACACGACCGCCGAGGTCGCGCCCTTTCGCTTGCTCTCATATTCACTGCGCAACAAGCAGGCACTGGTAATTCCACCGGCCGAGCCGCCGTCCGACGTGCCGCCGCACCTCGAAATGACGCCCGCCGACACGCCCATGCTGGACCTCGAAGCCTCCGAGATCACGGGGAAGGTCAATGATATTGGCAAACTCGAAGCCCACGTTCACTATGAGTTTCGCGGCGACGAAGAACTGCTGCTGCGCTCAGTCTTCCGCCGCGTCCCGCAGGCCAACTGGCAACGCGTCGTAGAAAACATCAACTCCGGTCTGGGCGGCGACGTCAGCAACCTCAAGATCAGCGATCCGGCCGCGACCCGCGAGGCGTTCACGCTCTCTTACGACGTTTCCAAAGTAAATTTTCTCGATTGGTCGAAGAAGAAAACTGACATTGCTCTGCCGCTGGTGCAATTCAATTTGCCCGACGTCGATAGCGACGACACGAATGCGGATTCCGACACCGATGCCCTGAAGCTCGGTCCCAAGGCCGAATACTCTTACCAGATCACGCTGGACTTGCCCGCCAAATACACGGCACACGCGCCCTTGGCGTTCTCGCTGAAACGCGACTACGCGGAATATCTGGCGACTTACAAGGTCGACGGCGGCGTCTTCACCGCGGGCCGCAAGCTGACTCTGCGCGAGGACGAAATCCCCGTTTCGCGCGCGTCGGATTACGAATCGTTCCGCCGCGCCGTGGTTGCCGACCTCGGCCAGCGCTTGTCGGTCGAAAGCTCGGTAGCCGGAGTTCCTGTCCCGCCCGCCGACATGAAGGCTGACGACCTGGTCGACAGCGCCCGCGCCGCCGCGGAAAACGGCAACTTCCCCGTGGCCATCGCCCTGCTGAAACGGGCAACCGAAGTCGACCCCAAGAACAAATTTGCCTGGAACAATCTGGGACTCATTTATCTGCAGATGCGCGACAGCGATCAAGCGATCGCCGCCTTCCAGAAGCAGATTGAAGTGAATCCTTATGACGAGTTCGCTTACAACAATCTCGGCCGCGTCTATTGGAACGACCGCAAGTATGACGATGCGGTGAAGGCTTTCAATAAACAACTCGAAAACAATCCGCTCGACAAGTTCGCCCACGCCAATCTGGGCCAGATGTACTCCGAGTGGCACAAATATGATCTGGCCGTGGCCGAACTCGAAAAGGCTGTAGCCGTCACGCCTGACAGTGCTCCGGGAAGCGCCGAGTTACAGGTAAGCCTGGGCGACGCCTACCTCAATCTTGGTCAGGACGACAAAGCGCTCGCCGCTTTCGATCATGCCGTAGAACTTTCCCCGACGCCGCTGATATGGAACAACATCGCCTACCAGCTTTCGCTGAAAAACGCTCACCTCGACCGCGCCCAGCAATATGCCGAGTCCGCGGTTTCGGCGACGGCCGCCACGCTGCGCAACGTTTCGCTCGACCGCCTCTCCAACAACGACTTGCCCGTAGTTCGATCGCTGATCGCCTACTGGGACACGCTGGGCTGGGTGCTCTTCAGCGAAGGCAATCTCAACAAGGCGGAAAAATATGTAGCGGCCGCCTGGGAACTGGGCCATCACGGCGAAGTAGGCGACCACCTCGGACAGATCTACCAGAAGCGTGGCGATAAAGACCGGGCGATGCGCACCTACGCGCTGTCGATGAATGGCCTACGCCCGCCGCCCGAGACGCGTGGCCGCCTGGCTGCGCTGGCAGGAGGAGACGCCAAGGCCGACGCCCTCGTGGCGCATTACAAAGACGAACTGCAGCGGCTCAGCACCATCGACCTCGGCAAGGCCAAGCAAACCGGCAACGCCGATTTCTTCATCCTGTTGAGTGGCGGCGGAGGCGCGACAACAAAAGTTGATAGCGTAAAATTTGTCAGCGGAGACGAAAAGCTGAAGTCCTTCACCGAAGCCCTCAAAACCGCGGACTACCACCTAACCTTCCCCGACGACACCCCTGTAAAAGTCTTCCGCCGCGGCACTCTCTCCTGCGCCATCGCCACCGGCAAGTGCGAGTTCGAGCTGACGCTGCCGGATGATGTGAGGTCGGTGGACTGACCAGTGATGCCGCCGGCGAAACTTCTGGGTTTTCAAATCGAAAATCCGGCCACGTTCTGATCCAAATCAACGCTCAGGATCAACAACGTGGCCGGGCGACAGTAATTTGAACGGCGCGGGGATTACCGCATCTGCCGGTAAACCGTCCCGCAATTCACCGTGTTCCCTCGTTCCGCAACACAGCCTCCGTTGCCTCCGTAAGCGGTCGTTCCGTACAGGTCGCCGCCCTTCCCGAAGACGACTCCCGTATTGATGGGGATGTTTCCGTCGCTGCCAGCGTCGCTGAACGAGTGCAGCACCGTTTCTGTCCATGCACCGCCGGCTGCCGAAGGCGACACTTTGAAAACCACGCCGCACCCGTCCTCTGGCGAGATCCACCCGCACTCCGTAGTGAGTCCGCCGGTGTAGGTCGTGCCGTACAGGTTGCCGTCCTCGTCGAGAATGACCGGCGAATTCGGATTCGCTCCGTCAGCCCCGCCGGTAAAATCGTAAAGCACCGCTTCCGCCCAGGTTCCGCCCGAGGTCTGAGTCAATTCGAAAACCGTGCCCCAGTTGTCCTGGCCACCGCCGCCTGTAACGCCATACATATTCCCATCCGCGCCGAACACCACGCCACCCGGACCAGCGCCATCGCTGCCGCTGAAGTTGTAGAGCACCGTTTCCGTCGTGCCGCTGCCCATCTGCAATTCGCTGCCCATTTTCACTTTATAGATCAGGCCGTTGTTGGACGGGCCTCCGCTAGCAGCCCCGTACAGAGCCCCGCCTTTCAGCGTGATGCCTGCCGGCCCCGAGCCATCGGTCCCGTTGAAGCGGTGCAGCACAGTCTCAGTCCACGCCCCGCCTTTCTGCGCAGGAGGCTTCAATCGGAACACG
>Ga0302324_100000659_pt1 | contig 88069 bp, 76 predicted proteins | sample Palsa_T0_1_FD_201949 | JGI IMG/M metagenome (GOLD analysis project Ga0302324, IMG submission 201949) | Peat permafrost microbial communities from Stordalen Mire near Abisko, Sweden - Palsa_T0_1 | ecosystem: Environmental > Terrestrial > Soil > Palsa > Peat permafrost | place: Sweden: Abisko...
GATCAGGAACACGGCGGGGAACGCGAACGCCCAGCCGGACAGGTGGTCGGACTGGAGTATCCGCCGGATCCGGCGGCCGCGCTTCCGGCTGGCCGCCGCGCTGGCCGCCGTCACCCGCCCGTGGCGAGGTAGGTGTCAGCCTGCTGCGCCGCGGAGTTCAGGGCCGCCTGCGGGCTCGCCTGGCCGAGCAGTGCCGCGACGACCTCCCGGCCGAGCGCCGCGGAGATCCGCGGGTACTGCGGGATCTGCGGCCGCGCCTGGAGCACGTTGTGCAGGTTCTGCGCGAACAGCCCGGCGCCCGGGTACTTCTTGTTGAACTCGGCGAACCCGGGCAGCTTCTGCACCGACAGCCTGGTCGGCAGGTCGCCGGTGGCGAGCGAGTTCTTCAGCAGGTTCGCCGGGGAGATGAGGAACTTCAGGAACTCCAGCGAGGCCTGCACGCGGGCCGGGCCGTTGTTGAAGACGACCCAGTTGTCCGGCCCGGAGATCGTCTGATGGCTGCCGCCGGCGGTGAACGACGGCATGATCTGCACGCCGTAGTGCACGGCGGGGAAGCTGGACAGGTCCCACGGCCCGGTGATGATCATGCCGAGCTTGCCGGAGTTGAACAGGCTCTCGCTGGTCCCGGCGTCGGGATGGAAGTCCAGGTAGAGCGAGTGGGCCTGCTGCATCGAGCGCAGCAGCTGCAGCGCCTGGACCCCGGCCGGGGAGTTGAACGCGGCCTTCGAGTTACCCGGCGTCAGCAGGTGGCCGCCGGCCTCCCAGAGCATCGCCTCGTACTCCCAGACCGTGGTCTCGCTGCCGTCAGCCGGGAAGGTGAGGCCGAAGATCTTCTTCGCCGGGTCGGTGATGGCCTTGGCGTCGGCGGCCAGCTGGCTCCAGGTCCAGTCCGGCCCGGGCGGCGCCAGGTGATGCTGGGCGAACAGGGTCTTGTTGTAGACCACCGCCAGGTTGTCCACCAGGGCGGGAATGCCGAGTACCTTGCCGCCGACCGTCGCGACGTCGCGCTCGCCCGGGGTGAAGTCGCTCCAGCCGTAGGCCGGCTGCTTCACGGTCTGGGTCAGGTTGACCACCTCGGGCGCCTGCGCGACCTGCGGCATGTTGGTGCCGTACTGATAGGAGATGTCCGGCTGCTCGCCGCCCTGCAGCGCCACCGTCACCTTCTGCAGCGCGTAGTCGTTGTCGACGTACTCCATCTGGATGTGGATCTTCGGGTGCAGCCTGGTGAAGTCGGCGACCAGGCCCTTCAGCGACTCGTATTCCGCGCCCTGGCTGGCCGGCGGCGGCGGGGTGTAGCCCATCCACAGCACGAGCTTGACGACGCCATTCGACGACGGCGAGCCTGCCGACGTGCCGGACGAGCACGCGGCCAGCAGCATGACGACCGCGATCGAAGCTGCCACGCAGAGTTTCTTCATCGGGCACCTCTTTTTCGCCACGCCTTCGCCGGGCCGCCGCATGGCACCGGCAGGCTCCGCCGACGGCGTCACGCGTGAGCGTTCCGTGATACGGATTGCCGTTCTGCTGAAGCTTTGGCCGATTGTCCACCCGCGCCTGGCGGGCGTCAAGGGACCGGGCGGGCGGCTGGGGTCATGGCGCCAGTCGCGCCGCCCGTCATGGCGCTAGTCATGGCGCGGCCGCGGCGCGGTCATGGCAGCAGCAGCGCCTTGACCGGATGCAGGCCGCCGTTCATCAGCCCGGTGAAGATCTCCGCGCCCTCGGTCAGCGGATAGTGCGACGTCCAGCTCAGGTCCCATGCCCGCAGCAAATCCGCGGCATGGCCGAACTCCTCGTCGCTGTAGGCAAACGAGCCGAGGACCCGCTTCTCGCTGCGGATCAGCGCGTTGGCGTCGAACCCGGGCGAGTCCTGTGCCAGGCCGAGCCAGACGGCGGTCCCGCCGGGACGCTGGTGATCCACCGACTGGGCGCGGGTGAGCGGCGAGCCGACCGCGTCGATGATCACGTCGTACTCGCCGCTGAGCCCGGATCCGGTCGCGACGGCGCCCAGCCGCCGCGCCTGGGCCAGCCGGCCGGGGTCCAGGTCGGTCACGTCGACGCTGGCGGCCCCGCCGTCCAGCGCGGTGAGCAGGCAGAGCAGGCCGATGGCGCCGCAGCCGAGGACCGCCACCCTGGCGCCCGGCCTGGCGCCGGACAGGTTCCAGGCGTGCACGGCGTTGGCGGCGGGCTCGACCATTGCCCCGGCGTCCCAGCTCAGCCAGCCGGGCAGCGGGCGCAGCGCGGAGGCAGGCACGGCCACCCGCTCGGCGAAGCCGCCGGCCCGGTGCACGCCGATGATCTGGCGCTCCCGGCAGACCTGCCGGAGCCCGCCCTTGCACAGGTCGCAGTGCCCGCAGGACAGTATCGGGTTGATGACCACCCTGTCCCCGTCCGCGCTCGTCCCCGCGAACTCGTGGCCCATGATCAGCGGCGGCTTGCGGAAGCCGGGGTGGCGGGCCCCGTGCAGCTCGCTGCCGCAGATGCCGACCGAGCGGACGTGCACGAGGACGTCCCCGTCGGCCACCTCGGGCTCGGGAACGTCGCGGTTTTCCAGCACGCCGGGCCCGGTGAAGACCAGCGCCTTCACCTGGGCACGTCCGTTGAGCGTCGCATGGGATCTCCGTCTCTGGCGGCAGGCGATTCAGCCGCGGAAGGGATGGGATGGCAGGCCGGTGACACCCGGCCGGCACGCGAACATCGCGCCGGCCAGCGCGCCGGGCCCGGCGGCCGTGCTGATGTACAGCACGTCCAGGTCCCTGCCGCCGAACGCGCAGCTCGTGACGCGCGCGGCGGGCAGCTCGATGATCTGCTTCAGCCGGCCGTCCGGCCGGTAGCGCTGCAGCGCGCCGCCGCCCCAGACGGCGACCCAGATGCAGCCCTCGGCGTCCACGCTGAGGCCATCGGGGACGACCCCGCCGTCGCCCAGGGCGACGAGGCGGCGGCGGCGGCCGGTCTCTCCGGTCGCCGGGTCGTAGTCCATCACGTCGACCTGGTGGGCGAGCGAGTCCACGTAGTACATCAGCGTCTCATCCGGGCTCCACCCGATGCCGTTGGAGATGCCGACGCCGTCGAGCACCCGGGTGACCCGGAGGTCGGGATCCAGCCGGTACAGCGAGCCAGCTCCCGCGGACTCGTCGGCGGCCATGGTCCCGGCCCAGAACCGGCCGGCCCGGTCGCACGAGCCGTCATTCATCCGGGTCTCGGGCCGGTCCGCCTCGACCGGGACCAGCGGGCTGACCGCGCCGGTGCCGGTGTCCAGGGCGAGGAAGCCGTCCCTGGCCGCCAGCACCAGGCCGCCGCACGCCCGGGGCACGGCCGCGCCGACCGGCTGCCCGGCGTTCCAGCTGACGTGCGTGCCATCCTCGTCGAGCCGGTGCACCAGGCCGGCCGGGATATCCACCCAGTACAGCGCGGCGCTGGCGGCATCCCAGACGGGTCCCTCGCCCAGCCTGGCCACGGGCACGGGAAGCTGGGCCGGCTGGCTGCCGGCGACGGTGAGTCTGGCCATGGCTGGACACTCCTCCGGGACCGCGTTCCATGTGCCGGAATAGCGTTCCTAGCCGGACGATGTCAGGCCGGCCGGCCCCGTGTCAATGCCCGTGCCCGCCCGGCCGCGCGCCGCGGGCACGCTCAGGAGGTGCGGCCCTCGGACCACTCGGCGACCGTCCGGCGCAGGAAGCCGCCCAGCTCGGCCAGCCGGCCGGCCTCCGCCCGCGCCCCGAGCACGGTGACGCTGACCGCGGTGGCGGGAACCGGGCGGCCGAGGAAGATCGGCACGCCGGCGCACCGCACGCCGATCTCGTTCTCCTCCATGTCCAGCGCGTATCCGCGCTCGCGCACGAGCGCCAGTTCCCCGGCGAGCCGCGGCACGGACGTGATCGTGCTGGGTGTGACCGCCCGCAGCGGGCCCCACTGGGCGGCCCACGCCCGCAGCGCCTCGTCCGTCGGGTACGTCCAGGCGAGCAGGGCCTTGCCCACGCCGGTGGCATGCGCCGGGTTGCGCCCCCCGATCACCGAGGACAGGGTGATCATCTGCGAGGCCTGGACCTTGTCGTGGTACACGACCTCGGCGCCGTCGAGGACGGCCATGTGCGTGGTCTCCCGCAGATCCCCGGTCAGCCGGGCGAGCAGCGGGTGGACGAGTGCCCGCAGGTCGAGCATGTCGTAGAAGCGGAACGCGGTGGCCAGCAGCTCGGTGCCGAGGAAATAGGACCCGCCCGGCTCGGGCTGGGCGATGAAGCCGCGATACCTGAGCGCTGCCAGGATGCGGTGCAGCGAGCTCTTGGGGATGTCGAGCCTGCCCGCCAGCTCGTCCAGCGAGAGGCCGCGGGACGCGCCGCCGACCACCCCGAGGATTCGCAGCGCGCGGTCCACGCTGGCTACGGGCGACTCGTCCTTGTCCACGCGCGCTCCGCCCGGCGAGTTCCTCCGGCCACCCGCACCAGCGAGTTCCTCCGGCCACCAAATTCCGCTGGACGGAATGATAGACCAGATGACGGATCGTCGCTAGCTTGGCCGCAGGACCGGCCCACGGAGGACGGCCCGCAAAGTCCTATCAGGAGAAAGTCCTATCAGGAGAGGGGACGGCGATGCGCGGACTGGCCGGGCGGCGGGTGCTGATCAGCGGCGGCAGCAGCGGGATCGGGCAGGCGGCGGCCGAGCGGTTCCTCGCGGAGGAGTCGCGGGTGTTCATCGCCGGGCTGGACGCTGCCGAGGTGGACGCGGCCGTCACTGGCCTCCGGGACCGCGGCGAGATCGCCGGCACCGCAGGGGATGTCAGCACCGAGGCGGATGTCGCGCGGATCGTCGCCGCGGCGGGCGATGTGCTCGGCGGCGTCGACATCCTGATCAACAACGCGGGCACGTCGCTGCGCACCGCCTTTCTCGACATCCCGGCGGGGGAGTGGGATCGCATCATCGCGGTCAACCTGCGCGGCATGTTCCTGGTCGGGCAGGCCGTCAGCAGGCTGCTGAAGCAGCAGGGCACCGGCGGCGCCATCGTCAACATGTGCTCGACCAACGGAATTGCGGGGGAGGAGGACTACGCCCACTACAACGCCTCCAAGGGCGGCGTCCTGCTGCTGACCAAGAGCATGGCCGTCGAGCTTGGCTGCCACGGCATCCGGGTCAACGCGCTCTGCCCGGGGTATATCCGCACCCCGCTGAACGCCGCCATCGCGGCGGGCATCGGCGGCGATGACTTCGAGGCGACGTACGCCAGGGAGCGGATCCCGCTTGGCCGGGTCGGCGAGGCCGCCGAGGTCGCCGCCGCTTATGCGTTCCTCGCCTCCGACGACGCGTCGTTCATCCACGGCGCCGCCCTGGTGATCGACGGCGGCCAGCTCGCCGTCATGTGACGCCGGGAGTTGCGGTGATGGCAACAGGTCGGCCTACCTGCGGGCGACTCTCAAGGTCATGAAGTCGATCATGATCGCCAACCAGCTTCGGGAGGCGCAGGCTTACGGTCAGCAGCGCACCGCGGAACTCGGCATCGAGCCGGCTGACGTCCCGGCCAGGGTCCAGGAATTCCTGAAGGGCAGCCGTCCGGGGAAGGGAAAGTGAATCATCTAGCGCCGGTTCCTTCAGCGGTTGTCTACGACATTAACGTCCTGGTGACGGCCGCGGCGAGCGGTAACAGCCCATTCCGGTCTTGGCCATCTCCGCCGCCGGTCTCTGGTAACCCATCGGCCGACTGCGTGGGCATCATCGTGGACGCCGCGGAGTTCGCGCTCTGGTTATCTCCCCACATCACCACCAACGTGGACCGGATCCTGAGCGACCTTTTCAAGTGGAGCCAGCCAGAAGTTGACACCTACTTGCGGACGGTCGTAGCAGCTGCGGGGCATAGCGGGGGAGGCGTCCTGGCTGATGTGCCCAGGACGGTTCACGATTGTCCCGACCACGAGGACAACCTGATCCTCGACCTCGCCGCCGAGGTCGGTGCGCTCATTATGGTGTCCAACGACTCGGATCTCTTGTCGATGTGGCCGTGGCGCGGAATACCGATCATCGAGCCGACCGCATTCGCAGCCAAAGTAGACGCTATGCGTCGGCACGCACGAAGGCGCCGATAGCCCGCCTCTAGTACGATGCGGCCGCGCACGGTCCCATGGACGCTCCGGTCCTTCGCCCGATATTCGGCGGGCTCAGAAAAATGTGTGGATTGCGTCGATCACGCGGTACTCCTCGTCTATCACCGGGATGACCCGCCACTTGTCGAATGTCGTGCAGGGGTGCGAGATTCCCAGGCACAGGAGGTCCCCCGGGGCAAGCGGAAACTCCGGCGGGACACTCAGGTGCAGGTGCTGATCGTCGAGCTTGGTGACGCGTAGCCGGTCCGCTGGAGTTTCCCGCCCGCTGGCGCGGCGGATCCGGATCGGCACTGGCAGGCCCTGGTCGAAGCCCACGTCGCGGCGTCCCGCGCCGGCCACGGCGAGCCCCGGCTCCGGCCGGGACAGGACCGGCGCCCACAGCTCGATGGCCGGCACCAGCGCCGGGCCAGGCCGGCCAGGCTTGCCGGGACCAGGGCCGACAGCGGCGTAATGCCCGTGGTCATGCGTTATGTAGGCACCACTGCGGAGCAGCACGACGGGTCGCGGGCGGCCAGGCCGCATGGCCGTGAGCTCACTCGCCACGATGTCGAAGAACGCGCTGCCGCCGGCGCTGAGCAGGTGCGGGGTTCCGGCCGGGTCAGCGGGCAGCAGGTCGCCCAACGTGCGCAGCTCCCGGCAGAACGCGGCGACGGCGGTCACGGTGGAATCGGCGCTGCCCGCGCTGATGTTGCCCTCGAAGCCCGCCGCGCCGGCCAGCCGCAGCGAGCTGGTGGACTCCACGATCCGGGCGATGGCGAGCGCCTCGTCAATGCTCCGGCAGCCAGTGCGGCCGCCCGGCTGGCCGAGTTCCACCAGGACCGGCAGCGGCCGCCGGGCGCCGGCCGCGCGCAGCAGCCCGTCCAGGAGCGTTACTCCCGCCGCGCTGTCCGCGTAGGCGTAGCACTCGAAGCCGGGATCGGCCGCCAGTTCGGCAGCCAGCCACTCGATCCCGCCGCGGTCGGCCAGCTCGTTGGCGATCAGCACCCTCGGCACGCCGAAGGCGCGGAAGACCCGGACCTGGGCGATGGTCGCCGCCGTCATGCCCCAGGCACCGGCTGCAAGCTGACGGGCGATGAGCTGCGGCGCCATGGTGGTCTTGCCGTGCGGCGCCAGTCCGACCCCGGCCGAGGCGCAGTAACCGGCCATCGCCGTGATGTTCTGCTGCAGTGCTGCCTCCCGCAGGACGAGAACCGGCAGCATGAAGTCCGGGCCGAGCAGGTACGGGCGGCGTTCAGCCAGGCTGGCCGAGGTCGGGCTGGCCGAGGTCCGGCTGCGGCCCGCTGTGAGGCGGCCGAACCCCTTGCTGGTGGCCGGGATCGGCTGCTCGCGCAATGCCGCCAGCGCGGCCCGCATCCGGGCCGGCAGACCAGGCATGGCGGCCGGCTGCTGGCCCGCGTAACTGGTCATGCCGAGCATCTTCCCTGATCGTGGACGATTCGGTTCCTTGATCGTGGAGGATCCGGCCGGCCGGAAAGTGCGGATCCTCCGCGATCCCGGGAAAATGGTCTCGTTGGCCCGGCCGGCGATCGCGAGCCCTGACCGGGGTCGTGGCATCCTGGTCGGCTAAGCGCGGCGCCGCCGCGAATGGGGAGCATGGCGCATGCTGAAGATCGAGCTGTCCTGGCAGGACGCCGCGATCACCTCGGCATGCCTGCTGGGAGTGACGGCGGCGATCCGGCTGGGCGGCGTCGCGGCGCGCCGGGCGGCCCGGCAGGCTGACGGCGTCTCCGTGCGGGAGGACGGCGTTCCCGTGCCGGACGCCGCTGCGCCGCGGCGCACCAGGCTCGCCGGGGCCGTCGCGATCGCGCAGGAGTCCGGTGTCGTGGTCGGGCTGTTCGCGCTGTGGCAGTTCGCCGGCCGGTACGCGACGAGGATCCCCGGCGGGGCGCTCGCGCGAGCGCGGTGGATCTGGCACGCCGAGCGGGTCATCGGCCTGCCCAGCGAGGCGGCGGTGCAGCGGCTGTTCCTGCCGTACCCGCTGCTCGTGCAGGCGTTCAACCTGTATTACGCGAGCCTGCACTTCGTCGTCCTGATCGCCATGCTGGCATGGGTATTCCTGTGGCACCGCGACAGGTACGCGGAGGTACGCGCCGTCCTGGTGATGCTCACGGCGGCATGCTTGGCGATCCAGCTGATCCCGGTCGCGCCGCCGCGCATGCTGCCCTCGGACGGAATGGTCGACACCGCGGTGCGCTACGGGCAGTCGGTCTACGGGTCATTCGCCGGCTTCAACCCCGACGAGGTCTCGGCCATGCCGTCCGTGCACGTCGCCTGGGCGCTGCTCGTCGGCATCACCGTGGTCCGGATCTCGGCCAGCCGGTGGCGCTGGCTGGCCCTGGCCTACCCGGCGATGACGACCCTGGTGGTGGTCGTCACCGCCAATCACTACTGGGCCGACGGGATCGTCGCGGCTGTGCTGCTCGCGCTCGCCATGCTCGCCTGGCGGGCCGGCCGGGCGGCCCGGCGAGCGCTGCGGCGCCGGCACCGGCCGCGGCTCGCCGCGTCGCCGGGGGCCGAGCCCGGGCCGGAGCCGGCCTGGCTGGCGAGCCAGGACACGCCCATGTCGCCGCGCGGTACCGCCTGACTGTCGCCGCGCGGTACGCCTGACGCGGGTCAGCTGCGGCTGCTGGCGTCAGCCCGCGGCGTCAGCAGCCGTCGTAATCCGTCCAGTTCGACGCGCCGCCCGCGGCAATGGCGTTGTCGAATATCTGATTCTGGTAGGCAGCGCCGGCCACGCCGTACTCGCTGGCGGCACCGCCATAGGTCTCCCAGGTGCCCAGCACGAACTGGTAAGCCCCGCCACCGTTTCCGGGACCCCAGGCGTAGCTTCCGCCCTCCTCGGCGTTGCGGATGCAGATCCCGAGCGCTGAGCTGGCGGCGTCCCCGCCGCCGGATGGCGTTGATGTCGCGCTCGGACTCGGACTCGGGCTCGGCGGCGGCTGCGTCACTGCCTGCTGAGCCTGCTGCCGGGTTGCCTGATGCCGCGCGGCCGCGAGCCCGGCGATATGCGTCCGCCGGACGGCCCGCCGGACCGCGCGGGCCTCAAGGGCCGCGGCATCGCGGTGCACGGCGGTGGTCATCTGGTAAGTGGTGAAGGCCGAACCGGCGTTCGTCACCGTCGTCGGGTCCCTGGTCTGCGCGGGCGTTGCGGGCCCGCCGTGCAGGGACACAAAAGCCGCAGCCACGCCTGCGAGCGTTGCCGCGGCCACTACCGGTGCCCCGATCCTGATAGCGGATGTTCTGGGCTTGGCATGACGGGGTGCTGCCGGCATCACGCTCCTTTTCGCGAGGCTTCGCGTTCACCCGGCGAGCTGGCGCCAGCAGGCTGACGTCAGGTGGCGCGGGAAACGCCTGTCCCGGGGAACCTACTGGAGTTGGGCATGAGGCGCGGGAAAACACCAAAATGGGGCACTGGCGGCATCAGGCGAGCCGGCCCGGGGCGGTCCGGGGCGGTTTGGCTGGGAATCCCGGCAGCCCGGCTGGCGTTGTTACCCATCGCTGGCCCCGGCACAGGCGAATGCGGGTCGGGGACCCGGGCGGCGGCGAGGTAAACGGCTTGCTGGCCCGGAGCCTGCCTGGCTAGCATCAGACGCTGCCTCGGCCCCACGGACAGATCGGACGTTAGTCATGTTTTCGCGCGCGCTCGTGCGCCGCTTCCCGCTGCTCGCCTTCCGCGATTTCCGGCTGCTGCTCGCTGAACGGCTGCTGGCGCCCGCGGCGTTCGGGTTCTCCATCGTCGGCGTGTCGTTCGCGGTTCTGTACGCGACCGGGTCTACTGCCGACCTCTCCTACGTGCTGGCGGCGCAGATCGCGCCGTCTCTGGTCTTCACGCTGATCGGCGGGGTCGTGGCGGACCGGATGCCGCCGCAGCGGGTGATCGTCGCGGCGAACGCGATGATCGCGGTGGGCGAGGGGACGTTCGGGATTCTCGTGCTGGCCGGCCATCCCCGGCTGTGGCAGATGATCCTGCTGGAAGCGCTGACCGGGACCGGCATGGCGATCTTCTACCCCGCGTCGCAGGCGCTGCTGCCCAGGGTGGTGCCGCCGGACATGCTGCAGCGGGCCAGCACGGTCAGCAGGATGGCGATGAACGCCGGCCAGATGGGCGGCGCGGTCGTCGCGGGCATCTGCGTCGCCGCCGTCGGCCCGGGCTGGGCGCTGGCCATCTGCGGAGTCGGCCTGCTCGGCACGATCCCGCCGTTGCTGGGGATCCGCGCGGTCGCCGTCGAGCGCGCGCACCAGTCCGGCATGCTCAGGGACCTGCGTGACGGCTGGTCCGAGTTCCGCTCGCACACCTGGCTGTGGGCGATCGTGGCCCAGTTCGGCGTCATCATGATGGCCTGGTATGGAGCGTTTCAGGTGCTCGGCCCGGTGGTCGCCAGGACGCACCTCGGCGGCCCGGCCGCATGGGGCGTCATCACCGCGGCGGAGTCGGTCGGCCTGATCGTCGGCGGCCTGGTGTCGCTGCGCTTCACGCCGCGGCGGCCGATGTTGTTCATCGTGCTGATCGGCGGTGCCATCGCGCTCGCGCCGATCTCGCTGGCCATGCTCTGGTCACTGCCGGCGGTGTGCCTGGCCTCCTTCGGCCTCGGCATCACGCTGGAGATCATGATGATCCAGTGGACCGTCGCGCTGGCCAGGCGGATCCCGCCGGAGCGGCTGGCCCGGGTCTCGTCCTACGACGCCCTCGGCACGGTGATGGCCATGCCGGCCGGCGCCCTCGTCGCCGGGCCGCTCGCCGCCGTGATCGGCGTATCGGTCACCCAGTACGGCGCCGCCGCGCTGATCCTCGCGGCGACCGTGCTCGCGCTCATTCCGCGCGACGTGCGGGCCATGCGGTCCGATTACGCCACCCCGGCGAAGGCCAAGGAGTGGCCGGACGACATGCCGCGGCTGGACGGGGACCTCGTGGCCGGAAGGTCATGATGAGCCCGTTTCAGTGACCCTGTGGACTGGCATGGACGACCACCGGGACCAGTAAGGCGCGGGCCAGTACGCTAACCGCTTGTGAGCGATGCTGACGACGAGTATCTGGCCCGCGAGGCCAGGGCTCGGGTGAACATCGACCGGCAGCTGGCGGCGGCCGGCTGGATCGTGCAGAGCGCCAGGAAGGCGAATGTCGGCGCCGGGCTGGGTGTTGTCATCCGGGAGTTCGTCCTGGAGAAAGGCCACGGCCGGGTCGACTACCTGCTTTTCGTCAACGGCCAGCCCGCCGGTGTGATCGAGGCCAAGCCGGAGGGGACCACCCTGACCGAGGTGGAGCACCAGAGCGGGAAATACGTCGACGGCCTGCCGGACTGGATCCAGCCGCCGGTCTATCCGCTGGCTTTCATCTACGAGTCGACCGGCACCGAGACCCGGTTCACGAACGGCTATGACCCGGATGCGCGCAGCCGCCGCGTGTTCACGTTTCACCGGCCCGGGACCCCGTGGACCAGGAAGCTCTGGATCTACGATCTGCGGACCAACCAGAGCTTCACCCTCAAGACCCGCAAGCTCACCCGCGCCGACCTCGACGACTTCGTCACCTGCTACAACCCGGGCGACCGGCACGACCGGACCGAGACTGACCGGTTCCACGCGTTCGGATACGACGAGCTCACGTCTCGCGACAAGGCGTCCCTCGACATCTTCTGGCTCCGGGACGAATCGCTGGAGGACACCGACAACCTGCCCGCACCCGAGGTGATCGCCGCCGAGATCGTCGAGGACCTCCAGGCGGCGCTCGACCAGTTTGCGGCCGTCGCCTCGTCGCTGACAGACGGTGGCGCATCGCTGTGACGGACCGGATAGCTTCGCCGCTGCGCCGGCCCATGGCTGAGCTGGCAATGCGGCTGCCGGGCGGCTCAGCTCCCAAGCTGGGCGATCTCGATGATCCATACAGCGCCCGGCTGGCCGCCGCGCTCCCAGATGACGTACCAGTCGTCGTACCGGACAGGTGTCGCGCAGACGCCCTCCTGGTGTGCCAGGTGGAAGCTGATCGTTCCCAGCCGGCGGTCGAACGGGTCATCTTCCAACCGGTCCAGCAGGTCGTTCACCGCTTCGAGGGCCTTCGCCATCATGGGGTCGGCTTCCAGCGTATCCAGGCTGGCGGCCGCGGCGGGCGAGTACAGCAGCTCGTAGGGCATGTCGGCATCCTAGCAACCATGAAATGGCAACTGCCAAAATAGTAAGTTTTCTTGCTATGGTGATATGGCGGCAGCAAGGCGCCCGTGCGCGCCGGCCTGCCCGCCGCACCACCACCACCACCGGAGGAAAGCCCGATGCCCACGAAGGAAATCGACGTAGACGAGCGCGGGCGCACCAGTCTGGCTCGCGTCCGCAGCCACGACTATGACCGCTACATCGCCGAGGAGCTGCCCGACGGCACGCTCATCCTCACCCCCGCCGTCACCGTCAGCGCCGTCGAGCTGGCAGCCCTGCGCAACCCCGGTGTCCAGGCCGCCATCACGGCCGCGAAGACAGCAGGCCCCGGCGAGTTCCGGCCCCGCAGCCGCCGCAAGCGCCCACCGCCCGTCACCTGATCCCCGGGGGCCCGGTCCTCGCCACGCTGAACTCGTAGCAATCAGGCGACGAGCTCGGCGTGGCCGATGAAGTCCGACCACAGCGCCGCGTAGGCGCCGCCGGACGCGAGCAGTTCCTGGTGGCTGCCTGACTCGGCGATCCGGCCGGATTCCACCACCACGATCCGGTCCGCCCGCGCGGCCGTGCTGAGCCGGTGGGCCACCACCAGGGTGGTGCGCCGGGCGGTCAGCCGCGCGGTGGCCCGGTTCACCGCGGCCTCCGCCGCCAGGTCGAGCGCCGCGGTGGCCTCGTCGAGCAGCAGGATCGCGGGATCCACCAGGTAGGCGCGGGCCAGCGCGATCAGCTGGCGCTGCCCGGCCGACAGGTTGCGTCCCCGCTCGGCCACCTCATGCAGGAAGCCGCCGGGCAGCCGGGCGATCATCTCGATCGCTCCCACCTCGCGCGCCGCCGCCTCGACCTCGGCGTCCGAGGCGCCCGGCCGGCCGTAGGCGATCGCGTCCCGCACGGTGCCGGGGAACAGGTACGGCTCCTGCGGGACCACGCCCAGCTGCTGGCGGTAGCCGGCCAGGTCGAGCTCGCGGACGTCGGCGCCGTCGATGAGCAGGCTGCCCGAGGTGACGTCGTAGTACCGCGCGACCAGCTTGACCATGGTGGACTTGCCCGCGCCCGTCTGGCCGACCAGCGCCACGGTCTCGCCGGGCTGCACGACCAGGTCCACGCTGGCCAGCGCGTCCTCCGGCTGCCCCGTGTACCGGAAGCTCACGTCGCGGAACTCGATCCGGCCGCGCAGCCGCCCGGGAGAGCGCGGGCTGGCCGCCTGCGGCGTGCTGGTCGGCCGCCGCAGCAGTTCCTTGATCCGCCGCAGGCCGACCGCCGCCTGCTGGTAGCCGTCGAAGACCTGGGAGAGCTGCTGTATCGGGGAGAAGAGCAGGTCGATGTAGAGCAGGTAGGCGATCAGCCCGCCGGCGGTCAGCGTCTTGTCGTGCACCTCGCCGGCCGCCACGAACAGGATGAGCGCGCCGGCCACGGTCGACAGCAGCTGCACGAACGGGAAGTACAGCGCGATGTAGCGCTGCGCCCGCAGCCGGGAATTCCGGTAGCTGTAGCTGAGGGCGCCGAAGCGCTCATAGTTGCGCTCCTCGCGCCGGTAGGCCTGCGTGGTGCGCAGCCCGGCGACGTTCTCCTGCAGGTCGGCGTTGACGGCGCTGACCTTCTCCCGCGCCTCGCCGTACGCCCGCTTCGACTTGGCGCGGAACAGCAGCGTCGCCGCGATGAGCACCGGGATGATGGTGAAGAGGATCAGGCCGAGCCGCAGGTCGATGAACAGCAGGGCGATCAGCACGCCGATGAAGGTCAGGACCGAGTTGACCATGGTGATCAGCCCGGTCTGCAGGAACGTCGACAGCGCGTCCACGTCCGTGGTCATCCTTGTCATGATGCGGCCGGACATCTCGCGCTCGTAGAAGTCGAGGCCGAGCCGCTGGAGCTGGGAGAAGATCTTCACGCGCAGCGTGTAGAGCATCCGCTCGCCGTTGCGCCCCACCACGTTCGTCTGGACTGCGTTGATCACCCAGTCGGCGCTGACGATCGCGAATCCGATCAGCGAGACCACGATGATCGGGTGAAACAGCGGCGGCCTGGCCAGCACGCCATGGTCGACGCCGCCGCGGACCAGCGCCGGCATGGCGACGTTCGCCACCGCGTCGAGGCCGTCGAGGACCAGGCCGATGAACATCGCGGCCGCGATCGGCCGCAGCAGCCTGCTCAGCGTGAAGTGCGGATCAGCGGCACGTGCTCCGTCGCGGCTGACCCCCGGCAGCGCGTCGGCCGGGGGCAGCGCGTCGACCCTGGCAAGCAGCTCGGGGGTCGGCGGGATTCCCGCGAGCATGCTCCCGGCGGCCGCCGCGCTGGCGCCGCGGCTTCCGCCGCGGGCCGCGGCGCCCATGCCGCGGCCGATCGCGGCGCCCGCCACCGCGGCGAGCTGGCCGCCGCCGGCGCCCCGGCCGGCGCCCTGGCCGGCGGCCGGCCGGTGCGCCTGGCCGTCCGGCGTCCACAGGGCGGGGGTGACGCTCCCGGCGGCCAGCTCCCGGCCAGCCGCCGGATCCGCCAGGCCGGAGTTCTCGTGATAGGCGAGCTCGCCGGCGCCGATGCCCTCGGCGTCCTCGCCTGGCCCGGCCAGCAGCAGCCGGTACAGCGCGCAGCGCGGCATCAGCTCGTCGTGGCTGCCCTCGTCGATCAGCCGGCCTTCGTCCAGCACGGCGATCCTGTCCGCCAGCTGGAGCGTGGACCGGCGGTGCGCGATGAGCACGGTGGTCCGCCCGGCCATCACCTTGCGCAGGGTGGCGTGGATCCGGGCCTCCATGGTCGCGTCGATCGCGGAGGTGGCGTCGTCAAGTATCAGGATGGCCGGGTCGGTGATCAGTGCCCTGGCGAGTGACACCCGCTGGCGCTGGCCGCCGGACAGGGTCAGGCCCTGCTCGCCGATCACGGTGTCGTACCCGTGCGGCAGGCTGGTGATGAAATCGTGGGCCTCGGCAGCCCTCGCCGCGGCCATGATCTGGCCGAGCGTCGCGTCGGGCCTGCCGTAGGCGATATTGGCGCGGATGGAGTCGGAGAACAGGAAGCTGTCCTCCATCACCAGCCCGATCGAGGCCCGCAGCGAGTCCAGCGTCAGCTCGCGCACATCGTGGCCGCCGACCCGCAGCGCGCCGCTGGTGACGTCGTAGAAGCGCGGCAGCAGCAGGGAGATGGTCGACTTTCCCGACCCGGACGTGCCGACGACGGCGAGGGTCTCGCCCGGCCGCACCCGCAGCGACAGGCCGCGCAGCACCGGCTCTGACGGCAGGTAGCCGAAGGACACGTCGTCGAGCTCGATCTCCGGCGTCCCCGGCGGCAGCGCGACGGCGCCGGGCTGCTCGGTGATGACCGGGCGCGAGTCGATGATCTCGAATACCCGGATCACGCTCGCTCGCGCTTCCTGGCCGATCGTGATCAGCCCGGTCAGCGCGCGGACGGGCGCCACCATCTGCCCGATGTACAGCGCGAAGGCGAGGAACACGCCCAGCGGTATCTCGTGATGGATCGCCAGCCAGCCGCCCAGCGCGAGTACCCCGACCTGGCCGAACAGCGGGACCGCCTGTAGCGCGGGGTTGTAGCGGGCGGTCAGCCGCACGGCGCGCACCCGGGAGGAATATAGCGTGGTGCTGGCGTCCTCCAGCCGCTCGATCTCCTGCTCCTCCTGGCCGAATCCCTTGACCACGCGAACGCCGGTCACCGCGCCGTCAACCACGCTGGCCACGTCCGCCGCCTTCTGCTGCGCGTCCCAGCTGGCGGGGAACAGCCTGCGCCGCGACGCGAGTGCGATCAGCCAGAGCGCCGGCGCGATGACGAGCGCGACCAGCGTCAGCGTCAGCGACAGGTAGGCCATGATGCCAATCGACAGCACGAAGAGCAGGGCGTTGCCGAGCAGCATCGGGATCATGCTCAGCAGGCTCTGCACCATGTTCAGGTCGGAGATCGAGCGGCTGACGACCTGCCCCGTGCTCAGCTGGTCCTGGCGTGCCCCGTCCAGCCTGGACAGCGACTGCAGCAGCTCGGTCCGCAGCTGGTGCTGGACATCGAGCGAGAGCTGGCCGCCCTTGTACCGCCGGGTGTAGACGCCGCCGAAGCTGAGCAGCCCGGCCGCGATGAGCAGGCTGGCGCCCAGCCAGATCGGGTGGGAGTTGACGATGATGGTGTTGTCCACGATCCACGCCATGATCAGCGGGATGGCTGCCTGCACGAGGGTGGCTACCAGCGACCCCCCCAGCGCCATGATCACGAGATGGCGGTGCTGCCAGCAGTAGCCGGCCAGCCTCCGCAGCCACATGTCCCGCAGCGGCGCTGCCGTCGCCTGCCCTTCGCCCAGCGCGTGCATTGACTCCGCCTGCCCCGTGCTCAACCGCACCTCTCACCCGCCCGCTGATAGTTCGTTAGTCACAACAAACTTTCGGCGGAGTGATTCCCTGGCGCCGGCTGGCCGGCGGCTCTACAGCTTGCTCTGCAGGGCCGCGATGGCCGGGGACGCGCAGACACTGGCCGGGCTGTCGTCCGTGACCGTGCAGATCGCGGCGGTCAGGTAGTTCGCCGCGCCGTCGGCGCCCTTGGCGACCGGGCTGGACGGGTCATGCAGCGCGGCGGCGATCTGGCTCCAGGTCTTGCCCTGCAGCACGCTTGGGTTGTAGATGACCCCGATCATGTACTTGTTGCCGACGTCGATGAACGGGTAGCTGCCCGCGTCGTAGGAGTTCCAGATCCGCTGCTGCGCCGGCGTGGTGCCCTGCAGCGGCGAGTGGTCGATTTTCTCGTTCTCGACCGGGGTGAAGGCCAGGTAGCGGCTCTGGTAACGGGACTTGTAGAAGGTCAGCGTTGCCGTATCCGGATACACGTCGGTGCTTGCGGAACGGATGCCGCGCAGCGGCGAGAGCGTGCCGAATCTGCTCAGCGCGACCGCCATCGACCATCGCATGGCGGCGCAGTACGGGCAGAACTCGGCGCCGATATAGAGCATCTCGGGCTTGCCGCCGGCGGTAAGCGGCGTCCCGCTGAGCGCGGTCACCGGAGTCTGCACGGTCGAGGGTACGGAGCCAGCGCCCACCGCGTCCAGCGTGCCCGGCGGAACGGTGGTGACGTCCTTCATGACGCTGGCCGGCAGCGCCGTCCCGGTAGCCGGGCCAGTATCCGCGGTGGTGGTGCGCGAGCTCAGCCGGACGACGACGAGCGCCACGACGATGGCGAGCACGACGACGATCGCCCCGCCCGGGATGAACATCCGGCTGCGGGTTTCGGCCCGCCGCGCCGCGGCCATCTGCCGCGATCAGCTCTTTCGCTGGACTGCCGGGCGCCGCGGGAAGACGAGGTCCGGCCTGCCGGTCGCGTGGAAGACCAGCACGACAAACATCAGGAACGTAATGACGTGGACGCTGGTGCACCAGAGGCAGATGTTGCCGATCTCGATGATCTCCGCGTAGAGCAGGTAGAGCACGAAGACCATGCCGATGATCACGGAGGCCAGCCGCAGCGGGTAAATCTCGGGCCGCTTCCAGCGCCAGGCCCACGGTGAGTTGACGGCGACCATGAAGACGTAGAACGCCAGGCCGAGCACGGCCACCGGGAAGATGCCGAAAAGCTCCGACTCCGAGCTCGTCGTCACCTTCGCGCAGTCGACCACGCCGGTGCCGGAGCACGCCAGGATCGAGGACGTCGTGAAATGCGCGATCGTCAGGTAGATCGATACCCCGAGGCCGGCCAGCGACAGGGCGAGCGTGCTGAGCTGAAGCCAGCGGGGCGAGCCGGGGACCGCGGCGCTGCCCTTCCGCGCGGGGCTGCCCTTCCGCGCCGGGCTGCCCTTCTGCGCGGCGCTGCCCTGCTGCGCGGGGACGGCGGTTTTGGACTGGCCGGCCCGCGGCCGGCCGGCGTCCTGGCCCGGGCCGGCCGCGGGCCTGGCGCCGCGGGCCGTCCGGTTACCGGCGGCCTTGGCGCCGCCGGCGTACCGCCGGGACGCCGCGCCGTCGGCCCTGCCGGGCGAGTTGCCGGCCCGGGCCCGCTGGGAGCCGGCCATCAGATGCTGCCTTCCAGGGCCTTGACCGTCGGCGTGCACGCGCTGGCCGGCTGGTTGCCGGTGAGCTTGCAGATGGCCGCCGTGATCAGGTTGGCCGCGCCGTCGGCGCCCGTCGCGATCGGGCTGGACGGGTCCCTGAGGGCGGTCGCGATCTGCGTCCAGGACTTGCCGGCCAGCACCGTCGGGTCGTAGCTGGCGCCGTCGATCACGTACTTGTTGCCGAAGTCGACAAACGGGTAGGCGCCGTTATCCGCGGTTGTCGGCACGTAGGGTGGAATATCGTACTTCGCCATCAGCCCGGCGTCCGCCGCCGATATCTTCTGCAGCGGCTTCTCCAGTACGGTCTCAGCCTCCGTCGTGCTGAAGACGACGTACTTGCTCTGGTACGACGCTTTGAGGAAGGTCAGGGTCGGGGTGTTGGCGTCAGTGTCCGTGGCGCTTGAATGAATCAGGCCCAGTCCGGAGAAGGTGCCGAAGCGGCTGAGCGCCGTCACGATGGCCCAGCGCTCGGCGGCGCAGTACGGGCAGTACTCGGCCCCGACGTAGACGATCTCCGGCTTGCCGCCCGAGGTCAGGGGCGTGCTCACGGTCTTGATGGTCTGAACGGCGTCCGGGTAGGTGGCGCCCTTGCCGACCGCGGCGAGGGTGGCCGCCGGGACGGTGGCCAGGTCGTGCTGGACCGCGGCGGCCGTCTTGCCGCCGGCGGTGGGGCCGGCCTTGGCCGGCGACCCGGAGATCTTGATCACGACGAACGCCACCACGATCGCCAGCACCACGACGATGCTGCCGCCGACGAGCAGCATCTGCCTGCGGACCTCGGCACGCCGCGCCGCCGCCTGCTGCTCGGCTATCTTCTCCCTGGCGCTCTGCCGCCGGTTCCGCTCCGCCTTGCCCATTCGCGCCCTGTCCCTATCGGTTTGAGGAGTCCCCCTGGCCTGACAACGCAGGCCGCAGCCGTTCGGTTCGCGCCCAGTCACCTGGGGCCGCACCGCCGCCGCATTGCCGTGCGCGGCAGACTGCCCCCGGAAATATACTGCCGGGCACCATGCTACGGCGGGGCCGGCCCTGACGGCGCCGTTGCTCCAACGCAAGGCAAGCGGGTGATCCTGAGCGCAGGCTGAGGGTTGCCCACGTGCCCGCTCTGCGTTCGGCGCCGGAGCCGTCGGCTGGCGGCCGCGACCGTCCGCCGGCCGTCCGCGCCGGCCGGCCGCCATACGGTAACGAAATGGCCCATGTGCAGGTAACGAGATGTACCACCTGCTTGCCGTGCGCAAGCTGCACTGGCTAAGTTCAGGCTCATGGTAGCCATTACTAAGAGAAGTGGCGCGGGATTCGCCGCGTTGCTGTCCATTACCTGCATAGGACTCGCCGCGTGCGGCAGTTCGTCCCCATCGCCTAGCAGCAGCCCGTCGTCCTCGTCGAGCAGCAGCCCTGCGGTTTCTGGCTCTGTCAACGTGGCGTACGCGGCCTCGCTGGAGTACCTCAACGAGAAGGTCAACGCCCCCGCCTTCACGACGGCGGATGGCTACAAGTATTCCGGCGAAGCCGGGGCCTCCGGTGACCTGGAGGCGGACATCGCCTCCGGCGAGATCAGCCCGAACGTATTCGAGAGCGTCGGCGCCGACAACATCATGCCGCTGGAGCCCAAGTTCACCAAGTGGTACGTCCAGTACGCGGGAACGTCGATGGTGGTCGCGTACAACCCCAAGAGCAAGTACGCCAGCCAGTTCAAGGCCATCGCCAGCGGCAAGAAGCCGCTGAAGGACCTGTTCACCCTGATGGAGAAGCCCGGCTTCAAGCTCGGCCGGACCGACCCCAACATCGACCCGCAGGGCCGGGACTTCATTTACATGCTCGAGCTCGCCCAGAAGTACTACCACCTGCCGTCGGACACGGTGACGAAGATCCTCGGCGGGCCGCTGGCCTCGTCGACATCGTCCGAGATCTACAACGAGGCCACGCTGGACTCGACGCTGCAGTCCGGCCAGCTGGACGCCTCCAGCGCGTTCATCACCCAGGCGATCGAGCTGCACCTGGATTACATCAAGCTCCCGGCTGCCATCAGCCTTGCCAAGGCCGCTGACGCCGCGAAGTACGCGAAGGCGACGATCACCATCACGGCCGGCGGCGTCAAGACGCTGAAGACTGGCTCGCCGCAGGTTATCGACATTACGATTATCGGCAAGCCCACCCCGGCCGCGATCGCGTTCGTCAAGTACACGCTGTCGCCGGCCGGCCTGGCCCTGTACAAGACGGGGGGATTCACGCTGCTGAAGCCGACGGCGACAGGCACCGGGGTCCCGGCTGCGATAACGAGTGAGCTGGGCGGCTAGCCCGGCGGCAGCCTCCGGCGGTGCTGTCCGGGGGGGAAATCCTCCCGGACGCCGCGGCCCGCCGGGGCCGGGCCGGGTAACGGCGGTCCCGCGAGCCATCCGTTCTGTGTCTGGGCTTGTCTCCGTCGCCGGGGCGGCCATTATCTGGATCGCGCTGCTCGGCCCCGTGATCACCCTGCTCACTCACCTGTCCGGCAGCGCCATCGTGAGCTCGCTGGAGGCGCCAGGAGCGCTCCAGCCGCTTGTCGTCTCCCTCGAGTCCGGGGGGGTGACCGTGGCCGTGCTGCTGCTGCTCGGCACGCCGCTGGCCCGGATGATGGCCCGCGGCACGCTCCCGTTCCCGCGGGTCTGGGAGGCGGGGGTGCTCTGCAGTCTGCTGCTGCCGCCGCTGGTGATCGGCCTGGTCCTGGTCTTCATGGTCGGCCCGTTCACCACGATCGGCCAGCTGCTCGGCGATGTGCACCTGTCCGCGACCAACACCTTCCTTGCCCTGGTCATCGCCGAGGTGTACGAGTCGGTGCCGTACTACGTGCTCGGGGCGCAGGCGGCCTTCAGCGCCGTCGACCCGCGGCTGGAGCAGCAGGCGGCGCTGCTGGGCGACCGGCCGTGGCGGGTGCTGCGGCGGGTGACGCTGCCGCTCGCGGCGCCTGGCCTGGCGATGGCCCTCGCCCTGGCATGGGCCAGGGCGATGGGAGCCTTCGGGGCCGTCATCATCATCGCCTACCATCCGTACGGGCTACCGTTGCAGATCTACACCACGTTGCAGGAGACCGGCCTCGCCTCCGCGCTGCCCTTTGCCCTGGTGCTCCTGGTGGTCGCCCTGCCGCTGCCGCTGGCCGCCTACATCTGGAGCGCCCGTGCTCAAGGCCGACGTCGAGGTTGACCGCCGGGATTTCACGGTGCGCGCCGAGCTGGACGTGCGGCCGGGGGAGCGGCTCGCTCTCTTCGGCCCCTCGGGCGCGGGCAAGACGACGCTGCTGGAGGCGATCGCCGGACTGGTCCGGCCGCGCCGGGCGCTCATCACGCTGACCGGGCGGATTCTCACCTCGACGGAGCCGCCGCGGGCGGCGGTTCCGCCGTGGCGCCGCCGGGTGGGGCTGCTGCGCCAGGACCCGGGGCTTTTCCCGCACCTGTCGGTGCGGGCCAATCTCCGCTACGGCCCGGCCGCCGGACGCTCCGGCGACGAGCTGAGCCAGCTCGCCGGGCTGCTGGGCATCGGGGACCTTCTGGACGCCATGCCAGCGCGGCTGTCCGGCGGGCAGGCGCACCGGGTCGCGCTCGGCCGGCTGCTGCTCGCGCACTGCGACGTGCTGCTGCTCGACGAGCCGTACGCGGGCCTGGACTCCGGGCTGCGGCGGCTGCTCACCAACCTGGTACGCGAGCTCGTCACGACCCGGCAGGTGCCGTCGGTGCTGGTCGCGCACGAGCTTGACGAGGCTCAGGCGTTCGCCGACCGGCTGGCGGTGCTGGATCGCGGCAGCCTGCTGCAGGACGGCGCCCCGGACGAGGTGGTGCGGCGGCCGGCCTCCCGGCGGGTCGCTGAGCTGGTGGGCTACCTGGGTTTCGTGCCTGCCGGGAGCGGCCCGGAGCCCGCGCTGGCCGGGATTCATCCCGAGCGGATCGCGCCGGGAGCGCAGCCGGGCCGCGGGCTGGTCCTGACGGGGACCATCGAGGCCGCCCGCCCGGCCGGGGCCGGCTGGGAAGCCGAGCTGAGGGTAGCGGACGCGGTGGTGACCTGCCGTCTTGCCGACCGGCCGGCTCAGGCCGGGAGCCAGCTGGTGGTGACGGCACTTGACCCGCCGTGGTTCGGGCCAGATGGCGTGGCGCTGGCCCGGCCGCCGCGCAGCGAGCAGGCAGGCGCATGAAGAGCGATAACGGTAGCAACCGCGCTGACGTCAGCCGCGCCGCCGGCAGCGCGGGCGGCAGCGGGATGCGACTCCGGCTGGCCCGCCAGGCCAGGGGCTTCTCGCAGCAGCAGCTCGCCGGGGTGGCCGCGGTTTCCCGGCAGGCCGTCTCCGCGGTGGAGGCTGGGCACTCCGACCCTTCGCTGCGCGTCGCGCTGGCCGTGGCGCGGGCGCTTGGCACCACCGTCGAGGCGCTGTTCGGCCCGGGGGAGCTGCCCCCGCCGGTGGACGCCTGGCTGGTCGCTCCGCTTGGGCAGGCCAGCACCCGGGTCACCCTCGCGCCGATGGGAGCGGCATTCGTGGCCCTTCCGCTGGCGGGTGCCACTGCCACCAGGGCGGGGTTCCTGCCGGCCGGCGGCGTGGCCGACAGCCAGCCGGCTGCAAGCCAGCCAGCCCGGCCGTTCCGGCAGGCACGGAAAATCCGGCCGATCGGCCCGCCGCGGCCGACGCTCGTGCTGGCCGGCTGCGATCCCGCGATGCCCCTGATCGAGACCCCGCTCGCACAGCTCGATCCGCCGGTCGCCTTCACCTGGTGGTCATGCGGCAGCCAGGAGGCGCTCGAGCTGGCTGCCGACAAGCTGGTGCACGTGGCGGGGGCGCACCTGCGCGGCGCGTCGGGCGAGTACAACACCGGCCCGGCCCGCGAGCTGCTGCGGCGCCAGGGCGCCGACGTGGTCGGGTTCTGCTCCTGGCGGGAGGGCCTGCTGCTCCGGACCGACCTTGCCGGTCAGGTCGCCGACCTGGGTGACGTGGCGCGACTCGGTCTCCGGCTGGTGAACAGGGAGACAGGATCCGAAGCGCGCCGGGTGCTGGACCGGGAACTCGCCAGGCTCGGCATCGGCGCGGCCCAGCTCTCCGGCTACGCGACGCAGGCGGCCGGGCACCTGCAGGTGGCAGCCTCCATCGCGGCCGGGCTGGCCGATGTCGGGGTGGCCAGCGAGCCCGCCGCGCTGGCCTTCGGCCTGGCGTTCGTTCCGCTGGCGGCTGAGCATTTCGATCTGGTGATTCCCGCTGACCAGTCCGGCTGCCGGGAAGTCCAGGGCCTGCTCAAGGTGCTCTCGTCGCGGTGGCTGCTCGACCAGCTGGCCAGCTTGCCCGGGTATGATCCGGCTCGTTGCGGAGAACATGTCGCATCTCTCTGAGCGCCCGCTGCCTGGCAGGCGCGTGATCGCGATGGTGGCTGTGTACGACCACGACCCTGAGGAGATCGACGCTCTCGGCTGGGACGAATTCATCGCCCGCCAGTGGGAGTCGATCTTCGCTGGCTACCGCACGGGAAGCGGCCTCCGGAGGACCGGCCGCCGCTGGAGCGACCTGATCCAGGCCGGTCTCGGCTGCCCCGAGGAGATCGCGGACGTGCTGGTGCGCAACCAGATCGTCGACCGGGTCGACCGTGACCTGGAGGGCACCTCGGACGCCCTGGCGGTCGTCGCCGGAATGTATGACGTGCTCGCCGACATGCGGACGGACCTTGTCAAGATGGCCGAGGAAGCGCCGGAGGCGGTCGCCGGCCTGCTCGGCGAACATGCCCGGCTGCTCGCCGCGGCGCACGCCTACGTGTTCGGCCGCGAATCAGGCGCTGGCCTGCCCGGCAGCGGAGCCGGCCGGGAGTAGCCGGCGGGCAATCCACGCCCCGGTGCGGTAGGGGACGGTCATCCGCCCGTCCGGGAAGCGCCCGCCGACGATGCCCGCGATCCGGGCCAGCAGCAGCTCGCGCTCTTCGTGGCTGAGCGCGGCGACGTAGGACTTGCTGCGCTGATCGGTGATCCAGTCCGCGGCCGTCACCAGCCTCGTCCATGACACGGTGACCCGGGCGCCGGGCCCGAAAAGGCCGGTCGCCCTGATCGGCTCCAGGCTCCAGTCAGTGTTGCTCTGCTCCCGCCCGTAACGGGGACAGGCGGCTTCCAGCGCGTCCTGATACGCGTCGTGCCATTCTTCGCCGTCCGCCACGGAATGGTTCCACCAGGCGGCCCAGTGCCCGCCCGGCCGGAGTACCCGGGCCACCTCGCGGCTGGCCCGGTCGTGATCAAGCCAGTGCCATGACTGCGCGAAGCAGGCGAGGTCCGCGCAGCCGTCCCGGAACGGGAGCATGTTGGCGTCGGTGATCAGGTAGGGGAGTTCCGGGCCGCGGGCCTTCGCGCGGCGCAGCATGCGCTCGCCGATGTCATAGCCGGTGACCCGGGCGCCGCGCTCGCCGAGCTGGCGGGTGGCAATCCCGGTCCCGGCGCAGCCGTCCAGCACGATCTGGCCCGCCAGCGGCCCGGTGATTTCCTCGAGCGCGTCGTAGAACTGGCCCGGATAGGACGGCCGGGCCGCGTCATAGTGGTCGGCCACGTCATCAAAGAGCGAGCCGGGCACCTTCTACCACCTTTCCCGCCGGTCAGATCCTAACCGCTATCGAGATGGACCCAGGGTCGGCTACGCCGAGGATGAAAAGACATGGCCTCCCGCGCGGGGCTGCGGCAGGATGCCCGGCATGAGGCTTCTGGTGCTGGGCGGGACCCACCATGTCGGCCGGGCTGTCGTGGAGACGGCGCTCGCCAGGGGCGACGATGTCACGACGCTGACCCGCGGGGTGAGCGGGCCGTCAGCTCCCGGGGCGCTGGCGCTGCGCGCCGACCGCACGGACCCGGCCAGCCTCCGCGCGGCGCTCGGCGACGGCTCGTGGGACGCGGTCATCGACACCTGGAGTGGCGCGCCCGCCGTGGTCAGGGACGCCGCGACGCTGCTGAGGGACCGCGCTGGTCACTACGGGTACGTGTCGAGCCGCTCGGTCTACCAGTGGCCGATCCCGGCCGGGCTCGACGAGAGCGGGCCCGTCGTCGCCGGTGACCCCGGCGACGACGGCAGCGCGGACTACGCGGCGGCCAAGCGGGGCGGGGAGCTCGCGGCCCTGGAGGCGTTCGGCGGCCGGGCGCTGCTCGCGCGCGCCGGGCTGATACTCGGGCCCTACGAGATCGTCGGCCGGATGCCGTGGTGGCTGGGACGGATCGAGCGCGGCGGCGACGTGCTCGCGCCGGGGCCGCCGGAACGCCCGCTGCAGTTCATCGACTGCCGCGACCTGGCCGCCTGGATGCTGACGGCGGCCGGCCGCGGGATCGGCGGCGTGTTCAACACGGTGAGCCAGCCGGGTCACGCGACCATGGCCGGCCTGCTCGAGGCGGCGATCCGCGTGACGGGTTCGAGCGCCCGGCTGGTCTGGGTCGCCCCCGAGGTGATCGAGGCGGCGGGCATCGAGGCGTGGACCGAGCTGCCGATCTGGGTGCCGCCATCCGGCGAGGCCGCTGGCCTGCACGACGGCAACGTCGCCGCCGCGTACGCCGCGGGACTGAGCTGCCGTCCGGTGGCCGAGACCATCGCCGCCACCTGGCGCTGGATTCAGGCCGAGGGGTACCCGCCCGCCCGGCCGGGAACCGGGCTTGATCCGGAGAAGGAGCGTCAGGTTCTCGAAAGCCTGCCCGGCTGACCGGGCCGGCTGACCGGGCCGGCTGATCGGCGGGCGCGGCGGTGCCGTCAGTGCCCGTAGACCGGGATGATCGTGGCCCGGGCGAGGGTGTGGAAGCCGAGGTTGAATCCGGCCACGGCGGGGGAGACGTCCGAGTCGATCCCGAGCGACTCGGTGTCCACCGCGTGCACGGTGAACACGTAGCGGTGCGGCGGGTCGCCGGCCGGCGGCGCCGCGCCGCCGAAGTCCCTGGTGCCGTAGTCGTTGCGCACGGAGAACGCCCCCTCCGGCAGGCCGGCTCCGCCGCCCTCGCCCGCTCCGGCCGCCAGCTCGGTCACCGACGCCGGGATGTCGAAGACGAGCCAGTGCCAGAATCCCGATCCGGTGGGGGCGTCGGGGTCGAAGCAGGTCACCGCGAAGCTCTTGGTCTCCGCCGGGAACCCGTGCCAGCTCAGCTGGGGGGACACGTTCTCGCCGCACATGCCGAATCCGTTGTAGACATGCGCGTCGCTCATCTGCTCGGCGGAGGCCACGCTCTCGCTCGTCACGGTAAACGACGGCACCTGCGGCAGGAAATCGTGAGGCAGCGGTGCCCGATCAGTCATGGTTCCTGTCCCCTCATTGACGCGGTTTGGGTGGGCCTCGGCCAACGCTACTGCGGGCGCGCCCGGCCACGACACCGGCGCCCAGATCCCCGTTATGGATCGTTAAGATCACCGCGGTGCCGGACGTCAGCCTCCGGCCGGGGCAGAATAGGCCGATGTGGTGGCGCCGGAGCCTGCCCGGCGGGCAGCGGCCGGGAAGCGCGCCACGGGGAAGCCGGAAGGGTCGAGCAGGAGCGGTGAGGCTGGCACGCGGATCGGCCGGATGGACGCGGCGAGTGATTCTCGCGGTAATGCTCGCCGGTGCCGCCGTCATTCCCGGCCACGCGTCGGGGTCGGCGGCCGGCGGCTGCTCGGGGCAGCGCTGCGGGGCGGCCGGAAAGCTCCTGTGGAGCCGCGTCCTGCCGGGCTCGTGGACGGCGAGCGATACCGGCGGCACCACGGCGACCCGGGGACAGGCATTCGTGGCGGAAGGCGGCCGGGTTGCCGCGATCGGGTTCGGCCTGACAGTCACCGGCTATGACCTCCGCACCGGGGCCCCGCTGTGGACCACGGCGCTGAGCGGATTCCCGGCCGGCGCGTCGATCGTGTCCGTGCAGGCCTGGCCGGGCGTCGTGACAGCCGGCGTCAGCGTGCCGCGGGCGCGCCGCGGGCCGGTGCGACGTGAGGTCGTGCTGCGCGCCCGGGCCGGCACGAGGGTGCGGGCCTACCCGGCGGCGGTGTACGGCGGCGCGGTGGCGGCCAGCTCCGCTGTCGCCGTGATCGTCGGCCCGGGCGCGGTGACCAGCTATGACAACAGGACCGGCAGGATCCGGTGGCGGCGGCGGACGGGCCGGCTGCACCAGGCCTGGCGGGTCGACGGCGGTGACCTGTACGTCACGATCTCGGCTGGCGGCTACCTGGGCACGGCGCCCGTCACCGCGCTGCGGCAGATCAGCCTGCGGACCGGGGCGCAGCGGGTGATCCGGCCGCATGGCCGCTCGTTCGCCGGCACGCTGAGCGGCGCGTTCGACGGCGTGGTGCTGTTCTCCGGGGCGCGCGGGGTCACCGCCTACAGCGGGTCGACCGGGCAGCGGCTCTGGGCGCGAGCCGGCGCGATTCCGCAGAGCGCCGACGAGGTACGGGGGCGGCTGTACCTCACCAGGGGCGCCGCGCTGCTCGGGGTTGACCCGGTGACGGGAGCCAGGCGCAGCGTCACCCCCGGCGCATCCGGCCTTTATGACGTCCGCGACGGCGTCGCGATCGGCCTGGACCAGGGGGCGGCCGGCGACGCGTGGGGGTACGACGTCACGAGCCAGCGGGTGGTCTGGACGGCGTCCCCGCTGCCCTGGCCGCATTACTTCGTTGACCTGTCCGGCGTCGGCGTCGGCGGCAGCGCCAGCCCGGCGAGCGGCACCATGCTCATCACCTCCTGCGCCAGCCTGGGCGCCAGCCAGCCAGCGGCCGCGGGCCTCGCCGGATCGGCGGCCGCGGCCGGGGAGCCGGCTCAGGCCGGCCACGCGTGCCTGCGCCCCGAGCTTGTCGCCATCGACCGCTGACCGCCCGGCCCGGCCCGGCCGCTTCGGCTGCGTCAGCCAGTTCGGCCCGGCGGCGTGAGCCGCGCACCGGCGGCGATGGCGCGCGGATCGGGATCCTCCGCCGCCATGCCGCCGCCGGGGCCGACGATCAGGTCGAGGTCCTCGACGGCCGGCTGATGGCCCTGGTCGCACCGTAGCTCGGCCCGGACCGGCCGCTCGCAGCCGCGATGACGCAGCTCCACCGGCGGCCCGTCCGGCGCCAGCCAGCGATCGCCCCACTGCATCAGCGCCACCAGCACGGGGAACAGCTCGGCGCCGCGCTCGGTCAGCCGGTACTGCATGCGGGTGCGCTGGCCGGCCTCCCGGTAGGGCTCGCGCTCCAGCAGGCCGTGGTCGACGAGATCCCGCAGCCGGGCCGCCGCCACCGGCTCGCTGACATCCGCTCGCGCGGCGAAGTCGTCGAAGCGGGTGGTGCCGTAGAAGGCCTCGCGCAGGATCAGCAGCGCGGACCGGGTGCCCGCGACCTCCAGGGCCCGCCGGATCGAGCAGGCGTCCGCTGACCAGGCGTCCCTGGAATGCAGCGGCCCGGTCAGCCGCAGGGTGTGTGGCACGTTGGCATCCTAGCTGACTTGTGTATGCCTAAGCCAACTATGTAGGGTCTAGCTATGACTTCACTAAGCCAGGCAGCGCGCGCCGGTCGCCAGACGAACGCCCCGCCCGCCCACGTGCTGGTGATCGTCTGCGCCGGCGTGATCCTGGCCAGCCTCGACCTGTTCATCGTGAATGTCGCGCTGCCGCAGATCGCCCGTGACCTCGGAGCCGCCAGCCTGGGCGACCTGTCCTGGGTGCTGAACGGGTACGCCATCGTCTATGCCTCGCTCCTCGTGCTGTTCGGGCGGCTGGCCGACCGGCACCGGCGCAAGTACGGCTTCCTGCTTGGCGTGGCGATCTTCACGGTGGCGTCCGCGGCCTGCGGCGCCGCCACCAGCGTCGCGATGCTGGTAGCCTTCCGGCTGGTGCAGGCGGCAGGCGCCGCCCTGCTCACGCCGACGTCACTGAGCCTGGTGCTGGCCGCGTACCCGGCGGAGCGGCGCAGCGGCGCGGTACGCGCCTGGACCGCGACCGGCGGCGTGGCGGCGGCATTCGGCCCGGTGATCGGCGGCCTGCTCGTCGCCGTGAGCTGGCGCTGGGTGTTCCTGGTCAACGTCCCGATCGGGCTGGCCGCGCTGGCCGTCGGCTGGCTGCGGCTGCCGGATGCTCCCGGCCACCCGGGCCCGCGCCCGGACGCGCTCGGCGCCGCGCTGGTCACCGCGGGCGTCGGGGCGCTTACCCTGGGCCTGGTCAAGGGCGGCAGCTGGGGCTGGTCGTCGCCGCTCACGGCCGGCGTGCTGGCGGCGTCGGCTGTGCTGCTCGCGCTGTTCGCCGCACACTGCGCCCGGCATCACAATCCGCTGATCGACCCGGCGCTGCTCAGGGTCCGCAGCTTCTCCGGGGCGTCGCTGATCGCGCTGGTCTTCTCGGCGTCGTTCGGGGCGATGCTGCTGTCGGTGGTGCTGTGGGAGCAGAACGTCTGGGGCTGGTCGGCGCTGAAGACAGGCCTGGCGATCGCGCCGGGCCCGATCATGGTGCCGCTCTTCTCCTTCCTGGTGGCCGGGCGCCTGATCGCCAGGTTCGGCCCGGGCCCGGTGATCGCGATCGGCTCGACGGCCTTCGCGGCCGGCGCGACCTGGTGGGCGCTGGCGGTGGGCCTGCGCCCCGACTACGCGGCCGACATGCTCGGCGGCATGATCCTGACCGGCATCGGGGTCGGGCTGACGCTGCCCACGCTGATGGCCACGGCGGCGGCCTCGCTGCCACCGCAGTCGTTCGCCAGCGGCTCCGCCGTCGTGAACATGCTCCGCCAAGTCGGCCTGGCCATCGGCGTCGCGGTGCTGGTGGCCGTGCTGGGCAGCCCGGCGGGCAGGGCCGGCGAGCTGTCGGCGTTCCGGCACGGCTGGATCGTCATCGCCGCCCTCGCGCTGGCCTCGGCCGCCGCGGCGGTCTCGCTCCGGCACCCCGCTCCGCAGGCGGCCGCTCCCGCGGTCGCGATCCCCGCCGCGGTTCCGCGCCGCTGACGGCGCCGGTCGGGCCGCGCACGACGACCACAAGGACGCAGAACGGAGAGTGCGCCGCCAGTCGGCACCGTGACCGCTGGTACCTGGCGGCAACTTGATGACAGGATGTCCGCAATATGGCCGTGCGGCACCGGGCACGGCGGGTGCCGGGAGATGCCACCGCGGCAGGAGGGAGACCCGTGACCACTCCAGATCCGGGGACCGATCACACCGAATCAGAAGCGCACTCGTGGACGGTCGATATCCCGGCCCATCCCGTGCGGCAGGACTCGCCCGAGTATGTCGCCGCGCGGACCCTGATGAACCAGCTGGCCGGGCAGTCCGCCGGGCTGGTGTACGGGCCGGGGCCATACCAGGACCATCACGGCGGCAGCCTGTGGCTTAAGGACGCCACCGGCTGGTTCATGGTGCGCAATCTCGCCGGGATTGAGTGGTCGGCGCAGTTCTGCGCGGATCCGGCGAAGGTCGACCTGCTCCGCCAGAACGCGCGGCGCCTCTATGCCATGATCGCCCCCGAGGTAGCACAGCAACTCGATCCTGACGGGCTGCTCAACGCGCCGATCACCGACGCGGCGGGAGTCGCCCGCTGGACAGACTCGATCTTCAACGCCGGGGTGCCGCTGCATCCCGGCTTCCACACTGGCGTGATCCCGGGAGCCGGATCGGACGGCGCGGCCGCGGCGGATGGATCGGACGGCGCGTCCCCGGCGGATGGATCGGCCGCGGCAGCCGGATCGACCGGCGCAGCCCCCTCCGGCGCGGCCGCGGCAGGCGGGCCGGCGGATGCCCCGGGCACAGCCGACCCGGAGCCCGGCGGGGTGCATCACTATCCGACCCCCATCGCCGACATCCAGCTGTTCAAGTACGACGATTTCCAGCTCTGGGTGTCCGACGCGGAGGGCAACCCCGCAGCGGTCGCGCCGGTCAGCAAGCGCGGCAGCGGCGACGCCAGCGTGCACGTCCTTTACACGACGCCGGGCTCGCAACTCGCCCAGCAGGCAGCGCAGGCCGAGAGCGCCAATGCCCCGCTGATCCTCGGCCCGGATCATCCGATCTCCCGGCAGGCCTTCAGCCGCCAGCAGGCGGCGCCCGCCAGCGCCGGGGAGTGATGCCCGCCGTCGCAACCCGTGCAATGTGAATCCGGGCGGGTTAGATGCCGTGGAATGTCACATCGGACGGGTTACGGCGCGGCTAATCCGGGCTCGCCGCCGAGAATCTGCCGCCCGGTCATTAGCCGTTGGCGATTCGAGACCCGCGGGGCGGCCATATGGGCGCATACTGGAAGTGATGAATCCTCCCCGCGCCCAGTACCGGCGCTATCTGCCCAGTAGTCCCTTCAACAACCGCCCCCCGCCCCGGCCCATCGAGCACTTCGCGATGCATGACCAGGTAACGCATGACCGCTACGGCCTCGGCATGGTCATCGGCGTGGAGGACGACATCGCCGTGCTGGTCGATTTCGGCCCGCAGCAGGCTCGGATCACGTCGCCATTCACCAAGCTGACCAAGCTCTGACTCTGCAGTCGGCGCCCGGCAGCGGGCGCCGCGTGCCTGCCGGCAGCCTGCGCCTGGGCTGAGTCCGGCCTGCGCCGGACTGCGCGGGCGGATGCCGTCCCGCTGCACTGCCCGGCGCTCAGCCGAGCAGTGCAGCGAACCTGGTCTTCACCGTCGTCGCCGTCTGGCTCGCTGGCGCGTCCCAGATGTCCTGATTCATGATCTCGACCTCGACGAAGCCGTCGTAGCCCGCCGCCAGCACGTGCTGCGATATCGGCCCGAAGTCGATCACTCCGTCACCCAGGTGGCCGCGGCCGAGCAGCATGTCAGTGGGCAGCGGAACGACCCAGTCGCAGACCTGATAGGCCACGATCCGCCCCCGCGCCCTGGCGATATCGGCGGCGATCCGCGAATCCCACCAGACGTGGTACGTGTCGACGACCACGCCGACGGTGTCGGCCGGAAAGAGCATGGCGAGGTCGACCGCGTCGGCCAGCCGCGTGAGCACGCACCGGTCGGCGCAGAACATCGGGTGCAGGGCCTCGATGCCCAGCCGGACGCCGAGGTCTCGCGCGCGGGGCACTAGCTCGCCGACGGCATCGCTGATCATGCGGCGGGCCAGGCCTAGGTCGCGCGTTCCCGGCACTAGCCCGCCGGACACCAGGATGAGCGTGTCCGCCCGCAGCGCGGCCGCCTCTTCCACGGCGGCGAGATTGTCAGCCAGCGCGGCACGGCGCGCGGCCGGGTCGGCATGAGTGAAGAAGCCGCCGCGGCACAGGCTCGATACCCGCAGCCCTGAACGGCGGACCGCGGCGGCTGACTCGCCGATTCCGAGCTCGGCGACACGGTCACGCCATAGGCCCACGCCGGGAATCTCGTGCTCCAGGCACAGATCAAGGGTCTGCGTGAGGCTCAGCCTGCTGACCGTGACCTGGTTCATCGACAGGCGGCTGACCCCGATCACCGCCGGGATTCCCCGGCCAGGTAGCGGTTCATCCGCTCGACCGCCAGGCCGGGCTCGAGCAGGGCGCCCGCCGCGGCCGCGAGCTCGAACACCCGGATCAGGTGGGTCGCGGGCCGCCGGTCCTGGAATCTCGCGAGCATCGCATAACGGGGCTGCAGGCCGTTCAGCCAGGCGAGGAAGGCGATCCCGGCCTTGTAACTGGCCGTCGGCTCCTCGAAGATGGCCCGGCTCAGCGGCACGGTCGGCGCCATGATCGCGTCGTACCGGGCATCGTCGCCGGCGTCCAGCGCCTGCAGCGCAGCCGCGGCCGGCGCCGTGATGGCGGCGAGCACGCCGAGCAGCGCGTCACTGTGCCCCTCCGGTCCGCCCTTGATCAGGCCGGCATAGTTGAAGTCGTCTCCCGTGTAGAGGCGGACGCCGGCCGGCAGCCGGCGGCGCAGCGCGACCTCGCGGCCCGCGTCTAGGACGGACAGCTTGATGCCGTCGACGTGCCCGCCCGATCGGCTGATCAGCTCGATCACCGTGTCAGCGGCGGCGTCGAAGCCGGCCGCGCCCCAGTAGCCCCGCAGCAGCGGGTCGAAGGCCTCGCCCAGCCAGTGCAGGATCACCGGCCGCTCGGCCTGCTTGATCAGGTAGCCGTAGACATCCAGGTAGTCGCCACTCGTCCTGGCGCTCACCGCCAGTGCGCGGCTGGCCATCAGGATCACCCGGGCGCCGGCCGACTGGACATGCTCCATCTGCTCCTCGTACGCGCGCGCAACCGCCGTGAGCGCGTGCGCGTCGCCGGCGGGCAGCTGATCGGTACCCGCGCCGCAGGCGATCAGGGCACCGCGCCGGCCGGCCCGCTCGGCTGAGTAGCTGATGAGCTCCCGCGCCTGATCCCAGGGCAGGCCCATGCCCCGCTGTGCGGTGTCCATGGCCTCGGCGACGGCGAACCCGTGCGTCCACAGGTGATCGCGGAAGTCCAGCGTGGACTGCCAGTCGATGCTGCCGTCGGCGAGCGCGGCGACATGCGGCGCCGCGTAGACCCGCCGTGACCGGGGCGGCGGATGGCCGCGCGGCCAGCCGGGATCGGGAACCCGGGTGGGACCGGCCCGCCCTGGCAGCCGGATGCTGGCCGTCACCTCACACGTCCAGGGGGGTCAGTCCGGCGCATATCGCCGTCACCTCACACGTCCAGCCGGGTCACTTCGACGCGCCGTCCCTCGGCCGATGACAGCATGGCGAGCTCGGCCAGCTGGACGCCCCTGGCGCCCTCGGCGAGATCCCACGGGAACGCAGCGCCGGCCACCGCATGCCTGAGGAACAGCTCCCACTGGACCTTGAAGCCGTTGTCGAAGGGCCCGTCGTCCGGCACGTCCGTCCATTGCGCCAGGTAGTCGATCGGATCGGGCAGGTCCGGGTTCCACACCGGCACCGGCGTGCTCGCCCGGTCCTGCACCGCGCAGCCGCGCAGGCCGGCTACCGCGCTGCCCTCAGTGCCGTCGACCTGCAGCTCCACCAGTTCCCTGCGGTTGACGCGGACCGCCCATGAGGAATTAACGGAGGCGACGGCCCCGCTGTCGAATTCGAGAATCGCGTAAGCGGCGTCCTCCGCCGTAACGTCGTAGCGAGCGCCGCTCTCATCCCAGCGAACCGGGACGTGCGTCGCGCGTCGCGCGTAGATCGCCGCGATGGGGCCGAAGAGGTCCGCAAGCAGGTACTGCCAGTGCGGGAACATGTCGAGGACGATGCCGCCGCCGCGGTCCTCGCGGTAGTTCCAGGAGGGTCGCTGCGAGGCGACCCCATCGCCCTCGAATACCCAGTAGCCGAACTCAACCCGCGCCGAGAGAACGCGGCCGAAGAAGCCCTCCGAAATAAGCCGGCGAAGCTTGATGATCCCCGGCAGGAAGAGCTTGTCCTGCACCACGCCGTGCACGATCCCGGCCTCGCGCGCGGCGCGCGCGAGCCGCAGCGCGCCGTCCAGCGAGCCTGCGGCAGGCTTCTCGGCGTAGACGTGCTTGCCGGCCGCGATGGCCTCGCGCAGGCTCTGCTCGCGGGCGCTGGTGACCTGGGCGTCGAAGTAGATGTCGATACTCCGGTCGCCGAGTACCTCGTCCAGGCTGGTCGTCCAGCGCTTAATGCCATGCCGCTCGGCGATCTCGCGCAGCCGCTCCGCGCTGCGCCCGACCAGCACAGGCTCAGGGAAGATGGCCGTTCCGTCATCGAGCAGTACCCCGCCCTGGTCGCGAATCGCCAGCAGCGACCTGACTAGGTGCTGCCGGTAGCCCATCCGGCCGGTGACGCCGTTCATGGCGATGCGGACCGCCTTGCGCGACATGGATCACTCCTCGGGCACGGTCCGCGGAGCTGACCCGCCCAGCCTTGGAAAGCACTTTCCAAGACTAGGCTTGGCTGGAAAGCCGGGTCAAGCCCCGGCACGCGCCGGCCGGACCCTGGTGTCCCGGGTCACGATGGGGGAGACGCAGTGACGGAGGCTGGACCCGGGCGCAGGCGTCGCGGCCACCCGGACGCCGGGACACCGGACGCCGGGACACCGGACGCCGGGACACCGGACGCCGGGACACCGGACGTCGGGCGCGTGACCCTGCAGGACGTGGCCGACCGGGCCGGGGTGTCGCTGACGACCGCCTCACGAGTGGTCAGCGAGGGTCCGCGCCGGGTCGGGCAGCACATGATCGACCGGGTGCGGCTGGCCGTGGCGGAGCTCGGATACACCGCCAACCTCCAGGCCAGGGCGGTCGCGACCGGGCAGAGCAGCACCATCGGCGTCGTTGTGCATGACATCGCAGACCCGTACTTCTCCTCGATCGCTGCCGGGCTCATCGAGGTCGCCTACTCGCGCCAGCTGCTCGTGTGCCTGTCCAGCACGTCCGGTGGCGAGATGCGGGAGCGCGAGTACGTCGCGCTCATGCGGGCGCAGCGCGCCCGTGCCGTGATACTTATCGGCAGCAGGTCCGACGACGCCGCGGTCCGCGCGGGCCTGCGCGGCGAAATCGATGCTTTCAGGCGCTCGGGCGGCCGGGTCGTTACCGTCGGGCAGGACCTGCTCGGCGTCGACACGATCGCGCCGCAGAACGCGGCGGCCGCCGCCGCCCTGGCCGGCGCGCTCGTTGCCCAGGGCCACCGCAGCTTCGCCGTGCTGGCCGGCCCGCGCGGCTTGCTCACCGCACGCGACCGGCTGGCGGGATTCACGGCGGGCCTGCGGGCCTGGTCCGTGTCGCTGGATCCGCGCGACGTCATCCATGGCGAGCTCACCCGTGACGGCGGCTACCAGGCCATGAGTACCGTGCTGGCCAGCGGAAGCCAGCTGCCGGACTGCGTATTCGCCGTGACCGACGTGATGGCCATCGGCGCGCTCGCGCGGCTGCGGGCGGGCGGTCACTCGGTCCCCGGCGACGTCGCGCTGGCCGGCTTCGATGACATCGTCACCGCGAGCGATGTCTACCCGGCGCTCACCACTGTCCGGCTGCCGCTGACCAGGATGGGCGAGATGGCGGCCAGTCTCGTGCTCACCGAGGCCGCCCCTGACCGGCCCCGGGTCATTCCGGTACCCGGCGAGGTGATCCTGCGCGAGAGCACGACCCGCTCGCCCGGCTGACGGCAATGCCTGCCGGCGGTCCCTTGCGCGCGCCAGCGGGGGCAGAGTACTTTCCCACTGAATGGGAAAGCGCTTGCCCATCCGCTGACGACTCGGAGCGTGCCGTGGGATCTCACGACCAGGAATGGCAGGAGTGCCTGTTCACCGACGGGGCATTCCGCCGCCCGGCGGGCGGCGGCACGATCGGGGTGCGGGACAAGGCATCCGGCGAGATCTTCGCACGGGCCGGGCTCGCCACCGAGGCGGACGTCGACAGCGCGGTCGCGACGGCGAAGACAGCTCAGCGCGCGTGGAGCGAGCGGACCTACGCGGACCGGGCCGGCCTGCTGCGCGATGTGGCCGCGGCGCTCGGCGGCCGGGCGAAGTCGTTCCGCGAGCTCATCATGCGCGAGACCGGCTCGATCGGCGGCAAGGCGGACTATGAGATCTCGGCCGCGACGAGCGAGCTCACGGAGGCGGCCGGCCTGGCCTCCCGCGCGATCGGCGAGGTGCTCCCCTCCGGCCACCCCGGCCGGTTCTCGCTCTCCGAGCGGATCCCCGTCGGGCTGGTCGGCGCCATCACCCCGTGGAATTTCCCGCTGGTCCTCGGCATGCGGGTGATCGCGCCGGCCCTGGCACTCGGCAACGCGGTGCTGATCAAGCCGTCACCGGAGACCCCGGCCAGCGGCGGGCTGGCGATCGCCGAGCTCTTCGCCGCCGCCGGAGCGCCGCCGGGCATCCTGCAGGTGCTGCCCGGCGACGTCGAGGCCGGCCAGCGGCTGGTCACGCACCCGGACATCTCGATGATTCATTTCACCGGATCCACTCATGTCGGCCGCCAGATCGCGCGGGACGCGGGCGGCCTGCTCAAGAAGGTCTCGCTGGAGCTCGGCGGCAACAACGCGCTGATCGTGCTCGACGACGCCGGCCTCGAGCAGGCCACCATGATTGGCGCCTGGTCGAGCTTCCACTACCAGGGCCAGACGTGCATCACGGCAGGGCGCCATATCGTCCAGCGAGGGCTCGCCGACGCCTATATCGCCGGGCTCGCGGCACGGGCCGACGCCATTGCCGTCGGCAACACGGTGACCGAGAACGTCGGGCTCGGCCCGATGATCAACGCCCGGCAGCAGGCCCGCGCTCAGCAGCTGCTCGACGATGCCGTGGCGGCCGGCGCCCTGATCGCGGCCGGCGGCACCAGCGAGGGGCCGTTCTTCCGGCCGACCGTGGTGACCGGCGCGGGCCGCGGCACGCGGCTGTGGGACGAGGAGATCTTCGCGCCGATCGCGCCCGTCCTCGTGGTCGACGATGACCAGGAGGCGCTCGACGTCGCCAACGACACCGCCTACGGCCTGGTGAACTCGGTCCTGACCGGCGATCCGTACCGGGGCATCCGCCTTGCCAGGGGCCTTCGCGCCGGCATGGTGCACGTCAATGACGCCACGCCGCAGGACGAGGCCCTCGCCCCCTTTGGCGGGGTCGGCCAGTCCGGGCTCGGCGGTCGCTCCGGCGGCGACGCGAATATCGAGGAGTTCACCGAGCGGCGCTGGCTGACCGTGACGCCGGGGCCCGCGCATTACCCCTACTGAGCCACAGCCGTGGCCTTTATTGAGTCCCAGCCGATATTGAGTCCCAGCCGAGCCCGAACTTAATCCCGATGTGACGTTGATGGTCTGGCGAGGATCAGGCCAAAGAGGAAAGATCGCAGCAGAAGGTCCTCAGGGTGTACCGCCGCTGCGGCGGCCGACGACAGGAGTGGACATGAGCGAAGCGGGTTCCGTTCCGTTCTCTGAGACCAAGGCGCCGGAATCGGCGGACCGGCTTAACCGGGGCGCGCTCGGCCTGGTGGACATTTCTGCCTCGACGATGGCGAACATCGGCCCGGCCTACAGCTTCTACTTCGGCTTCGCGGGGATCGTGATCGCGGCCGGCATCGCCTCGCCGCTGGTCGTGATCGTCGCCATCGTCGCCATCGCGCTGCTCGGCAACACGCTGTCGCAGTTCTCCCGGGCGCACCCGTCGACCGGCGGCTTCATCACCTTCGTGGGCAAGACGTTCGGCGGCACCAGCGCGGTGACCACCGCGCTGCTGTGCGGCGCCGGGTACATCATCGCGATCTCGTCGGTGCTGGTCATCTCTGGCGGGTTCCTGTCGATGATGATCCAGTTCTACCTGAAGGTGAGCATCCCCTGGATCATCTTCTCCGCCGTCTTCACCGCCGGCGCCATGTTCATGATGTTCCGCGGCGTGGCCGTGTCGACCAAGCTGGCCGGCTTCTTCTTCGCCTTCGAAATAGTGGTGCTGCTGGTCGTGTCGATCGCCGTGCTGATCAAGAACGGCGGCCACCTCAGCGCCGTGCCGTTCCAGCCCAGCCACATCAAAAACGGTTTCAGCGGCCTGGCCCTCGCCTTCCCGCTGGGCATCTACCTGTTCATCGGCTGGGAGAACTCGGCGGCGCTGGCCGAGGAGACCACCAACCCCCGGCGCAACGTGCCTCGGGCCGTGTACACGTCGATCGCCCTCATGGCGTTCACGTACCTGCTGCTGGCCTACTCCACCGTCACCGGCTTCCGCTACAACGCCACGGCGCTCGCCAACGCCGCCATCCCGTTCATCTACGTCGCCCACAGTGTGGCCGCCTGGCTGGCCTTCATCGCGTACCTGGCCGGGCTGACCTCCACCCTGGGCGTGCTCATCGCCGCGGTCAACTCGCAGTGCCGGCTGATCTTCAATGCCGGCCGCGAAGGCCTGCTGCCCGGCTGGATCGGCTACGTCCACCCGGTCCGCCGGACACCGGTCAACGCCATCATCATCTTTGTCGGCATCGCCGGGGTCATCACCCTGGGCTGGGCCCTCGGCCACTGGATCGGCGGGCACGGCAACAGCCTGAGCGCGCTGAACTTCTTCATCGATTCCAGCACGATGGGCACGATCTTGATCCTGGTCGTGTACTTCCTGGCCAACCTGGCCCTGCCGTTCTACTACCGGAAGTACCGCCCGGCCGAGTTCAACGTCATCAAGCACGTGGTGCTGCCCGTGCTCGGCATGGCCGCCATCGCCGTCCCGGTCTACTACCTGTGCAAGCCGCCGCAGCCCCAGCCCTTCGACTGGTTCCCGTTCGCCGCACTGGGCGTCATCGTGGTGTCCGTCATCTACTCCATGTGGCTGGTCAAGCGCGACCCCGGCCTGGCTGACCGGGTCGGCTCGATCGTCGCCGACGAATAACCCCTCCGGCCCGGCGGCGGCATCCGCGTCCGCCGCCGGGCTCCGTTTCGCTCCACGGGAGACCTGCCATGACCGACACCGCCGTCCGCGCGGACGAGGCGTCCCGCTCGGATCCCGCGCATCCGCTTGACCCGGCTAGCGCGGCCGAATTCCTGGCGGGCCGGGACATCATGGCGGCGGCCGGGCTGCTGACGGAGTCGGCCAGGTTCGCCTACTACGGGCTCGAGGAGCCGCCGAAGGATGACGTGCTGGCGTACTCGGCCGGCCCGGCGGACGGCACCGGCGCGCCGGCCAGCGCGAACGGCGGCCCGGGCACTCGGCCGGATCGCCGGCTGCGGGCGTTCCTGATCGACGTCATCACCGGCGAGTCGAGCGATGTCGTCGTGTCGCTCACCGAGAACCAGGTCATCGCGAGCCGCACCCTGGACCCGCTGACCGACGGCCGGGTGCCGATCCTGGACCAGGACTTCGCGCTGGCCGAGGAGATCGTGCGCGCCGACCCGGGCTGGCGCGCCGCCATGGCGCGCCGGGGCCTGACCGATACCGGGGCGATCAGGGCCTGCCCGCTGACGGCAGGCTCGTTCGGCGTCCCGGACGAGCAGGCGCGCCGGATGGTCCGGGTGCTCGCGTTCGTCCAGGCCGGTGAGCACGACCTGGCCTGGGCCCATCCGGTGGACGGCGTGGCCGCGTACGTCGACCTGATCGAACGGCGGGTCTTCAGGCTGGTCGACGAGCTCGACCTGCCGGTGCCGCAGGAGTCCGGCGACTACGACGACCCGGTCGTGCGGGGACCGTTCCGCACCACCCTGCGGCCGGTCGAGATCACCCAGCCGGAGGGGGCGAGCTTCACGCTCGACGGCAACGCGCTGGAGTGGCAGGGCTGGTCGCTGCGGATCGGCTTTGACGCCCGCGAGGGGCTGACGCTGCACCAGATCGGCCTTGACGACCATGGCCGGCGCCGCCCGGTGATCTACCGGGCATCCATCCCGGAGATGGTGGTGCCCTACGGCGATCCGGTGTTCCGGTACTGGCAGACGTACTTCGACTCCGGCGAGTACCTGGTCGGGAAGTGGGCGAACTCGCTGGAGGCGGGCTGCGACTGCCTGGGCGAGATCGCCTACCTGGACGCCACGGTCACCGATGATCACGGCGAGCCGCGCACGATCAGCAACGCCGTGTGCGTGCACGAGGAGGACTCCGGCATCCTCTGGAAGCACAGCGACATCTTCAGCGGATCCGCCCAGTCCCGCCGTCAGCGCCGCCTGGTTATCTCGTTCTTCACCACGGTGGGCAACTACGACTACGGCTTCTACTGGTACTTCTACCTGGACGGCACCATCGAGTGCGAGGTGAAGCTGACCGGGGTGCTGTTCACGTCCGCCTACCCGGGCGACGGCTACCCGCATTCGACGGAGGTGGCGCCGGGCCTGGGCGCTCCGGCCCATCAGCACCTGTTCTGCGCGCGGCTCGATATGACGGTCGACGGGGCGGCCAACGCCGTCGAGGAGATCGACGTGAGCGGCTGCCCCGCCGGCCCGGAGAACCCGTACGGCAATGCGCTCGTCCAGACGGTGACGCGGCTCTCCCGCGAGTCCGAGGCGGGACGGCGGGCCGCGCCGGAACGCGGCCGGGCCTGGCGCGTGCTCAGTTCCGAGGCGACGAACCGGCTTGGCCAGCCCACCGGGTTCACCCTGTACCCGGAGGCCGCGCCGGTGCTGCTCGCCGCCCAAGGGTCCTCGCTGCGCGCCAGGGCCGGGTTCGCCACCAACCACCTGTGGGTCACCCGGTACGACCCGTCGCATCGTTATCCCGCGGGCGACTTCGTGAACCAGCATCCGGGCGGAGCGGGCATCCCGCGGTTCATCGCCGGCGACCGCGACATCGACGGCGCGGACATCGTGCTGTGGCATACCTTCGGGCCGACTCATTTCCCGCGGCCGGAGGACTGGCCCGTGATGCCCGTCGCCCGGTGCGGGTTCAGCCTGCGGCCGTCCGGCTTCTTCGGCGCGAACCCGACGCTCGACGTGCCGCCGCCTGCCGGGGCGCGCTGCCATCCGGGCGCGCCCGCGGCGGACAGCGGTCACTAGCCCCGGCCCGGGCCTTGACCTCGGGCCCGGGGCGCTGATCCCGGCTGGCGTCAGCCGCCGGAGTGGGTGGCTGGCGGCCGGGGCGCCAGGCCGGCCAGGCGGCACTGCGGCTGCGTGGCCAGCGCGAGCTTGCCATGGCCGGCGAACGCCTCGCGGCACATGGCCCGGGCAGTGGCCCCGCAGCCGTGCATGAGTGCCCCGCCGGTGGAACTCGGCATGCTGACGGTCACGCAGCCGTCGCGGGAGGTGCCATAGGACCCAGGATGGCTCACGCCCCAGATGGTCACGCCGCCGACGACGGCGACGGCGAGCAGGCCGGCCGCCACCATCCGGCCGCGACGGGGCGGGCGCCGCTCTGATCCGGCGTCAGGCTCCGGTGAGTCGTCCATGGTCTGCACAGTACAAGGAGGCCGGCCCGGTTGGGTGCGCCGCGGCCCTGGCCTACGCGGTGACGGTGAACTCCCGCTCGCTCGTCACCTCGTGCTGGCCCGCGCGCAGGGTAATGGCACCGGTCACGGCACCGGCGGGGACCACGGCCGTTACCTGACGCGACGAGTTAATCGTGAACGAGGCAGCGTCCGCGCCGCCAAACATCACGCCCGTCACGGAGGCCAGGTCATTGCCGCTGATCGTGACCGGCGTTCCCGGCCCGCCCTGACCTGGGTCCAAGCCGGTGATCGCCGGCAGCGCGATTTCCGGGAGCGATCGGACCGACTCGAAGACGTCGCCAGTCTTGGTGAAGATGAGATCAAAGACGGCTTCCAGCTTCTCGGCGGCCTGTCCGGAGAAGAGGCCTACCAGTCCCGCGATCGCGGCGATCCCGTACGGGTTCGGCTGACTGGACGCCGTCTCGCCGGGCAGCAGCCCCGCCCGCAGCAAGACGTACACAAGGGTGGCCAGGATGGCGCCCACCACGGGCAGCAGCGCGTAGTACAGGAGCCAGCTGCGGAACAGATACCGCTCGCCGACATAGGACGACAGCGACCGGAGGCTATGCAGCAGCCCGCCCAGGGCGCCGGCTATGGCCGCGATGACAAAGAACTGCTGGTACCCCGGCAGCGAGAGGTGCCAGCCAAAATAGCTGAATCGCGCTGTCGCCGGGGAGATTCCGGCGGCTGACGGCGCGGCCGGCCAGAACCTCCACAAGCTGTACAAGGCGAGCAGCGAGGCGCCGGCGAGAAGGAGCCCGAGTATCAGGATCCCGGCCACGCCGACCGGCCCGGCGCCGATCGCCGTGCGGGGTCGCGTCGCAGTGGGAGGGCCATTGCCGGGATCACCGGAACCTTTCAATTCCCCTCCTCAGGCCATGCCGCAGGCCGGCCGCCATGCCGCCAGTGGCTGTGAGCTCCCGTCTGTGGCGCGCCTGGCAGGACTCGAACCTGCGGCCGGCTGCTTAGAAGGCAGCTGCTCTGTCCATCTGAGCTACAGGCGCCCGAGGATAATTGTGCATGACCGAGGTCGTGCGCTGGACGCTCTCCGGGTGAATTCGGCACCTGCGGCGGCTACAGCTGCCGCAGCGGCGCGGTGGCGCGGTGGCGCGGTGGCCGACCTGGTGGGCGCTCACCGGGATCTACCGGAGCCTCGCCCGCGGCTAGCGTTCCGGCGGGGACACCGGCGAGTTCCGTCCCTCCGGCTGCCGACCGACCCGGCGGCGGCTTCGGCGGCGGGATCGGCCCCGGGAACCGCGCCAGGGGGCAGCGGGCGCAGCGTGGCGTGCCGTAGCGCCGGGATCATGGCGCCGAGCAGCAGGGCGCCGGCGACGCAGGCGAGGCCGCCGCTGACGACGGAGGTGGTCAGCGTGAACAGCTGGGCGACCCCGCCAGCCTCGACGTTGCCGAGCGCCGGGGCGCTGTTGACCTGCGCCAGGTACAGGCTGCTCACCCTGCCGCGCAGCTGGTCGGGCGTGTAGTGCTGCAGCAGGGCGTTCCGCAGCACCTCGGAGATCAGGTCGCTCATTCCGGCCAGCGCGAGGAACGCAAGTCCCAGGGCCAGGCTGCCGGCCAGGCCGAAGCCGACGATGGCGGCACCCCACAGCGTGCCCGCCCCGATCACCACCAGGCCCGGCCGCCGCACGTGGCTCGTCCAGCCGCTGGCGGCCGCGCCGATGATGGCGCCTGCGGCCGGCGCCGCAGCCAGCAGACCGAAGGTGGCCGGCCCGCCGTGAAAGTGCTCGCTCGCCAGCGCGGGGAACAGACCGGACGGCATCCCGAAGATCATCGCGCTGGTGTCGATGAGCAGCATGCCGCCGATGACGCCGTTTTGCCGTACGTACCGGAACCCGTCGGCCAGCGCCTGCAGCCCCGGCCGCTGGCCACCCGGAGCGGGCGGCAGCGGGCGGACGAAGTGGACGGCGATGCCGAAGACGGCGAAGCCGGCCGCGTCGATGGCATAGCACACGGCCAGGCCGGGGCCGGCGATCAGCGCCCCGGCCAGCGCGGGGCCGCCGAGGTTCGCCAGCTGCCCGCTCATCGAGCCCAATGCGGCAGCCGCCGCCAGCTGCCCCGGGCCGACCAGGGCGGGCAGCGCCGCCGTCGACGCCGGGGCGCTGAGCCCGGCCGTCAGGCCGATCGCCAGGGCGATCGCGTAGATCGGCCACAGTGCCGGGTGCGGGAGCAGGCTGTTCAGCATCAGCATCGCGGCAAGCAGCGCCTGCGGTATCCGGACGACGGTGAGCAGCTTGCGCCGGTCATGACGGTCGGCCAGCACGCCGCCGGCCATCAGGCCGACCAGCATCCCGGCGCTGTCGGCCAGGCTGACCAGGCCAACCTCGAGCGAGGAGTGGGTCAGCCCGTAGACCTGCCAGTTCGCCGCGGCGGTCGCCAGCGCGTTGCCGACCATCGACGCCATCCGTCCGGCGAACAGCCAGCGGAAATCGCGGCTCTCCCGCAGCGGCGCCACGTCGATGACGATCTGCCCGACCCGCATGCCGCCCCCGATTCGCAACTCCCTGCTGCTCGCAACTTACTGATCAGCGTGGCGGATCCGCACGCCGGGACGGGCCGGATCCTCCGCGCTGAGGCCGTGCCCGGCCCGGAGGATGCCCGTCAGTTCGTTACACCATGGTAGAAATTTGGTGTAACATCCGGGACGTGGCTCTTAACATTAAGAACGAAGAGGTCGAGCGACTCGCAACCGAGGTGGCGCGCATGACGGGGGAGTCCAAGACCGAAGCCATCCGCCGTGCGCTCGCGGAGCGACGTCAGCGTCTCGCCTACCGGATCAGCCCCGGCGACCGGGCGGGACACGCGCTGCGGTTCCTGGAGCGTGAGGTTTGGCCCCGGATACCGGAAGACCAGCTCGGCCGCCACCTCAGCAGGGGCGAGGAGGACGAAATCCTTGGCTACGGCCCGGAGGGCGTGTGATCGTCGACAGCTCGGCGCTCGTCGCCATCACCTTCCGTGAGCCCGGGCACCAGGAACTCATCGCCAAGCTGGCAGGCGCGCCGTCGGCGGGAATCGGCACGCCGACCCTCGCCGAGACGGGGCTGCTGCTGGCGTCGAGGCTCGGCCTGGACTCGCGTGACCTTGTCATCCGCCTGCTTGGCGAGTTCGGCATCGTGGAGATCCCGTTTGGTGAGGAGCACTGGCGCGAAGCCGTCGACGCCTATCTGCGGTTCGGCAGGGGCCGGCACAAGGCCCGGCTGAACTTCGGAGACTGCCTGACCTACGCGGTCGCGCGGCTGGCAGACGAGCCCCTGCTGTTCGTCGGTGACGATTTTCCGGAGACCGACCTCACGCTGGCATAGGAAACCGCCCGGAGACCCGGCGCATCCAGCAGGTGCCTTCCCGCAGCTGGGCGTGCCTGGTTCCGCCACCGCCTGGCGGGCGGCTGGCCCGTCCCGGGCGTGTACGCCGCAGGTGCCGTTCGGCATGATGGGGATAGGAACCTGGCGCGGGCATCGGCCGACGTTGCCGCGCGCCGTCGTGCCGTATGTACCGTCATGCTCCAGGAGGTCGCCATGCACCAGCCGCCTATCCCGCATGTGGCCAGCACCGACCCGGAGATCGCCGGGCTGATCGAGAACGAGGCCAGGCGGCAATCCGAGAAGATCCGGCTGATCCCGTCGGAGAACTACGTCTCGCTCGCCGTCCTGGAGGCCGCCGGCACGGTCCTGACCAACAAGTACTCGGAAGGGTACGCGGGCCGCCGGTACTACGAGGGGCAGCAGTTCATCGACCCGATCGAGAGGCTCGCGGTCCAGCGCGCCGAGGCCATCTTCGGCGTCGAGCACGCCAACGTCCAGCCGTACTCGGGCTCGCCGGCCAACCTCGCCGTCTACCTGGCCTTCCTGCAGCCGGGCGAGACCATGATGGGGATGGCCCTGCCGATGGGCGGGCACCTGACGCACGGCTGGCCGGTGTCGGCCACCGGCAAGTGGTTCCGGTCCGTTCAGTACGGGGTGCGGGCGGACACCGGCCGGGTGGATTTCGACGAGGTGCGGGACCTGGCCCGCCGTGAGCGGCCCAAGGTGATCTTCTGCGGCGGTACGGCCATTCCCCGGACGATCGATTTCCCGGCGTTCGCGGAGATCGCCGCGGAGACCGGCGCCATCCTGGTGGCCGACATCGCGCACATCTCGGGACTGGTGGCCGGCGGAGCGCATCCCAGTCCCGTCGGTCATGCGGCCGTCATCACCACGACCACGCACAAGACGCTCCGCGGCCCGCGCGGAGCGATGATCATGTCGACCGCTGAGCACGCCTCGGCGCTGGACAAGGCGGTCTTCCCCGGCCTGCAGGGCGGTCCGCACAACCACACCACGGCGGCGATCGCGGTCGCGCTGCACGAGGCCGCCCAGCCCGAGTTCCGCGCTTACGCGCATCAGATCGTGGCCAACGCGAAGGCCCTCGCGGCCGCGCTGCTCGACCTGGGCTACAGCCTGGTCTCCGGCGGCACCGACAACCACCTGATCCTGATCGACCTGACCTCCCGCGGCATCGCCGGCAAGCCGGCCGCGAAGGCGCTTGACCGGGCAGGCATCGAGGTGAACTACAACACGGTGCCGTTCGACCCGCGCAAGCCGTTCGATCCGTCCGGGATCCGGATCGGCACCCCGTCGATCACCACCCGCGGCCTGACGGAGGAGCACATGCCCCGCGTCGCCGCCTGGATGGACGACGCGATCACCGCGGCGGTCAAGGAGGACGAGTCCTCGATCGAGCAGATCGCCGGCGAGGTAAGCGAACTGCTCAGCGGCTTCCCGATGGCCGGCTGGGCCTGAGGCCGCGGCGCGCCGGCTTCCGCCGGGCTCCGGCTTCCGCCGCGCGCCGGCATTCGCCACCATTAGCGCATGAATCAGCTCAATTGATTGCGCCTTCCTGGCTGACCTATTGCCTCGCGGCAGTAATTTATTGCCTCGCGGCAGGCTATATCCGGATATCAAGTTTCGAAATCATATCGGGCATCATTTGCTTGGCCTGAATTGCGATACTCGCCGGCAGCCCCGGCGAGTCGCCGAGGCTGCCGGATCGATAGCAACTAGCCTGCTTTGAGGAATGAATAGCCGCAATAATTCCGCCCGGACTCGCCCGTGGTCAGATGAATCCCCGAATGCGGTCAGGTGAGTCTGCGGGTAGCCGGACGGATAGCACGGAAATGCCGGCGGGGAGAGCGCACGCGGTCTCGCGGCTTCCGGGCCAGACGAGAAGGCGGTATCCGGGCATGCTCGCAGACCAGCTGCCGCGGCTCAGGCGGTGCGGGTACGCGCTCGCCATCGGCTCCATCGTGGCGGCGCTCGCCGTGCCCGTCGCCAGCAGCCGCGCAGCCGCGAGCGCCGATCCGGGCCGCGGCCATCCGGTGCGCGGCAATCCAGTACGCAGTGATTCAGTGCGCAGTGATTCAGGGCTCAAGGATCCGGGGCACAAGCAGGTCTCGTACCGGGGATACACGTTCGAGGTGCCGCGCGCCTGGCCGGTGATCAGCCTCGCGGGCCGGCCGCACACCTGCGTCCGGTTCGACGAGCATGTCGTCTACCTGGGTGCGGCAGGTGGCAACCAGGACTGTCCCAGCTCGCTGATCGGCACCACGCAGGCATTCGAGGTGGCGCCCGCCGGGCGACGGACACGGCGCTGGTCGGTGGAGGATCCGGTCGCACGCCAGATCACGGTGACCGCCCCGCGGATCCGGCTCACTGCGACCTTCGACACTGACCCGACCCAGATCTACCGGGTCCTGGCCAGCGCAAATCTGCCCGCACCGGTCATCAGGGTCCCGCACCCGAAGCGGCTGCCGGCGGCCGGCGATGGCAGTGCGGCGGGCCGTCCGGCGAACCCGCTGGCGCTGCAGAGCTCGCGCATAGCCAGCTTCCCGCGGGTGAGCCCGCCCGCGCTGCCGGCGAACATCGCGAACTTCCAGGGCCGGGGCTTCGACACGTGCACGGCGCCGAGCCGGTCGGTCATGCGCGCGTGGCGCAGGCACTCGACGTACCGCGCGATCGGCATCTACATCGGCGGCTCCGACCGCGGCTGCGGCCAGCGGAACCTCAGCCCGCTGTGGGTCAGGAGACAGGCCGCCGCCGGATGGCACTTCTTTCCCCTGTACGTCGGCCCGCAGGCGGCCTTCGGCGAGCTGCACGCGCCACACCACCAGGGCAAGCGGGCGGCCGATGACGCGGTGGACGATGCCAGGAAGCTTGGCTTCGGGCCGCGAACTCCGCTCTACTACGACATGGAGGCATACCGGCACAGAAAAGCCAAGAGGGTCCTTCGCTTCCTGTCCGCCTGGACACGAAGGCTGCACAGGCTGGGGTACAAGTCCGGCATTTACAGCAGCTCCGATTCAGGAATCAGGGATCTATCACGGCATTTCAATAGCCGCCGTTACAAGATGCCAGACGTGATATACGACGCCCTATGGAACGGATCCGTGAACACCAGGGACAGGGCGATCCCCCGGGGGGAGTGGACCGGTCACCGCCGGCTCCACCAGTACGCCGGAAATGTCACCCAACGGCACGGCGGGCGCACGCTCAACATCGATAAGGACTTTCTCAATGTGCGGCTGCCCACGCCTGGCGGCACTCGCCAGGCGTCGCGCGCGGCGGCCGTCGCGGGCGACGGCGTCGACGCATTCTACCGGGGCGCCGACGGTCATCTGTGGTACCAGGGGAACGTCTCCGCCGCGGGCGGGACGGCGCCGGTGGACCTGGGCGGCACGCTCGCTGCCCAGCCGACCGTGGTCTCTGGCGTCCCCGGTGCGCTTGACGTCCTCTACGAGGGCACCGATCGCATGCTCTGGGAGGTAACCCGCAAGGTGGCCGGAGCATGGTCGGCGCCCCGGCAGGTCAGCCGGATGGGCGAGATCGGCAGCCCGCCGGTGGCGGTCGCGCAGCCGAACGGCGTTGTCGACGTGTTCTGGAGGGGATCAGCCGACGATCACCTCTGGCACGGCCAGTTCAGCCCCGGCAAGGGCTGGAAGGGCCCGCAGGACCTGCGCGGCAGCCTCGCCTCGGACCCGTCGCCTGCCGAATCGAGCCCGGGCACGGTGCAGGTCTTCTGGACGGGATCCGATGGCGCGCTCTGGCATGTGATCCGCAGGCCAGGGCGAAGCTGGACCCGGCCGCGCAGCCTCGGCATGGGGCCGCTCGGCGGCGCTCCGCAGGCCACCGCCCGCGGCGACGGCGCGATCGGCGTGTTCTGGCGCGGGCTGGGCAATGACCGGCTGTGGTCGGCGTCACTCGCGCCCGGCCACCGCTGGGCCGGGCCCCGGGAGCTGAGCGGGCTGCTCGCCTCGGCCCCGTTCCCGCTGATGTCGTCCAGGGGGCGGGTGCACGTCTTCTGGAAGGGCACCGACGGCCGGCTCTGGGAGGTGCTCCGCCAGCCGGGGACGGGCTGGCTAAGGCCGTTCAGCCTGAACATGGGGCGAGTTCGCGCCGGGCCCTTCGGCACCGTCGGCAACGGCGGGGAAAGCCAGGTGTTCTGGCGCGGGCGGCGCGGTCATCTGTGGTACGCCGCGCAGGCGAGTGCGCGGCTGTGGAGCGGCCCCCTCGATCTCGGCGGCCATGTCGGGTAACGGGATCGAATGCCTCGCTCCCGCCGTGTCCGTCCGCGGTTCCTGCTGGAGTTCGCCTAGGATGGCCGGTAGCAACACTGCCGCTGCCAGCATCTCAAGGGCTCGTGCCGGACTGCGGCGGCGCTGCCGCGCTGCCGCGGCCGGCGCCACACCAGGTGGCCAGGCAAAGCGAGAATTCGCCAACCGGGCAGGCGCGGGTTGCGTACGGTAAGACCTGATCTTTTCCATCAAGGCCGCTTCGACGAGGACACCCATGGCTCTGGCACGACCCAGGATCGCGACATCCGCGTGGCGCAAGCTTCCCATGCCTTTGCGGCGTCGGCTCCGCACCAAGACGGGCACCCAGTTCATGCGTTTTGTGCCGGTCTCGATTGCCGCGGTGATAACGAGCCAGGTCATGCTCGTGGTCATGATAGAGGTCCTGCACGTGAGCGCCGGGGTTTCCGGCGTCGTGGCCTCGATGGCCGGCGCGGCGATCAGCTACGTGCTCAGCCGCTGGGCCTGGCGCCGTAAGGGCCGGCCCAGCGTGCTGAAGGAGACCATCCCCTTCTGGGCCGTGTCGGTCGGCGCGTGGCTCGTTCTGGGCCTGGTCACGCATTACTCCCATATCTGGGCAGTGTCGATGCACCTGCACACCCTGGACCGGATCGCCCTGGTCCAGGGGTCCTACTTGCTGGCCAACTGCGTGACCTTCGTCGCCAGGTTCGTCATCTTCCACTACGTGCTGTTCGCGAATCGCGGCTCAGCGGCACCGCCCGCCCCGCTCGCCGGGCCAGCGGCTCTCGGCCAGCCGGCGCACGCCGGTCAGGACGCGTCCGTGCCGCTGGTGCTCGCCGCCGACCGGCCCGCCGGGCCGGGCCCGCGGCGCTGACGCTCGCGCCACCAGGTCCGGCCGATCACCCCGGCGAAGCGCAGGCCGTAGAAGATGTTGTTGCCCTTCTTGCTCTTGCCGACCTGCCGCCGGTGAATCGTGGCCGGGCGCTCGGCCACCCGGTAGCCATGCGTGATGACGCCGATCAGCAGCTCAGCGGCCTGGTACTGCGGCTGCGCCAGCACCACGGCGCCGGTGACCTCGGCGCGCATCGCCCGCAGGCCGAACGTCGTGTCGCTGATCCGCTGCCCGGTCAGCGCGCTGATCGTCAGCGCGAACACCCGGACCCCCAGCCTGCGGACCGGGTCCCTGGTCTCCTCGCTGCCGAGCCGCCGGGAGCCGGTAACGAAATCGGCCTCGCCGTCCAGGATGGGCTGCAGCAGCCGCTCGATCTCGGCCGGGTTGTACTGGCCGTCGGCGTCCGTCGTGACGATGTACTGCGCGCCGCCCTCGCGGGCGAGCCGGTAGCCCAGCCGCAGCGCGGCGCCCTGGCCGCGGTTGACCGGCACGTCGCAGACCAGCGCGCCGGCCGCCGCCGCCTCCTTGACGGTCGCGTCCACGGCGCCGTCTGACACGACGATCTTCGCTACCGCTAGCCCGCAGACGCTTCCCGGCAGCGCCTCGGTGACCGGGCCGATCGCGCCCTCCTCGTTGTAGGCGGCGATCACGATGGCCACCGGCGGCAGCTGCGTCGCCCTGGCCCCGTACTGATCGGCGAAGGCGCGGATCACATTGTCATCAATGGCCGCGTCGCGGGCGTCCCTGGTCGTCACTTCGCCGCCCCCGAGAACTCCGGCCAGACCGTGGCCAGGCCCGACTTGAGGTCATGCGCCGGGGAGTACCCGAGCGCCCTGGCCGCGGAGATGTCGATGATGACGGCGGGCATCTCGCCCGGTTTCGCGGGGACGTTGTCGACGGGTATGTCCGCGCCGGTCACGCTGCGCGCCGCCGCCACGATCTCGTTGACCGTGACCGACTCGCCTGCGCCGAGTATGAGCGGCCCGGTGAAGCCCGCCCGCAGCGCCGCGAGGACGCCGGCCACGATGTCATCGACGTGCACGAGGTCGCGCACCTGGGTGCCGTCACCGTAGACCTGCACCCCCGTGCCGTCCCTGGCAGCACGCATGAGCCGCGGCACGAAGCTGTCCTTTTCCGCCATCCCGGGACCGTAGACGTTGGAGAACCGGAGCGCGCAGCCAGTCATCCCGTAGCAGGCCGCGTACGCGCCGAGCAGCATCTCGCCCGCTGCCTTCGTCGCCCCGTACGGCGTGAGCGGGCGGAGCGGAATCTGCTCGGTGATGGTGGCGAGCCCGACATCGCCGGTCACCGCGTTGGTCGAGGCGAGCACGAAGGCGCCGACGCCGGTGATCCGGGCCCGCTCCAGCAGGGCCGCCGTCGCGTCCACGTTGAGCGCGTGCGTGCCGGCCGGATTCTCGATCGACAGCAGCACCCGCGTCACCGCCGCCAGATGGATGATCACATCAGTCCCCGGGCGCACCGCTGCCTCGATGACCGACGGGTCGCACAGGTCACCGACGACCGACTGCACCCCCTCGTCGGGGAACGCCCGCAGGTCCGCGACCGTCACCTCGGCGCCGGAGCGCACCAGCGCGCGGACGAGCCGCCGCCCGATGAATCCGGATCCGCCGGTCACCAGGACACGGGAACGAATCTCATCCGCCATCGATGCTCCATTCACGTCAGTTGGCAGAATTCACGTCTGTTGTCGGATGACCGCCAGCCGCGCCGGGCCTGCCCATAACTAAGTCAGCCGCGCCGCGCCTTATCGAGTCGCTGAGCTTTCAGGGCGCGGCGCCTGCATGCTGGCGCCCGCCGGTTGACCGGCAAGGACTGCCAGGCCAGCCGCTGGCGCGAGCGCCTGGCTGTGCCGCGCCGCGCGTATCTGGTACCGGACCGGAGTCCTTGTCCCGGTTACGCGTCGCCAGTGTAGCGGCGGAGCGGCCTGCACCAGTCCCGAAGCCCTGGTTGTGCCATGCTGTTAGGCCGACGGGACGTGCGGAGGATCCCCCTGGGTGATGACATGGTGACCTGGTCTTCGGCGACGCCCGACGGTGTGGATCCGATCGAGGCAGAGTCCTACCGGATTCTCCGTTCTCGCATAGATCTTTCCCGGCTGCCCAAGCTGAGTCGTGACGTGACCGAGCGGATCATCCATGCCAGCGCCGATTTTGACTACGCCACGGACCTCGTCTGCGATGAGGAAGCGCTGACCGCGGCCGTGGACGCGCTGGCCGATGGCGCCGCGGTGGTCGCCGACGCCGCGACGGTCGCGGCCGGGATCACCGCCTGCCCGGTCGTCTGCAAGATCCGCGAGCCGCTGACCCAGCGACTCGCCCGCACGGCGAATATCACCACGGCCGCGGCCGCCGTGCGGCTGGCGTTCGGCGAGGTGGGACCGGGCGCGGTGTGGGTCGTGGGCTGCGCGCCGACGGCGCTGGAGGAGATCCTGTCCAGGGAGGTAGAGCCTGCGTTCGTCATCGGGATGCCGGCCGGGTTCGTCGGCGCGGCGGCAGCGAAGGACGCGCTGCGGGCCAGCGGGCTGCGCGCGCTGACCAACATCTCCGAGAAAGGCGGCCCGGCGGTGGCCGCCGCGGCGCTCGACGCGCTGGCCCGCGCCGCTGCGGATCGGGGCGAGGCAGGCGGGGCGGGGCCGGACCGGGCCGGGGCCAGCGGGGCGAAGCCCGGCGGATTCCGCTGATCCTGGACGGCGTGATCGGCGGCGCTGGCGCCCGGCCGGCGGCGCTTTGGCGGCGGTGGCGCTGGTAGCCGGCCCGGTGGAGTGCAGCATCGCCGGGCACCGTTCGGCCGGGCCCGGGCATGCCGCTACCCTCAGTCACCTAGGCCCTCAGGCCGCCCGTCGATCTGGAGCTTAGGCTTGGCGTGGGAACCGGGGCGCTGCTTGCTCCCGATCGCGTCGAGCGCGGTCCGGCCGCCGCGCGACGTCGCGGCATCCGATTCGGCTGGCGTAACGGACAAAGCGCATTAACTTGTTCAGATAGAACGGAACTTCTTGAGAACGGAAGCTGCCTGGCCGGCCGGAAACGCATGGCATGAGCTGAAGGAGCGCGGACTCTCGTGGTCGCCACCGATGGAGCGCCTTATCTGCTGGCGCTGCGCCTGGCTGGCCGCCGCGTGCTGATCGCCGGCGGCGGCGCGGTGGCCGCCCGGCGCGTACCCGCCCTGCTGGACTCCGGCGCCGAGGTGGTCATCGTATCTCCCGGGCTCAGCCCCGTCCTGGAGGATCTCGCCGCCGCCGGCCGGCTGCGCTGGACTGCTCGCGAGTACGCCGGCGGCGATTGCGCGGGGGCCTGGCTGGTCTGCGCCTGCACCGACGATCCCGGGGTAAACGCCGCGGTGGCCGCGGACGCCGACGCGGCGGGCATCTGGTGCGTCCGGGCTGATGACGCCGCTGCCTCCCGGGCCCTGACCCCGGCGTCGGGAGAGGCCGGTGACGTGCGGGTCGGGGTACTGAGCGGTGACCCGCGGCGCAGCGCCAGGATCAGGGACGCGCTGATCGGCGCGCTGACCTCCGGCGCCGTCGGGGCCCGCAGGGTCCGCCGCCGCGGCGGCGCAGTGGCGCTGGTCGGCGGCGGACCCGGGGATCCGGGGCTGATAACAGTGCGCGGCCGCGCGCTGCTCGCCGAGGCGGACGTGGTCGTGGCCGACCGGCTGGCCCCGCAATCGCTGCTGGCGGAACTGCCGCCCGACGTCGAGGTGATCGACGCCGCCAAGATTCCGCGCGGCCGGGCCATGGCCCAGGAGTACATCAACTCCGTGCTCATCTCCCGCGCGGCCGCCGGCCGCTTCGTCGTGCGGCTCAAGGGCGGCGATCCCTTCGTGTTCGGCCGCGGCGCCGAGGAAGTGCTGGCCTGCCTGCGGGCCGGCGTGCCCGTCACCGTGGTCCCCGGCGTGTCCAGCGCGATCGCCGTGCCCGCGGTCGCCGGAGTGCCGTTAACGCACCGCGGCGTTGTCCAGGAATTCCATGTCATCTCGGCGCACGTCGCACCGGGTGACAGCCGATCCACGGTCGACTGGGCCGCCCTCGGCTCGTCCGCGGCCACGCTTGTGCTGCTGATGGCGACCGAGCACCTGCGGGTCATCGCTGCCGAGCTGATTCGTCACGGTCGCGATCCGAAGAGCCCCGTGTCGGTCGTCACGGACGGTACCCTGCCTACGCAGCGCGAAATCACCTCACAACTGGATACCGTCGCCCACGATGCCGCCGAGGCGGGCATCCGGCCCCCGGCGGTCGTGGTGGTGGGCGAGGTCGTGACGATCGCGGCGCAGATAGCCGAACTCCGTGGCAACCCGGCAAATGGGGCGCCGGGCGGCGTGTTCCTGCCCGTGGCGAGCCGGGTGCATGGTAATGGCCCCGAGTGGGGTAATGATCTACTGCGGAGGCCGGCGCAGTGACCAGCAGCTTGCCGGTGCCTGGAGGCCGGGCGGCATGATGGAACGGAAGAGCCCGCAGGCAGCGTCGGCGCCCCCGGGCGCCGACGCGGGTGACGTGCGGGGTGACGCGGCGATGCCTGATGTCGCTGTGCCCGCCGCCGGAGGGGCGTCAGCCGCCGGCGGGGGGCCCGCCGCCGCCGGCGGGAGGTCAGCCGCCGGCCGGCCGCCCGGCGTGGCTGCGGCCAGGGGACCGGCGCCGCGGCTCAGCGGGGGAGCGAGCCGCGTCGACGCGGGGCGGCTGGAGTCGGCGCTGCTGCAGGCACGGCGCCGCATCCTCGATGCCCCGCTGTTCCTGCAGGCGCCTGGAGTTCAGGAGGCAAAGGCAGAGCGGCTCAAGCTGCTGAGCCAGATCGACGACTACCTGCTGCCGCGGCTGCGCGAGTCCGGGTCCCCGGTACTCGTCGCGCTGGTCGGATCGACCGGTGCCGGTAAGTCAACGCTGGTGAACAGCCTGGTCGGGAAGCAGGTCAGCAACACGGGCATCCGCCGGCCGACGACCAACAGCCCGGTGCTGGCCAGCCACCCGGGCGAGGTGGACTGGTTCGCGGAGAACGTCTTCCTGCCGACCCTGCCCCGGGTCCGCCAGCAGGGGCTGGCCATGCCCGGCCGTGATGGGCTGCTCGTGCTGGCGTCGAGCGAGGGCATGCCCAAGGGCGTCGCCCTGCTGGACACGCCCGACATCGATTCCGTCGTGCAGGCGCACCGGGCGTTCGCGCATCAGTTCCTCGACGCGTCTGACCTCTGGCTTTTCATGACCACGGCGACCCGATACGCCGACGCGGCTGTCTGGGAACTGCTCCAGCACGCAAGAGAACGTGGTGCTTCCCTGGGAATCGTCCTCTCCAGAGTTCCATCAGCGTCGGCGGTCCAGCTAACGACCCATTTCGACGCGATGCTGGCGGCCAACGGGCTCGGTGATGTCCGGCGTTTCGTGATCGCGGAGACCGTGCTCACCGACGGCAGGCTCCCGGCCGAGGTGTACGGCCCGATCAGGGAATGGCTGGAGGACACCGCGGCGCGCGAGGACCGGCGAGTCGCCATTCTCACCCAGACGATGTCCGGGGTCCTTGATACCTTCCGCACCAGGCTTCCGGCGCTGGCCAGCCAGGTCGACGCCCAGCTCACCCTCCGCGCCGAGCTGCGGTCCGCGGCTGACGAGGCCTACGGGGCAGGACTTGCCCGGATCGACGAGGCCACCAGGAACGGCTCGCTGCTGCGCGGTGAGATCCTCGCCCGCTGGCAGGATTTCACCGGAACCGGAGACCTGCTCCGCATGCTTCAGGTGCGCCGCGTCGGCGGCACGGCCAGCCGGCCTCGCAAGCGCCGCATGTCAGCCCGGGCCGGCGCGCTCAAGACCGCGCTGCGCACGGGGCTGGAGTCGCTCGTCGCCGCGGTCGCCGACCGGGCCGCCGAGGACGCGGTGTCCCGGTGGCGGCAGCACGCCGCCGGGGGCCCGCTGCTCGCCGGGCTTGCCGCCCCCGCCGAGGATAGCGGGCTGCTGGATTTCTCCGACCAGGCCGGGCTGGCCTTCGGCCAGCCGCCCGGGCCGGCCGATGGCCGCGACGGCGCGTCAGGGAACGGCGCGGGCCCGGACTCCGGCAGCAGGAAGGCCGCCGCTGGCCTGGGCGCCGGCAGCGGGAGAGGCGCTGACGCGCTCGGCCGGTCGGCGCTTGACCTGGCCAGGAGGACGTCCCAGGCGATCAGCGCGTGGCAGGATCACGTGATGCGCCTGGTGAAGGCGGAGAACGTGACCAAGCGCTCGATCGCGCGGGTCGTGTCGTTCGACGAGGAGCCGCTCGCGCTGGTGCTGACGATCGGGCTGCTCGGTGACACGTCGGCCAGTGATCCGGCGGCCAGTGATCCGGCGGCCAGTGATCCGGCGGCCAGTGATCCGGCGGCCAGTGATCCGGCGGCCAGTGATCCGGCGAGCGAGGGCACCAGCATGGTGCCGCGGCATCTGCTGACATCCATGTTCGGCGCGGGTCCGCTGCGCGAACTCGAAATCAGGGCCCGGGCCGACCTGCACCACAGGATTGGCCTGCTCATGCAGGAGGAAGCGCTGCGCTTTTCCCAGATCGTCGACGCGGCGGGCGTCCCCGATGAGGCCGCGGCCGAGCACCTCCGCGAGATCACCCTGGCCCTCGAGGCGGCGCGATGACGGACCTGCTGCCCGCATCCGGGGTGTCGGCGGACGGAACGCCCGCCGGTACGCCGGGCTCCGGCACGGCGGCATCCGGCGAGCCGGGATCCGTGACGCCGGGATCCGGCACGGCGGGCTCCAGCCTGTCGGACCGGCTGACATCGCTGGCGCAGCTCGTCGAGATGGCCGCCGCCAGATCCGGGCCCGATGGGTTCAGCGAGAAACTGCTCAGCGACGCCGAGCAGCTGCTCGCCCAGGCCGGCCAGCGGCTGCGGCTGTCCTCCGCGCATACCGTCGTCGCGCTGGCCGGCGGCACCGGCAGCGGGAAATCCTCGCTCTTCAACCGGCTGGCGGGAGCGGACTTCTCTGCCGTCGGCGTCACCCGCCCGGTGACCAGGGATCCGCACGCGTGCGTCTGGGGAGTGGCGGGATCAGGATCCCTGCTCGACTGGCTGGGCGTCCCGCGCCGGCATCGTTATGCGCGGTCCAGCGCGCTGGACCGCGGCGAGGAGTCGCTGGCGGGCCTGATCCTGCTGGACCTGCCCGACCACGACTCGGTGCTGGCAGGCGCCTCCGGACAGGTCGACCGGCTGGTCGGGCTAGCGGACCTGATGGTGTGGGTGCTCGACCCGCAGAAATACGCTGACGCCGCCGTGCACCGCAGCTACCTGGTGCCGCTGGCGAGTCACTCCGAGGTGATCGCGGTCGTGCTGAACCAGGCGGACCGGCTGTCGTCCGGACAGGTCGAGGACTGCGTCAGTGATCTCCGCCGGCTGCTGGAGTCCGAGCACCTGCAGGACGTCCCGGTGCTCGTGACCTCCGCACTCAGCGGCGGCGGCATCGACGAGCTGCGCAAGCTGCTCGTCCAGACGGTGTCCGCCCGCGGCGCCGCCACTGCCCGGATTTCCGCGGACGTCGACGCCATCGTGGCCAGGTTTGTCCCCTACGCCGGGGATCCGGCCGAGTTCACCGGCGAGGCGGAGGCCGGGCCCGCGCACGTGCTGCCCGAGGACACGGCGGAGCTGCTGGTCGAGGCGTTCTCGCGGGCGGCGGGCGTGTCGGCCGTCGGCGAGTCCCTGCAGACCGCGCGCGAGCTGCGGGCGATGGACTACGTCGGCTGGCCGTTTGGCTGGCTGGCCGAGCGCGTCACGGGCCACGACCCGGCCAGGAAGGTCCGGCTCGGCAAGCTCTGGGACGAGCTGCGGGAGGTGACGACCGGGCCGTCCGGCGCGCAGCAGGCGGAGATCGACACCGCCCTCACCGCGGTGGCCGACCAGGTTGGCCAGCCGCTTCCGGTGCCCTGGTCCCAGACAGTCCGGTCCGCCGCGCGCTCCGCGGATGCGGAGATTCCCGGCGCGCTTGGCGCCGCGATCGGGGACTCGCTGCCGGCCGAGAACAAGATCGATGGCTGGTGGCGGCTCGTCGGGGCCTGGCAGGGGCTGCTGCTCGGCTGCGTCATCGTGGGCGTGGCCTGGATGGCGGTGATCGTGGTGTTCGGCGTGTTTAACGCCGCGAGCCATGTCCCGTCCCGGTTGTTCGACGACGTCTCGCTGCTGCCCTGGATCGGCCTCATGATCGCGGCGATCCTGCTTCTTGGCTGGCTGACGGCATCCGGCTGCATGAACCTGGTCCGGGTAGCCGCCGGCCGTGAGCACGAGCGCGTCGAGGCAGCCATGCGCTCCCGGATAGCCATGGTGGCCAGTGAGATGGTCGTCCTGGCCGTGCAGCACGAACTGCTCGAGTACGACCGGTTCCGCCGCGAGCTGCGCGTCGCAGGCGGCCAGCCCTGAACGGCCGCGTTCACTTTTGGTTGTAATGTTGTAATCCAGAGCGCTGGAGGACGACATGGCAGCTGAATCGCCCCTCGACGGATATTCGCAGATCGTCACGGCGGTGGCGGCCGCGCTCAGGCCGAAGGTAGCCAGCCTGCGGGTGCCGCGGGCGGGCGCGCGCGCCAGCGGGGAGAGCCTCGGCTCGGCGGTCGTCTACACCGGTGACGGGTTCCTGCTGACGAACGCTCATGTCGTGGGCCGGGCCCAGGGCGGGATGGCGCTGTTCGATGACGGCACGAGCGCGTCGTTCACGGTCGTCGGCGCGGACTTGCTCTCCGACCTGGCCGTCGTCCGGGCGAGCGGGCCGACACCACCGCCCGCCGAGCTCGGTGAGGCGGATCAGCTCGTCGTCGGCCAGCTGGTGGTGGCCGTCGGCAGCCCGCTCGGGCTGACGGGCTCGGTCACCGCCGGCGTGGTCAGCGCGCTCGGCCGGTCGCTGCCGACTCGCAGCGGCGCGGCGGCCCGGCTGGTCGAGGACGTGATCCAGACCGACGCGGCGCTCAACCCGGGAAACTCAGGCGGGGCGCTCGCGGACGCGCATGCCCGCGTGGTGGGGATCAATACGGCCGTGGCGGGAGTCGGGCTCGGGCTGGCCGTGCCCGTCAACGCGACCAGCAGGCGGATCATCGCCGCGCTCATGCGGGACGGCCGGGTCAGGCGCGCTTACCTGGGGCTGGTAACGGTCCCGGCGCCGCTCAGCGCGCAGCTGCGGGAGCGCTTCGGGCGCGCGAGCGGGCTGCGGGTCGCCGAGGTGGTTCCTGACGGCCCGGCCGCCCGGGCCGGCCTGCGCACAGGGGACCTGCTGCTGACCGCCGCCGACCATCCGGTCAGCGCCGCGCAGGATCTGCAGCGGCTGATGTTCGCCGAGGCGATCGGCCGGCCCATGGCCATCACCGTGCTGCGCAATGGCGCGCTGGTGGACGTAATCGCCGAGCCGTCGGAACTCGTCGCGGCCTGATCGCGTTCGCCGCCGGGTGGCGGCGACCGAGCCAGCGAACGATCCGGCGAACGATCCGGCGAATGATGCCACATCGCGAGCCTGACCGGAATTTCGCTGTCCACAGATCCGAGTGCCGAGAGCGGCTGTCCACAGGATGCGGCCGGCTTGCACGGCATCCCGCCCGGCCGGCGACCTTGGTGACAAGCCAGGCGGCGCGGTGCCGCCGGCGCCGGCGTGTGAGCGCGACGGCGCCCTGCCGCCGGGAGGACGCGACGGCGCCGTGCCGCCGGCGGAACTCGGGAGGACGCGACGGCGCCCTGCCGCCGGCAGAACTCGGGAGGACGCGACCGCGCCCTGCCGCCAGCAGAACTCGGAGGATCGGCATGATGTTCAATGAGGCGCAGTTGAGCCTGACGGGATACGTGGCCACCCAGCCCAGATTCCGGACAACGGCCGGCGGCACGTCGATGGTGTGGATGCGGGTGGCCTGGACTCCCCGCCGCCTCGACCGTGGGACCGGCGAGTGGGCGGACGGGAACACGTCGTATGTCACCGTGCTCTGCTGGCGCAAGCTGGCGGACAACGTGGCCATGTGCATCCGCAAGGGTGATCCCGTGGTCGTGAAGGGACGCTTGTCGGTGCGTTCCTACGAAGACAAGAACGGGGTGGAGCGGACGGCGGTCGAGGTGGACGCGGGGTCCGTCGGCCATGACCTGTCCCGGGGCGTGGCTAACTTCCAGCGCACCCGGCGGGCACCGGGGGAGACCGCCGCCGATCAGCTCGCGGCCGGATTCACGGCAGGCGGCCTGCCCGGTGACGAGGGCATGCGAGCGGCCGGCGGCATGGCGGAACCTGGTTCCGATGGAGCCGACGGCGAGCCGGTCATCACCGGCGCCGGCGGCAGTCCGGCGGGTTACGACGGTGCCGACGGTGCCGACGGTGCTGACGGCGGCGGGCACGCAGGCGACGACATCTTCGATGAGAGCGCGATCGCCGCGCTGGCGCAGGAGCCGGGTCCGGTATCCGTGCCCTTCTAGGCGGGCGTACTGAGTGCGGCTGGCCGGCCTGCCGTGCGGGCCGGTCAGCCGGGATCGCTTACCGGGATCGCTTACCGGGACGATCGGCGGCTGGCCCGGGCGCCGTTGGCGAGCTCACGGGCGTGCGCGGCGTGCTGGTGGCGCTGAGCGTCCGAACCGGGCCCTCGCTGCCCCTACCCTTGAGGGCATGCCTGAGTTCATCTACCAAATGCGCGCCGTGCGAAAGGCGCACGGCGAGAAGGTCATCCTCGACGAGGTGACCCTCGCGTTCCTGCCCGGAGCGAAGATCGGCGTGCTCGGGCCCAATGGCACTGGCAAGTCGACCCTGCTGCGGATGATGGCGGGCGTGGAGCAGCCGTCGAACGGCGATGCCCAGCTCATGCCCGGTTTCACGGTCGGCCTGCTCGACCAGGAGCCCGCACTGGACGACACCAAGACGGTCCTCGGTAACGTCGAGGACGGCGTCGCCGAGACCAAGGCGCTGCTCGAGCGGTACAACGAGATCGCCGAGAAGATGGCCACCGACTACTCCGACGAGCTGCTCGACGAAATGGGCAAGCTGCAGGAGCAGCTGGATCACCGGGAAGCCTGGGATCTCGACAGCCAGCTTGAGCAGGCCATGGACGCGCTGCGCTGCCCGCCGCCCGACGCGGACGTCAGCATATTGTCCGGCGGGGAGCGCAGGCGGGTCGCGCTCTGCAAGCTGCTGCTGCAGCAGCCGGACCTGCTGTTGCTCGACGAGCCGACCAACCACCTGGATGCCGAGAGCGTGCTCTGGCTTGAGCAGCACCTCGAGAAGTACCCGGGCACGGTGGTCGCGGTCACCCACGACAGGTACTTCCTCGACAACGTGGCCGGGTGGATTCTGGAGCTCGACCGCGGCCGGGCCTACCCGTATGAGGGCAACTACTCGACGTACCTTGAGACCAAGGCGGCCCGGCTCAAGGTGGAGGGCCAGAAGGACGTCAAGCGCCGCAAGCGGCTGGAGGACGAACTCGAATGGGTCCGATCCAGCCCCCGGGCACGGCAGTCGAAGAGCCGCTCGAGGCTGCAGCGGTACGAGGAGATGGCGGCCGAGGCCGACCAGAACAGGAAACTGGACTTCGAGGAGATCCAGATTCCGCCGGGGCCAAGGCTGGGCGGCCTGGTCGTGGAGGTCGCCGGCCTGGCCAAGGGCTTCGACGACCGGATGCTCATCGAGAACCTGAACTTCAAGCTGCCGCCCAACGGCATCGTCGGGGTGATCGGGCCGAACGGGGTCGGGAAGACGACGCTCTTCAAGATGATCGTGGGGGAGGAGCAGCCAGACGCCGGTACGATCCGGATCGGCGAGACCGTGCAGATCGCCTACGTTGACCAGTCCCGGGAGAGGATCGACCCGGACAAGAACGTCTGGCAGGTCATCTCCGACGGGGAGAACTCCATCAAGGCGGGCCGCACGGAGATCCCCAGCCGCGCGTACGTCGCCGCGTTCGGCTTCAAGGGGGCCGACCAGCAGAAGCCCGCGGGCGTGCTGTCCGGCGGCGAGCGTAACAGGGTCAACCTGGCGCTGACGCTCAAGCAGGGCGGGAATCTCCTGCTGCTGGACGAGCCGACCAACGACCTCGACGTGGAGACGCTGTCGTCGCTGGAGAACGCGCTTCTCGAGTTCCCCGGCTGCGCCGTGATCACCAGCCACGACCGGTGGTTCCTTGACCGGATCGCGACCCACATCCTGGCCTGGGAAGGCGGGGCGAGCTGGCTCTGGTTCGAGGGAAACTTCGAGGGATACGAGAAGAACAAGATCGAGCGCCTGGGCGCCGAGGCCGCCAGGCCGCATCGGGTCACGTACCGGAAACTCACCAGGGGCTGAGCTACCGAGCGGTCCAGCACGCCTGGTGTTGCTGCCCGGGCCAGGCCCCGCCTGGTGTTGCTGGCGCTAATGGCGTCGTTGGGACTTCAGTGCAGTAACAGCGACAGCGGAGTCCCAACCACGCTATTGGAATGGCCCGGAAGGGCTGCTGGGGCGGGGTTCGCGGTCGGGCGCTGGTCAGGCCGGGCCGCTGGTCAGGCCGGGGTGAGGCCCAGATCAGGGCCGCGGGTCGGCTCGGCCGGCCGGTTCACCAGGCTGTGGGCGGCCATCACCAGGTAGTCCCAGAGCTGCGAGTCATAGGTCTCTTCCAGCGCCAGCTCGTCCAGCGCCGCGCGCATGTGCCGGAGCCAGGCGTCGCGTTCTGCCTCTCCGATCGCGAAGTGCACGTGCCGCATCCGCAGCCGGGGATGGCCGCGCCGCTCACTGTAGGTGCCGGGGCCGCCCCAGTACTGGATGAGGAAGAGCCGCAGGTGCTCCTCGGCCGGGCCGAGATCCTCGCTGGGGTACACCGGGCGGAGTTCAGGATCGCCCGCGACTCCCTGGTAGAACGTGCTCACCAGGCGGCGGAACGTCTCCTCGCCGCCCACTGCCTCATAGAGGCTCGGATCCGTTGATTCGCTCATGCTGGGCACCAGGGTATTACCTGTCCCCGGTGCCTGCGGCTCCGGTCACGGCACTGTAGAGCCGCCGCCCGGGCCGCCGCCGCCCGCCTCGCCGCCGCCGCCCGGGCCGCCCTCGCCCGCCTCGCCGCCGCCGGCCGCCTCGCCGCCCGGCTCGTTGGTCTCGTCATCGTGGCCCGCCGCATCCAGGGCGTTCTTCACCCGTTCCCGAAGCTCCCTGGCAACCTCCCACTGGCGCAGCGGCGCCGTCCTGGCGGCCAGCCGGACGACGACCTCGTCGGTGGCTACCGCCTGCACGCCCCAGACCCTCGGCTCCTCCAGGATGACCTCGTGCCAGCGCGGCTCTTGCCACATGCCCATCGCCGTGCTCGTCATCAGCCGCCGCACGCGCGGGATGTCGCGGTCATAGGCGACAGGAAAGTCGACGACGGCGCGGGCCCAGCCCTGCGACTCATTGCCGGCCTGGCTGATGGTGCCATTGCGGATATACCAGACCACGCCATTCACGTCCCGGACGCGGGTGATCCGGAGGCTGACAGCCTCCACCGTTCCGGTGACGGTGCCGATGTCGATGACGTCGCCGACGCCGTACTGATCCTCCAGCAGCATGAAGATGCCGGCCAGGAAGTCCTGCACCAGATTTTGCGCGCCGAATCCGATGGCGATCCCGAGCACTCCCGCGCTGGCCAGTACCGGTGCCAGGTTCACGCCCATGTCGCCCAGGATGATCGCGGCGGCGATGCCGAAGATGGTGACCGACGCGGCGTTGCTGAGCACCGAGCCGAGGGCACTGGCGCGGGGGTTGAGCCGTTCGCGGAAGGCCGAGCCGGCCCTGGCGCTCTGGCTGGCCGCGTTGTCGGCCGCCCGCTTCGCCAGCCGGCCGATGACGCGGTGCGCGGCGATCCTGAAAATGACCGCTATCAGCAGGACAAAGGCGATCTGGCCGCCCACTCTGGCAGGGCCGGCGAAGAAGACCTTGGTCAGTTCCGCTGCCCTCGTGCTGTGCGTGACATCCCAGGCGAACCGGCAGGCGATGCCGGGTGATGGCCCGCAGGCGGTCGCGAGCGTCGCCTTCGGCGGGTAGATCGGGACAGCCGCGCGCACGGCGGCGATCGCGGCGTAAAGCACGGCGGAATGCACGACGGGATCCTCTCGGCTACCGGGTTTCCCAATAGTCGCCGGCCCCGGCCGCGGCCGGCGGCCTATCGCATGCTTGGGCCGGCCGGGCGGCCGGCCGGGTGCTGCGTGCCGCCAGCAGCGCGCGCCGATACGCTAGAGGAGTTGTCGGACGAGCTGTCCGGCGATCACACTGGTCACGGGTGCCCCGGCTCCGGGAGCGGCGCGCCCGGCGGGAGGTGCGCGTGCGTCGGGTATTGCTGCTCAACATCACGTATGAGCCGCTGACCACGGTCTGCCTGCACCGGGCCGTGTGCCTTGTTCTCGGCGAGAAGGCCGAGATCGTGCACGAGGACGCGGCAGGGCATGTGCTGCGCGCGGCATCGGTCAGGCTGGCCGCCCCTTCGGTGATCAAGCTGCGCCGGTACGTTCGGGTGCCGTACCGCAGTCGGGTGCCGCTGACCAGGGCCGCGCTCATGCGCAGGGATAACTACCTCTGCGCCTACTGCGGTACCAAGGCGGAGACTATCGATCATGTCGTCCCCCGCAGTCGCGGTGGCACCCACACCTGGGAGAACTGCGTCGCGTCCTGCTCGAAGTGCAACCACGGCAAGGCGGACAGGCTGATCGAGGAACTCGGCTGGAGCCTGCGCTGCGTGCCGGTCGTGCCGCGCGGTGCGCACTGGCGGCTGATCGGCGCCGCGCACGACGGCGACCCGCAGTGGGCCGCGTATCTGGCCAAGACAACCGCCGCCTGAAAGCCTGCCGGCGGATCGCGCCCGCGTGGGCCTTGACGCTCCGGGCGAGCAACTCTAGATTCCCTCCTGTCACGCAGTGATTACTTTCAGTCATCAAACGGGGAGGGGAAGTTGCGTACTTTCATCACGTCAGGCCTGCCTCGCGTCGCCGCGGTCACGGTGGGCGGCGGCGCGCTCTTAGCAGGCATGCTCATCGCCTCGGCCGGCCCGGCAGACGCCGGGGTGCTCTCCTGCGGTTCCACGATCATCGCCAGCGTGACCCTCACGCAGAACGTCGACTGCACGACGGACACCACCGACGACGCCATCACGATCGGGGCCGCCGACGTCACCGTGAACCTCAACGGCCACCAGATCCTCGGCCCGGGGGACTCCGCTGGCACCGAGGGGATCGTGGACCTCGGCTACAGCGACGTCACGGTCGAGTACGGCGCCATCTCCAACTTCAGCACCGACGTCGATGTCGAGGGCGCCAGCGGCAGCGACTTGACCGGGATCGTGGTGCACAAGGTGACGACCACGAACAGCGCCCTGGAGGCAAGCGAGGCCGTCTACGGCGATTACCTGAGCGGGGCCACGATCCAGGGGCTGTCCATCAGCGACGCCTTTACTGGCGTCGAGCTGGACAACAGCGAGGACAGCACGGTCTGGTACAACCACCTGATCAGCCCATTCTTCGGGCTCGTCGACTACTTCGGGACCGCCAATACCTGGTCGCGCAACTCCCTGTCAAACGTCAGCTACTGCGGGGTCGTTTCGGACGGGGCCGCGGATGCGGTGATCAGTTCCAGCACCATGACCGGCGCGGGCGCTGACGGCATATGCGACGAAGAGTCGGCTGGCATCAGCGTTACCAGGAACACGCTCAGCGGCCTCTACGACGGTCTTTACCTCGACGCCAGCACGTACAGCACGGTCAGCCATAACAAGGGCTGGCACGACACTTACGGGCTGTACGCAGACGGTACCGGCGATGACACGTATTCCGACAACAGGTTCGACCACGGCCAGTACGGCATCGAGACCGACTTCCCCACCGGGGAGGTGCTCGAGGGCAACGTCACCAGTCATAATTCCGAGGTCGGCGGCTATGTCTTTACCGCCGACGAAACTGGCTACTCGGCCGCGCTGACGCACAACACCGCCAACGACAACCGGTTCGGCCTGTACGCGCAGTTCCTGACGACGGGGTCCGGCAACCACGCCGCCGGCAACGTCGTAGTCAACTGCTACAACGTCACTTGCGCTTCCTCGCCATGCCTCAAGGGCACGGTCCGGGCGCCGGCCCACCGCCCGCCCGCGCCGCCCCGGTGGCCGGCCCGGCGGGCGAATCACCAGAATCACCACGAGGCCTGAGCGACCAGCCGGTGACGCGCCGCCCGCCGGGCGCGTCACCGGCCTCAGGTGCCGGGACCGGCGAGCCGGTGTTACGTTCGACGTGCGAAGAGCGAACAGGGCAGGGGACCGGCGATGCGGCGGGAAATCTTCACCAGCGAGCACGAGGCGTTCAGGGAAATGGTCCGTTCCTTCATCGCCAGGGAAGTCACGCCATACCACGAGCGGTGGGAGCGCGACGGCGTGGTCTCGCGGGACGTGTGGCTCGCGGCCGGGCGCGCTGGCCTGCTCGGGATCGACGTCGACGAGAAGTACGGCGGCGGCGGCAACCCCGACTACACGTTCTACCTGATCATGAACGAGGAGTTCGCCAGGGCCGGCGCGCACGGCCCTGGCTTCTCCGTGCACAACGACATCATCGGCCAGTACCTGATCCGGCTGGCCAGCCCCGAGCAGCGCGAACGCTGGCTGCCCGGCTACTGCTCCGGCGAGATCATCACGGCCATCGCGATGACCGAGCCGGGCGCCGGCAGCGACCTGCAGGGCATCGCCGCCTCGGCGGTGCGCCGCGGCGACCACTACGTGCTGAACGGCCAGAAGACCTTCATCTCCAACGGGCAGCTGTGTGACCTGGTCATCGTCGTCGCGCGCACCGATCCGGCGGCCGGGCACCAGGGCTTCAGCCTGCTCGTGGTGGAGCGCGGGATGGACGGCTTCAGCCGCGGCCGCAACCTGGAGAAGACCGGCATGCACGCCCAGGACACCTCGGAGCTGTTCTTCAGCGACGTCCGGGTGCCCGCGGCGAACCTGCTCGGGGACGAGGGCGGCGGCTTCATCGCCCTGATGCGGAACCTGCCCAGGGAGCGGGTCGCGATCGGCGCCACGGCCCTTGCCGCGGCCGAGTGCGTGTTCGAGCAGACGCTGGAGTACTGCAAGCAGCGGCAGGCGTTCGGGCGGCCGATCGGGAGCTTCCAGTACAACCGGTTCATGCTCGCCGAGATGGCAACCGAGCTCGCCGTCGCGCGGGCCTTCACCGACCGGGCGGTAACCGAGCACGTCGCGGGCGCCCTGTCGAACGAGGATGCCTCGATGGTGAAGTGGTGGGACACCGAGCTCTGCAACAAGATCGTCGATCGCTGCGTCCAGCTGCACGGCGGCTACGGCTACATGCGCGAGTACCCGGTGGCCCGCGCGTTCGCCGACGGCAGGGTGCAGACCATCTTCGGCGGCACGACGGAGATCATGAAGGAGATCATCGGCCGCGGGCTCGGCGTCTGAGCATCACCGCGTCCCGGTTCGCCGCCAGCCACGACATACCGAGGTAACGCAGGCCTGGCGGTACCGTAGCTCGCAGCGGCCGGCGTCGCCGGGGCCGGGCACACCTCCGGGAGCGGCGAGGGCGCGCTCGCGGGACGCAATCATGAGGCGGCAGAACGGAGCGGGGACGTGGCGGACTCCGAGGGCGCGGCGGCGCGGCAGGGTGATCTGGTCATCCCGGACGGCGGGTTCTGGCCAGCCCCGGAGATCCCGCAGCCGAACATCTACCCGATGGAGTGGCGGGTCGAGACGGAGAAGCTGGCCGCGATCTACCAGAAGTCCAAGCTGGCCGTCTGGAACCCCGCTGACCTGCCCTGGGACGGCCTGCGCGCGGAGGACTTCACTACCGAGCAGCGACTCGGCATCATGTACTGGTTCTCGGTGCTCGCGAACTTCGACGCGTCCGGGCCCGCGGTGTTCGCCCGGGCCACGATCCATGCGTTCGAGCAGCACGAGGAGGATCCGGTCCGCAAGTGCTTCTTCTCGATCACCAGGGACGAGATGAACCACGAGGAGTGCTGCCAGCGCACGATCGCCGCGCTCTGGCCGGGCGGGCCGCTGAACTGGACCCCGTCGACCGACCTGGAGCGCGCGGCGCACAACAACATCGCCTGGCTCTACCACAACGGCGGCCGGTACTGGAGCGGCTACAGCAGGGCGGTCGGCAAGTACTCGCTGCCCGTGCTGTTCACCAGCTTCATGATGGGCGAGATGGCGGCGTCCACGCTGTTCCGCGGCATGGCGTCCGGCACGACGCACCCGGTGTTCGCGGAGATGTTCCAGCGGATCGGCCGCGACGAGTCGCGGCACCTGCAGATCTGCATGACGATCCTGGAGAACGAGTGGCCGGGCCTCACCGACGACGTGAAGATCACGATCACCCGGCAGCTCAGGGCCGGCTTCGTCTTCCTGTCGATGATCCTCTGGGAGCCGCCGGAGGGGTTCTGGGACATCCCGCCGTACTTCCTGCCCAACCACCGGATCCTGATGAACCACGCCAGGCAGGCCGGTCTCGGCGTGCTGTCCTACGCCGACCAGGCGGAGAACTGGAAGCTGGCGATCGCCAAGATCCGGGTGATCGTGCAGCGCTGGGGGATCGAGTTCCCCGCCATTCCCGAGCTCGACATCGAGGGCGTCGACGTCTCCGCCGACATCAACCCCGAGGACATCATCCCGGTCTTCTAACCGGCTACGGCGCCGCGGCCTCGCTCATACGCTGCCCGAACGCGCGCCGGTGCCCGGCTCAGAGATCTTTACCGGCAACGTGCCGGGCAGGGTCACTCCGAAGCCCCGGAGCGTCAGCTTCAGCAGGACCTGGCCGGGAGCGCGCAGGTCAGCGACGCGGCTCCGGCAAAGCTCCTCGAGCTGGGCGAGGCGGCTCGCCAGCGCGTCCGGGCCCTGCTGGCGGGCCGCGCTCAGCAGGCGGGCATTGTCGTAGACCTTGGCCCTGGCCTCCTTCAGGAACTTCTTCGATCCTGCCCGGTTCAGCGGGACGAGCAGCCTGTCCGCCAGGCTCCGGTCGCCCGGGCGCTCCGCTGCGGCGATTTCCCGGTCTTCGGATGCGACCCGGACCACAAGCACGTCGTCCACGTGCTTGTGGTCAGTGAACCGGCGCCGCATGACCTGCGGGTCGTCGAACTCCTCGTCGCTGATGACCCTGATCAGGGCTTGCGGGAGATCGAAGTTGACGTGTGCGTTGAGTCCGAGCAGGACATGCCGCAGCGGCGGAATGGCGGGGTCCCTGGTCGCCTCGAAGGCGACTTGCCATGGCCCGGAGGGGGCCTGGCTGCGGTCCCAGCGGTCCATGGCCTCGAGATAGATGTCCGCGAAGACCAGGTCCCATCGCTCCAGCCAGGCGGCGTCGAGGAAGCCACCGCGCTCGATCTCGTCGCGGACGGCGATGGTGCCGCGGCGGTAGACGCCATGCCAGTGCCGGCGCCCGTCACCGCTGGCGTCCAGGCGCGCCTGGATGTCCTCCATCCGGGCGATGAGCTCATCGATGGTGGCAGCTGCCGGCGGCGGCACCATGCGCTGCACGAGGCGGCCGAGGCTGGTGATCCCCTCCGCGGACTGGGCCTCCATGGCGGCACTGACCTGCGGCCCGAGCTCGGGGAAGTCAAGGTCGCGCTGGAAACGAGTGCCGCCGTCGACGGTGGCGAGCTGGTAGCCGATCCGCAGGTGACCCACCGCCAGGTCGGTCTCAAGGGCCAGCCGATGCGGCCGGTCGTACTCCACCACCGTCCACGTGCCCGAGCCCTCGATTCCCGCGATCGTCACGTGCTCGATGATCCGGTCACCCAGCCGGGCCGGGTGGTCGACATCTCCCTCAACGCCGCGCGTGGCCGGGTGCCACTCCGTCCAGAACCGGGCCGTGGTGACGACGTCGAACACGGCATCGATCGGACGGTCGACGACGAAATGATGGCTCACCCGCGGCATGACTGCCCCTCCTATAGCTTCCGGCAGGGATACGTCGCCCGGATGCGCGGCGGATCACCCGCCTTACGCTAGCCGCCCCGGTCCAACTCGGCGGGCTTGACCGCGATTATTCGTTGCAGTATAGTGCAATGAATTATCCTGGGAACAGGGGAGGACGTCGTGGCAGTCAGCGTGATCACCACCACTGAGGGACCGACCTTCAACGTCATCGGGGAGCAGCTGCGGCCGCTCACGCCCGGCGGGCAGGCGCTCGGCATCGAGATCTTCGAGACGACGGGCCCGGAGCAGTCCGGCCCGCCCCCGCACCGCCATCCGTGGGACGAGATCTATGTCGTGCTCGACGGGACGCTGGAGGTCTTCGACGGCGATTCCTGGCAGCAGGCCAAGGCCGGGGCGTGCGTCTGCGTGCCAGCGAACCAGGTCCACGCGTATCGCAATGGCAGCCCCGACTGCCGGTTCCTCACCATTGCCGGACCCGGGCACGCGCGGGAGTTCTTCGAGCAGATGGATGCCGAGGTCACCACGCTGCCACCCGACATGGACCGGGTTCTCGCGGTGGCGGCCCGCAACGACCTCGAGGTCATGCTCGCCGGATGACGGCGACGAGGAGCTACCACAGCCCTGCTCGCAAGGCGCGCGGCGAGCAGACCAGGCAGGCGATCATCGAAGCGTTCATCGCGCAGCTCGGCGATCCAGGGCGCGCGGCGCTGTCGCCGGTCGCGGCAGCCCGCGCCGCGGGCGTGTCGATCCGGACAGTGCACCACTATTTCCCGGACGCCGAAGCCCAGCTCGCCGCGGTGGCGGCAGAGGTGGAAAGCCGGCTGTTCCCGCGTCCGGTCCCGCTCCCGCAGGTACCGGCCGAGCTGCCCGGCCTGGTCAGGGCGGTCTATCAGGCCGCCGAAGGCCAGCTAACGATGCTGCGCGCGCTGGTGAACTCCAGCGTCGGTGCGGAAGTCCGCCGTCTTCGCCGGGCCCAGCGGCTGAGCGCGATTCGTGCCGTGCTCGCGAGCATCGGGGCCGGCGACGCGGAGACCCGCCGCGCAGTCGCCGTCGTGTCCCTGCTGGCCAGCGCCGACGCCGGGCTGGTGATGGTCGATCGCTACGGGCTCACCCTCGCCGAGGCGGGCGTCGCATGCGCCGAAACGACCCGGGTCCTCATCGAGAACCTCGCCACTCAGGCCACCACGGACTCCGCCGACGAGATGGCGGATCCAGCGAAGTAGTACGTGAGAGGCACTCAGAAGTCCGGCCGGACTCGATCTGGATGCCGATCGGCGCTCGCCAGGGCAGTGCTGCCGCCGGCGAGCGCGCCTCTTACAGCTTGGTCAGCTTGGTGAACGGCGTGGTGACGCGGGCCTGCTGGCCGCCGAAGTCGACGATCACGGCGATGTCGTCCTCGACGCTGATCACCGTGCCGAGGCCGTAACGATCGTGTGTCACCCGGTCCTGTACGTCATAGACCTCGACGGGCGCGGCCGGCGCCTGATTGTTGAAAGGGCTTCCTGGCAAGTGGCGCCTGGGCATGGCGCGTGCTGGACTCATGATCTCTAGTATGCGCCTGCTTGGCCCACGGCGTGGGATCTACTCCGTCGATGCTGCGCCGCGCTGCCCGGCTGATCACGGCGAGGACTGGCCGGGCGCGGCCGTGAGCGCCGTGCGCGAACGCGAATCGGGCACAACGCTTAACGTGGCGCGGGATCGGGGACAATACTGAGCGGACGCAGGCGACGTGGGTACCCCCGAGCCCACGTCGCCGCGTCTTTGCTTCTCGGTGCACTTCAGCCGATCCATTCGGCCAGCCGGCGCGCCGGCGTTACCCGTAGCGATGCGCCGGCGTTACCCGTCCCGGGCCCCGCCCGGTAGCGTTCGTTGCATGACAGGTACCGAGACAGCGGCGGGGGGCGGCGCCGCGGCCATCACCCCGGCGGCACCGTTCGGCCGGATGCTGACCGCGATGATCACCCCGATGACCGCCGGCGGCGCGGTCGACTACGACGGGGCCGCCCGCCTCGCCGACCACCTGGTCACCGAGATGCGCAACGACGGCCTGGTGATCAGCGGCACCACCGGCGAGTCGCCGACCACCACCGACGCGGAGAAGGAGCAACTGCTCCGCGCCGTGGTCGAGGCCGTGGGGGACAGGGCGAAAGTCGTGGCCGGGGTGGGCACCAATGACACCACGCACACCTGCGAGCTCGCCCGGCAGGCAGAACGGGCCGGCGCGGCCGGTCTCCTGGTCGTCACGCCGTACTACAACAAGCCACCGCAGAGCGGCCTGGTGGCCCATTTCGCCGCGGTCGCTGACTCCACCGGCCTGCCCGTGATGCTCTACGACATCCCCGGCCGGACCGGCACCCCGATCTCCACCCAGAGCCTGCAGCAGCTGGCCCAGCACCCGCAGATCATCGCGGTCAAGGACGCCAAGGGCGACCTGACCGCCTCTTCCCTGGTGATGAACAGCACCGACCTCGTCTATTACTGCGGCGACGACCCGGTCAACCTGCCCTGGCTGTCGATCGGCGCCGCCGGCTTCGTCAGCGTGCACGGCCACATCGTGGGCGACCGGCTGCACGACATGATCGACGCCTACCTGGCCGGCGACGTCGCCGTGGCGCTGCGGTTGCACCGCGAGCTGCTGCCGGTCTACACCGGCATGACCCGCACCCAGGGCGTGATCACCACCAAGGCGGCGCTCGCCATGCTGGGGCTGCCAGGCGGCCCGGTCCGGCCGCCGCTGGTGGACGCGACCCCGGCGGAGATCGAGCAGCTGCGCATCGACCTGGCGGCCGGGGGCGTGAAGCTCCGGTGAGCCACCCGCATCCCGAGCTCGGGCCGCCGCCGCCCCTTGCCTCGAACGGCCTGCGCATCGTCGCGCTCGGCGGACTCGGCGAGATCGGCCGCAACATGACGGTCTTCGAGCACGCCGGGCGGCTGCTCATCGTCGACTGCGGCGTGCTGTTCCCGGAGCCGGATCAGCCCGGCGTCGACCTGATCCTGCCGGATTTCACCGCGATCGAGGACCGGCTGGATCTGGTCGAGGCCGTGGTGCTCACGCATGCCCACGAGGACCACATCGGCGGGGTGCCCTATCTGCTCCGCGAACGCAGGGACATCCCGCTGATCGGCTCGAAGCTCACGCTCGGCCTGGTCCGCGGCAAGCTCACCGAGCACCGCATCACGCCAGTCACCGAGGAGGTCGCGGCCGGCGCCAGGGCTACGTTCGGGCCCTTCGACCTTGAATTCTTCGCTGTCAACCACTCCATTCCCGACGCGCTGGCGGTCGGCATCCGCACCAGCGCGGGCGTGGTCCTGCACACCGGTGACTTCAAGATGGACCAGCTGCCGCTGGACGGCCGGCTGACCGACCTGGCCGGCTTCGCGCGGCTCGGCGCCGAGGGCGTCGACCTGCTGATGGCCGACTCGACGAACGCCGAGGTCCCCGGCATCGTGACCAGCGAGCGGGACATCGCGCCGGTGCTGGCAGAGGTCTTCGGCGCCGCCGGGCAGCGGATCATCGTGGCCTGCTTCTCCAGCCACGTGCACCGGGTGCAGCAGGTGCTGAACACCGCCGCCGCGCACGGCCGCAAGGTCGCGCTGGTCGGCCGGTCGATGGTGCGGAATATGGGCGTCGCCCGTGATCTCGGCTACCTGCAGGTCCCGTCGGTTCCGGGCGGCCTGATCGTCGAGCTGCGGGACGCGGAGGAGCTGCCGCCCGAGCAGATCGTGCTGATCTCCACCGGCTCGCAGGGCGAGCCGATGTCGGCGCTGTCCCGGATGGCCGGCCGGGATCACCCGATCAGGATCGCCGAGGGTGACACCGTGATTCTGGCGTCCTCGCTGGTGCCGGGCAACGAGACGGCCGTGTCCAGGATCATCAACGACCTGACCAGGCTGGGCGCGCGGGTGGTGCACAAGGGCAATGCGCTGGTGCACGTGTCCGGTCACGCGCCGGCCGGCGAGCTGCTGTACGTGCTGAACCTGGTCCGTCCCGGCAACTTCATCCCGGTGCACGGCGAGTGGCGGCACCTGCGGGCGCACGCGGAGCTCGCCGCCCGCACCGGCGTGCCCGAGAAGAACATCGTGATCGCCGAGGACGGCATCGTGGTCGACCTGATCGACGGCCAGGCCTCGGTCGTCGGCACCGTGCCCTGCGGCTATGTCTACGTGGACGGGCTGTCGGTCGGCGAGGTGACCGAGACGTCGCTGAAGGACCGGCGGATCCTGGGCGAGGAGGGGTTCCTCTCCGTCGTCATCGTGATCGACTCGACGACCGGGAAGATGATCGCCGGGCCGGAGATCCACGCCCGCGGCGCGGGCATCGACGACGCTGCCTTCGACGAGGTCCGGCCGCGGCTGGAGGAGGCACTGGCCCGGGCGGCCGCCGAGGGGATCAGCGACGTGTACCAGCTCAGCCAGCTGGTCCGCAGGACCGCCGGCCGCTGGGTGAACGAGAACTACCGCCGCCGTCCCATGATCATCCCGGTCCTCATCGAGGTCTGACCCCGTGCCGCGGGGCCCGCGGCGCTGCTGAGGTTCCGCACTATTCACGGCCGACACGCCGCGATCGCTCGTCGCCCGCAGGGCGAATGCTGGCTAACGTGGAGATCATGGCCACTCGTGCGCCTAAGAGCGCGTCACGCCCGCAAGGCGGTCCGCCGCCGCGGTCTGGCGTCGCGGGAAGCGGCAAGCGCCCGCAGAATGGCGCCAGGCGCCCGCAGGATGGCGGCGGGCGCGGCGGGCAGCGTCCTGCCGCGCGGCGAGACCAGGGCCGCAGCAACCGCCGCCCGCCCGGGCGACCGGGCCGCGCCGCCCGCCGCCCGCCGCCCTCGGCCAACCCGATCGTGATCCTGGCTGGCTGGCTCGGCAAGCTCATCGCGGGCGCCTGGATGGCGATCGCGCACTCAGCCGGCTACGCCGCCCGCGCGCTGGGCCGCAACGCGCGCGACCTCGACCCGGCCCATCGCAGGGACGGGCTCGGGCTCGCCGTGCTCGGCGGGGCTATCGTCTCGGCGGCAGCGGCGTGGTGGAACATCGGCAGCCCGGTCGGCCGGCTGCTGGCCGGAGTGGTCAAGGGAGCGTTCGGGGCCGGCGCGCCGGCGGTGCCGGTCCTGCTCGCCCTGCTCGCATGGCGGCTGCTGCGGCATCCGGACAGGAACGCGGAGACGGCGCGCGTGGTGATCGGCTGGGCCGCGCTCGTCGTCGGCGGGCTCGGCCTCGTGCATATCGCCAACGGCACGCCGCAGCCGTCCGACGGGGCAGCCGCGATGCGCGGGGCAGGCGGATTCATCGGGTTTTTCGCCTCGGCGCCGCTGGTCGCTGCGGTGACGCCGTGGGTCGCGGCGCCGCTGCTCGCGCTCGTCACCGGATTCGGGCTGCTGGTGGTCAGCGGCACGCCGCTGCACCGCGTGCCGGGCCGGATCGCCGAACTGGGTGGCTTCGCGCGCGGCGGCAGCCGGGCCGCGGAGGGCGACCCCTCGGGCGCCCCGGCGGACGCCGTGGCCCGGCGGCAGCTGACGCGAGGCGGGCGCAGGCGGAACGAGGCGATCGAGGTCGGCGAGCATCAGCGGCCCTACGACACCCCGCTGCTCGGCGGGACCCTCGCCCGCGGCCCGGCGGCCGCGCGGCCGGGCGGCCAGCAGCCACCAGCGGCCCGCGTCGGCACTGATGAGGAGCCGCTGCCGGGTGCGCTGCTCTTCGGCCCGCCGGCGGTGCTGCCGGATGGCGGCCAGCCGGCATCCGCGTCCGGCCGGGGCGGAGCACCGGAGGAGGCCTGGCTCGGCTCCTGGCCCGGCGCCGAGGATGGCGCGGCGGACGGCGCGGCGCAGGGAAAGGCTGAGCAGCTCACGCTGACCGGGACGAGCGACGCCAGCTACACGCGGCCGCCCGTCGCGCTGCTGAAGCCGGGCTCGGCGCCGAAGGCGCGGACGCGGGCGAACGAGGCGATGGTGGAGGCGCTGTCGGTCGTGCTTGAGCAGTTCGAGGTGGACGCGCAGGTGACGGGCTTCAACCGGGGCCCGACGGTCACGAGGTACGAGATCGAGCTTGGCCCGGCGGTGAAGGTGGAGCGGGTCACTGCGCTGTCGCGGAACATCGCGTATGCGGTGAAGAGCGGGGACGTGCGGATCCTGTCGCCGATTCCCGGCAAGTCCGCGATCGGGGTGGAGATCCCCAATACCGACCGGGAGATCGTCAGCCTCGGTGACGTGCTGCGCTCGCCGGCCGCCGCCGCCGACCATCACCCGATGGTGGTGGCGCTCGGCAAGGACGTCGAGGGCCGGACGGTGGTGGCGAATCTTGCCAAGATGCCGCACATGCTGATCGCGGGGGCGACCGGCGCCGGGAAGTCCACCTGCATCAACGGCCTGATCACCTCGGTCCTGATCCGGGCGACGCCGGACGAGGTCAAGATGATTCTGATCGACCCCAAGCGGGTGGAGCTGTCGTCGTATGCCGGGATTCCGCATCTGATCACGCAGATCATCACCAGCCCGAAGAAGGCGGCGGACGCATTGGCGTGGGTGGTCGGGGAGATGGACCGCCGTTACGATGACCTGGCCGCGTCCGGGTTCCGGCACCTGGATGACTTCAACAAGGCGGTCCGGGCGGGCAAGCTCACCGCGCCGGCCGGCAGCGAGCGGGTCTACGTGCCGTACCCGTACCTGCTGGTGATCGTCGACGAGCTCGCGGACCTGATGATCGTCGCGCCGCGTGACGTGGAGGACGCGATCGTCCGGATCACCCAGCTTGCCCGGGCGGCCGGCATCCACCTCGTGCTCGCCACCCAGCGCCCGAGCGTGGACGTGGTCACCGGCCTGATCAAGGCCAACGTGCCGTCCAGGCTCGCGTTCGCCACCTCCAGCCTGACCGACAGCAGGGTCATCCTGGACCAGCCAGGCGCGGAGAAGCTGGTCGGCCAGGGGGACTCGCTGTTCCTGCCGATGGGGGCAAGCAAGCCGATGCGGCTGCAGAACGCGTTCGTCACGGAGAAGGAGATCCGTGACGTCGTCGCGCATTGCAAGCGGCAGGCCGAGCCGTCCTACCGCGACGATGTCGGGGTCACGGAAGGCCGCCAGCGGGACGTCGAGGCGGAGGCCGGCGACGACCTGGAGCTGATGATCGCGGCGGCCGAGCTGATCGTCAGCACCCAGTTCGGCTCCACCTCGATGCTGCAGCGCAAGCTCCGGGTCGGCTTCGCGAAGGCGGGACGGCTGATGGACCTGCTGGAAAGCCGCGGCGTGGTCGGCCCGAGCGAGGGATCCAAGGCCAGGGACGTGCTGGTGAAACCCGACGACATGGCGGAACTGCTCGGCTCGCTGCGCGGCAGGCCCGTCGGCTGAGCAGCGGCCAGGCCGCCGCTGTGAAGCGGCCGGCCGGCCACCATGTTCGCCCTGCCGGTCCTCGCGGCGCGGCGCCCCGTTGTCTACACTTGGTGACGTAACCCGTACTCAGAGACAGCAAGCTGCCGACCGCACTCCGGGCGGCACGCAGTGCGACAGGGCAGGGAGGCGCCGCGTGAGCATCGGTGACGTCCTGGCCGAGGCACGGTGCCAGGCCGATCTCACTATCTCCGAGGTCAGTCAGCTGACCTGCATTAGAGAGACGATCATCCGCGGCATCGAGCACGACGATTACTCAGCCTGCGGAGGCGAGTTCTATGCCCGCGGCCATGTCCGGAGCATCGCCCGCGCCGTCGGCGCCGACCCCGAGTCACTGATCAGGGAGTACGACCTGACCTACGGGGCGCCGAGCGCGATCACCGCGGCGGATGCCTTCGAGCCGTCGACGCCGATCAAGCTGAGGGAAGGGCGCGGGCCCAACTGGACCGCCGTGATGGCGCTGGCGCTCGCCCTGATCGTCGGATTCGCGGTGTACCAGGCATGGCCGTCAACGGGCGTATCGCGGGTGGCCGCGCAAGGAGCGGCCGCGCGAGGGCTAGGCCGGCCGGCCAGGGGGCACACGGCAGGCAAGGTAACGGGATCCTCGCCGGGTATCCATCGCTCGCCAGGAGCGGCCCGCGACGTGGTGATTCACCTGAACGCCATCGAGGATTGCTGGGTCGAGCTCACCACCGCGAGCGGCCGGACGATCTTCAGCGGGATCGTCTACGGCGGCACCCGCGAGCACTGGATCGAGCGGCAGGCCGTCAGCCTCGTGCTGGGCAATCCGGGCGGGATCGCGCTGACCGTCAACGGCAAGAACCTCGGCGCGCCAGGTCATTCCGGCGGTCCGGTCACGCTGAGCTTCGGCCCGGGCAGGCGGACTGCGAGCTGACGCGCCGCGCCGCCCGTGGGCCGCGCACCGCCCCGCCTGCCGTAGTCTGCCGGTGTGTCGAGTCAGGGAAGCGCGGGCCGGAGCGGCCGCACCGTCAGCATGGTCACGCTGGGCTGCGCGCGCAACGAGGTCGACTCCGAGGAGCTCGCGGCGCGGCTCGAAGCCGCGGGCTGGACGCTGGCCGGCGACGCCGGGGTCGATGGCGCAGGGGCAGATGTCGTCCTCGTCAACACTTGCGGCTTCATCCAGGCGGCCAAGGAAGAGTCGATTGACCAGATACTCGGCGCGGCAGCCGGAGGCGCCAGGGTGGTGGCCGCCGGATGCCTCGCCGAACGCTACGGTGCGGGTCTCGCCGAGGCGCTGCCCGAGGCGCAAGTCCTGAGTTTTGACGACTACGACGACATCGCGGCCAGGCTCGACGCCGTGGTGGCTGGCGAGCGGTGGCCCGCGCATGCCCCCAGGGATCGCCGGCGGCTGCTGCCCATCTCGCCGGCCGGCCGCCCGGCCGCGGGCGGGCATCTGCCCGGCCACGGGACGGTGGCAGCAGAGCCCGTCACTGCGGAGCCGGCGATACCCGACCTGCCGCCTGGCATCGCGCCCGCCTCCGGGCCGCGCGTGCTGCGTCGCCGGCTGGCTGGCGGCGTTGTCGCCCCGCTCAAGATCGCGTCCGGATGTGACCGCCGGTGCAGCTTCTGCGCGATTCCCGCCTTCCGCGGCGCGTTCATCTCGCGGCCGCCGCGTGATCTTGTGATCGAGGCCGGGTGGCTGGCCGGCCAGAGAGTGCGCGAGTTGCTCCTGGTCAGCGAGAACTCCACTTCCTACGGCAAGGATCTCGGGGATTTGCGGCTGCTGGAGGCGCTGCTGCCCGCGCTGGCGGGCGTGCCGGGCATCGAGCGTGTCAGGGTCAGCTACCTGCAGCCGGCCGAGGTGCGGCCCGGCCTGGTGGAGGTGATGACCTCCACCCCTGGCGTTGCCCCCTACTTCGACCTCTCCTTCCAGCACGCGAGCGGGCCCGTGCTGCGCGCGATGCGCCGGTTCGGCGACCGCGAGCGATTCTGCGGGCTGCTCGATCAGATCAGGGCCGCCGACCCCCGGGCGGGCGTTCGGTCCAACTTCATCGTCGGATTCCCTGGCGAGACGCCGGCTGACGTGCGCGAGCTTGAGCGTTTCCTCGGCGACGCCCGGCTGGACGCGATCGGGATCTTCGGGTACTCCGACGAGGACGGCACCGAGGCGGCCACGCTGCCCGGGCAGGTAGCGGCCGACGAGATCGCCCGCAGGGTCGAGGAACTCGCGGATCTCGCCGAAGAACTGATGTCCCAGCGTGCGGCTGAGCGCCTCGGCGAGACGCTGGACGTCCTTATCGAAGAACCACTCGGGGGCGGGCGCTACTGCGGGCTGGCCGCGCACCAGGCACCTGAAGTCGACGGGAATACGACCGTGCTCTCGCAGCAGCCGCTGGCCGCCGGCGACATGGTTCGTGCCACCGTGACGGGCTCGGAGGGGGCAGATCTCCTGGCCGAGGCGGTCGGCGCGGCGCCGGACCGGCGCCCGGCCGCCGCGGGAATGCGGTGAGCGAGCACCCGGTCGCCCGGAAGCCGCTATGAGCGCGCGCGATGACCCCGGCGAAACGGTCATCAGCGAGCGCGAGGCCGCCGGGGAGATCGTCAGCCTGCTGACGGCGCGCGGCCAGAGCGCCGCGGTCGCGGAATCGCTCACCGGCGGGCTGCTCGCCGCCGCGCTCACCGGCATCCCGGGTGCCTCGGCCGCTTTTCGCGGCGCGGTCATCGCCTATGCCACGGACGTCAAGGCGGCGATCCTCGGCGTTCCCCGCGACCTGCTGGAACGATGCGGTGCGGTGCATCCCGACGTCGCCGCGGCGATGGCCGCGGGCGTCCGCCGCCGGATGGGCGCGACGGTCGGCGCGGCCACCACGGGGGTGGCAGGCCCGAGCCCGGCGGATGGTCAGCCGGTGGGAACCGTCTACATCGCCGTCAGCTCCGGGCCGGGCACCGCCGTCCGGTCGCTGACGCTGCACGGCTCCCGGGACGAGATCCGGCAGGAGACCGTGGCGCGGTGCCTGCGGCTGCTGCTGGATATGCTACGGGAAGAGAATGCGTGATTACAGCGTTACACCGGCCAACACGCGTACGGGGTGGTCTCCCGTCCGGTCCGTGCAGGCAGGTACGGTGGAGGTGTAAGCGATCGGCCTCGGAAGGGAGATCGGCGATGGTTCTGCTTCGTCACTTGCTCGGTGACGCGCTGCGTCGGCTCCGTCTGCGCCAAGGCCGCACGCTGCGCGAGGTCTCCGCTTCGGCGCGGGTGTCCCTGGGATACCTGTCCGAGGTCGAGCGAGGCCAGAAGGAAGCCTCTTCCGAGCTGCTTGGCTCCATCTGCTCCGCTCTGGGCACCCCGCTGTCGCAGGTGCTCAGGGAAGTGTCCGACAACTTCGCGCTCGCCGAGCTGCAGAACGAGCCCGTGCTGACCGGAGCCAGGGATCCGCGCCTCTCGGTCGGCCCGCTGGCCACGCCGGTTGGGCCGGCCGCGCCGGAGCCGCCCGCTGCGGTCGGCGGCGTGCGTCTCGCGCCGAGCACCGGCGGTCGCCAGCTGGCCGTGCGGGCGCGATCCACGATTGGCGCGCCCGCGCCTATCCGGCTGCCCGTCCGCTCGGGCCGGCAGCTCGATGGCCGGCGCGCTCAGGTTATCGACGCCGTGTCGCTGCAGGATGGCACCGCGCTCGGCCAGCTGAGCTGGCGCGCGCCGGACATGCCCGACATGGTGCCCGTCTGAGGCTGCCGCACCCCACCGCCCGTGCCCTGGCCCGTGTCAGGCCCAGGCCCGCGGATCGTCGGCTAGCTTGCGCACGCTGTCCGGGAGCACGCCGGAAACGAGGTGCTCCAGCGTGACGTCCTCGAGGATCGCCCGCTCGTTGGCGCGCAGCGCGATCCAGACGGTCTGCAGCGGCTCAGCCGCGCCGATGTAGCCAAGGTTCTCGGGGCGCTCGCCGCGCACGCCGAGCAGCGGCCCGTCAATCGCGCGGATGATGTCGGCCAGCGAGATCTCTCCGGCCGGGCGCGCCAGCCAGAAGCCGCCATCGGGCCCGCGGCGGCTGCGCACCAGGCCGCTTCGCCCGAGCTGAGTCAAGATCGCCTCGAGGAACTTACCGGGGATGCGCTGAGTCTTGGCTAGCTGATCGGCAGTGACGTGGCCGCCCTGGGCGGCAGCCAGTTCAATAGCTGCGCGCAGGGCGTAGTCGGCGCGTGCGGACAATCGCATGTCCAGCATTATGCAGGTAAACGGCGTCCAGTATGTGCCATGCCCGCCACAGAGCGGGGTCGCTGGGCACTGGCGACCTCCGTGATTGCGCGCTCTGGTCGGCTGATTCTGCCATCAAGCCTCGTATTCACCGGGGTTCTTGAGCTCCGGCGCTGCGGCGATTCGCCCGGCTATATTATCCTGTAATGTCCAAGAATAATCTGATCTCGCACTCGTGCCGGAGTTCCGCGGCGTGACGGTCGGCCGCCGCAGCAGACAGACATAGGACGGCGGAATCTGGGCAGGTGTCCCTGATGGCTCAGCCTGTGCTCGTGCTCGATGGGGCCTCGCTGACCTGCGGCGACGTAGCCGCCGTGGCGCGAGGCGCGGTTCAGGTGGCGCTGAGCGAGGAGGGCAGGCAGCGCGCCAGGGCAGCAGCCGAGGTCGCCGCCTACGCCACCGCTCGCCGTGAGGTCTACGGCCGGACCACCGGCGTCGGCGCCAATCGCCAGACGCCGGTGCGCGGCAGCGACGTTGCCGGGCACGGCCTGCGGCTGGTGCGCAGTCACGCGGGCGGCGGCGGCCAGCTCATCGCCGCCGAACTCGGCAGGGGAATGCTGGTAGTGCGGGTCAACCAGATCGCAGCCGGCGGGTCCGGCGTGGATCCTGGAGTGATGGACGCGCTCGTCGACGCGATCAACCGCGGCCTGTCGGTTCCCGTCCCGCTCTGGGGGGCCATCGGCACCGGAGATCTCACCGCGCTCGCCATGACGGCGCTCTGCCTGCTCGGCGAGCGGGAATGGGTGCCGCAGCCAGCCCAGCCGCCGCAGTTCGCCCTGGCGTCCCCGGACGCGCTGGCCTTCATCTCGAGCAATGCGGCGACCATCGGAGAAGCCGCGCTTGCCTGCCACGACCTGCGCGGCCTCCTGCAGGCCGCGATGACGATAGCGGCCATGTCCCATCTGGCCGTCGACGCCTCCGCCGAGCCTTACGCGGAGCCGGTGCACGCCGCGCGTCCGCATCCGGGCCAGCAGGCGGTCGCCGCGACAATGCGCGGCCTGCTGGCCGGCCATATCGGCCCGGCGCCGCGCATCCAGGATCCCTACGGGTACCGTGCGCTGCCGCAAGTGCACGGGCCCGCGGTGGACGCGGTACGCGACGCCGAGCAGATCGTCACCAGCGAGCTCAACGCGGCCGCCGAGAATCCACTGATCGACGTGGCCGGCCAGGCGGTCTGGCACAACGGGAACTTCCACACCGCCTATATCGGCCTCGCGCTTGACGCCGTCCGCGCGGCGCTGTTCCAGACCTCGGCACTGTCGGCCGCACGGCTGGGAACGCTGGTCGAACCCGCCTTCACGACCCTGGCGCCCTTCCTTGCCACGGATCCACCGCCCAGTTCGGGCGTGATGATCGTGGAGTACGTCGCCCAGTCGGCGATCGCTGACATCCGCAGGCTCGCCGCTCCCGCCGCCCTGGGCAGCGCGGTCCTCTCCCGGGGGGTCGAGGAGCATGCCGGGTTCTCCACCCAGTCGGCGCGGGCCACCACCGACGTGATCACGGCCTACCGGATCGTGCTGGCGTGTGAGCTGGTCGCGGCGGTGCGAGCGCTCAGGCTGCGCGGCATCCGGCCCTCCGGGTCCTCGCTGGCAGAAGCGTTCGAGCTGGCGGCCGGGGCGCTGCCCGCGGACACCAGCGACCGGCCGCTGGACGGCGACCTGGCCACCGCGCAGCGCCTGCTTCCGGCAATGGCCGAGCGCGCGCTCGCGACATCGGCGCGGAAGCCGTGAGGACGACCCAGGTGCGTTGACCAGGCCTCAACGCGGCGCGACGAGGCCCGATCTGGTCCCCGGATACGCCGGCCGTACCTGGCCTTGTCCCCGGCGGGCGCGGCGGCCCTGTACCGGCCCTATTCCCGGCGGGCCTGCCCGCTCTGTGCATGCGGACTGGTGGCCCGGATCGGGCCCATTGCCCTGGCGACCAGCCGCCAGCCCAGCATGAACAGCCCGAGGAACGCGAGCGCTACACATATGAACGCCGCCGCCGTGCCCTGGCCGGAGACGACGCGGAGCGCCATTCCGATGCCGACAGTGCCGAGCCAGGCCCCGGCACCGGTCGGAATGATGGCCGCCGGCCGCCGCCATGCCCTGGTCGCGAGCAGGCTGGCCGCGAGGCCCGCGAGGAACGGCCACGCGGTGCGCGCCAGCCCGGCCACGCTCTCCGCCTCAGCATGCCTGGCGCGGCCGATCACCACGAACGCCAGGATGCAGCCCGCGTCGAGGAGAATGCCGCCGACAGGGCACAGCCGACTGCGGCTCATGGCGGATGGCGCCATGGCTACGGAGCCAGTAGCAGCTTGCCGGTCGTCCGGCGGCTGCCGAGATCCTCGTGGGCGCGGGAGGCCTGACCCAGCGGGTAGGTGCCGCCGAGCCGGACGCTGAGCCGACCATCCCGGATCCAGCTGAACAGGTCGTCAGCCCGGCGCAGCAGGTCCTCGCGGCTGGCGGTGTAGCTGCCGAGCGTGGGACGGGTAATGTACAACGACCCTCCGGCGGCCAGGCGCTGCAGCTCGAAGGGCGGCACGGGCCCGCTGGCCGCGCCGTAGAGCACCATGTAGCCGCGCGGGCGCAGCGCGGACAGGCTGTCGTCGAAGGTCGCCTGGCCGACCCCGTCGTAGACTGCGGCTGCTCCCGCGCCGCCGGTGACCTGCCGGGCCACCGCCGCGAAATCGTCGTAGCCGGCTACGTAATCCGCGCCCGCCTGCTGCGCCAGGACGGCCTTCGGGGTCGTGGATGTCGTGGCGATCACCGTCCCGCTGCGCATCTTGGCCATCTGGGTCAGCAGCAGCCCTACTCCGCCAGCGGCCGCGTGCACGACGACGGGATCGCCATCGGCGACGGGGAACGTGTCGTTCGACAGGTAATGGGCGGTCATGCCCTGCAGCAACACGGCCGCTGCGACCTGCAGGTCGACCCCGTCTGGTACGGGAACTGCCCGGTCGGCCGGAATCACGACCTGCTCCGCGTAGCTGCCCGGCACCCCGGTCCACGCGACCCGGTCGCCCGTGGCGAAGCCCGCCACGCCCGGGCCGGCGTCCGCGACCGTGCCAGCACCCTCGGCGCCCGGGACGAACGGCGTATCGGCCGCGTAGGGTGGCCTGCCCTGCCGCTGATAGATGTCCATGAAGTTGACGCCCGCCGCGGCGACGTCGACGAGCAGCTGGCCGGGACCGGGCTCCGGTGCCGGAACCTCGGCGACTTCGAGTACCTCAGGTCCGCCGTGCCTGGTCACTACTACCGCTCGCATGCCACCATCCTGCCGTTCGGCGGTCAGCAGCCCGCGGCGGGGCCCGGGAGGGGTGGCTATGCGCGCAGCCGGAGGCCCCGGCGGGGTGGCTATGCGCGCAGCCGGAGGCCCCGGCGGGGTGGCTATGCGCGCAGCCGGAGGCCGCGCGGGGTAGGCCGGAAGCCGGCCGCCTCCAGGGCCTGGGCCAGCGGGGAGTCATAGACAGTCGCCCCGTCGGCGCGCTCGACCGTCAGCCTGCCGAGCGCGCCCGCGCGCACCGCCCCGGCCAGGGCGGCGGCGGCGGGCGCGAGCGCGGCCGGATCACTCGTCCAGGACAGCAGCGTCCGGCCGCCACGCTCGACGTACAGGACAAGCTCCCCGCCGGCCAGTACGACGAGCGCCCCGGCCTTCCGGCCCGGCCGGTGGCTGCCGGGCGTTTCGTCCGGCCGGGCGGGCCAGGGCAGCGCGGCGCCGTAGGCGCTGGCCGGATCGGTCGCCGCCAGCACGACGACCGGCGCGCGCGCGGCGGCCCCCCCCGGCCAGCCAGCGGCATCGGCCCGCCCGCCAGCCGCATCGGCCGACCAGGCAGCGGAATCAGCCGCATCGGCCGACCAGGCAGCGGAATCAGCCGCGGCGTCCAGCGGCCTCGACATCGCGCGCATCCGGTCCACCGCTCCCGGCAGCGCGAACTGGGCGGCGCCGAGTCCCTCCACGAAGTAGCCGCGCCTGCAGTGCCCGGCTTCCTCCATCGCCCGCAGCACCGGATACAGCGCGCCGAACCCGCCGGGCACGCGCTCCGCCGCCACCGCGCCCCTGATCACGATGCCGTGCCTGTCGAGCAGCGTCATGGCGAGCGCGTGCAGCCTCCGGGTCTGGTCGGGCTCGCCGGGCGGCAGCAGTGACCAGCGCCCGCTGACCGTCGGCGGGCCGCCGCGCGACGGGATCGCGCCGCGGCCCAGCCCCGGCCGGCTCAGCCCGGGCCGGGCCAGTCCCGTCCAGCGCGTCGCCGGCCGGCCGGGCAGGCCGCGCGGCCGCGGGCTTCCGTAGGCGGGCGCGCCGCCCGGCGCCGCGGCGGGCGGCGCCGGAGCTGACTGCCTGCCCGCGCCCAGCAGGGTCCGCAGCGGCGCCAGCGTGTCATTAGTCAGCCGGCCTGCCCAGACCAGATCCCAGATCGCGGCCGCGACCGCGTGATCGCCAGGACCGCGGAGCCTCGGCCCGCCCGCCGGCCGCCAGGTGCCCGCCGGGCCGCCGGCCTCCCCGAGCGGACCCGCGTCGCTGGCAGGGCCGGTTCCGATGAGCGACCCGGCGCCGCCGGCCGGGCCGGAGCCGCCGGCCGGGCCGGAGCCGCCGGCCGGGCCAAACCCGTTGACTGGGCGGGCGCCGCCGGGATCCGGCTGGTCGGCCAGGCCGGCGACGCGATCGGCCAGCGCCCGGAAGAACAGCGCCCCGCCGCCATCGAGGGCGCTGATGATCGCCTCGTGCACGGGCGTCATCGTGATATCGCCCGCGGCGGGGAACAGCAGCGGCGCGGTGTCGGCCGGCGACAGCACGATCCAGCCGTCGTTGCCGGGCAGCGCACCCGCGCCGGACCAGGCGACCTCGCCGGCGGCGGTCAGCTCGTCCAGCATCGCTGGCTCGTAGCCCGGCACCCGGCCGGGCAGCACGAGGCTCTCCAGCGCGGACGCGGGCACCGCAGTCCCGGCCAGCTGCTCGACGACCTCGTAGACAGCGGCGGGACCGGGCCGCCGGGCCCGCCGCCCGCCGGCCCGATCGCGGCCGTCGGCGAGCGGGGGCTGGCCGGCGTTCTGCCAGGTGGGCAGGAACGCGGCGAGCACGCGGGGCGGCACCGGCTCGGCCTCCTTGCGCAGCCTGGCGAGGCAGCGCCTGCGCAGCAGCCGCAGCACCCCTGCGTCGCACCACTCGGTCCCGCGCCCGCCGGGCAGGAACTCGCCCTCGGCGACCCTGCCTTCCGCCGCCAGCCGCCGCAGCGCGCCGGTGACGATGGCCACGCCGAGCCCGTAACGTGCCGCCGCCGCCCCGGCGGTGAACGGGCCGTGCGTCCGGGCGTACCGGGCGACCAGATCGCCCAGCGGGTCGCTCACCGGCTCGGTGAACGCGGCCGGCACCCCCGGCGGCAGCGGAACGCCGAGCGCGTCGCGGAGCCGGCCCGCGTCCTCGACCGCCGCCCACCGCGGCTGGCCGGCGATCCGCACCTCGATCACCCGCCGCTGCGCGGCCAGCTCGGCCAGCCAGCCGGGTGCCGCGGCCGGGTCGGCGCAGCGCTCGGCCACCTCTGGCGCGGAAAGCGGCCCGACGTCGCGGATCATATCCGCGGCATTCTCCATGTCACGGCTGGCACGGTCAGGCGAGAGCCGTTGGAGCATCCGTTCAGAATCGGAGACGATCACCGGATCGAGCAGTTCCCTCATGTCCGCCTGGCCGAGCAGCTCGGCGAGCAGCGAGGAGTCCAGCGCGAGTGCCTGAGCCCGGCGCTCGGCCAGCGGCGAGTCGCCCTCGTACATGAACGCGCCGACGTAGCGGAACAGCAGCGACCGGCCGAACGGGGACGGCGCGGGAGTCTCGACGTCGACCAGCCGGATCCGCCGCGCGGACAGGTCGCGCATCAGGCCGACCAGGCCCGGCACGTCGAAGACGTCCTGCAGGCATTCGCGGACGGTCTCCAGCACGACCGGGAACGTCCCGTACTTGCTCGCCACCGACAGCAGCTGGGCGGAGCGCTGCCGCTGCTGCCAGAGCGGCGTCCGGCGCCCCGGCTGGCGCCTGGGCAGCAGCAGCGCGCGCGCCGCGCATTCCCTGAACCTGGCGGCGAACAGCGCGGACGCGCCAAGCTCGGCGGTGACCAGCGGCTCGATCTCGTCCGCGTCGAATTCGGCGATGCCGGCGGGCGGCGGATCGTCGGCGTCGGGGACGCGGATCACGATCCCGTCGTCGGTGTGCAGCGCCTGCACGTCCATGCCGCCGTAGCGCTCCCGCAGCCTGGCCGCGATGGCCAGCGCCCACGGCGCGTGCACCCGCGCGC
>Ga0302324_100000661_pt1 | contig 87785 bp, 83 predicted proteins | sample Palsa_T0_1_FD_201949 | JGI IMG/M metagenome (GOLD analysis project Ga0302324, IMG submission 201949) | Peat permafrost microbial communities from Stordalen Mire near Abisko, Sweden - Palsa_T0_1 | ecosystem: Environmental > Terrestrial > Soil > Palsa > Peat permafrost | place: Sweden: Abisko...
CGTCGGTGCCGGTTTCGTGCCTTCATTCCGGAGAGCCGGGGTCCCAAACCAACGAGAACGATTGGGAATATTTCTCCCAGCTCCGCATACCACTACCGGCGGGCAAGGGAATAGCGGCCGCGTGGAAATGTTCCGGCCTCTTACAGACTGGGGCTTGGAAGGTGCCCTGAATGGCTGACCAGGAAGCAGAAGACAAGATGGCCAAATTAATTAATTAAAAAGTTTGGACACCTTGTACCCTTCAACTACCAGAGTTTTTCCGGAGCCTGCTAGGGAAGATTGGCGTCCAGTCCGAGCGTCTCCGCAATACTGCGGAGCTGTTTGTCTCGCGTCCAAAGAACGGTTCGTGGCGTGATTAAAGTAGACGCAAGGAGATGCGCATCCACGAAACCGATGCCCCGCTGGAACAGGGACTTGGCTTCAATCATGCTTCGTACTTCGGCCGCCCGAGCTACTTCGACCATCGGGAGCGAATCAAGACTGGCGATCGTCTTTTGCCGGGCCGGCAAGTTGCCAAGGACCAGCTCCGTAACAACAAACGGATGGATGGAAATGTTGTTGCGCTGGAGATGCTGGTAGAGGTCGGTATCTTTTTTCCGAAAGTGACTGATCCATACCGAGGTATCCGCGAGAATCATCTCGCCTTCGTTCTTCGGCGCGGGATGTAAGCCATGTCTGGAGATGCACCGCCTAATTCAGCCAGTCTCCGGGCCGCCTCCCGCTCGATCAATGCTTTGAGCGCTTCGCGCAGGAGAGCGCTCTTCTCCGTGAGACCAGTATATTCCTGCGCCGTCTTGATGAGATTGTCGTCCAAAGCAATCGTGGTTCGCATCCGATTCTCCTGCACCAATTTTAGCATCATTTGATGCTAACTGAAGCACGATTCCGTTAAGGAAAAGGCCCGGTGGAGCTAGCACGCACACCCAGCGCATGAGCTTGATACCATCATCGAACATGGCCGCCCCATCCGCTTTTCCTATCCTGCAGCAGACGCCGCGCGAGGCACATGCCCACGAAGCTTTCTCCGCGTCGCGCCAGCTCGAAGAAACCCTGCGCCAGAACGTGCGCGGCGAGGTCCGCTTCGATCAGAGCTCGCGCGCTCTCTACGCCACCGACGCCTCCAACTACCGCCAAGTGCCCATCGGACTGGTAGTGCCCCGCGATGAAGCCGATGTCATCGCTACCCTCGCGGCTTGTCGCGCGGTCGGCGCACCCGTGCTCTCCCGCGGCGGCGGCACCTCGCTGGCCGGCCAATGCTGCAACGTCGCCGTGGTCATCGACTTTTCCAAATACATGCACGGGATTGTCGAGCTCGACCCCGAGCAACGATTCGCCCGCGTCCAGCCGGGCATCGTGCTCGACCGGCTGCGAGACGCCGCCGAGGAACATGACCTGACCTTCGCCCCCGATCCCGCAACCCATAGCCGCTGCACCCTGGGCGGCATGATCGGTAACAACTCCTGTGGCGTACACGCGCTCATGGGCGGCAAAACAGTCGACAACATCGAATCGCTCGATATCCTGCTCTACGACGGGACCCGGCTTACGGTGGGCGCCACCACGGAAACCGAGTTGCAAGCCATCATTGCTGCCGGCGGGCGGCGGGGAGAGATTTATGCCGGGCTGGCGCGCATCCGGGATACCTACAGCAACCTGATCCGGCAGCGCTTTCCCAAAATTCCACGCCGCGTTTCCGGCTATAACCTGGACGAGCTGCTCCCAGAAAACGGCTTTCACGTAGCGCGCGCGCTGGTGGGCACTGAGGGTACGTGTGTCACCGTGCTCGAAGCCCGCTGCACGCTGAAGCACAGCCCACAGCACCGCCGGCTGGTTGTCCTCGGCTTTGCCGATCCCTTCATTGCTGCCGATTACGTGCCCCGCGTGTTGCAGTATAAGCCGATCGGCCTGGAAGGCTTCGACGGCCTGCTGGTCGACTATATGCTGCGCAAGAATCTGGCGGTCGACGACGTTCTGCTGCTGCCGGAAGGCCGCGGCTTTCTGCTGTGCGAGTTTGGCGCGGACTCGGCGGAAGAGGCCGATCGCATGGCAGAAGAATTCACCCAAGCGGGCGCCGCCTTCGGCAAGACCTGCACCGTGCGGCGCTACACGGATACAGAGGCTAAGCGCGTGTGGAAGGTGCGCGAATCCGCCCTGGGCGCTTCCGTCTTCGTGCCCGGCGAACACCACGGATGGGAGGGTTGGGAAGATTCCGCCGTACCACCGGAGCAACTAGGCAGCTATCTTCGCGAGCTCTACCGCCTGATCGAACGCTACGACTACACGTCGCCCATGTACGGCCACTTCGGCCAGGGCTGCGTGCACCTGCGCATCACCTTCGACCTGGTCACCGCGGAGGGCATCGCGAAATATCGCGAATTTGTAGACCAGGCCGCCGACATCGTGCTCGCCCATGGCGGATCCTTGTCGGGCGAACATGGAGACGGGCAGGCGCGAGGCGCTCTGCTGCCAAAAATGTACGGCCCAGAGCTGATGAAGGCTTTTCAGGAGTTCAAAGCGTTATGGGACCCGGATAACGGGATGAACCCGGGCAAGATGATCGATCCCGTCGCCGTCTACGATCCGGTCGACAATCTGCGCCTGGGCGTGGGCTACCAGGCGAAGAAAGTGGACACCTGGTTCACTTATCCGCTCGATCCCGGCGGATTCGGCGAAACCACGCTTCGTTGCGTAGGCGTAGGCGCCTGCCGCAAGCAGGACCACGGCACCATGTGCCCCAGCTACATGGCGACCCGGGAGGAGAAACACTCCACCCGCGGCCGTGCTCACCTGCTGTGGGAGATGCTGCAAGGCCAGGTGATCACCGACGGCTGGCGCAACGAGGAAGTAAAAGAAGCGCTCGATCTCTGCCTCTCCTGTAAGGCGTGCAAGACGGAGTGCCCAGTCAATGTGGATATGGCGACCTGGAAAGCGGAATTTCTCGGTCATCATTATCAGGGCCGGGTGCACCCGCTGCAGCACTACCTGTTCGGGTTTATGGATCGGTTTGCGCGTCTTGCCTCGATTGCGCCCGGGCTGGCCAATCTGCCGATGAAGACGCCGGGGGTGCGCAGCCTGGTAAAAACCATTGCCGGAGTTTCGCCGCAGCGCACCTTGCCACATTTTGCGGGCAAGAATTTTCGCTCCCAGTATCAGAACCGCGGCACCGGCACAGGTACGCCGGTCCTCCTGTGGCCGGATACCTGGAACAATTACTTTCATCCCCAGGTGCTGGGTGCGGCGCACGAGGTGCTCGGCTCGGCTGGGTTCCAAGTGCAGGTGCCAGCGCAACACGTCTGCTGTGGCCGGCCGTTGTACGATTTCGGCTTCCTGGACCAGGCACGTAAGTACTTGTTGGAAATCCTGGAGAAGTTTGCTCCGCAGATCGACTCCGGCATGCCTTTCGTGGTCCTCGAGCCCAGCTGCGCCAGCGTTTTTCGCGATGAGCTGATCAATTTTTTCCCCGCGAACGATCGCGCCCGCCGGTTGGCAAAGCAGACGTTGCTGCTGAGCGAAATCCTCACCCGGCAAGCACCGGCCTACCGGCCGCCGCAGTTGGCAGGGCGAACCATGGTGCTCCACGGCCATTGCCACCAAAAGGCGCTGATGGGGATGCAGGATGAGCTTTCGCTGTTGCAGGCTACGAACGCCCAGGTAAGCATGCTCGATTCCGGCTGCTGCGGCATGGCTGGCCCGTTTGGCTTCGAAAAGGACAAATTCGAGGTTTCGCAGGCTCTGGGCGAGCGGGTGCTGCTGCCCGCAGTCCGGTCGGCCGCGCCAGAAACGATCCTGGTCACGGACGGATTCAGTTGCCGGGAGCAGATCCGGCAGAATTCCCCCCGCCATGCCCTGCACCTGGCTGAAGTTCTGGCTGGACGATGCTGAGTGCGTCTTAGTTTGCGGCGAGCACCGGTTACTAATGGGCTTGTACTGTGGCCACCGCCTACGAATTAGATAGGAACATTCCAGGGACGCCTGTATGCTTGAAATAGTGCTTATAACGCTTCGGCTTGCGTCCTGTCTTCCTGAGCCTGAGTCCCCAAAAGGATATTCAACCCTGAAAAACGTGAGGCTCTATGCGCTCTGAACTGGTCTACTCTGCCGGAATTAAGATAGCGAACCGGTTTCTGCTCGCTACTGTGGCAATTAAAGCAGTCCGCAAATTGCACATCAGCACCACGCGCACCGAAGATACCGCAAATGTGGTTTTTGTCGATGTCGCCGCGGGCCGCTATACCGATGTCTGCATGCCGGAGATTCTGCCCCAGGCCGCGATCGAACCCTTGATCGTCGATCCGTTTGTCGTCTCCGCCGCCTAGTTTTTGCATTTCCTGCACCAAGTTGCACACGCGCACGCGAAATAGCCACACACACCGGCGGCGTATCCTGGCGGATGCGCCGCCGGTCTTTCGTCAGGCCGGAGGCATTTCGGCTGCACGCAAGGAAGACACCCCCTACACCCGTCGCTTGCGGCATGGTCTCCTCATTCTCCGCTCAACAACTGCGGCATGGTTTGGCGGTGTTTTGCTTTGCGGCCGCGCGCCCGTTTGGGGTCTTCGATCACTCGCTCCGGCCGGGGCTGCCCAACGCGTTCGCGGGCATTGGCCTTGACCGCTTTCACGATGGAAAACTTTTCCGGCCGCCGCTTCCTCTTAGCCATTGAGCGATCCTCCAGCGGGTGTCAAATCCCTGTGCAAGTATGGAATACTTCTTAAGCGGTTCACAATCTCCGGAAAGCGGGTCACTGGCCATGGAAGAACGGGACTTCTTCGAGGAAAAGTCTGAACAGCGGAAACACACGCTGACCTGCCCACATTGCGGCAAGGCCGAAGAATATGAGGTGGCCTGGCTGGTGCGGCGGAAAAAGGCACAACTGCCCGGCCGGGCCGACGAGCGGGATCGTGCCCGGTTCGCCAAGGCCCAGTCGTACATGGTGCGCAAAGATGACGTTGTCGGTTGTAAGAACGTTCGCTGCCGCAAGCGCTTCGAGGTGTCTAGCCTGCAGTCGGTGGCGTTCATTTAATGGTCCGGTCCGGGATGAACAAATCGCTCTCCGTTAGTCTGTTGTTGTGCGAGGTTGGAGGGTGAGACTTGATCATCCCACCCTTCGCAAAGAACGCGAAGGATGGGGCACCCGTCGCTTTGTGGCGGAGATTGAGCCCAAAAGCTAGTCACCTATGAAGATACTTGTTTGCATCAAGCAGGTGCCGCAGAAAGATGCGGCCCTCAAGCTGAACGACGCCGGCACATGGATACGGGAAGACGTGTCCTACGAGGTGAATGAACCCGACGCGTACGCTCTGGAAGAAGCGCTGCGGCAGAAAGAAAAGCATGGCGGCGAAGTAGTGGTGGTCACCGCTGGCCCGCCAAGAGCGCAGCAGGTGTTGCGCGAGGCTCTGGCCAAAGGCGCAGACCGCGCCATTCACCTTGAAGATGACCGCTTCGCTACCCTGGATGCAGCCAATATCGCCCGCGCCCTGGCCGCCGCTGTCGCCGGAGAGCAGTTCGATCTCATTGTGACCGGTCTGCAGTCGGACGATTTCGGATATGCCCAGACGGGTGTGCTTCTGGCGGAGGTACTGGGATGGCCGCACGCCACCATCATCATCGGCATAGAAGCCCAGGACGGCGGGCTGCGGCTGAAGCGCGAACTGGAAGCCGGCCGCTACCAGCATGTGGACGTGCCCCTACCCGCGGTGCTGACCATCCAAAGCGGTATCAACAAGCTGCGCTATGCCACCCTGATCGGCATCAAACAGGCCAAGATGAAGCCGCTGCGCAAAGTGACGTGGGCCGAGGTGGAAGCAAAGTTGGGCAAGAACCAGCAGCTGATCGAAAGGCTCTATGTGCCGACAAAGCAAAAGAAGACTGAGATGCTCGAGGGTCCTCCCGCCGAGGTGGCGCGCAAACTGGTTGAGCAACTCAAGAATCAGGCACGCGTGATTTAGTACAATTCATTGTTGCGCACGAGGGACCTGGTATGGCCAATACACTCCTCCCGGTAGAAGAACGGAATTTGACACCCAGTCAGGTCGAACTGCTGGACAAGCGCAGAAACCGTGGCTTCATGCTCACGGTGATCGCCGGACAATTCGCGATCATCTCCACAATTCTGCTGCTCTGGCTGGTCCAGGATCTGACCTATTCACCCGGCTGGGCACACCCGGTCGCCTACTACTTTGTTTTCTCAGTGCTGGTTATGGGATTCACTGGGATGACCGGGGCGTACCTGCGCCGCGGCGCGCCCGAGTTTTAGATGGCCGATCGGATCCTGGTGGTAGCGGAGCAGCGGGAAGGAAAGCTGAACCGGGTTTCGCTGGAGACCATGGCCGCGGCACAGGCGATTGGCAAAGAGACCGGCTGGCCGGTGGATGTTGTGTTGCCCGGCTTCCACGCCGCTCCCCTGGCCCAACAGCTGGCAGGATACAAGGTTGAAACGGTATACGACCTGGAAGGGCCTTCGCTTGAGGCCTACACCTCAGATGCTTACGTCGACGCCCTGAAGACGTTTGTTGCCAACCTGCAGCCGAAACTGGTTCTCTTTCCTCATACCTACCAGGTTCGTGATTTTGCTCCCAGAATGGCCATGGCGCTGGACCGTACTTTGATTTCCGACGCCATCGGCTACAAGTACGAGAAGGGGAAGCTGCTCTTCACCCGGCAGATGTTTCAGGGAAAATTCGTGGCCGATGTGGCCTTCGCCGGAGAAGCACCGTGGTTGGCGACCCTACAGATCGGGACCTATCGCGCCGATCAAGCTGAGGCGGGTGCAGCGCAGGTGGAAACGGTGGAGGCTTCCGCGCCCCCAGCACTCAGGATTACCCCGCACGAGGTGTTTCAAGAGGCCAAGCAGGCGGTGGATCTTTCCCAGGCCGAGGTTATTGTGGCGATTGGCCGGGGAATCAAGGAACAGAAGAACGTGGCTATCGCGGAAGCTTTGGCCAAGGCCCTGGGGGGTGAGGTGGCTGCTTCCCGCCCCATCTGCGACAATGGCTGGCTGCCGCTGGAGCGGCAAATCGGCAGCTCGGGGCAAACCGTGGCCCCGAAGCTTTACATTGCGCTGGGAATAAGCGGTGCGATCCAGCATATCGTGGGGATGAAGGGGTCGCGCACGATTGTGGCTATCAATAAAGATAAGGAAGCGCCCATTTTCGAGATCGCCGACTATGGCATTGTCGGAAATCTCTTCGACGTGGTCCCGGCAGTGACCGAAGAGATCAAGAAGGCGAAGGGCTGAAATTCACTTCCGCCAGCCAATCGAGGGCATCGAACGGCCGCAGATGGAAGCCGATGTGGTCATCATCGGCGGTGGCCCCGCCGGCATGGCTTGTGCGCTGCGCCTGGCGCAGCTGATCGACGCTCACAACGATCAATTGGCACTCAAGGGCTCTTCCGCACCTCCTCTTTCCAAGGAAAACATTTACGTTCTGGAAAAGGCTCGCGAGGCCGGCCAGCATTGCCTTTCCGGAGCGCTGCTCGACCCCCGCTCCATGCGCGAGCTGCTGCCTGGTTTTGAAACGGAAGCCCCGATTGATGCGGAGGTCACGAAGGAATCAGTCTATTTTCTGAGCGAGAAGAGCCATTACAAGCTTCCTATCGTACCGCCGCCGCTGCGCGACCATGGGAACTATGTCATCTCCATTAATAAGTTCGTCAAGTGGCTGGCGGCGAAGGTGGAAGAGGCTGGGATTACCATTTTTACCGGCTTTGCCGGGAGCGAGTTGCTTTTTGATGCTGAGGGGGTGACCGGGGTCCGCACCGATGACAAAGGGGTCGACAAGCAGGGCAACCCCAAGGCCAACTTTGAGCCCGGGTACGATCTTCATTCCAAAATCACCATACTGGCCGAGGGCGCGCGGGGCTCGTGCACCAGGCAACTGATGGAGAGCTTCCACCTGGAAAACCCGGAACATGCGCAAACCTATGGACTAGGGATCAAGGAGCTGTGGGAGGTTCCGGCCGGCCGGGTCGCCAAGGGAGAAGTGATCTACACCCTGGGCTACCCGCTCACCGGACAGGAGTATGGCGGGGCCTGGATCTACGGCATCCGGGATACCCTGTTGTCGGTTGGATATGTTGTGGGCCTCGATTATCAGGACCCGCGGCTCGACCCGCACCATGTCTATCAGTCGTTCAAGCAACATTCGTTGGTGCGGCCTTTGCTCGAGGGCGGGAAGATGGTTCGCTACGGGGCCAAGAGCCTTCCCTATGGAGGCTGGCTCACCAAGCCGAAGCTGGCCGGCAAAGGATGGATGATTCTGGGCGATTCGGCCGGAATGCTGAATTCCCAGCGATTGAAGGGAATACACCTGGCCATCAAGAGCGGCATGCTGGCAGCGGAAACAGCTTTCGAATCGATGCGGGTGGGGGATAACTCGAGCGGGGCCCTGGAAGCCTACCAAACCCGAGTGGAAGGCAGTTGGATTCGAGAAGAACTATACCCGGTGCGCAACTTTCACCAGGGCTTCGAACACGGCTTGTTGCCCGGCCTGGTGAAGAGCGGCATCCAGCAGGTGCTGGGGGGCAGAAATATTGGCGGCGATTTAAGCAATCACGCCGGATATCTCAATATGCGCAAGTTGGATGCAATCGGCCGCTCGACCTACGGCCGCGAAGCGACCCTGGGCCCGGCGAAGGGCGATGGAAAACTCACCTTTGACAAGCTGACCGACGTCTACCACTCAGGCACTCGCCACGAGGACGATCAACCGATCCACCTGGTCATCCGCGATACGAATGTTTGCAACCATCGCTGTGTGCAGGAGTACGGCAACCCCTGCCAGCATTTTTGCCCAGCGGCGGTGTACGAGATGGTAGACGGAAAGATCAATATCAACTTCGCGAATTGCGTCCATTGCAAGACCTGCGACATTATGGATCCCTACCAGGTCATCACCTGGGTGCCTCCGGAAGGTGGCGGCGGTCCTAACTACGACGGCATGTGAGTGCGGGGGATTTGAAAGGACCCTCAGCGGTTAAAAACAGGTTTCGGAAAATTCGCGACCGGCAAATGGACGTAGGGGCAGGAGTTGCAGGGGCTAAAGCCCGACGTTTTTTCGATTCGTGTGCGAACTGATACAAAGCCCAGTTCTCATGCAAACGCTAAAGCCCGTACCCTTCAACAATCAGTGAGCACCGGGAAAGAAAATCTCTAACTAAACCTGCTCCCCCGGACTAATGTCCGGGGCTCACGTGCGTTCAGTTGTTGGGGTGGGCGTAACCTTGCTCTATGCCTAAGTTAAGGAGCTCCACGCTTTTGAAGTACACCACGTCTTTGTCGCTGTGATTCTGCAGACCGATCCAGCCTTTTTCGGGACGTGAGCCACGATCGGGCTCGTAAGAAGCTTTCTTGTCCGGTACCGGCTGGCCTTCGGAGTAGTCCGTTACCTTCACGTCATTTACAAATACCTGGGTTCGCGGTCCCTCGATACGAATCAGCATGGTGTTCCACTCCGGCCCCGGTTTTCCTGGCTTGGCCAGCGGGCGGGTCAAGGAGTAGAGAGTACCGGTGACGTGATACTCGTCCTCGTTACTCAGCTCGGGATGATTGTCGATTTGTACCTCGTAGCCGCGGTTGACGGGCATCCACGGCTCGGTCGGCTCCTCGGGTATGCGAATGAATACACCGGAGTTATCGTTTTCGTGCTCCATCTTGTAGACGACCTTGATTTCGCAATCGCCTACCGGGCCCAGGATCGAATAGAGAAGTCCCATGCCTCCCTGGGACTTGAGCAATCCATGCTCCACGGTGAAGCTGCCCGGACCCACGTGCTTCCAGTTGCGCAGGTCGTGGCCGTCGAAAAGTGGAGTCCAGCCTAGCTGCTTGGCGGGCGCCAGCGTGGTGGCGCAAAGCAGGGTCAACAGCCCTAATATCTGTCGTTTGGTCATCAGTTCCCTTCCCCGAGAGTTCCAGTTTAAGTGTTGCGCAACAATTTTGCGTGTAACATTCCCTTGCGCGGGAAACGTTCGCAGTACACTCGCTGAAAGGGGCGAAGCCATGAGCGGCAGCGACCTGTTACTTACGTGTAGCGACTGCGGTCAGGAATTTGTTTTCACCGCCGGAGAGCAGCAGTTTTTCCAGGAACGCGGCTACTCCTCGCCTCGACGCTGCAAACCGTGCCGCCAAGCCAAGCAAAGCTCGGCGGGGGGCGGCGGCGGCCATGCTCCGTCCCATGCCCAGCACGATGGCGGTTATGGCGGCGGTGGCGGGGGCATGAGCACCGGCACTACCGTGGTTTGCGCCAGTTGTGGACAAACCACCACAGTCCCCTTCGAGCCCCGCGGAGACCGTCCGGTTTACTGCAAGAGCTGCTATCGGCCGAAACAAGGCGGAGGTGGCGGCGGAGGTGGCGGCGGACGACAGGGCCGCGGCGGAGGTGGCGGGGGTGGAAACCGCGACCGGGACCGCAAGCGGCACTAGGAAACATAACCAAGTAGTTGTATGGCCGCGTACATCTCGCAGCCGCCATACTGCTCCCGAGGGTTACGGCATGGAGCAGGTTCTGTTAGAGATGTTTGAGCAGGCGCGGAAGCTAGTGGTCGAAACCGACCGCAGGTTGGCCGAAGAAAACGACCGCATCCGGGAAAAGGAACGGGAAGCCAAGCTGCTGGAGCTTTCCGCTCAGATCGAGGCCGCCTTCGACTTCACCAGCAAGGAAAAGCTGGAACTCGATCCGCGGTTAGATATGCAGGATGGCAAACCTACGGTGGAATTTATTGTGCGCAGTCTGCGGGCGATTTTCGTGATGTCGCCCCAATCTGACGGTATTTGGACCCTGAACGCCCTGGAAGACGGACGTGCGCCGCAGCTTCTGGGAGAGTTTCTAGGCGGTAGCAAGGGAGATGCGGCCTCCAGACGTCTGGCCGCGGCCCGGATCGTTACGGCCATCGGCAACTGGTCGCAAAAGGGACAGCCGCTGGCGGCGAAAAAGCCGGTTCAGGCGGAAACTTCCAGCCGGTGGCAGGATAGCGCGGTGCCACTCGAAGTACAGCCGGAACGGCGCGAACCAACGTACGGCACCATGGGCAAATTCCTCGGATATTAAGGTTCTCCCCCGACGGGGAAATGTGGGTATCCACCGCGTTTCCCCGTAGTTCTCCTCTCCAGAAATGATTGCAATCCTCACTCCCTCCTAAACCCACAGGCCAGGATCTTTCCTGGGTTGAAGCGCTTTATGATGAGGGCGGAGGTACGTAGAGATGAACACACGGGCAGCGGCATCGGTCCTACTTTCTCTCTTGGTGCTGGGATCGAGCGCGAACGGGGTCGCCCAGGATGGCAAGCAGCAGCGCATCGCAGATTTAGCGTATGAGGCAGAGATGTCGCATGACGAAGGAGAGTGCCCGGATGCGCAAACAGTGACTGACCGCAACGTTTGCCTGAACGATGCCCGGGTGGAGACTTACAAGAATTATGAACAATTCTTCGCCGCCTTGCGGGAAGCTCTCATCCAAAGCTCTCCCAATGATGCGAACGCGCTGGCGCTCGATGGGACGGAAGTTGTTTGGGAGAAATACCGGGTCACCGCCTGCGACGCGATGGTGAGGGTTTATGACCTAGGCACGGTCAAACACCCCGGGGCGACCGCGCCGAGCGCCCAGACCAGGTGCCTGATCCAGTTGACGCGCAGCCGTATGCGTGACTTGAAGCAGTTGTACGAGCCAACGTTGTAAAAGAGAAGTTCTCTCATCGGACGAGGGCATCTACCCTAAGGCGACCGCTCCACACCATGGCCGCAAAGCCCGCTTTGTTGAGTTTACGGCCGAGGATGCTCTCAGGTGCCTGATCAAGCCGGAGGGCACCGGAAGGTATCGCGGGTCTTTTATCCCTATGAACAAGAAGACCCGTCTGGCCGATAGGAGGTGGAAGGGTGTGTTGGGCTGCACCCGTTTAGAAATTGGATCATCTTGCAGCAGATATCGGCAACATACAACTATTGGCTTGTCGGCCTGTCTTTCGCAGTTGCGATTCTAACCTCTTACGCCACCATTGACCTGGCGGCGCGCGTCACCGCCAATCGGGGGTTCGCCCGCAACGCCTGGCTAACCGGGGGAGTTTGCGCGATGGGCAGCGGCATCTGGTGCATGCATTACGTGGGCATGCTCGCCTTTCACCTGCCGACGCCCGTCTACGATGATATTCCGACCGTCGCGCTATCGCTTTTGGCTGCAATCCTCGTCTCGTTCACTGCCCTCTATGTGGTCAGTAGAGAGCGGATGACGCGGGTGCAGAGGGGGGTTGGCAGTCTGGTCATGGGTACCGGCATCGCCGCCATGCACTACATCGGAATGGCCGCGATGCGGCTTAATGCAATGCACCAGTATGACCGCGCACTCTGTGTCGTTTCGGTCGTATTGGCCGTCGTCATCTCTTTCGCCGGGCTGACGCTTATCTTCTACCTTCGCGACGAAAACCATGGCCCAGGTTTCAAACACGTGCTCACGACCAAGGTGCCGCTACGGGATGGCAAAGGAGAGATCACAGGAATTGCCGGCATCGGACGGGACATTAGCGAACGCAAGAAGGATGAAGAAACACTGCGAGAGGTGGAGCAAAAGTATCGCAGCATGTTCGACGAGGCATTCGCCGGCCTCTTCGAGCTCGCGCCGGACGGCCACGTGCTTAACGTGAATCCGCCGATGGCGGAGTTCCTGGGCTATGCGAGCCCGGAAGAGGTAACCGCAACCATGACCGAATCTTTGTGGACGAGGTCGGTTTTACCCGAACGGAGCGCGGAGTTGGCGGCCAGGATGGAAGCAGCTGGATATGTCAGATCTTTCGAAATGGAGGTCTTGCGCAACGATGGAAGTAAGATCTGGATCTCAACCAGTGCTCGAGCCAAGTGGCAAGACGGTGTTCTGATCGGTTATTCGGGGATGTTCGAGGATATTACGGAGCGAAAGCTGTTACGGGAGCAATTGTTGCAGGCGCAGAAGCTTGAATCGGTAGGGCAACTGGCAGCCGGCATCGCCCACGAGATCAATACTCCTGTTCAATACATCGGGGACAATGTTCGCTTTCTGCAGGACAGCTTCGGTGAGCTAGTCACCCTGAATGCCGGATATGCCCGCCTGTTGGCTGCGGTTCGCAGCACGGCAGTGACCCCGCAGATGCTTGAGGAGGTCTCGCTAGTTGTCGAGAAGGTAGATGTCGATTACCTCTTTGGGGAGATTCCAAAAGCCATCGAGCAGACGCTGGAGGGTGTGTCGCGTGTCTCTGCATTGGTCGGGGCGATGAAGGAGTTTTCCCATCCAGGTACGGGAGAAAAGGTTCCCCTGGATCTGAACCGCGCGATTGAAAGCACCATCACGGTCGCCCGGAATGAATGGAAGTATGTGGCGGACATGAAGGTGGAACTGGATCCCGCGCTTCCGCTTGTCTCTTGTTTCCCGGGTGAGTTCAACCAGGTGATTCTGAACATGATCGTCAACGCGGCCCATGCAATTGAGGATGTCGCCGCCAGCGGTGGTCCGGAAAAGGGCCTGATCACGATTCGCACCCGCGGTCTTCCTATGGGGGTGGAAGTGCAGATACAAGATACCGGCGGCGGGATTCCGGAGAAGGTACGCTCGCGCATCTTCGATCCCTTCTTCACCACCAAGGAAATCGGTAAAGGAACAGGGCAAGGACTCGCGATTGCGCGCTCGGTGGTGGTGGATAAGCACCAGGGAACCATTGACTTCGAGACGGTAGACGGATATGGCACCACTTTCATCATCCGCCTCCCTTGTGAGGCCGTGCCGTCCTCGGACCTGGTGGCAGTGTGAAGCGAATCCTCTTTGTCGACGATGAAAAAAACATTCTCGACGGTGTGCGGCGGATGTTGCATGCTGCCCGGAATCGCTGGGAAATGGAGTTCGTCACCAGCGGAGAGGCTGCGTTGCTGGCCTTGAAAGAGCGCGCCTTCGATGTCGTGGTCACCGATCTACGGATGCCGGGCATGGATGGGGCCGAATTGCTGGGACACATCCGAGAGCAGTTTCCGGGTACCGCGCGGATCGTTCTGTCTGGATATTCCGAGCCGGCGCTGGCCGCGCGAGCCGCCCCCGTCGCCTACCGGGTACTGGGGAAGCCCTGTAATGCAAAGGAACTTGCGGCCACCATCGAACGCGTCTGCACACTTCAGGACCTGCTCTGTACGCCGGCGTTGCGACAGATTATCGGCACCATCACTGAGCTTCCCTCCTGGGAAAGCGCCTACGCGGCCTTGAGCGCGGCGCTGCGCAATCCCGCCACTCCGATTGCAGACGTGGTCGAGATCATTCAGCAAGATGTGGCGATGTCAGCCAAGATTTTACAACTCGTGAACAATGGGTTTTTTGGATTGCCGCAGAAGGCCGGCACGGTGGCGCACGCCGTTAACTATCTCGGACTCGACAAGATCAGAACCCTGGCGCTCTATTCCGAGACGTTCAGGATCTTCGTCCCTGACGCCCGCATACCAGACTCGTTCGGCCGCACCACACAGCGGCACTCTCAACGCACAGCCATCATCGCGGGCGCGCTTCCCCTGCCCCAGGATGTTCGTGAGGCGGCATTCGTCGCCGGGCTGCTCCACGATGTGGGTGAGCTGGTGTTAGCGAGCACCATGCCTGATACGTTCTGTGCCGTTCTGGCAAAGATGAACGACCAGGGGTGTACGCAGACCGAAGCCGAGGAAGAACTGCTGGGAATCTCCCACGCCGAAATTGGGGCCTACTTGTTAGGGCTTTGGGGCATCAACGACATGGTAGTGGAAGCCGTCGCTCATCATCATCGTCCGACCCGCGTCACGCACACCGCTCTGGATTGCTCGGGCGCCGTCTATCTGGCAAATCTGCTGGCCGAGGAGCTTGACATTCACCCCAACGACCCGCAGGGAGAAGAACTTCGAACGGCGGACCGGAGGGAGCTGGAGACTCTGGGGGTTCTGCAGCAATACTCTTCGTTCCGAGCCAGTGCACTCGAAGCCCTGACCTAGCACCGAATCGGCTGGCGATTTTCCTCTGGTCGTCTACAACCTAGGTTTTTCAGGTGACGCCTCCTGCAGGGTCAGGGTCTTGCCGTCCCGGGGGAGACGGATGATAAAGGTGGTGCCCTTCCCCTCTTCCGTTTCGAAGTGAATTGTTCCCCCGTGTTTGTCGACGATCACGGAGCGGGCGATAGCCAGTCCCTGCCCGGTTCCCTTGCCGATTTCTTTGGTGGTAAAGAAAGGATCAAAGATCCTTTCTCTTATATTTTCCGGGATTCCCGAGCCGGTGTCCTGGATTCGGACCTCGTCCCACTCCGGGCAATTCCGAGTCTGCACTTTGATTTTTCCCTTCTCCGGACCCCCTTTGCCGATGACGTCGGCAATTGCATGGGCGGAGTTGACGACCAAGATCAGGATGGCCTGATTAATCTCGCCGGGCAGGCAGGAGACCATGGGCAACGAAGAATCGTAGTCGGTTTCCAGGTCGGCCACATACTTCCATTCGTTGCGTGCCACCGTCAGAGTGCTCTCGATGGCGCGATTCAGATCCAGCTCGATTTTTTCTTTCGTGCCAGGATGGGAAAAGTCTTTCATCGCGCCCACCAGTTCAGCTACCCGAGTCACGCCTTCCAAGGTCTGGTCGATGGCCTTGGGAATCTCATCGAGCAGGTAGCCAAGGTCGGCGTCTTCAAGCGCCGCCGAGACCTCTTGCACCGTTTCGCCCGAGAGGACGTTGCCTTTGGCCGCTACCAGCAACCGGTCGTAGTTTTCCAGCACCCGCCTGAGGTCCTGGAAAGCACCTTTCAGGAACTGAACATTGTCTCCGATGTACTGCGTCGGTGTATTGATCTCGTGCGCGATCCCCGCCGCGAGTTGCCCAATGGACTCAAGTTTCTGCGCCTGGCGAAGTTGTTCTTCAAGCCCCATTCGTGCGGTGATATCGGCACCAACGATGAGAGTGCCGGTGGCACTCTCCGTATTGAGCTGAATTGCTCTAAGACCGAGAAAGCGGACGATTCCGTTCCTCTCCAGCCTGACCCCGTCGAGGGCTTGGCTAGTTGGCTGCTGGACGTAAGCTGCGACTCGGGAGTCTATTCCGGGGGTGAGCCACTTGACTCCACACGCATCCAGGGTCTTGCCGCGTACCACAGCTTCCGGCCACCCCAGGATCGTGGTTGCCGCTTTATTCCATTGCCGGATGCAGCCATTCGCGTCCAGTTCGATCAATAGCGACGGAACGGAATTCAGAAGAGTTTCGGTATCTTTATGAGCGTGATCTGAGACCTCAACTCCCCGCCTTCGAGCTGCCGCTTCGATCAACCCACGGGTACTAAAGAATAGAGCGGTCATCACACTGACCAGCAGAGCAGTCCCGAGTATTCCCTGCATTTTTAATAGCCCGCCAATGACGGCTAGTTGGGCTTTGAAATCACCCTGCAAATCGCTCTGCAGCGTTTCCAACGCGGTCTGAACTTCCTTATCTTCGAGCGCCAAGTCCCGCAAGTCCGCGGGTAGCGTTTTAGACCGACTAGGGGGCATGTCCGCGGCTGCCGCATAATCAACCTTTGCCCGCAGCTGGAGGTCGTAAAACCGACTTCGCAGAGAGACAATCTGTTGATGTCGTGAGGGATCGAACTCCATGTACCTGGCGGCACTGTCAATCAACGTCCCTACCGATGCAGCGTGCCGGCCGGCACTTTCGAGAGATGTTTTCCGCTGCCATTCGACGGCGTCCCTATATTCGCGATTCATTTTCTGGAATGCAGTGCCTGCCCGCTCGCTCATGAGCGCGGCGGGAAAAAGAGACTGGGATGCAATCGTCACATGTCTGAGCACGGCTCCAGCAATCCAGTGCATGATCGTCAATTGGCCGATCACGCCCAGCGCAACCACAATGACACTGGTTGTGGTCGACCTGGAAAGTAAAAGCCGGGACTTTGATGCACCACCTTGCATTCCTTGCATTGCTTGCATTCCTTTTGGGCGGCGCCCTCATGGGGGACGAATTCACCTGTTCAGGGCTCACGCAACCGCTCGCTCTGGCTGAACTCGCAGGGCGGCTTCGGAGGTTGGTGGAGGTCGTTTAGACAATACGCGGCTCACTCGTCCCTCCGGAGCCTCTCGCCCGGTGCTTTGCCGGCGAAGATCGGTGAGTCGCAGTTATGGATAGATCGGCACTGAACGTGGTTTCGTTCAGCTTTTCCGCTAAAATTCACTGCCGCTTGTAACCGGAAGATAGCGATCCACTGTGGAGCAGGGCCATCGTTCATCATCCACTCGCGAGCGACCTGGGTTCTGCCGATGCAACTACCGATGGCACCGCGCGCGACGGTGCCTTGATTTGCGTGTACCGAGTCGATCAGGGAAACCATGCCGGCAAAGATCCTGTTAGTAGATGACGAGCCCGCGGTCCTGGCAGGCTACGAAAGAACGCTGCATCGAGAGTTCCAGGTCGATACAGCCGTCGGAGGAGAACTCGGGCTGGAAGCCATCCTGAGGAGCGGCCCCTACGCCGTAGTCATCTCGGATATGCGCATGCCTGGCATGAGCGGGGCACAGTTCCTGGCCAAGGCGCGAAAGTCAGCCCCGGATACGGTGAGGATGTTGCTGACAGGTTATACCGAACTGGGTGCTGCAATCGAAGCGATTAACGAGGGAAACATTTTTCGCTTTCTCACCAAGCCCTGTGCCAAAGACGTTTTGGTAGCGGCCATCCAGTCGGGAGTGGAACAGAACGAACTGATCCGGTCGGAAAAAGAACTTCTCGAACAGACCCTTCTGGGCAGCATCAAGGTTCTCACGGATGTTCTGGGCGCCGCCTGCCCGGAAGCGTTTGGGCGATCGCTAAGGATCGGGCAGTTCGTTCGCCATATCGCCAACAAGTTCAACTTCGCCTTCCGTTGGCGCTTAGAAGCCGCAGCTACCCTCTCCCAGCTTGGCTGCGTAACTCTCGACCTGGAGCTGATCCAGAGGTGTTCTGGCGGGGCGAAGCTTTCGCAGGAAGATCAGGCCCGCTTCGATACTCACCCCAGAGCAGGGATGCAGCTTCTGGCAGGCATTCCAAGGCTGGAGGCGACTGCCTGGATGATCGGTCAACAGCTCCGGCTGGAGATCCCGACACAGGTTCCCGGAATACCGGAGGCCTGGGTCAAAGAGACTGTCCTCGGGGCAAAGGTACTTAAACTTGCGGTGGCCTTCGATCACGTGCGGATGAAGCTTTCCGATACCGAGGCAATCAATATTCTTTTCACCCGGCGGACTGAATTTGAGCGCGAACTGGTTGAAGCTTTGGTCGGCATCAAGCCCGTAGGGAAAGGGATGGAATCGCGCATGGTGTCCACGCTGAAACTGGCAACGGGCATGATTCTGGAACAGGATGTTCGCAACAAGGAGGGAATGCTGCTGGTTGCCAAAGGCCAGGAGATCTCGGGCGCGGTGCTGATCAAGTTGGAGAACTTTGCCAAGTCGGGTCTGATCGGTAAGGAAATCCAGGTGTTAGCTCCGGTGTAGATGGGGGCATTCGGTAACCAACTTGGTTTCATTTCATAGGGTGGAGGCCGGGGCGAGAAGGGTTCTGACGCGAAACTGAACACGACTCAACTTAGGTGGTTCGGTGGCCGATGCAACAGACAGAGTTTACCGGGCCAGCAGGGGTGCTGGATCGATGGGAACCAACCTGACTTAGGCGCTCGCGGCCAAGATTCACAGAACAATTCGAAAACGCCCAATCACGACTGCTCCGCGAGGACTCAGCTAGTGGAACTGATATTTTTGCATCCGCGTCTAAGCTGCATCGCGTTAGCGGCTTGATGACGGCGGAAGTGTGCCTGCAACCGATGGCGACATCGCTAACCCCGATCAGCTGCCGTTACCAATGCAAGGAATCGATCCTAAGTTGCCCTGACTTCAGCCCACGTGGCTGAGAACGATGCGGCCACGCGGAGCCGGAAGGAATCATGGATAACATCAGCATCGAAGATCAGGAAACGATCCGTGAGTTTCTGGTCGAGAGTCACGAAAACCTTTCGCGCCTGGATCAGGATCTCGTCGAACTGGAGAAACACCCGCAAGATGCGGATCTGCTGGGAAGTATTTTCCGCACCATTCATACCATCAAGGGAGCCTGCGGCTTCCTGGCATTTTCAGTTCTGGAAGCGATCACCCACCAGGCCGAGACCCTGCTGAGCCAGTTACGCGACGGTCAGCGGGAGCTCACCCCGGCCCTGGTGTCTCTGATTTTGGAGACCGTGGACGCCACGCGAAAGGTGCTGGCGGCGATTGAAACCAGCGGGAAGGAAGGTCCGCTCCGCTTTGAAGACTTGACCAATCGCTTACGCGTCGCGGCGCAATTGACGGTGGATGCGGGGAACCAACCTGCCCCTGACAGTTCCACCTCGGCTGCCTCGGTGGAGGAACCTGCGTTGGGGAAAAGCTCCTCTGAGCTGCACGAAGACGGACCGGCCGAAGAAGAAAGAAGGAAAGAGGTCAGGAGAGAGGAAGATGTCGCGCGGCCTTCGGCTGCGGTCGATTCGAACATCCGCGTGGGCGTCGGACTGCTGGACAAGCTTATGGATCTGGTCGGCGAACTGGTGCTTACGCGTAACCAGATTCTGCAATTCAATGTGGAGCGGGAGGATCCTGCCCTGAATGCGACTTCGCAACGCTTGAATCTGATTACCACCGAATTGCAGGAAGGCGTCATGAAGACGCGCATGCAACCCATCGGCGTGGTGTGGAACAAGCTCCCGCGGGTGGTGCGCGATATGTCCATGACCCTGGGCAAACAGATCCACTTGCAGATGGACGGGGCAGAGACAGAACTCGACCGGACCATCATCGAAGCCATCAAAGATCCGCTGATGCACGTGATCCGGAATTCGTGCGATCACGGCATCGAAACGGCGGAAGTCAGAGTCCGGGCGGGCAAACCGGCCCAGGGGGTGCTGACCCTTCGTGCCTATCACGAAGGCGGCCAGGTGAATATTGAAATCGCCGATGACGGTGCGGGGATTGACGTCGCGCGGCTGAAACGAAAGGCGCTGGAGAATGGGCTGCTGCGACCGGAGCAGGCGGAAAAGCTGAGCGATCGCGAATCGCTTAGTCTCATCTTCCTGCCAGGATTCTCGACCGCGAAAACAGTGACCAACTTTTCCGGGCGTGGGGTAGGCATGGATGTGGTGAAATCCCACATCGAGAAAATCGGCGGGGTGGTCGATGTCTTCAGCCGGCTGGGCGAAGGGGCCACGGTCAAGATCAGGATCCCGCTCACCTTGGCCATCATTCCCGGCCTGGTCATCACCAGCGGTGGGGAACGCTTCGTGATTCCCCAGGTCAGTCTGCTGGAGTTGATCCGGCTGGAGGCGGATCAGTCGGGAAAACACATTGAGTATGTGCACGGAACGCCGGTGTATCGCCGGCGCGGAAGTCTGTTGCCCATTGCCTATCTGAACCAGGTGCTGGGACTGAAAACAGCCGACCATGCCGAGGCCGTCAGCATGGTGGTGCTGCAGGCGGAAGACCGGCAGTTTGGCCTGGTCGTGGACGGCATCAACGACACCCAGGAAATTGTGGTCAAGCCTCTGGGCAAGCAATTAAAAGGGCTCACCCTATACGCCGGCGCAACCATCATGGGGGATGGCCGGGTAGCCCTCATCCTCGATGTGCTAGGCATCGGCCAGCGTTCCGGAGTGCTGGGGGAATTCCAGGAACAAACCCGCGCCGCGGGACAACAGAAAGCGCAATCGGAAATAGCGCAGCAGCGGTTGCTTTTGTTTCGGGCTGGTTCCTTTGCTCGTTTGGCGGTCCCGCTTTCGTTGGTTGCGCGCCTGGAGGAGTTCCCGCAATCGGCCATCGAGCGGGCCGGCGGGGGCGAGGTGGTGCAATACCGCAACCGGATCCTGCCCCTGGTCTCTCTCCGCAGGGTTCTCGAACCTGAGGCTTCCAGCCCCGACGAGCCGCCGCCCAATCCGGTACAGGTAGTGGTTTTCAACGACGGCGACAGCAGTGTGGGCATGGTCGTCGACGAGATCCTGGACGTCACCGAAGAGGCGGTCACGGTGCGCCAGGAGTCGGGGCGGAGCGGCCTGCTGGGCTCGGCAGTGGTGGGCAAACAGGTGACTGATTTCCTCGATCTCAACCAGGTCATTCGCGCCGTCGGAGGAGACTGGTTCCAGGGCACGGATGGACATGTGAGTGGGCAGAGGGTCTTGGTTGCCGATGCTTCGGCATTCTCGCGAGGCATGGTGCGCAGCGGCCTGGACATGGCCGGCTACGTGGTGCTCGAAGCAGCCAATTTGGACGAAGTGCTGAGCAAGCTGGAAAGCCAGCCGGTAAGCGTTGTTCTGGCCGCGCTCGATCTTCCGCCGAGTGGCAGTTCTGCGGTGCTGGCCGCTCTGGGCCGCCGGCCTGAGTGGGAAAAAATTCCTGTCCTGGCCCTGGCTGACTCGGCGGAGCAGGTCCAGGCGGCAGCCGCCCGAACAGCGGGTTTTGCGGATTGCCTGTCTAAGTTCGACCGCGTGCAGGTGCTTGCGTCGGTGGCTAAGCTGGTCTCGCCGCTGGCTTCGTTCGCCGTGGCAGCGGCCGGCGGGGGAGGGGAAAGATAGCCGATGACCACAGATACCCCGACCCCAAAAACCGGAGTGGTGCAGTCAAGCGGACAATTTTCCACGTTTTTTGTGGCCGACCTGTTCTTTGGCGTGGATGTTCTCAACGTGCAGGAAGTGTTGCGCTTCCAGCCAATGACGCCCGTTCCTCAGGCTCCGGAGGTGATCGAGGGTTTGATCAACCTGCGCGGCCAGATCGTCACCGCCATTGATATGCGGCGGCGGCTGGGGCTGCCACCCCGCGCCGGGGACAAGTCACCCATGAACATGGTGGTCCGCACGTCTGACGGCGCGGTCAGTTTACTGGTCGACGAAATCGGGGATGTGCTGGATATGGACGATGCTACGTACGAACGGACCCCAGAGAATCTGGATCCCGCGGCAAGAGACTTGATCCGCGGCGTTTACAAGCTGAAGGATCGGCTGCTGCTGGTTCTCGACGCCGAGCGCACGGTGGATCTAGCGGCCGGAAGAGCGCCCTAATCGAGGAAGCGGGAAGCGACCGCTGACGCAAGGACGAATGGGTGCATCCAGAGACCGGGAAACGAAACTAAGCGAATTCAAGAAGCAGAAGAGGGAACGAGTATGGCGAACGGAAGAAACAAGAGTGGGGCCGGTGTTCTGGAAGCACCCAGGCAGACGCCGAAGGTCTCGCGCGGGCCGGGCAAAGCTGAACTGGAATCGAAGACTGCCAACATTACCAAGCTCGCAGCGCTTGACTGCGTATCCGCCAACGTGATGATCGCGGATACCGAGTACGTGATTACGTACATCAATGAGAGTTTCAACAAGCTGCTGGTGGAAGCGGAAAGGGCGATCCAGAAAGATCTGCCGAATTTCAATGGTTCCCGGCTTATCGGCAGCAGTATCGAGTTTTTTGACAAGAATCCCACGCATCAGCGGCGGATGCTCGATGCGCTTACGGGAACGCACCGGGAGTGCATCGTGGTGGGAGGGCGCAGCTTCGACCTGGCCGAAACCGCGATCTTCCACCCGGAAAACAGGACCCGCCTCGGCACGGTGGTGGAGTGGACGGATGCGTCGCAACGGCTGGCCAACGCGGACTATCAGAGCCAGATCGCGGCCATCAGCAAATCTCAGGCCACCATTGAGTTCAACATGGATGGCACCATTGTGACTGCCAATGACAACTTCCTCAAGACCATGGGTTACTCGCTGGACGAGGTCAAAGGCAAAAATCACAGCATGTTCGTGGACGACGCTTACCGGCAGAGCGGGGAGTATCGCGAGTTCTGGGCAAAACTGAACCGGGGCGAATACCAGGCAGCGGAGTTCAAGCGCATCGGCAAGGGCGGCAAGGAGGTCTGGATTCAGGCCTCCTACAATCCGATCCTGGATATCAACGGCAAGCCGGTGAAGGTGGTCAAGTATGCCACCGATATCACGCAGCAGAAGCTGGTCAACGCCGACTACCAGGGCCAGATCGCGGCCATCGGCAAATCTCAGGCCACGGTGGAGTTCAACATGGATGGAACCATCGTGAACGCCAACGACAACTTCCTCAAGACCATGGGTTACTCGCTGGACGAGGTCAAAGGCAAAAATCACAGCATGTTCGTGGACGACGCTTACCGGCAGAGCGGGGAGTATCGCGAGTTCTGGGCAAAACTGAACCGGGGCGAATACCAGGCAGCGGAGTTCAAGCGCATCGGCAAGGGCGGCAAAGAGGTCTGGATTCAGGCCTCCTACAATCCGATCATGGACCCCAACGGCAAGCCGGTGAAGGTGGTCAAGTATGCCACCGATATCACGCAGCAGAAGCTGACCAACGCCGACTACCAGGGCCAGATCGCGGCCATCAGCAAATCTCAGGCCACCATTGAGTTCAACATGGATGGCACCATCGTGACTGCCAATGACAACTTCCTGAAGACCATGGGCTATTCGCTGGACGAGGTCAAGGGCAAAAATCACAGCATGTTCGTGGACGACGCTTACCGGCAGAGCGGCGAGTATCGCGAGTTCTGGGCAAAACTGAACCGGGGCGAATACCAGACGGCGGAATACAAGCGCATCGGCAAGGGCGGCAAAGAGGTCTGGATTCAGGCCTCCTACAATCCGATCCTGGATATCAACGGCAAGCCGGTGAAGGTGGTCAAGTATGCCACTGATATCACGCCGCAGAAGCTGGCGCTGGCTGCCATGCAGGCAGACGCCAGCATGCTGGTGACCGCCGCGGTGGAAGGCAAACTGTCGGCCCGCGCCGATGCCAGCAAGCACACGGGCGACTATCGCAAGGTAATCGAAGGCGTTAACGAGATGCTGGATGCCATCCTGCTGCCCATCGGCGAAGGCAACCGCATCCTGGCACAGATCAGTGGGGGCAAGATCGACGAACTGATCGCGCAGACCTACAAGGGCGACCACGAAAAGATGAAGCTGGCGGTCAACAACATGGCCATGGTGGTGCAAGGGTTGCAGAAGGAATTAGGGCGGCTGACCGAGGCCTCGCGTGAAGGGCAACTCACCGAACGTGGTAAACCGGCGCAGTTCCAGGGCGCCTACGCGGGGATCGTGGCCGGGGTCAACGATATGCTGGACGCCATCCTGCTGCCCATCGCCGAAGGCAACCGCATCCTGGCCCAGATCAGCACGGGCAAGATCGACGAGTTGATCGCGCAGACCTATAAGGGCGACCACGAAAAGATGAAACAGGCGGTCAACAACGTGGGTACCGCATTGCAAATCCTGGTGGCGGAAACCGCGATGCTCGCCAAAGCCGCGGCAGACGGACGGCTGGGTGTGCGCTCAGACACCAGCAAGCAGCAGGGAGCCTACCGCAAAATCGTGGAGGGCATCAACCAGACGCTGGACACAATCGTTGAGCCACTCAAGGCTTCGGCGGAAAGCGCCAGCAGCCTGGCCTCCTCCTCCGAACAACTCACAGCGGTGAGCCAGCAGATGGCCGGCAACGCGGAAGAAACCGCAGTGCAGGCCAACGTGGTCTCAGCGGCCAGTGAGGAGGTTTCGAAGAACGTCGCTTCGGTCGCTTCGGCGTCGGAAGAGATGCAGGCTTCCATCCGCGAGATTTCGAAGAACGCGAACGACTCGGCGCGAGTGGCGAAGAACGCGGTCAGCGTGGCGTCGACGACCAACGACACCATGAAGAAGCTGGGCGAGTCCAGCCTCGAAATCGGCAACGTGATCAAAGTAATTACTTCGATTGCGCAGCAGACTAACCTGTTGGCGCTGAATGCAACCATCGAGGCGGCGCGGGCTGGAGAAGCCGGCAAGGGCTTTGCCGTGGTGGCCAATGAGGTGAAGGAACTGGCCAAGCAGACGGCCAAGGCGACGGAGGAGATCAGCCAGAAGATCGAGGCCATCCAGGGGGTCACGAAGGGAGCGGTTACGGCGATCGAGGAGATCAGCACCATCATCAACCAGATTAACGACATCTCCAACAGCATCGCTTCAGCAGTGGAAGAACAGACGGCGACCACCAACGAGATCGGGCGCAGCGTGAACGAAGCTGCGCAGGGGGTCAACGATATCGCGAAGAACATCAGCGGCGTAGCTACGGCAGCGAGGAATACCACCCAGGGAGCCAACGATACCAAGGTGGCTTCCACAGAGTTGAGTGAGATGGCGGCGCGGCTACAGGCGTCCGTATCGAAGTTCACTTTTTGACGCCGGGCCGGCAAATTGGATCTCCGTTAGCCAGCGGCCGGGGTCAACCCCTCCAGGAACGAAGGTGAATGAATGATGAGCAAAGCACTCGTGGTGGACGATTCCAAGACAATTCGAATCATCCTGAGCAGGATATTGAGGGAACTTGGCTACGAGGTCTGTGAGGCGGGCAACGGAAAAGAAGCCCTGAAAGTGATGGAAACCGAGAAGGCGGCAGTCAATTTGGTTTTAGCGGATTGGAACATGCCAGAGATGAACGGTCTGGAACTGCTCAAGCAGCTGCGTCAGGATCCCGCCCTTGCTTCGCTGAAGGTCATTATGGTCACTACGGAAACCGAGCTGGACCACATGGTATCGGCCCTGGAGGCGGGGGCCAACGAGTACGTGATGAAGCCATTTACTAAAGACATTCTCAGGGAAAAGCTCGAGCTGGTCGGGATTCTTCCTGTGGCGAGCGAGTAGATATGGCCGTGTTAAACCGGCGTCCGCTTCAGCCAGGGGAACGGATTCGTGTGATGGTGGTGGACGACTCGGTGGTCATCCGCCGGCTGGTCACGCAGGCGCTGGAGCAGGATCCAATGATTGAGGTAGTAGGAACTGCCTCCAACGGCGCCATCGGGCTGCAACGGATCCCGCAATTTAATCCTGACGTCATCACGTTGGACATTGAGATGCCCGACATGAACGGCCTGGAAATGTTGCGCCGCGTTCGACGCGAGTATCCGCAGCTGCGGGTGATTATGTTCAGCACGCTCACCGAGCGCGGCGCGGCGATAACGCTGGAGGCCTTGACTCTGGGGGCGGACGACTATGTGGCCAAAGCCTCGAACGAAGGCTCGCTCGACCGCTCGCTGGTCCGTCTTCGGGAAGAGATGATCCCGAAGATCAAGCAGTTCTTTCGCCTGCCCGCAGCAAGCGGGTCCGCAGCCAAGCCGGCCAATGGGACCGCGGCGCCGGCGCGGGTGGCCGCGACAGGCCTGCAGGGTTTGAAGTTGCGGCCCAAAGTGCTGGTGGTCGGAGTTTCCACTGGTGGGCCTACGGCGCTGGGCGAGATCCTGCCGTCGTTCCCTGCCGGCTTTCCGCTGCCGGTTCTGCTGGTGCAGCATATGCCGCCTCTCTTCACCCGGTTGCTTGCCGAGCGCCTGAACGCCCACTGCCAACTGACGGTCGAGGAAGCCACCCAGGGGCAGGCGGTGGAAGTGGGAAAGATTCTGATTGCGCCGGGAAATTTTCATATGAAGGTAGCTTCCGGTGCGGGCGGGGTGCGGGTCTGTCTGGATCAGTCACCGCAACAGAACTCCTGCCGTCCCGCGGTCGACGCGCTGTTCGCTTCGGTGGCGGAGTTGTATGGGGGGGCAGTGCTGGCAGTGATTCTGACCGGCATGGGGCAGGATGGTTTGCGTGGGGTAGAGATTCTGAAGGCACGTGGGGCCAGGGTACTGGTGCAGGATGAGGCGTCGAGTGTGGTTTGGGGTATGCCGGGCGCGGTGGCCAACGCCGGCCTGGCCGATCGCGTGCTTCCGCTCGATGCAATTGTGCCTGAGATCCTGGCCATCACAGGGAGAAATTAAGAGAGAGTCTATGGGGAGCCACACGACCGTCACGGAGATCCTACCCGAGAACTATCGCTTCCTTCAGGAGCATGTCCATTCCCAGGTGGGCATCGTGCTTGAAGATAACAAGCATTACCTGTTTGAAAGCCGCCTCGCGCCCATTGTGAAGCAACACGGACTGGGTTCCATCAACGATTTGTGTGCGGTGCTGCGTACCAAGCGCAATGCTGGCCTCGGCCACCAGGTGGTCGAGGCCATGACCACCAACGAAACCTACTTCTTCCGCGATCCTGCCCAATATGAGGCGATACGGACGGTATTGCTGCCCAAACTGAAGGCAGAGAGGGCGGACACAAAGAAGCTGCGCTTCTGGTCGGCTGCGTCCTCCACCGGACAAGAAGCGTACACACTGGCCATGCTGCTGTTGGAGAACGGATTTCAGGACTGGAACATCCAAATTCTTGGGACCGACTTTTCCGAGAAAGTGGTGGAACGCGCACGGTCCGGCATTTACCAGCAGATCGAAGTAAACCGTGGACTGCCGGCGGCGCTGCTGGTTAAGTATTTTCGCCGCTCCGGACTGGACTGGCAGTTAAGTGAGCAGGTGCAAAAGATGGTTCGGTTTGAAACCATTGACTTGCGCAAGAGCATGCGCACGCTGGGGCCTTTTGATTTGGTGTTCTGCCGCAACGTGATGATCTATTTTGACAACGAAACCAAACGGAACATCATGAAAGAAATCCACAGCACGCTCTATCGAGGCGGTTGGCTGCTGCTAGGAGGCGCCGAGACGGCCTCCAGCCTGGAGGAACGGTTCGACCGGCAGACTGTGGGAAACGTAACCGTTTACGCCGCCAGATGAAAGGAAAGCAATGGTAACTCATATAAATGCAGAGATGGTGGCGCAGACTGTTGAGGCGGTATTCCTGAACATGATGAACCTCGAAGTATCCCCTGGCGAGACACCCTGGGCTGCTTCCTATGATCAGTTGACATCTGCTGTTCACCTCTCGGGGGTTTGGAACGGAGCGCTGTTGCTCGAGTGCGATCGGCAGCAGGCGTGCCAATTCGCCGGCCGGTTTCTTTCCATGGATCCGCCGGAGGCGGTGACCGACGACGTCCGCGACGTGCTCGGCGAATTGGCCAACATGATTGGCGGCAATATCAAAAGTGCAGTGGCGGCAGGACTGAGCCTGTCAATGCCATCGGTCACCGATGGCAGCGACTACGGGCTGCGGGTCTGCGGATCCGAGATTCAGGATAGGCTTGCCTTTGATTGCGACGATGGCCCGTTCTGGGTCACGCTGCTCGCAGTGGCGCCGGGGAAATCCATGGGGAGCAAGCTGCGGTCCTGATACTTGCCAAGCACCCGGGTCGTGCCTCACTTTATTGAGCCTATACCCCTGACAGATTAGGTGGAATGTGCCGATAGAGACTTAAACAACGAGTTATTCCAGATTAGGCGGCAGCATGGATATTCTTCTCGTAGACGATAGCAAGACGATGCGCGGGATCGTGCAGCGGGCAATTCGGCAGGCTGGTTTTCGCGGGCTTACCGTAGACGAGGCGGAAAATGGCCTGCAGGGTTTGGAAAAGCTGCGCACAGAACAACCGAAGCTTATTCTTTCCGACTGGAACATGCCTGAAATGTCGGGGATCGAATTCCTGGTGCAGGTAAGGGCATCGAAGAATACGGTACCGTTTGGCTTCATCACCTCAGAAGCATCGGCTGCGATCAAACAGCTTGCCATGGATTCGGGAGCCAGTTTCCTGATCACCAAGCCGTTCAGCCCCGAAGACGTGCAAGAAGCCCTGACTCCCATTTTGGGCAAGAGCTAAGCCATGTCAGAGCCGACGCCTCTCTCGTTGTCGCACCTATTTACGCAATTGATTGGTCGCAAGGTGACCTTCGCCCCAACCACCATCGCGCCGGACACGAAGATCAAGCAGATGTATGGCATTTACAACGTTCTTCCCCAGCAGTCTGCGCTCGTCGTCAAGGCCGATCTTCCGCTGCTCGGATCGCTCGCGGGAGTGATGGTGGGCTTGCCGGATTCTGCGGTTAAAGAGTACCTGGCGGTAAGCCCGATCGAGGAAATGCTGCGTGATGCAATTCATGAGGTACTAAACATTGCGTCCACTGTGGTTACCAACGAGGGCCGGGCGGTGTTCACAAGGATGGTGGCAGATACAGCTTCGATCGATGGCGACGCGGGAAAGCTATTCAAGAAGCCCGATCGCAGGAGCTATTTCAACGTCCTAGTGGATGGCTACCAAGGTGGTAAGTTCACCATATTTTACCAGTTCGCACCCCCTAAGACAGTAAACGTTTGAGTGCAACTTGCTCCAGGATCTCAGTGCAACTGGGTTAGACTTTTATGTCTGCAGCGACACCAGGCAAGAACAGGTTTATCGGCAGGCAGGCCATCCTCGACCAGAAGATGCGGCTTTATGGGTACGAATTGCTGTTTCGCGCTGGAATGGAAAATGAGTTCTCCGGCGATTTGGAGGATGCCACAAACCAGACGATCGACAGCTGCTTGTCAATGATTGCCTGCTCTACAGCGACGAATCTTTTCGTCAACTGTACCCGGAATGCCCTGCTGAGCATGAGTGTGAAGCTGCTACCAAGCCGAATAGTCGTTCTCGAAATTCTGGAAAACATTACTCATGACGCAGAACTGGTGAGCTCATGCAAAGAGCTCAAGCGATGCGGTTATCGCATCGCCCTGGATGACTTTTCTGCAGATGAAAGCAAGTACGAACTGGCCGCAATCGCCGACTACGTCAAAGTAGATTTTCGTGCTTCCGATGCGGCCGCCAGGCAGAAGATATACAACATGTTTCGCAATAAGAAAACTGTCTTTCTGGCCGAAAAGGTGGAAACACTGGCCGAGGTGCGAACCGCACAAGCGGAAGGGAATACCCTTTTTCAGGGTTATTTCCACTCCCGGCCGGAGATTATTGCCGAAGCCCAGATATCGACTGTCCAGGCCGTCTATCTGCAAATGCTTGCGGCGCTGGCTGAGTTCCCCATGGACACAAGGAAGATCGAACGGCTGCTATTGATGGAGCCGTCGCTCTGCTACCGGGTGCTCCGGCTGGCCAATTCCGCCATCTACGGACTGCGTTACCGGGTATCAACCATTCAGGCAGCATTGCACACAGTTGGGGAAGATGCTTTTCGCAAACTGGTCACGATCGTCCTCGCCGGTAATGTGGCCCACTCGGGAGTTGACAGGGATGCAGAACAGGCGATCGAGCGAGCCTGCTTTTGCGAATCTCTCGCGCCGATACTGAACGAGAGCCCGGCAGAGTTGTATATGCTCGGGATGCTCTCCATGATGGATCGGATGTTGAATATACCCATGCATCAGCTGATTGACCTTATTCCCATCGACTCCCGAGTTCGCGAAGCGCTGCTTGGTTCGGCGACAGGCATTGGCAGGGCATTGGAACTCTGTCGATACCATGAGCACGGCGGCGACTCCCAGGGTCTGGTCCATTCAGACGCCTTTATCGCTGGGAGTGCCGCATACTACTTCGAAGCCTTGTTAGCGGCGGGAAGCCTGCATCAGGCCTAGCGTAGTGCGTCACTCAGATCGTTATTTATTCGAATTGCGTTTCCCCTTCATTTTCGGGCTCGGACAGGCGGCGGAAGACTCGGGACCGGCCGGGAAAGGGCGTACCTCAGGGGCTAAAACCCGTCATTTTCTCAGCTGTTTACGGCCCGACTGAAGTCGTGCCCTGATACAAAACAGAGCTTTTGCGCAGCCCGTAAAGCCCAGTCCTGGGACGCCAAATACGGTTTCGAGAAATGATGACATTATCGACGCACTACACCAGTGTGGACGTCGGCCAGAGTTGTCGCTGTTATGCCATTGCGACCCGAAGCCGTAACTCGCCTTCGCGAGTAAGACGCCCTGCCATCGGTACGGTTATCTTCCAGTTGAAGTAGTTGTCCCGGTGTTCTGGGCTTTCATCAAAGAAGGGCCGGCAGCAGAGACAACTACAATGTCCACTCGCCGATTGGCTTTGCGACCTTCCGGAGTATCGTTGCTGGTAGAGGGATGATACTGCCCATAACCTGCAATGGACATTCGTCTTGGGTCAACACCGGACTCATTGAGCAGCATCATCGCCACTGCCATGGCTCGCGCAGCTGACAGGTCCCAGTTTGAAGCGAACTGCGCATTGTGGATGGGCACATCGTCCGTATGCCCTTCGACGCGCATGTCGAGACCGTATTGCATCAGCACTGCCGCGATCCGCTTGATCTTGTCCGCTGCCCCAGGCCTAAGCTGGGCTTCCCCGCTGTCGAAGAATCCGAGTTCGTGAAGGCTTATGACAAACCCCTCGGGAGTCATGCGCAACACGATCTCCTGCCGCTCAATCTCCTGTCCGAGGGCCTTTTTGAGTTTCCGTTGTAACTCGACCATGTCAATGCCGGCGTTCGCGGGTACTGTGCTTGGCCTGGCTTCGCCGGTGCTGGTCGGACCCATGACGCGCGAATTGTCAGCCGCGCTGTCGTTGCTGGAGAAGGACCCCATCTCCTGAAATCCGTTCTTGACGGCTTTAGATACACTCTGAATCGCCTTTTTGTCGTGATGCGAGGAGGCGAACAGGACCACAAAGAGCGCGAAGAGAAGGGTCATGAAGTCGGCATACGACACCAGCCACCGCTCGTGATTCACGTGTTCCTCACGCCTTCTGCGGTTTCTCATTTGGCCACCAGTTGGGCTACTCTTGCGGCGGCAGCCGCTCCACCCAGGTAGGTGGAGAACTTCGATTCAAACACTCTTGGGTTGAGTTTCTCTACAATCGAAATCACCCCATCAAGCATCAACTCGCGGAGCACTTGCTTCCTCCGCATCATGATTTTGATCCTGCCCGCGCAGGGGAGAAACAGTATGTTCGCCGATCCGACTCCGTAAATGGTGGCTACAAATGCCACTGCGATGCCCTTACCAACTTCATTGATATTCTCCAATCGCTGCATGACTTGGATGAGACCGATGACGGCCCCGAGGATACCAATGGTCGGGGCAAATCCGCCCGCAGCCTCAAAGACCTTTGGTATCAGATCTTCCCTATCAGCCTCAGTGTCCATCTCGAACTCCATCCTCTGGCGCAGATCGGAGGCATGGGTGCCGTCTACAGCAAGCGTCATGGCCTTTTTCAGGAATGGATCCTGGATTAACTCGAGTTCTGCATCAAGAGACATCAAGCCATTGCGGCGGGCTCTCACGGAGTAGCGGGTTAAGTCTTCTATCAGCTGCGCGGCAGGATCCTTCACACCGATGAAGAGCGCCTTCAACTGCCCGAACGCCTGCTTCACAACCGAGAAGGGAAACTGCACCATCACCGCGCCCAGCGTACCTCCGAAGACAATCAGGGCGGCGGTGGGCTGCAACAGTTGTCCGACCTTACCTCCATCCAGGTATAAGCCCACTGAGATGCCGGCAACCGCCAGGCCAATGCCACCTAAGGTGCTCTTATCCACGTTGACACCCCTGCGCTGATTTCTCAGCGATGCATCGCATGCTCGACTGACTGAGCGCAGCAGCGGGGTTGACGTTACATGGGAGAAGCAGGTAAACACTGTGGGCAACCATTTGGTTCACTCCTTGGGCTATAGCCCGCTTTTCTTTCGGGCCAACATCTAGCACATTCTTATAGACTTATTATCGGCCTGGAGTATGTTGTCTATCACCATGTGGCATGACGCAGACAGGTGATTGATAAACCACATTGGTATCAGTTAGGACGAGAACGGAAATGGGTGGGGGAACTAGGAGAGAATGTCACACTTACGAGCATACTTCCAGCACAACACTCACAGAGGCCAGGCCTGCCAGTTTCGCAGCGATCGAAGCCCGCCTAGAGAGTATTCGATGCAGGATGGATCTCATGGTGTTCGAACGGTCTACCACCAATGCCTTCATCACTTGCCTCGCTGAGATGAGGACCGGGGCCACGATAGCACTTTCGCAAGCACATGGTTTGGGGGCGCTCAAGGGGAACGGGACCGGCGCGCCTGCGCGCCGGTCCACCGGATCATCATCTATCGCTGATTCATAGATCAGCCGGATTGCGAGAAAGGAATTCTTTCCTGCTTTTTCCCGGATACCGGCGCGGCAGAAGGAGTTACCGGGTTTGCGATCGTTTTTTCCGCTCCCTGCTGGGGAACGACATCCAGCTGGTGCCAGGCAGTTCTCACTTGCAGGATCATTTCAATCGGCGCCTCGAGTGGCTTGGCAGATTTGCTGGCCGCCGCTTCGATCATTTTGGCGCGCAGGTAAGCATAAAATCCGGCTAGGTTTCGCGCCGACTCCCCACCTTTGTCTAAGTCGACCCAGCTATCAAGCTGTCCGATGACCAGCGCGGCGTGGTTGAATTCCTTGCACCGGGCCTCAATGTTGTTGTCGTTGAGGGCGGCGACCGCGCGACGAAAATCACCGACCAAAGTATCAAACAGGACGACCATCAGACCGATCGAGGTCGCGCCCTCAATAGCCGATAGCTTGTAGGACATTTCTGTTGTGCTCATGAATCACCCATTGTTGTTGTTGTTGGAGTTATTTCCTAGCTCCGCGGAGATTTGTGCCATCTCTGTCGGAAGCTGCTGCAAAGCGATTTCAGCTGAGCTGAATTCGGCGGTAAGAGTGGTCTGCTGATTGGTGATGTAGTTCGATTCGAAGTCGTTGATCTCAGTGGTCAGGTTGGCATTGGTGGAGCTGATGCCGCTCAGGTCCAGGGTAAACGCGCCGTCTGCGGGGTCAGTAAAAGTAGTCAAGGCGGTGTTCATTGTATTGGCAAAGCCGTTCAACGCTGTGCCCTGGAAGAAGTTCTGCACGTCGCTGGGACTATTGGTCAGCGCGGTATTCAGTGCTGTCGAATCGAGAGCAAGAGTTCCATCCGCGTTGGTGGTGATGCCCAGGTCGCTCAGGTTAGAGACGGTAGTGGTTCCCGACGCCGGTGTATTCACATAGTTGACTGCCTGTTCAAGTGTGCTCTGTAAGTTAGTAAGGACGGAATCAGCACCAAGGGGTCCTTCTGTGCCCGAAGAGCCGACAACAAATTGGGCGTTCACCAGGCCGATTGCGCTGTTGTAATCGGTGACCAGTTGATTGATGGCGGTTGAGACCTCGGTAGCGTTGGAAGCTACGGTGAGGTTTGCGACGCTGCCTGGAGCGGCGCCCACGAGAGACAAGGTAACCCCGGTGATGGCTCCGGTAACGGTGTTGCTCGCGCTGTTGACGGGAACGCCGTCCACCGTCAGGTTGGCGTTGGCTCCGGCAGCGGCCTGGGTAAAACCGAAGCTCGGTTCGCTGATGGTGAACGGAGTCGTACCATCGGTGCTGGCGATGGAGAGATTTGTACCGTTGGCATTGCTGCCCGCGGTAGCGGTGACGCCAAGATTCATGGCATTGATGTCGGAAGCCAGAGTGGCGTAGGTCTCGCCCGAGGTGGTGGAGATGGTGGTGGTGGTGCCTCCGCTGGTGAGGGCGAAGCTGTTGGCGCCAAGTGTATCCCCGGTTGGGATGTCTGGCGACGACCAGGAGGTGCCGGTGTAGTTGGCGGAGGTTATAGAAAAGTCGGCGGCACTACCGGAGGAGTTGGCGATGATGGCAAGCCTGGAGCCAGTGGAATCGCTCACTACGGATGCATTCACGCCGAGACCAAGGCCATTGATGGTGCTGGCGAGATCAGCCAGAGTGTCGCCCGCGTTGCCGGCCCCGGTGGCGATGGTTGCAGTAGCGCCGGCAGTGGTGGTCAGAGTCAGGGATGAGCTGGGCAGAGTGGAAGTCGGGCTGCTTTCGAGGTCGGAATACCAGGATCCGGTGGTAGCCAAGCTATTAACGACGACCGTATGCGAGCCGGCTACGGTACCGGCGACTGCGGTTGCGGTGAACTCCTCTGGATCAGAAGAGGTCACGGTCCGTAAAGACAAAGGCCCGGTAAGGGTATTGAGGTTGTTCAAATCGGTGGTTACGTCGTTGGTGGCTGTCTGAATCGCAGTGAGCGCAGTTGTCTGGCTGGTGAGGGTGACCTGGTCTGCCTGCCATGCACGTTCCGGAGCACGGTCGGCGTAGATGGCCGCAGCAACTGCCGCGGTAACGTCGATGCCGGGAGTGTTTGCGCCTACGGTGGCCGCCAGGATGGAGCTGATATCTATCGCCGGGGTGGTGGTGGAGGCCAGCGAGTTGACTGAGGAGACTGAACTCATATGCTTCTATCGAATCTCGGAGGAAGACGACATGGTGATTTCTGCATCAACGATCGCCCATGAAGGTGAGGCCATTCAGCAGGAAGCAGAGGTGAGCCTGGTGGCGCCACCCCTGTTACCGGCTGATGGTTAAGTTAAGTTACTGGACCAGTTTCAACACTGCCTGCTGCGCCTGGTTCGACTGTTGCAGGGCTGCCATACCGGTGGACTGCAGGATGTTGTATTGGGTCATATTGGCGACAGTTTTGCCGATATCGGCGTTCTGAATACTGTTGACCGCGCTCTGCAGGTTGGTGACCTGGTCACTCATGACATCGCCAGCCGCGGCGAGCCGGTTGACCGACGCTCCGATAGCACCGCGCTGTGCAGAGATGGTGGTGATTGCGGCACTGATGGCCGTGAGGGCTGTTTGCGATGAGGCGGCGCTGGTCAAGACGTTGCTGTTGAGGCTCAACGCCGTCGCCGAGAGTGCATTGATGGTGGTGGTGACGGTAGTATTGGCAGCGCCCGTGGTGGTGCCGTCGCCGATATACACGGTACTGGTGTCGGCTGCGGTAGCAGCCACCATCGGTCCAAGTACAGCAGAGTTGGTGGAGACGTTGATGCCTTCGGTAGAGACAGAGTTTGCGATTACTTCGTTGCCGCCTGAGAGAGTTCCGGTGACGGTGGAAGAGAGAGTGCCGGCCGTGACCGCAGCGCCGATAGCGGTGTTCAAATTGGCGACTGTGTCAGTGGCACTAGCGCCTGTATTGTAGATAAACGTACCGCCGGTGGTCGAGTCGTTGATGGTTACGGTTGTATTGGCCGCCAATACAGTGGCGCCGGTAACGGCTTGGGTGGAGGCGAAGCTGGTGGGAGCGTTGCTGGAGAACACGTTCGCCCCGTTGAAGTTAGTCGCCTGGCCGATCTGATTGACTTCGGACATGATCGACTGAAATTCGTTATTGAGCGCAGTAGCCTGGGTGCTGGTGACGCCGCTGGTTGAGCCTTCTGTGGCCAGGGTGACGGCGCGGTTAAGCAGTGTAGTGACCTGGGACAGGGCACCGTCGGCGGTCTGCAGCAGACCGATGCCATTGCTGGCATTTTGCTGCGACTGCGTCAGGGCGGCGATGTTGGCGGTCATCCCGTTGGCAATCGACAAGCCTGCAGCATCGTCCGAACCAGAATTGATCTTCATGCCGGTCGAAAGCTGGGTCAGAGTTTTCTGCAGGTTCATCTGCGTGTTCGACAATGCATTTTCTGCGGTCGCCGAAGAAATGTTGTTGAGGACTGTAAGTGCCATGGTGTGGTACTCCTTTAGTTTGCCAAATGCGCCTGCACTCGCCATGGTTTGCTGGGCCTGGGATAAGGCACAGAAGGGTCGAGGGGGAGGTCGTCTTGGTCAAGTGTGTTATCGGCCGTTTTCCAGAATCATTTCAATTCCTGGAACATAATGAGTGAGATTTCTTGCATTTGAGAAGCCACGGTATCTTAGCCGGGAGACAAGTAGTTGAGCAGGGTCTGGGGGAGAACTTTAGCGGCGGCAGCCAGTACGGCGCTGTTATCCAGTTCGGCCTGGGCGAGACTTGTCGCAGCCACGGACAGGTTTATCCCGACCAGCGAATTCTGCTGACTGGTGAGCGAGACAGTCTCCTGACCTAGGTAACTCTCCTGCTCGCTCAGCTGGTTGATGCTGCTGTCCAGAGGCACCCGCTGTTGGCCAAGGTCGGTTAATGCTTTGGAAACGAGCCCGGTTGCGGCGGTGATTTGTAACGCCGTGCCACCCTGCAGAGCAGTGATGAGGCCGGTTAGGGATCCGATTACATTGGTGCCGGTGAAGACCTGGCTGCCCGGCAAGTTGGTTGCAATGCTGAGCGAATTGCCTACCTGCACGTTGTTGACGGTGCTGTTTCCGACATAGGCGTAGGTGTAAGCGACCTCGGTGCCTGGACTGGGTAACATGGGTCCAAGCGCTGGATCAGTAGAGCTGACGGCGATACCCGCCTTAGCGGAATTGGTGTCGATGGACAACTGTCCGCCGGCATCGATGGTCGCCGTTGTGCCTGCGGGAAGTGCGCCGCTGGCGGCAGCATTGGCAATCGCAGTGGAAAAATCGGCGATGGTCTGTCCGGCAGTAGCGGTAAAAATAAAGGACGTGCCGGTGGCAGCGTTGCTGACGGTCGTGACCGAGCCGGCGGTGAGAGCAGTAGCGGCGGTGAGCGGAGTGGCGACGGACCCATGCGTAGAGGTGTAAGTAGTGGAGGCGGGCACATAGGGTGGGGTGGCGGTTTCGGAACCCCCAAACAAATAAATCCCCTGATAAGAAAGGTTGGCCTGAGAGACGATGCCTGCCTGAACACTCATTACTTGGACAGCGAGGGCCTGCTTGTTAGCCGGGCTCAAGGACCCTCCACTGCCCGAAGTGCCCAGAGTTACAGCCGAGTTCAGCGATGTGACCACGGCGCTTATGGCTGAATCCGCCGCCTGCATCTGAGCTGTCACTGCGGTGACATTCTTGGTGTATTGGTCCACGCTTGCCGAATCTGCGAGGGAATTCACCTCGTTGGCGGCCGCCGCAGGGTCATCGGAAGGCTGGCTAACGCGCAGGCCGGTAGAAACCTGCTGCAATGCATCGCTCAGAGCCTGCTGAGTTTGCTGCATGGCATATTGCAGATCGGGGACTAGAGTTCCAACGCGCATGTTTTATCCTCTCTAGGGCGGCAATCCTGCGCGCCTCTGGTTGGTTATTCCGCAGCCGCGGTGCCCATAGAAAGGGTCACGGTAAACAGCGATTGGATGGTACTGATGACTCGAGCGGCAGCTTCGTAGGCGGTCTGGAAGGTGATGAGATTGGTTGACTCTTCATCGATCGACACCCCTGAAACCGCGCTCAGCTGGTTGTTGAGCTGCAACAGGCTCTTGCTGGTGGCAGTAGCTTCGGCGGTGGCGTTGGAGGTAACACTCCCTACCTGATACACCAGATCGGCATACGCATTGCCGGGAGTCTCGCCAGAGGGAAGCAGGTTGGTCTGCACCGCGCTGAGGTTGGCCAGGTTGCCGTTGCTTTGCGCCGTAGTGTCGGAACTGGCAGCGATCAAAGCGGGATCGGTAATCGCCATGCTAATGTTGACCGCGGACCCGGCAACGGTGGCAGGGATGTTGAAAAAATTCTGTCCAGGGTTTCCGTTTTGATCGAAGCCTAACTTTTGGGCCGCATTGAAGGCGTTGGCAAACTGGTTGGCCAGTGTGTCGAGCTGATTCAGCAAGGTGGGGATCGTCTGATCGCGCGTCTGGATGGCTCCGCCCAGATCGCCGCCGGTGATGGAGGCCGTTATGTCGTCGCCCTTCTGATCGAGAACGTGCTGCATGCTATTGGTACCGGTGGCGGTTTGTAATGCATAGCTCTGGGAACCGACAACCAGGGGAGTTCCGTTTCCCGTGGTCAGGGTTTCTCCGTTTCCGGTCTGGGTTATAGAGACATTGGTGAGTGCCGACAAGCTCAGCACCAACGCGTTTTGCTGGTCCTCAAGGGTTCCCGTATCCTGGCCGCTTTCGTTGAGTTGCACAATCTGCGGGTTCAACGCGGCGATCTGTTGGCTGAGCTGGTTGATTTGGTTGACGTCTTGAGTTGCCTCCGTGTTGAGCCCGGACTGTTGCGAGGTCAAAGCACTGGAAGCATTGTTGAAGGCAGCCGCCAAATTCTGCCCGGCCGAGATCACTCCCTCGCGCGAAGCAGAGCTGGTAGGACCGGTGGAAAGACTGGAAAGACTGGCGAAGAGGGCCGACATCTGAGTGCCGATATCTTCTGTCGAGGTAGTAAAGGTGGGCTCGATCTGCTGCAGCGAGTTCATCTGGGCATTGGCGCTGCTCTGGGACTGAGTCTGCTGCTGGATCTGGGAGGTAACCAGTTCGTCGCGCACGCTTTGATAGCCCTCGAGCACAACACCGTGGTCCACGGTTTGGGCGCCATCATAGGTGGGCGCCGCTTCGTCCAGGACAGCCACCTGGCGAGAGTAACCTGGCGTGTTGGCGTTGGCGATGTTGTTGTTGGTTATCTGCAGAGCGCCGTTGTCAGCATTGAGGGCTTGAACGGCTAAGGTGAGTGAGCTACTGATAGATGCCATGGATCACATCTCACAAGACCAGGTTTGACGCTTCAACCTGGATCCGCGAGCCCCCTCAAATGGCACGGTATGGCTTCTGCACAAAGAAGCAAGAAGTGCGATGGACTTGCCGGAGTGCCGAAGCAGGGCGGCGTATTGCTGAGTCAATTGCCGGATAGCGGCGAGCGTGGCTTGAATTTTCTGTTCCACTGCAGGGTCGGTGCATATCAGGAAGGGCTGGCCGGACGCACCGGCCTGTTTTCCTATAGTCTTGGCAATGGTTGCCAAAACGGCGCAAAGCATTTCCTGCTTGGCGACACTCTCTTGAAACCCATGCAACGCGTTGCCGGCGATGGCATCCATGGCTAAGGAAATCTCGAACCCCAGCGCCTGTAACTGCTGCAGATAGGTGGCGGCAAGCTGATCCGAATCCTGGAATGCCTGGCTATTCATTTGCAGCCCTTCGAGGTGAAACACTTTCACCGGCCAATTCGTTTTACTTTGAATCTGTTAACCATTGCTGATGCTAATGGCGGTAGCGATTTTGCCTGGATCCACCTGATACTGTCCCCCGTTGATCGATTCACGGAGGGCATCCACTGTTCCCTGGCGGATCTCAGGAGATTTCAAAGCCTGGGTGGTCAATGCCTGAACCGATGTACTGTCTGAGTGGAAAGAGGTCCAATCTTCTTTCGGACTCTTGGTAGCGGCCGGGGCCTCCTGTGGAAATCGTGCGGGAACATTGTCAACTGGCAACGGTGTTGCTGCCTGGCTGATTCCATCGATTTTCATTGCAACTGCTCCTGTCTCAACGCTAGTGATATCGGCGCTTCAGGACAAAGTTTTCAATCAAATCGCCGGACTTGAAAACAGTTGAGTTGCGACCTTTGGGTCAGCCATCACTTTGGGCCAGGGGGCGCACCGGGTGGAGGCTCTGCCTGAAGGTCCGCGGCCTTATGAAGTTGAATCGAAATCATCTTTGCTATACCGATGCCGCCGGCCGCGGTCATGGAATTGCCTAAGGACTGCATGGCCATTCCCTGAAGCTGGTCCTTGCCCGGGTCGGAGTCGTCATCCTCGTCTCCTCCAGGCACACTGCCAAAGCTCTGCTCCGCCTGCTGCAGCCAGTTGCTCAGGAGAATGGCTTCAAAATCCTTGGCCGACTTCTCGATTTTGTTGTTCTCCGTGGTCACAGCGGGCGGATGATGGAGAAGTTTGTCTGCCTGGGTGGTCAAGGGTGAGATGACCGACGATGGGACACTGCCAAACAATGAACTACTCGACACTAGATCACCTCCAGATCAGCTTGCAGCCCGCCCGCCGCCTTGATGGCCTGCAGGATGGCGATGATATCGTGGGAAGTCGCGCCTATGGCATGCAGTCCTTTAATCAACTCATCCACATTCGCCCCCTCTTGCAGTTGGATGGATTGCGCGGGCGCATCGTTTACCGAAAGCCTGGTTTCGGTAACCGTCTTGGTTTCTCCGCCTGAGAGTGGCGGAGGTTGAGATACGATGGTGGCGGTCTGCACGTCGATGGTTAAGCTGCCGTGGATCACGGAGACCGGCGACAACCTTACATCCCCGCCCATGACGATGGTGCCGGTGCGTTCGTTGACCACGACCTTGGCCGGGGAATGAACATTGATGGAGAGGTTTTGCACCCGGGAAATGAGGATGGGGACAGACGCCATACCACTGTCGGCAACGTTGATGTCGATCCGGTTGCTGTCCAGCGCGGTGGCAATAGGCTTACCGAAATCCTGGTTGATGACGTCGGCGACATCGCGGGCTGCAGTGAAGTCGGAGTTGAGTAGCAACAGGGAGACGATGCGGAAGCGGGTGAGGTCGACAGCGGCTTCGCGTTCGATGATTCCACCCTCGGCAATTCTGCCCACGGTCGGATGATTGACGCTTCTTATATTGCCGGCTGCACCCTCGGAATAGCCGCCGATGACCAGGGGCCCTTGCGCCTCGGCATAGACCTGTCCGTTGGCGGCACGAAGGGCGGTCAGCAGCAGGACTCCACCAACGATGCTTTTGGCGTCTCCGACCGAGGAGACGGTTACGTCGAGCTTCATTCCGGGACGTGCAAACGGCGGCAGGTTTGCAGTGACGAAGACGGCGGCAACGTTTTTGACGACGACAATGCCGGGCGCGATCTGTACGCCCATCCGGGTGAGAGAATTAGCCAGCGTTTGCACAGTGAAAAACGTCTGCTGTGTGTCTCCGGTGCGGGCCAAACCGATAACCAGGCCGTATCCAACCAATTGATTCTCACGTACGCCCTCGATCTGGGTTATGTCCCGAAGTAATACCTTGTGGGGGGTGTCAGACGCTGAGAGTGCGGCCGAGGAGAACAGGCAAAGGGCGGCGAACAGGCACAGTGGCTTTTGCTTTCGCCGGCGGCGCCGCAAGCTGGTCAAAAGTTTAATAGCCATAGGACCGCCCTGGTGAAGGCATTCGGAGGGCGGACGCCGTCTGCAATGATTCCCTTGCCCTTCATCTCAATTTCGAGATTACTGAGAGCGGAGGATGGAACGGTGTTATTGGGGCCGATATCACCCGGCCGGATCATGCCGCGCACGATTACATTTTCGTGCTGGTTATTCATGAAGATCTGGCGCTCTGCCTGCACGGCGAGGCTGCCGTTGGGAAACACGGCAATCACCTGGCCGGTAAGACTGGTGGCAAAGGTGGTATTGGACGCGGTCGATCCTTGGCCCTTGAGCACCGAGGAGGAGTTCGCCGACAAGAGCGGATTGATCCCGGAAGGAGTTCTGCCCATGATGCCGGTAACAGCGGAACTGGTGTTGAACGATCGCTCACTGTCGACGGTGCCGGACTGCGCTGCGGTGGTCTGCACGGCGACCAAGATGGTGATGGTGTCATTGAGGTTGCGAGCCTTGTAATCAACGGAGAAGTCGCCTAATGGGCTCTGCGCGGACCACAAGCTGCCGACGGTGCTCTGGTCAGCTGCGGGAACATACTGCTGCTGCAAACGAGCGATGTATTCCTGACGCAGCTGCTCGGGAGTTTTTGCATGCTGCCGGGGCAGGTGCAAGGGGAGGGCGAACAGCGAAGAAGCTGCCAGCAACGCGAGGGCGGCAGTTCGGCGGAGAATGTTGGCCTTGGTCTGCATCTCAGAAGCTTCCTCGTAGCAGATTCGCGTTGACGACTTCCCCGAAATAAAATTGCTTATGGTCGGGGCTGGCCACCCGAATGCGATGGCCGGCCATGCCATTCTCAAGACTGATCACGGCGACCTGGATGTGTGACCGCTGATCGTCCATCACCAGCGTAGCGTGCGTGCCAGCGCGCATGGTGATGTTAGCCGCGTTGCCGGCCAGGGGGGAGATGATGGAGGAAGGAGCAGGCTGTCCATCCACTTTTGGCCAGTTCACGTTGGCATAGAAGGGTAAACATTCTCCCGGCTGATGGCATGCCAGCTTAACTCTTGAGGGCGCGTGGCCTGTTAGCTCCGCTTTGCTGGGTGGTGGCTCAATCGATAAGATATCGAGGGCCGGCGCGGTCTCGGCTGCAACTACCCGGGCAGGCAGGGAAACTTGCTGCGGGGCGATTACGATTCCTCCTGCGGAGAGAGCGCGGGCGACCTGCTCTGGGGTGACGACAAAGTGAAACGAAGATTGCCCCCATGCCGGCACTGCCATCGCTGCCATCAACAAAAGCGTGAATGCCCTGGTACTCATAGCCTTCCCCTCTGCTAGCTAGCTAGTTGGTTGAGCTGCTGTAACATCTCGTCTGCTGCTTTCACTACGCGGGAGTTGGATTCGTAGGAGCGCTGGGCCAGGATCATAGCAACAAACTGGTTGACGACGCTCACGTTTGACTGCTCCAGCATGCCCTGTTCCAGACTTCCCAAACCCTCTGCACCGCCCGGCGTTCCCACCACCGGTTGACCGGAAGCGGTAGTAGGGAGATAGAGATTGTTACCCACGCTATTCAGACCCCCTGGATTGACAAACAAAGCGGTCTGGATGGAACCCACCTGCGTGGCCGCAGTCTGGCCCGGTTGAGTGACACTGACCGTACCGTCACTGCCCACAGTCACACTTATGGCGTCGGCGGGGATAGTTACCGCCGGCTGCAAGGGGTTGCCATCGGCTGTTACCATCGCTCCTTGTGCGTCCGGGTGGAACGATCCGTCACGGGTGTAACCTATCTGCCCGTTAGGCAAAAGGATTTGAAAGAATCCCTGGCCCTGTATGGCTAAATCGAGAGGATTACCCGTACTTGCGAAGTCTCCCTGGGTCTGGATGATTTCGGTTTCCGCGGTGCGGGTCCCGAGACCTATTTGCAGGCCGGCGGCAACGGTGGTTTGCTGGGTTGCAGCAGCGCCGGGCATGATCTCGTTCTGGTAGAGGAGATCAGTGAAGTTTACCTGACGCTGCTGGAAGCCGGTGGTACTAGAGTTAGCAAGATTGTTGGCAATATTGTCGAGGTTCAACTGTTGTGCGGTCATTCCGCTGGCGGCTGTGTAAAGAGCACGAAACATAGCAAATTCCTTTCACCACGGGCCCATCAAGCGATGCGTGGTAAGTCCTGGGCTGCAGTTTTGTCGAGTTCGCTGTTAAACATAGTAAGCACGTGGCGCATGGTTTCGACTTCGCGCTGGGCAGTTATCAATTCGACTGTGCTTGCGACCGGGTTGACATTTGAGCTCTCAAGCATGGCTTGGCGTACCTGAGATTTTTGTGCGGGGATCGCCGCTCCTGGCGGGGCTTTGTAATAGGTGCCGCCCGCACTCTGGATTTCAACGTTGGGCGCAAACTCGACTATTTTCAGCCTGCCGTAAATGGCGCCATTGGTCGAGATAGTCCCGTCAGGACTGATGGAAACGGGTCCTCCGATGATGATGATCGGGCGGTTGTTATCGCCCAGGACGGGGTCACCCGCGGCGGTAATCAATTGGCTTGACGGCGAGACACGGAAATTTCCTCCCCGCGAGTAAACAGGACCAGAAGCGGTCTGTACCGCAAAATAGCCGGGGCCCTCCATGGCCAGGTCGAGATCATTTCCTGTGCGCACCAAGGCGCCTTGCGAAGTGTCAAGACTGGTGCTGCTCAATACCCCATAGTCGTTCGCATCCTGGTTAAGCACAGAGAGAGGGGAATCGCCGGTGGTGGCGAGCAGGGAGCTGAAAACGTTGTGACTGGCGCGAAAGCCTGACGTGCTGCCGTTGGCCAAGTTGTTGGCAATGGTTTCAAGCGCTTCGGTGCGGGACATCAAGCCTGTGCAGGCGGCGTAGTATCCACTGTTCATTGCGTACCCCTCAGGCAGAGTAATATGCACGCCGAAGGCCAATGAGCGCTTACCATCTAACTCCTTTGTTTTGGGTGTAGGTCAAGAGGGGGCACCACAAACGCTCAGGATTCAATGAGAAATGGGTGAGACAGGACACTAACGATTGATAGCGATCGAGCTCAAGTTGTGCAGATTGGATGGATCGAATTCGGTGCCAACGCCCGCAAGTTCGTGGGCTGCGGTCAAAATGATCCTCCAAGGAGAGGAAGAATAGGAATCATTCATGCTGCGGATGGCAGCGAGGACGAATAGTGGCAACGACTCCTCTATGGCCGATAAGCCACCGCTATTTGACCAGCCGAGAACACCGGGAATCTCACCGATCTCGTGCAGCAGCCCGACCAGATAGGCCTCTTCCGGCGATACACCCTCGAGCGACTCGGCGAACAGGTGGGCGTATTGGGCGATCAAGCGGCAATGATTCCACAGCGAAGTAGTTGCCGAATGTTCCCGGTCGCAGGCGAATGTTCGCGCGGAGATAGCAGCAAACCAGTTGCCCGCGTCCAAACTGGCTATGCAGTCCCCCATCCGGCAGGGGTGGTCTGCGGCAGATTCATATTCTCTTCCAACCAACCGCAGAATTTGTATGGTAGCGCCAACGTCGCTCAGGATCAGCTCAGAAGCCATCCGCAAATCGATGCAAGGCTCATGCAAGAGCATTTCCAAGCCAAGAACCGTTGCCGACATGGCCGGTATATCATCCAGGAGATCTGGTTTCTTACGAGCAAACTTTTTATGATCCGGATAATCGAGACGCCGCCAGGCAGACGAGGGTACCCAACTGTGATTTGTTACGGTGTCGATTGCCTGATTCAGCATTCCGTCTCACCTGCTTTGTCCCTATCGGCAGGTTCAGAGGATTTTTCCAAACAAAAGTTGCAACTTTTCGACTATCCGACTTTAAATAGAAGGTCGAGGGATTTGTGACTGTTTTTCAGGCGCGCCCACACGTATTCCTTGCACTTTCCAATGAAGGCTTCCTCAGCCTCCATCTCAAGCCCAGTACTGCATAAAATACGGGCGATCTCCGCCGGTGTCTGAATGCCTTCAAAGTTCAGCTCTTGGGCAGCAGGTTCCGCAGAGGCTTCCTGGTGCTTTGTTTGTTCCATTTTGATCTGGAAGGCACTGGGAGTCACGAAACATGGCGTTGTCTTGCATCCGGTCAGTTGCTCGACGGTATACAGCAGCCCGTACTCGATGCTATGAACAAAGCCCACCAACAGCAGATTGGTTGCGGGCACGTAATGGACGGGAATCATTGAATAAGCCTGGATGAGGGTGGATGGAACCTGAATTTCAATTTGGGTTGGATGCTTGGGTAGGGTGAATACGGGACAGCCCCATTCCTCAGAACGAATCTCGGTCACCTGTTTCTCGTTGACTGCGCCTTGGCGCACCAGGACTTCACCTATCTCACCTCCAGTTTCTTTTTGCTCGTCGGTGGCTTTTTTGAGTTGCTCAGCGGTGAGCAACCCGTGGCTCATTAGATTCAGGCCGAGTGGCATACGCGAGTTGTGGCTCACCGGCCCTATCCCCGAAGTTCCGAGGCGCAGGATTTCTCGCTCTGCCGCCGAGCGAAAGCACCGGCCGCTGCAATACCAGGAGCCGTGCATCCGGATGCCCGCTTTACGGGCAGAGAACTGTCGCAGAACGACTAATCTATGGCAGCTTGCACACCTGGACGCAACGGCTTTCAAGTCCGCAACCCAGGACGGCATGACAAACGAGGGAAACAGTTTCAAAGGAGCACCGGAGCAGGAATTGGTTGTGGTACCTCGGTCACTCGAAGCCCGTAGTTGCCATCGATCACGACGGCTTCGCCGCGGGCGATTACCTTGCCTTCCAAGAGGAGCTCGACGGGTTCCTCCACTTGACGATCGAGCTCAATGACAGATCCGCTGGTCAGCTCCAGTATCTCGCGCAGGGCTAGCTGACGCTGTCCGAAACGGAGGGTGACGTTTAATTCAACGTCCATGACCAGCTTCAAGTTTAAAAGCTCGGGGTTTGGTTGGTCATTGTTTGTTTGAGCCATCCCGATTGGTTTCGCTTTCTCTTCATGAAGAGATAACGCTTGGCGGAGGGCCGGGTCAAGATAGGTCAGAATAGATACCCGGTTACCGCTATCATCGGCCACGGTAACCTCGGCCGCATGGGCGCGATCGGGCGCGAGATCAGAAGCGACAGCCTCGGAGATGGTGAAAATGCCATATTCCTCGGCGGCCGCGGAGCGGAACTCGTTCATGCCCGCTTCGACCACTTTCAGCAGAGCTTCGAGCTGCTCAGTGCCGAATGCAGCAGTAGGCTGTTGCAGGCATCTGGACCCTAGCATAGCGGCATCGGAACGACTCATCTCCAGGAGGAATTCCCCTGCAAGACTGCCGTCGAGGGTCAGGTTGATCCTTAGAGGCTCTTGTCCGTCCGCCGTTGCTGCGGGGTCTGGGACAGCCGCGACCAGCCAGGGCGACCCACTGGCCTCAGTGATCGCTGCCACTAACGCCTCAAAGAAGGCGCTAAAAAAAGACCGATGAATGTTCCCGGCTAATGGACTGCTGGTCATATTATTCCTTGAGACGCTACCGGTTCCTGTGACCGGCATGAGAGTTGGGCCGCTTTCAGCGTACCGTTGCGAACTGGCAATGCCTCAAAGATGTCGACCCCTTCCACGGTAAGCCGGCCGGGGTTCTTCACCGGCGCTTTCATTTTCAAGATCATCCCCGGCTTAAGATCGATCACATCCTTCACCAGAACCCGCATGTGGGTTATATCTACCGCCACGTTGAACACACAGTCGAGAATCCGTTCCCGCAGGCTGGGATTGGGGAGATGACGAAGGATCGATGCCTTCTTCGACTGGGCGGCCTTCAAATGCCTCAGCAGGAAGCCGACAAACGATGTTGGAAGCACGATTTTAAAGGAACCAGTGGTCGCTCCCACTGTCATTTCGAAGACCAGGAGCACGAGCTTTTCGTTGATCTGGAAGACGTGCTGAATCAGGGATGGCTTGATGCAATGGCCGGGCGTCAGGGACAGGTTCAGGACTCGCCAGGAGCGCTCCACCTCCTTTATCAGGAGCTTAGCGATACTCTGCATAATTTCTTCGTCAATCTCGGTAAGCTCGCGCGTCTCATCGGATATAGTGGTTCCGGCGCCGCCGAGCAGCAGATCGATAATGGGGAAGATCAGCCGAATATCCATCTCCATGAGGAAGTTGTTCTCCATAACGGTCAGCGCGCTGGGTAGAAGATAGGTATTCGGGGCCAGTGCGGTGATGTAGTCCGGGAGCACCAACTGTTCCAGCGAAAGCAACTTCAAGCGGATAGAGACGCCCAGATAGGCTTCGAGCGCATTGCTGGCACTTATGGCAAATTTTTCGTGCAGCGCCGTCAAGGTACGGGCATTATCATTCGACAGTCTTCCCGCATAGCGAAAGTTGCAGGAATGAATGGTGCGGGGCCTGGGCGGCTCGCTGCTTTTTGTCTCTGTCATTGTTTTATCCGACCTGGCGATGGGGTCATGGCTCTTGTCATAGCTTGTTCCCGGGCTGCGGCCGACGGCTGGGCTTGGAAATTGACGCTCCGTCTGCGGGTGTTGATGGCGACTCGCGAAGATGAGCCAGCGAGACACGTAACTTGAGCATAGCGGCGGCGTGAATTTGCGAAACCCTCGATACGGCGATACCGACTACCTCTGAGACTTCCTTCATGGTCAATTCTTCGTAGTAGTACAAAGAAAGAATCAGCTGCTCTCTCTCTGACATGCGGGATACGGCCGCAGCCAGCTGAGCTTTCATTTCACCCTCCAGGCAAAGCTCAAAAGGATTGTCTTTGCCCGCGCTGGGCGCCGATTCGATGAGATCGAATGAATCCGCGTCGTCGCCGGAGACATTGGCCATTTGACCCACGAGAAAGAGCCCATCCAGTTGGGTGAGAGTGCTTTGCAGCTCGTCGACACGCATCTTCAGATCGGCAGCGATCTCTTCTTCGAACGGCTGCCTTCCCAGTTGCCGTTCAAGCTTGCCTGCCGAGGCGGTGATCTCACGGCCTTTGCGGCGCAGGGTGCGCGATCCCCAGTCTAATTTGCGCAGACTATCGAGGATCGAACCGCGGATGCGGTGTTTGGCGAAAGTAGAGAACTGCGCATCCTTCTCCGTATCGTAATTACGGCAGGCATCCAGCAGGCCGATGACCCCAGCCTGGACCAGATCTTCCATGTCTACATGTTTGGGCAATCGCTCGCGGATTCTGGCTGCCACATAATAGACCTGGGGCAATTCCCGCATTACGAGTTCGTTGCGCTCGTCGAGGTCTTTGAGACTGGCCCGATAAGCTCCTTCTGCGTTTGTCATTCTGTCACTTTCTTGGTGAGGCACTTATTCACTGCTGTGGAATGCCGGAATTACAACTTGCTTTAGGCTTTGCTCAACGAAGAACCCCCACGGATTGAACGGGCGTCAGCGGTGGAATCTCGCCGGGAGAGATGACGACGACCCTGGGAATGAACGGCTCCAGCAAGCGGCGAAGATAATAGCGCCCGGGCGAGGAGCAGAGCAGTACCGGCGGCGCGGTGCTGATCTCTTTACCGAAGTTGGTGCGCAGTCCATCGAGTACGCGGCGCGCCAGGCTAAGCTGCTGCGGAGTGGAGGATGCCTGGCCGGCTTGCAGGTTCGAACCTCGCAAGCACTCCTCTTCGATTGCGGAGTCGAGAGTCACCACCCTCAGTTCGCCCTTATCGTTCAGTAATGGCCGGATCAGCGCTCGGCCCAGTGTGTGGCGCACGGCTTCAACCAAGGCAATCGGGTTCTTGTTAAACGGCGCCGCATCGACCAGGGTTTCGAGGATTGAGCCCAGGTCACGAATCGACACCTGCTCGCGAAGCAATTGTTGCAATACTTTTTGTACTTCACCCAGGCTCATTAGCTTGGGGATCAGCTCGTCGGCGAGCTTGGGGTGAGACTCACTCAAGCGATCGATGAGCCGCCTGGTTTCATGCCGTGATAAGAGGTCATGCGCGTTTTGCCGGATGACTTCGGCCAGATGAGCAGCCAGCACGGACGTCGGATCAACGACCGCATATCCAGCAGCAATCGCCTGGCCCTGGGTTTGCGGAGAAATCCATTTTGCCGGCACATCGAAGGCGGGCTCGCGGGTATCCTGTCCGGGAAGATCAGGAGCATTCGCATCGGAGCTGATGGCGAGCAGGCAGTCCCGGCGCAGCTCCCAGCGGGCGATCTCGACGCCACGCAAGTAAATCACATACTCCCGCTCCTTCAACGATAGGTTGTCAGTAATGTGGATGGAGGGTACGAGAAAGCCGAGTTGCTGGGCAAGATTCTTGCGCATCGACTTTACCCGGTTCAACAGCTGTCCCCCTTGCTTCACGTCGACCAGGGGCACCAGGCCCATCCCGACTTCGAGCATGAGTTCATCGAGTTTGAGCACCGCATCCATGGGATCTGCGGTGGGACCAGCGAGGCTACCGGGGACGGCGGTCTTTGCCGCCGTATCCAGCTCTTCCATTTCGTCTTTGATGACTTGCGGTTTCATCTTCCAGGCGCCGTACATGAGTCCGGCGGCCAGGCTGAAGAAGGAAAGTTTCGGCAAACCCGGTATCAAACCGAGAGCGGTCAAAGCGCCGCCGCATATCCACAGCAAGCGCGGACTATTAAAGAGCTGCTTGCCTACGTTGACGCCGAGAGATTCCTTCGATGCGGCGCGGGTGACGACGATGCCGCCGGCAACGGAAACCAGCAAAGAAGGCAGGATGCTGACCAATCCGTCGCCCACGGTAAGAATGGTGTAGGTCTTAAGAGCCTCCTGGAAGGGAACGCCTTGTTGAAATACGCCGATCAAGAAGCCGGCGATGATGTTGATGGCCATGATGAGGATGGTGGCTAAGGAATCGCGCTGGCTGAAGCGCGCCGCGCCGTCCATAGCACCGCAGAATTCGGCCTCGCGCGCGACCCGTTCTCGCCGTACCTTGGCTTGCGCCTCGTTGATGACGCCGGCGTTTAAATCGGCATCGATCGCCATCTGCTTGCCGGGCATGGCGTCGAGCGTGAAGCGGGCGGTGACCTCCGCCGTGCGTACCGCACCATGACTGATGACCAGAAACTGAATGGCGATCAACGCCAGAAAAATGACAAAGCCGACAATGTAATTGCCGCCGACCACAAATTGCCCAAAGGCCTCAATCACTTTGCCGGCGGCCGATGTGCCTTCATTGCCATGCAGCAGAATGCGGCGGGTACTGGCCAGATCGAGCGACAGGCGGAGCAGGGTAAGCAAAAGGATGAGACTGGGAAAGACAGAGAATTGGACCGGACGCAGGATTTGGATGGCGGTTAGGAGCACCAGAATGGAGGCGGTGATGCTGATGGTCAAGAAGAGGTCGAGGACGAAGCTGGGCAAGGGCACCAGCATCACAAAGACCATGACGACGGCGGCTATGGGCGCGATCCACTCCCCGGATTTCTTAAGCGCAGCTGTGAGGTATGGAATCATCGCGCCGCCCCCGCATTGGGAGTGGAGGAAGCGGGTGCACTGCCGGTCTTCTGGCCGGAAGCGTTCCTCGAACTGCGCGCCGCCTCTGCCTTGCGGACTTCAGCCTCGGCACGGAATACGAGGGCTAGAATTTCGGCTACTGCCTGGTACAACCTGGCGGGTATGGAATCACCCACTTCCACGCTCTTGTAAAGCGCCTGTGCGAGAGACTTGTTTTCTACCAGCATGATGCCGCTGTCGCGAGCCAGTTGCTTGATTTTTTCTGCCAAAAGGTTCTGGCCCTTGGCAACCACAATGGGCGCAGGCATTTCTGTTTCATAACGCAGGGCGACGGCATAGTGAGTGGGATTGGTAACGACTACGGTGGCGGTCGCAGCAGCCTTCAACGATTGCTTTCTGCGCATGGCCCGGCGCAGGCGATGGATACGTTGTTTGATAATCGGGTTGCCATCGGATTCCTTGTGCTCCTCACGCACCTCCTGCTTGGTCATTTTCATGTCGCTGCTCATCTTCATGACCGTAAGGGCGTAATCGACCGCGGACCAAAGCAGCAGCGCCAGGCCGGCTTTCCAGGTCAAACCAAACACCATGGAACCGACAAAACCGGCGAATACTCGCAATCCGAGACTGGAGGCGTGCACCATGGTTTCCCAATTGGACCGGATGGTATTGATGGCCATCCACAGAATGGCTCCGAACGGAAGCAAAGACTTCAAGAGATTGCTAAGGCCCACGGGGGAGAAAATTTGGCCCAGCTTGCTGGCAGGATTGAAACGATCGAACTTCAAGGCAAGAGCGGCAGGGGCGAAGTTGATGCCACCCTGAGCAACGCCGGAGAACGCCGAAAGGGTCATGGCCGCGAGCAGGATGGGAACAATCCAGCGCAACACTTCCACTGAGCTCCAGAAGAACAGGGGGCCATTGCTCTGGAAGTTGCCGATAGAGGCAACATACAGTGTGTTGCGGTAAAAGGTGGTCCAATGAGTGACCGTGCCAGGGGCCATCAGGGCCAACACCCCGGCTACCCCGGCAAGGGCAAAGACCCCGGGGAGTTCGCGAGAACGGGCGACCTGGCCCTTTTCCCGAGCCTTACGCCGCCGTTGCTCTGTCGCCTGTTCTGTCTTGCTGCTATCTGCCATGCATTCCTATGGTGGTCATTGTCACTGAGCCAGATGGAGAAGGCGGTCAACCGTAACTAAGGAACGGAGAAAGAAAGTCTCAAATAGATTCGGCCAGTATTTGATTGCGGAAATCAGGACTAACAGCCCGAGGACACTCTTGACGGCCGGCCCCAGTAACATCAGTGGCAGTTGAGGAGATGCCTTGCCCAGCAGGCCGAGAGCGACGTCGGCAAACAGGGTGGCAGAAAGCACCGGTGCGGCAATCTGTACACCGATAGTGAAGACCGCGGCACCTGCCTGTAGCGATGCGGTGGCGAACGGCGCGCCAAAGTGACCCGAAGAAGGCGGTAGATAGTCGAAACTACGGGCCAGAGCGCGCAGGATCCAGAAGTGAACATTGAGACGGAGAAAGATCAGCAGCGCGATGGTCTGATGAAAGGTGGCCACTACGGTTGACTCTGCCAATGTCTGCGGATCCAGGATGCTCACCAGGGAGTAGCCCATCTGCACGCTTAATACCTGTCCGGCCATTTGAACGCCGTCAAAGACAATGTTGGTTGCGACACCCATGGCGATCCCTATCAGCAACTCACTAAAGACCATCAAGGGCCATTGGCTGATCGTCATTGGGGGAATTTTGTTGGCGAGCATCGGATATAGCAGAGCGGTCAGAGTGATCACCAACACGGCTTTGACGCGAGATGGAATCGACCCACTGCTAAAGAAGGGCGCAAAGAGCATAATGCCGGTAAGCCGAACGCCGATGGTTAACAGTGCGCCGAAGATTTGAACCAAGGAAATATTCATTACTGCAGAACCTGGTGAAAATCAGTCAAGAGGTTGATGGTGTAGTGGGCGAGGTGGCGCCACATCCAGGGCATCAGCAGGAAAAGGGCTGAGCCCGTGACCAGCAGTCGAGGCACCTGGGAGAGGGTCTGGTCCTGCAGCGATGTCAGCACCTGGAGGACGTTGACTACCAAGCTCACGACAATGGCTACGGCCAGGACGGGACCAACCAGAATCACCACTTCCTGCAGCATTAAGCGGGCCAGCAGAACTACTTGATCTACACCCATCAGCTGAAACTCCTCATCAGGGCGCCGATCAGCAAGTGCCAGCCGTCGACCATGAGAAACAAGAGCAGCTTCAGTGGCGTAGAAATGACCACGGGCGGCAACTGCATCATGCCGACGGAAGTGGTGATCGAGGCCACTACCATGTCCACCACCAGGAAGGGCAAGAAGAGGACAGCACCAATTTGGAAGCCGGCTTTCAACTCCGACAGGATGTAGGCGGGCAGTAGGACGCGGAAGGAAACATCACCGATATTCTGGGGACGGGATTCTTTGGACATTTCAAGAAACAGCGCAACATCTCTTTCGCGAACAAAGCGAGCCATGAACTGGCGCATGGGTGTGGCCGCGCGGGCGAGGGCGTCGAAGGCGGTAATTCTGCCTTCCTGAAGAGGTATGACGGAGTCGTGATAGATTACGTCGCCAATCGGCTGCATAAGGAAAAAGGTCATGATGACTGATAGGCCGATAAGGGTTTGATTCGATGGAGTCGTCTGCAGCCCCAGTGCCTGCCTAAGAAAGTGAAAGACGATTAACAAGCGCGCAAAGGGCGTCATGCAGATGAGCATGGACGGTATGAGGGTAAGGAAGGTCATCAGGACGACGATGGTCCATGGCGTCGAACCTCCGCCCAGTCCGGTAATGCGCAATTCGTTTGGATTGGACGGGCCAGTGCTCAGTTGGATGGGAGCTGCGGTCAAAAGCATGGGTACCCAATGTGGCGGGGGATGGATGGGCGTATTTGCGGAGGCCCGGGGCGAACCCATCAAGAGACAAAGCGCGACGCCAAGCATCAGTCGGACGATGTTGCTCAAGCGTAGTGCTCCGTACGCGGTGTGACCGCGGTTGCATTTTGCTTGTTAACTTGTTTCGCAGACTGCTTGCCGCCGTTATTCATGGTTTTCTGGAGCACATTATCGAAGGCTTCTGTTCCGTTCAAGTGCGCCCGATGGTCAGAGCGTTTCGCGGGTTGCTTTCGCTTCGGCGGCGGCTTTGGGAGCGCAGTCATGGTTTTCTTGAGCACAGCATCGAAAGGTTCTTTGTCATCGAGCTGGGCAAGCAGGGCAATATTTGTAGGTCCCCCAGCCAGCAGGAAATGGCGTCCGTCTACCTGCACCACGGCGACGAAGCGTTTCTCTCCGAGCGAGACTGTTTCCGCCACGCGCAAGCGCTTGGTATTGGAACGCGCGAGCTGCCGCGCCTGCATCCATTCCCATGCACGGGAGAGTAAGCCGGCAGGTGGCCGCAAAGTGCTCAAGGAGATCTCGTCGGCGATTACGGGAAATGGCGCAGTGTGAGCGCCGGTGGCACTCAATGCCTTAGTACGGGAAGTTTTCATGACAGGTCCGTGAGCCGCACGGCAAGGCGCTCGCCAACGACTTCGAATTCTGTCCATCCAACCAGCTGTCCGTTTACGCGCAGCGGGAGATCGCTGCTCTGGTGATATGCAGTTTCGACGATGGAGCCCTTGTTGAGGCTGAGCAAGTCACCGACGGTAAATTTCACCACGGGAAGATCTAATGCCAGCGTGCAGGGAAGCCAGGGCAGAAATTCGCCTGGATCTCTGTCCAGAGGCCGTTCCGGCACGGGATGGTTCTTGGGCGAGTTCGCTTCGATCATGGGTATCGCGGTTTTTTTTGTATTCATCGGTTCTTGTCCTCTGCATATCCGATCGATCAGCCGGTGCGCGAGATATCCAACAAGCCACGCGCATACGACGTCGATAAGGGTTTAGCAATCGAGAGACCGTTGCCGCAGAGGAGCGGCGGGATGTCGCGTTACAGCACAAAACGATATGGTGCAGGAACGGATTCATCCAGGCGGCGAGCTTATGACCCCCGTGGTCTGCAGCCCTCAGGGGCTAAAGCCCATCGAAGCCCGGTGATTGGATGTAGGCTGCGGAAAAACTCTCCCTGGGAAGGGCACGGCTTCAGCGGTGCCGTAAATGATTCAGAATACGTCGGGCTTTAACCCCTGAGGTACGCTTTTTCTCGATTCGTCTGTGATATCCGCTGGAAAGAGCTGTACCTCAGCGGCTAAAGCCGCGTGGCACATGGCAAATTTGTGGCACGGCTGAAGCCGTGCCCTTGCAGGAAGAGTTTTCCGCAGGGGCTAAAGCCCAACGTATTCTGAATCATTTACGGCCCGACTAAAGTCGTGCCCTGATACAAAACAGTGTTTTTCCGCAGCCCGTAAAGCCCCGTAACCATCCCGTGGCAGGAGAAGATCAGACACTTGCCGTTACCGTGGGTTGGTGAGACAGAAATGAGAAGAGCCCAGAAAGAGGGGCGTTGCCGCTGTGCGGAGGCGCAGAGCGGCTGGCCCTTAATGCAACGCTAAGAAATCAGCACCGGACTTTATTGGATCATCGCCAGGGTGGCCTGGGAAACGGTGTTGAACGTCGTAATGGACTTGGCATTTGCCGAGTAAGCTTGCTGGGCTACGATCAGCCTGGCGAACTCGGTGGCGATATCCACGTTTGATTGCTCCACCGAGCCGCCGACCACGGTGGCCCGTCCACCGGTTCCGGCCAGACCGACCACGGCTGCACCAGAAGCGGCGGTGGGCTGATAGTTACTGTTGCCCACAGCGACCAGACCCTGGTTATTGGCAAAGGCAGCAACGGCGACCTGCCCTAAAGCCAGTGTCTGCCCGCTGGAGAAAGTGCCCTCGATGGTGCCGTCGGGCTGCACGGCAAAGGTTTGCAACGTGCCGCTGGCGAAACCATTGGTGCTGGTGGCGCTGGTAGCACTGGGAGTGGCGGTCTGGGTGATGGAGGGAACACCGGCGGTGACAAGATTCCACTTGAGGTTCATGGTGGCAGCCCCGTCGGCAAAGGTGGTTTGCACGGCGGGGGCGACGGCGACCGGCGGGAGGGTGAGTGGAATGCCTACCGTCGGAGTGGTGGCGACAGCTACCCCGGTCGGGTCAGCTGAGATCAATACCCCGGCACTGTTAAAGTTGAGCGTTCCCGTCCCGACAACGGTGTCAGGAGGGACAACAGCCGGTGGGGTTACTGCGGGCAGAGGAATCAAGTCGGTCGTGGGCATGGAAACGGAATAGGTCCATGTGTTTGGTGCGGCCATGGTGTAGGTAACGGATAAGGTGTGGGCGGTACCAAGCGAGTCGAAGACCGGGAGCGTGCTGCTGGCGGTTGTACCAACTGCGGCGCTGGCATTGAGATTGGCGGAAATCTGAAAGTCGCTGCTGGCCACTGCGGGGCTGGTGACACCGGTGCCCACTTGCAATGGCTGAAGACTTGCTGCGGTGTTCACCACGCCGTTCACTGCGGGATATCCCAGGACTGTTTCTCCGCTTGGGGTAACAATGTTCCCACTGCTATTGGTCGAGAAGTCGCCGGCACGGGTGTAGTCCAGAGCGCCACTCGTATTCTGAGTGACAAAGAAGCCATTTCCAGACAAGGCCATATTCGACGCCGTACCCGTTGCATTCAGGCTGCCCTCGGAGAAGTCCGCATCGGTTGCGGCAACAATTACGCCGGAGCCTGTCTGCAACGGATCGCCGCTGCCATTGGTTTCTCCGGTCTGAGCGAATACGGCGCTGAAGCTTAAATTCTGATCCTTGTAGCCGTCTGTATCGATGTTAGCCAGGTTATTGGAGACGTTTTGCAGATCAGCTTGAGCGGCCGTGAGTCCAGACAGTGGTGTTGAAAAGGAACCCATTACTTACCTCCTGAGTTGTTGTTATTCGTACTGGAAGAGCCCAGAGACGCGTTGACGGAAGAGTTGACAGAGGCCGCAATTGCATTCGCATTGCCGGAATTCAGAGGCATCATGGTATTTGGATCGAACGGCAGCTGGTTAGCCGCAGCCGCAGCGGCGGCGGTGGAAGGTGACAGGGTGGCCGGGATACCGCCGTTGGCTGGGTCGGGCGCAGTGCCGATGGCCCCCGGTGCCGGCGATGGCGACCCAGTGCCGGCGGTGGTGGTGAGCGTCTGATTGATGCTGATGAGCTGATCCAGCTGGTTGAGCGAGATCATCTGACCAACCATGGCAGTCGAGTCCACGGGCGCGGTGGGATCCTGATTCTGAAGCTCGGTCGCTAGAAGGTTGAGGAAGGTGGTGCCCAGCCCTCCATCGGCGCTGCTTGCTGTGGTGGGGGCGGTGGGGGCGGCGCTGGCTCTGGTGCTGAGTGCTTTTCTGAGTCCATTGTTGATCGCCGGCTGGAGTGTGTTCAAAACTGTCGGCAAGGTATAGTTTGCTGAAACCCTGTGCATGATAGCTCCTCTGGAAACGTTTCTTAAGCCGTGATGTCGAGGCGCGTGTTGAGCCTGCCTTCGCCTATTGCTGCTGATGCCGTAGCTGCGGAAGTTACCTGGCCTACCGAGGGGTGGGTGGTCTGAGCTGACGCCACGCTACCCTTTTGCTGCCGGTCGCCGCGAGATCCATCCTGGGAGCCATTTGACATTCCGTCTGAGGCTCCAGTTCCCTGCCCTGTTGCCTGGCCGTTCAGATCGATGCGCACATCGATTGCTTGATTGTTGTTGCCCAACCTTGTCTGCATCTCCGGAAGATGCACGGCAAGGGTCCGGGCTAATTCGCTGTGATCGAGCGAAATTTGCGCGGAGACCAGGTCCCTGGTGGCGGAGGTACTTATCGAGATGTTGCCGAACTCGGGCGACCGCATACCGACGCGCATTTCGGATTGGCCCATGTTCTGGATCAGCCTGGCGGTATTGATGACGGGCAAAGCCGGCGGCAGGGGGAGCGCGGCGGGTGCAGCGTTGTCCTGCGGCTTGGGGGTGTGAGCGGCGAGTGCAGGGGAAGTTTCGAGTGGAGCAGTCATGCCGCCGTTTGGAGCATGCTCCAGGGGAGTGGCGAGGTGGTTTGCAAAGCTCGTCTGAACCGTCGCTGCGCTTTGCCCCTGGGGAGAGACGACAGGCTGGTTCTGATCGCTAGATGATGCCGCATCCTGCGATCCGGCCTGCGATTGCGCCTGGTCCAAGGGCTGCGCGTGTTGCTTCACTCCTGCGGGGTCGTTGATAGCGTTGTTATTGACTCCACCAACTGAGGCTGCTGGTTTCGCCACCGCAACGGAGATTCCGCTTGCTTGAGCTGGGGTTAGCAAGGTGCCGCCGGAGTGGGTCAGGGCAACCATCTGATCGGCTGTCGCGCCCGGAGCAGTGACTAGCGTTGATCCGATTGGATCGGATGCTGGAGTCGGGTCACCTTGCCCGGTCGAGGTGGGACTCGATGACTGAGCAAGCTCGCCTCTTGCGGAGGAGTTCGAGGTGGAATGCGGCGCCGGCAGTGGGTCCGCATTCGGAGCCGCGACCGGGATCGCATGTGGGGACTGGGTTGGGGCTAAATCCTGGGCGATGTCTGGAGCGGCTTTTTGGATCGTATCTTTCACTGCAGACGGGAATGCTTTCGCAGCGGTAGCTGAAATTTGGCTCGGGGCGGCTTTCGTGACTGCGCCTGGAACGGGATTCAAATTGTGGGTGGCATCACGGACTAAATCTGGAACCGCAGTTGGTATGGTTGCTAGAGTCGGAGACCGGAAGTCGCCTGCAATCGGACCGGAAACCAGTACCACTCTGGGGGAGACGCTCTGAGCGGCACTCGGAACTACGCTCGGAACTGGACTTGGAATCGAGCCCGGCACGGAATTGGGCAGTGCTATCTTCACAGTCTCCGGTACTACGCTTGGGTCAGCGTTGACAACGACGTTATCGGTTGTATGCGAAATCGGATTGAGAGGAGGATACGGAAGCGCAGTCGAAGGCATTTCCGCGGCCGTTTTTGTGACTGTCTCCGCTTTATCATGCGTACCCTGAGACCCTGCCGATATGGGTACAGACGGCGTGATACTGGTCGACTCGATATTGGAAGAGGTTAAAGACGCTGCGCGGCGGAGAGACAGACCTGCGCCGGTAGGGGAAAACTCTGCCGAAAGAACCGGCTGTGCGGTAGACAGTTGTATGGGGATGACTGTCAGATTGATCAATGGCGGTTGCTTATCCGTTGAAACTTGCGCCGTCTGCTGAGCGCGCGACGGGACCGCACGTAAGTGGAGCACGGGGACAGGCAGATTGGTATCGTCCCATCCAGGGCTCTGGCGACGCCCGGGTATGGTTCTGGCGTCGTTCGAGGCGGCTTGATGCGAAGATGCCGTGACGACTGCGTGCAGCGATTCCTTGAACGTCTGCGGAGACCGATCGGAGACCGGCGCCGGTTCAGGGGAACGAGTCACCACTGAAGGCACGGTGAGCATTTCAAGGATCGATGCGGCTTTCACGCCAGTACAGTAGCATTTGTTGGGCCAAAAGAACGTCCCCGGGGATGCCGATCCATCGAGGTCATTTTCGTCATTAGAGTCAACGGCCTGGAAGTGGTCGGCCTGGATTGGGGGAATCTTTGAAATACAACCCCGGCAAGGTTTGCCGGATTGACCTAGGCAAAGGCTGCCGGGTTGGCGAGCAAAGCAAGTTAGAAACGACCTCGGCGGGCGATGTAATTGTCGTCAAGTGTTTTCTGCTCGCGTTTGTTTAGATCGGAGTTGTAGATGATGCGCTGCTTTTCGCACATGTCGGTTAACATTTCGCGATTCTGCCGGGCGGCCTGGTAGACAATGAGTTGCTCATCTCGCACCCGCTCAAGCTTCTCAATTTGTGCTTCGAGGTCTTTTCTGAGCTGCTTGAGCGTCTTCACCTCTCCGTAGGAAGCCTGCAGCTGCAGCCCTGTCGACGGTTTCAGGATTTCCGCGTAACGGGTCGTCTCTGATTCAGAAAGCCGGGTATGGGTGCGTTCGAGAGTGTCGAAGACTTTGGAGATGTCAAAGAGGATTTTCTGCAGAATGCCTTCTTCGCGCTCTTCAATGATTCCGCGAACTCGAAGCACCGCAGCCAGGGGAAACTTGTAAGCCATATCAGCTCGGGAGCTCGAGCAAAGACTTCGTCACGGTGGCAAAAGGGATGATCTGATCCGGGCGCTGCTGCAAAAATGCGTTCAGCTGGGGCAGTATTTCGACCGCCCGATCGAGGGTCGGATCGGCGCCTTTTTGATAAGCGCCGATACGGATCAGGTCTTCCGAACGATTGTAAGAAGCCAACAAGAGACGCAACGCCTTGGCCTTCTGCATGTGTTCCTCAGAAGTGATTTGTGGCATGAGACGGCTCAGGCTCTCCAACATGGAGATAGGCGGGTAGTGATTCTTCATAGCCAGGTTGCGATCAAGGATCACATGGCCATCAAGCAACGAACGCACCGTGTCGGCTACCGGATCCTGCTGATCGTCGCCTTCCATGAGAACCGTGTAGAAGGCCGTGATGCTGCCGCTCTTGAAGCAGCCCGCACGCTCCACCAGTCGAGCCAGCATGTTGAGCACGGAGGGTGTATACCCCTTCGCCGTCGGAGGCTCGCCGGCCGACAAGCCAATTTCGCGTTGGGCCATCGCGAACCTGGTGAGCGAGTCGACCACCAGGAGCACGTTCTTGCCCGCGGCGGCGAAATACTCCGCAATGGCGGTTGCCGACAAGGCGGCACGTAAACGCAGCAGAGGAGACTGGTCGGAGGTGGAGACGACCACCACACATCGCCTTCGACCTTCCTCGCCGATCACTTCCAGGAATTCTCCTACCTCGCGTCCGCGTTCTCCGACCAGTGCCAGCACCGTCAGGTCAGCAGCGGTGCCGCGGGCCATCATGCCCAGCAGGGTGCTTTTACCCACACCGCTGCCGCCGAAGATTCCGATGCGCTGACCACGCCCGCAGGTCACAAAGCCGTCGAGAGCACGGATGCCACAGCCGAGTGGTTCGCGGATAGGAACGCGATCGAGGGGTAAAGGCGCTGATCCGTCGACCCATACGGACCGTTGGGCTCGATATTCGCCTTGTGAGTCAAGAGGCGCGCCGGTGGCGTCGATCACCCGGCCCAGCATGTCACCACCCACGCGAATCGATGAGCGAGTCCCCCAGGCAACGATGCGATCCCCGAAGCGAATACCTTGCGGATTTTCGACTGCCATAGAAAGCATGGTCGATCCCCGAAAGCCGATGACTTCGCCGGAATATTTCTTGCCTATGGCGCTGGTAATTTCACAGGACTCGCCAATGGAACAGAACGGTCCTTCGGACTCGATCAGGTTGCCAACCACTTGCAGCACGCGTCCTCGCCAGCGGAGTGTCGAGCCTCGATCGAGGCGATCGAAGTAGGGGGCAAGCGGGCGCACAGGACTCACTTGCTGTCTGGCCTCTGCGCCAGCAGATCAAAAAACCCCTGCTCCACTTCTTTCATCTGCGCATCGATGCTGAAGTTTGCCGATCCCAACTCGGTTTCAAGGATACAATCGATGGCCGTGAGATGAGCATCCTCAACCACCTCAATGGTCGAGCCGTTCAAAGGATTGGCGAGGAAAGCGCGCCACTTCGCTGCCTCAGCGGGCGAGACACGCACGGAAACGCTCGAGCCATCATGCAGCTTATCGATCGCCACGCGGACTAACGCTGCCACCAACATGGGGTCGACCTGAGCCTCGCGATGGAGGATTTTCGCCGAGATGGCGAGGGCGAGATGAACCACGTCAGACTCAACCCGGGTAAAATATTCTTTCCTCTCCACTTGAAACAGATCCAGCGCCTCGCGGATTTTATCCGCCTCTGCGGTTGCTCTGGCTTCATATTCCGTGATCAGGCGCGCTTCGGTTTCAGCCACTGCTTCAAGGCGAGCACGGTTCAGTAGCTCGTTCATCTCCTTGGCAGATATCGCTGGAGCAGGCGGTTGTTGATGTTCCGCATCCGCCGCCGGCCCAGGTGCTCTGGGCTCCTTGACGGGCGAAACAGGTGCCCCCATATCGCGATAGGAGAAGGGCTTAACCGGAACTTCCAATCCGTCGCTACCTGCTGCGCTAGACGACATACTCATCATTTGCTTCACCCTTCAATACGATTTTGCCCTCCGACTCCAGCTGTCGAGCAGTGGCAACGATGTCTGACTGCGCTTTGATAACGTCCTTGCTGCGGACCGGCCCGAGCGCTTCGATATCTTCCTTGAGCATTTCGATCGCCCTGGATGACATGGTGCGGAAGAAGTGGTTTTTTAACTGCTCATTGGTCCCCTTCAGTGCGGTCGCCAGGATCTTTTTGTCGATCGCTCCCGTGAGCTCCCGGATTTGCGCTTCTCCAACCTGAAGAAGGTCGTCGAAGGTAAACATCAGATCGCGGATGCTGATGGCCAGCGTGGGTTCCTCGTTCTCAATATCTACGAGGATTTCCTGGGCTACCGTGGTATCGATGCAGTTCATGATGTCGGCAGCGCTCTGAAAGCCGGAATAGGCCCGCTTACCCTGCTCTCCGACCGACTTCAAACGCTGGGCAAGCACATAGGAAACTTTTTCTGCCATCTCAGGGGAGAAGCGTCGCAGGTTGGCCAGCCTCTTGACTGCTTCGGAACGAATTTCATTAGGAAGGCTCATCAACAGGGCAGAAGCCTGGCGATCGCCCAGTTGGCCCAGGATAAGAGCGATGGTTTGCGGATGTTCCGCTTCGAGAAATCGTGCCAGTTTGGTAGGGTCGGCTCTCTGTAATGACTCGAGAGGGTTAAGCTCGCGAGCCTTAGTCAGCCTTAGCATCATGCTATCGGCATCGGCTTCCCCAAATGCTTTCACCATCAAGCGGCGGGCCAGGTCATGTCCACCCTGGATAAGGAAGTCCTGTGCCTGGGTAATCTGCTGGTATTCCTCAAAAACCTGGAGGGACAATTCCACCGGGACCGTGCCCAGACCTGCCACCTCGTCGGCGACTCGCTGCAATTCGTTCTCGTCGAGGTTGCGGAACACGGTTGCGGCAGAATCCTCACCCAGTACGGTCAATAGGATCGCCGCCTTTTTAGCGCCGCTCAGTGGGACTTTTGCGCTTGGCGAACTCATGGAGCCTCTTCCCTTAGCCAGGCCCGCACCGCGTTGGTGCTGCTCTCCGGCTCAGCTTTGACGAAATCGGCCAGTTGCTTCCTGAGAACCTGGGAACGCGCGGCAAGAGTAGCTGCGCTTTCACCGGCCGCCAAGGCTGGCTCTGTGCTCTCGGAAGGTTTAGCCAGGTGCGCCACCGGCGGCGGAGCGGCGAGGGCGCGCTTCTGAATGGGTCGAAGCATCAACATATAGACCATCAGGAACAGGACCACCATGCCGGCGTAACGGATGATGGACGAATAATCGTTGATTCCCTTGCGCGCCTTATCAGCCAGCGTGATGGGGGGGATGTCAGCCGCCACCGGGCGATCAAAACTCAGATTCTGAACGCTGATGACATCGCCCCGAGCACTATTGAAGCCGATCGCTGCCTGGGCGAGTTCACTGATGGTCTTGAGTTCTTCGGGTGTCCTCTTGTGGTGAGTCTCGACCCATTTGCCTTTTTCCTGCTTGCGGTCCAGGGCGTCGTCGAGCAGCACTGCGGCAGTAATGCGGCGAATGCTCCCGGCCGGTTCGATGAGGTGCCTGGTGGTGTGGTTAACACCATAGGTGGCGCTTTCTGTCTTCGACGATTGGCTTAAGTCCTTGACCAGAGTTATTGGAGGGGTTACCGGGGCACCCGGCACCACCGGAGCCACTGGCTTGGCAGCAGCTACATTACTCGACGTCCCCGGCACTCCGCCAACGCTTGCGCCAGGACCTGTGGTCTCTTCGGAACGTTGCATGTTCAGTGTGGCGCTGACGGCAGGATCGTATTTATCCTGACTCTCTTCACTGCTGCCGGTTTCAAATTCGACGTTAACGGAGGCACGCATCCGGTCGGCGCCGACAACAGGAGCGAGGGTAGAGATCAGCCGCCGTGTCAGTTCCTGATCGATGCCATCGCTGACGTCTGGAGATCCACTCCCTAGGCCGAGCGTTTGATTGGAGTCAGCGTCAATGATCACTACATCCGCGGGCTTGAGTTCGTCCACGGCGCCCGCTACCAGCCGGGAGATTTGCGAGATCTCTGCCCGGGAGAGACTTCCTCCTTTTAGCCGCAACGTTACCGACGCCTTTGCCCCGCGCTCCCGGTCCATGAAGACAGAGTCGGTCGCCATCACCAGGTGGACGCGAGCGCTTTTGACATTGCTCATGGTTTGGATAGTTCGCTCCAATTCGCCTTCGAGCGCACGCTGATAGTTCACTTTCTCGTCAAACTCTGTTTGTCCCCAGGAAACCTTGTCAAAGATTTCAAAGCCTATGCGGCCGCTATGCGGTGCAGGTTGGGAAGCGACTTCGAGCCGTGCGGCGTCGACCTGGTCTGCCGGCACGGTGATGGAGGCGCCGTCAGGACTGACCAGATACGGTATCTTTTTCGCTGCTAATTCTGCCGTGATTGCCTGCGCATCGGCTGGTTCAAGTCCCGACATGAGTGGTTTGTACTCGGGCGTCGCTATCATCTTTACCAGGAAAGCCGCGACGGCGACGGTCACGGCCAACCCCACACCGAGATAAATGCGCTGCTGTGAATTCCGGCTCGCCCAAAAAGACTGCACGCGAACCATCACGGACGCTCCGCCCGCTGCTGGTTTCGCAATTGCTACTTGGCTCTTGGCCGCCATAGGTCCTTGGTCTCGCCGCTCTCCCTGAACGCCTCTCGGGGCTAACGGAACAAAGTGAAATTGCGAGAAATTGCAACCGGACTAACCCTCAGCGCCTAAACAGCTGCGGAAAAACTCGGTTTCGCCTGTACATCCTTGCCCTCAGCGGCTAAAGCCGTACTGATTCTGGATTGATTACGTACGGCCTAATGCTCGCTGCGGCGAGGTAGGCCATACCCTTCATCAAGGTATTGCCCCTGATACAAAACCGGGTTTTGCTCAGATGGCTAGAACTGCATTTTTTCGATGTCCTGGTAGGCGCTCACAATCTTGTTGCGCACCTGCATCATCAGCTGGAAGGCTACATCTGCCTTCTCGACTGCGATCATTACCGTGCTCATGTCGCCACTGCCCCCCTTGAGCAGATTGCTCACCTGTTGTTCCGCACTGCCGCTTAGCTCGTTTACCTGGTGCAAGGCATTGGATAAGACGCCGCTGAACCCGCCTTGCTCCTCCTCGGGCTGCAGGGATGGCAATTTAGGCAGGGCGCCGATGCTGCCGATGCTGCCGAGGCCCGCAATTAGACTGGTCATGTTACTGGCTCCTGTGCCTAGCTTTTAAGGATGTCGATGGTCGATTGGATCATCTGCTTGGCCGCAGCAATTGCAGACGCATTCAATTGATACGCGCGCACCGAACCCATGAGGTCCACCATTTCGGCGGCTGGGTTGACGGCTGGATACGAGACGTAGCCATCTTTGTTTGCGTCCGGATGGCCAGGCTGATAGCGCATGATCGGGGGCGAGGGATCGTCGATGACCTGAGAGATGTGCACGCTGCCGGAAGGCGGCGCTTTAAACCCGCTGCTGAGGGAGAGGGCCAGCCGGAAAGAGGATGATCCTGGAGTCTCAAAGACCACTTCCCTGCGATGATAGGGTCCGCCGGCTTCGGTGTGTGTGGTCTCGGCGTTCGCCATGTTGGTAGCGATAACCTCAGAGCGCTCCCGTTCGGCCAGTAGAGCAGAGCCGCTAATGGATAGTGAGTCGAAGAGATTCATTCTTAACTTCCTCCGCTGATGGCAGCACGCTTATTGCGAAAATCGTCCTTTAAGAGCTGGATGGCAAGCTGATAACGCAATTGCGTCTCAGCCATTTCGAGCCCCTCGCGGTCAAGACTCACGTTGTTGCCGTCGGGACGCTCCATCAATCCCTGGATCTGTCGAACCACGGGAAGCATCTGCAGGGTTTCAGTGCCGTCGGCCATGCGCAAGGAGCCATCGCTCATGGCGCGGTTCAACTCGCTCTCAAAATTGATGTCGCGGGTGCGGTAACCGGGTGTGTCGATGTTAGCCATATTGGAAGAAATGATCTTTTCGCGGGCGGCGGTTAGCTTTAAATAGTTTTCGAGCAGTTCTGCCTGTTTCATGCATACCTCCTTGGCGGTAGTCCGTACTCCTTGATCCTGTTGCGCATGGTGCGCAGGCTGATACCCAACATCTCAGCGGCATGGGTGCGGTTGCCGTGGACCAGGGCGAGCGTGTTCTCGAGGTGCATTTTTTCGAGCACCGAGATGGGTGTTCCTGGGACCGGCATCATTGCCGCAGCGGCTCGACTCTTCCCTAACGGACGGAACTCCTTGTCGAAGCATGCCGCGTCTATTCTGGCTCCCTGGTTGAGGGAAAGCACCCGACGCATGAAATTGGCCAGTTCGCGTATGTTGCCGGGCCAGGTATGTTCCTGAAGCTTCTGTACAAACCCTGGATCCAGTAGCGGCGTATCTGTGCTGGTCTCGGTGGCAAATTTATCGGCAAAGTGCCTGGCGAGCGCGGGAATGTCTTCGATACGATCGCGAAGGCCAGGGATGGAAAGAGGAATAACATTCAGCCGATAGTACAGATCGCTGCGGAAGTGGCCTTGTTCCACCATCGCACCGAGGGACGCGTTGGTGGTGGCAATGACACGGATGTTGACATGAATGGGCCGAGTCTCGCCGAGCCGCTCGAACTCGCGCTCCTGAAGGACCCGAAGCAGCTTGGGCTGCAGGTTGAGCGGCATCTCGCCTATTTCGTCAAGCAGCAGGGTGCCGCCGTCGGCCAGCTCGAATTTGCCGGCTTTGGCCGCGTTGGCGCCGGTGAAGGCCCCCTTGGCGTGGCCGAACAGTTCGCTCTCGAGCAGGTGTTCCGGGAGCGCGGCGCAGTTAACGGCTATAAAGGGTTTTCGGCATCGGTCGCTGCTCTCATGGATGAGCCTTGCCAGCAGTTCTTTTCCGGTACCACTTTCGGCTTCGATCAGCACATCGGCATCCGTGCTTGCGGCGGCTCGGGCGCGTTGCAGCGTCTGCAGCAGCAAGGGCGAACGGCCGATAATCCCCGCACCCGTTACTGTAGCAGTTACGGTGCTGCTTGCAGGCTTGCCGGTTTTCTCGCTCATGCGTCGCATGACCCGGGCGGCCGTGGCTTGGAGTTGCTCAAAGGAAATTGGCTTGGTTAGATAATCAAACGCGCCGCTGCGCATCGATTCTACGGCTTGGGGGACGCTCCCGAATGCTGTCAACAAGATCACGGCGGTTGCGGGTGAGTTCTTGAGCACGGAGCACAGTACTTCAAACCCATCGCCATCGCGCATGCGGATGTCGGTCACCACCAGGTCAAAGGTTTTCTTCCCGATCGCGTTGGCAGCATCATGAACGCCGGTTGCTGTCTCTACGCGCCATCCATGAAGGAGGAAATTGGCCTCCAGCGCCGTGCGCATGCCCGGCTCGTCGTCCACCACCAATACGGAGGAGTTGCTGCGGTTTTGAGAGATGGCATTCATGCGGTGCGCACGTCCAGTTGGAGTAGGGGAAGAGAAATAGCAAATCGAGCTCCGGCATGGACTTGGTTGGAAGCAGAAATGTGGCCACCATGCTGCTTTATGATGCGCGCGCAAACCGCCAGACCCAATCCGGAAGTGTCTCCGCTTCCGCTGAAGCCGGGCTCGAAGATATGGTCGATCTGATCAGAACGGATGCCGCAACCGGTGTCGGAGAATTCGACTGTGACGTGCGTTTCACTTCCTGCGGTACTGTGTTCGCCGCGCAGTCGAACAGTGACGCTGCCGCCCGCCGGAGTATGGCGAATGGCATTCGAAACCAGGTTGAGAACTACCTGTTGCAGCGCGCTTTCGTTGCCCATGACCAGAATTTCCTGTTGATCAGCAAGCCAGTCCAGCGAAACTGCGGCCTGGTGAGCGAGAGGGAGTAGAAACTGAAGCGCGTTGCCGATCATGGCAGGCAAGCACACGGGAGCGAGTTTTAGTAAACCGGAACCGTGGAAGCTCAAAACGTTGTTTACGGTTCCGGAAAGGGTGCGTATGCCGACGCGCAGATTAGAAATCCATTGCTGGCGGTGGCCTTCGTCGTTCTCGATCAACCCGGCAAACAGCTCCAGGCTGGCTAATGGGTTTCTAATTTCATGGGCGAGAACGGTGGTAATTTCTGCCAGGGCCATCGCCGTACGGGCCGCTTCCCGTTCCTGTTCGGCTCGTCTCTGGGAAGTTATGTCACGCAAGATGACAACCGTCTGGTCAGGCTTGCCTGCTTTGCCGGAATGATGGAAAAGCGGCCGATTGCGAACCTCCAGCCAACGTTTTCCTGAAGGCTGGTGAACGCAGAATTCCTGACCTGTGTCGTTGTGGGACGCATTTTCGTAGGAGGATTCGAGGTTGATGCCAGTGAAGGCCGAGATTTGCCGCAAGTTAGATTGCGGCGCGGCGCGGAACTGCGACCCATCGAGTCCGAGCAGCCGTCCGCTCTCGGGATTGATCATCGAGATGTCGCCCTTCCCATCGAGGACCAGGACGCCACAGGGCATGGAGTCGACGATCTGCTGCAGATCGAGCCGCATGCGCTCGTTTTCTGCCATGCTGGTGGTCAAAGCCGCGTTGCGCGCAGATAACTCCTGACGAAGCTCATACACTTCCTGCTGCAGGTGGCGGTAGGAGTTCTCCAGCCGCGCGGAGGCGGAGATGAATTCTGAAAACGCACTAGCGAGCGCCGCTGCGCTTTTTGCTTGCCCGACCCCGTGGTCCTCTGGGGGCGAAGCGTTCATTGGTAAAGGATGAGAAGCAGGCGGCATCTGCCTAGTTGATTAGCACGGCGAGGGCCAAGTTGGTTTTGGGTCTGGCAGAACGAAGCTGTGGTGGGGGTGCACATTTCTCCGAAGAAACACTCCATTTACGCAAGAACCAATGATCGGGTGCCCCATCATTAGTTCTCGCGCGACGATGGGCTTCGCCCCGGCGATTCGCAAGAGTTTCAAAGAAGAATGTGCTGGGGGAGGATCTCGCGCTCCCCACCGACAAAGATGCTGGCTCGCTCGACTACGTTTCTGAGCTCGCGCACGTTGCCTGGCCAGTCGTGGCGGCGGAGAGCCTCTACCGCTTCCGGGCTGAGGTTTGCACCAGGACAAAACTTGGTCAGAAAGCTTTCGGCTAGTTTTTCAATGTCTCCGATGCGCTCGCGCAAGGGCGGTAACTTGATGGGAAAAATCGCCAGACGATAATACAGGTCTTCGCGAAAAAGATGTTTCCTGACCAGATCGAAGAGATCGGCGTTGGTCGCAGCAACTACCCTCACATCTACCTTTAAATTGTCGTTGCCCCCAATCCTCTGTACTTCACCCTGCTCCAGGAAGCGCAGGATTTTGCTCTGCAGCGACAACGGCATATCTCCAATCTCATCGAGGAAGAGGGTTCCCCCATGGGCGGCATGAATGCGGCCTATGCGGGATTGCACTGCACCGGTAAAAGAACCCTTCACATAGCCGAACAACTCGGCTTCCAGGAGCGGTTCAGGAATGGCAGCGCAATTGATTACCACCAGTGGCTGCTTCTGGCGCGGACTTATCAGGTGAATGGCCTGCGCTACCAGGTCCTTGCCGGTGCCACTCTCCCCGGTTACCAGAACAGTCGTATCCCGGCGAGCAACCATATTCGTGAGTTCATAAACGCGCTGCATCGGTGCTGTGTCTCCGACCATACCGCGAATGCCGCGCATTCCGCTTTGTCCGTCAATCCCCGCGGGAGCGCGTCGCAGTTGCACCGGGGAGGTTGCGTGGGACGGAGCAATACCGGCGCAGTAAAGCACCTCGGTCAGTTGAGCAGACAACGCAGTGGGCGAGGACGCTCCTAAAACAAGCTGCCCGGTATGCGAATTAACCGTAAGGATCTGAACACTGGGGAACTGCTCACGAACCATGGTGCTGAATTCGCTGGGCTCAAGGTCAGGAAGCAGCGGGTCGAGCAGAAGAATCTCGCTGACTATTTCGTGCAGACACTCGAGGGCCTCGGCGCCGCCGCCAGCTTCGGTCAAATTCCAGCGGGGCTGACGCAGCTTCTCCCGCAGTTGAACGCGCAGCCTGCTGTTCGGGCTCACGAGCAAGACGCCGATGGTGTGGCCCTCCTCCACACGAAGCTTCGGGATTGGGGGCGCGCTCATAAATTAGTGGACAAGGGGCGCCTTGGGCAAATCAATCAGCACCTGGAACGGCCGCTGGCTAAATACGAAGCCGGCTTGCTGGCTGCGGATGTTCGCCTCGGCCGCGGCCATGCTGAGCCTTGCTTCCGCACTCGTTGAGGCAACCGACAAATTCAAATTTCTTACGACTACTTGCATGCCGTGGATAGAAGTGGAGGCAATCATTTCCACGTGGTCCTGAGCACTGGATAGCGCATGGGCAGTCAAGAGCACGCTCGAAAGAGCGCGGAGAGTTCTGGGCCCATTAATAAGGACAAGAGGACAGGTTTCAGGCACGGTTGAACTAAGGATTATCCCCTGTTTGCGGAACAGGAGTTGGACTCCTTCGGCCGCCGACGCGAGCAAAGGCAGAATTGCGGTTGCAGATAATTTCGGTCTAATGCTCTCGGCGATTACCAGCTCCTGTAGATAGCTGAAGAGAGTACACACCCGCTGAACCTCCTCCGACGAACTGGCAGTGAGTTCGCGCAGTTCTTCGGTGCTCATCCGGTCAGTATGAGCCTTGCTAAGGCTGGCCAAAAGGATGGTCAGCGGCTGTGCGGCCGCATGGATGCCGTGGGACAAGTTGGAGCACAGGATATCTAATTCCGGGCTCGGCAGCGAGGGTTCTTGAAAGCCGTGGTTGCTAGTCATTTTAATCATTTCTTAAGGCGTACCCAACGCCACGAACGGTGCGAAGCAGCTTTACTTCCCCCTTGATGTCTATCTTGTCCCGCAAGTACTTCATGTAGACGTCGACCACGTTGGTGGTGGGATCGAAGGGGATATTCCACACTTCTCGCATGAGGGTTACGCGTGACACGGCCTTACCGGCGTTATTCATCAGGCACTCAAGTATGGCGAACTCCCGCGGCGTCAAATCGATCAATCGCTGGCCGCGCATGACCCGGTGTTCCTCCCGGTTGAGACTTAAATCGGCGATTTTCGATGAGTTCCCCGGAAGTGCAGCATCGCGCCGCAGCAGGCCGCGGACACGTGCCAGCAGTTCCAGAAACGAGAAGGGTTTGATCAGGCAATCGTCGGCGCCCTGCTCGAGCGCCAGCACCAGATCCTCGGTACGATTCCTCGCCGTCAACACCAGCATGCGCAGTCCTGGCCGGATCGGACGCACCCGCGCAAGCAGCGCCATGCCATCCATCCTGGGTAGGTTCAGATCGAGAATGACAAGATCGTAATGCGATTTTTGCAAGGCTTCCCAAGCTGCCTCACCATCGAGAGTAATTTCGACAGCAAAGAGCTTGAGCTTGAGAGCGCGACTGAGAAACTTGCCCAGAGAAACATCGTCTTCGACGATCAGGATCCTGGATGGATTCGGCCTATTGGTGTGATCACGAGCTGGTTTGTCTGCGGTGGGTGAAGGGCCCTGAGTATCTTCAGGCCAGCCGGCAATGAGATCGAGCGGCGGGCACACTGAAAGAAGCGGAATTACCGCCGATAAGTACGTAGGACCGGGAATGAGAGACGTGGACAGCATCCGCACATTTGTGTATCGAGAGCCACGCATGAAAACTGGCTTCCAGGTTGAATTTTCATGTGGCGGTCCACAATTCTGGGGCTTCTGCAGGGATGTAAGCGAGGCCGGCATCCGCGCCGAATTTGATGATCCGATCACGGTCGGTAGCTCCGGATTACTCATTCTTCGCCCTCCAACAGGTGTGCTCGAGCTCCGCGCCCAAGTGGCCTATGTCGAGAAGCGCCAGGTTGGGCTTTTGTTCCTTTTTCAAACACCCTGGGAACGCAGGATGACAATCGAGTTTATTGCTGCCATTTGAAACGGCTTGGCTACTTCTGTTTCGGCTCCTTATCAGTTGCTGTTGGACCCTTGGCGGCTGGTGCGGGTGCAGCGTTGAGATCCTTAGCCAGCGGTAAGGAGCCATTGCTGTTGAACGGAATCTGCTGCTCGGGTCTGACAACGTATTGAATAATCAAGGTGATCCTCCGGTTGGAAGCGTCCTCCGGTTGCAGTGGCTTGCGCAGGTTCTGATCGGCGTAACCACGCACCTGGACAACCTGGTCTGGGCGCACGCCGCTAGCCTGCATCAGTCGCCGGGATATATTTGCCCGGTCGGTCGACAACTCCCAATTGCCGTAGGTCTGGGAGTCGGAAAAGGGCCTGGAATCAGTGTGCCCCTCAATTAACAGCGGGTTTGGTAATTTGCCTATTTGAATCGACAGTACCCGTAGCAGGCTTTGCAGAACCGGAGTAGGCTGCGCCTTTCCGTTCTCGAAGAAGGTTCCCTTCGGATCTTCCAGCAATTCGATCTTCAATCCTTCCGGGGTGATGGTCATCTCAATCTGTTTCTTGAGTTGGCTGAAGTTCGGCAGTGTTTCCATGGCCTTCATGAGGTCTTCCTTCAACTTTGCCATGTCTTGCTTTTCGATGATGGGAGTGGCTGTTTGTCCCTCCCCACCCAGCCCTGTTCCCATCTTCTTGGCTGTGCCATTGGGGTCACGGAAGTATCCACTGACGGCCTCCTGTACGGGCTTACTGCTGCTCATCAGCCAGAGGACGATGAAGAGTGCCATCATGGCAGTGACAAAATCGGCGTAGGCAACTTTCCAGGCTCCGCCGTGGGTGCCGGCGTGGCCTCCCTTCTTCTTGATGATGATGATGGGCTGTTCGTCTGCCATGGTTTTGTCGACTTATGCGGCTCCAACCGCCGCGGCCTCTCCAACTTTCTCTCTGCAGGCTTTTTCCACTTCGGCGAAGCTGGGGCGAGCATGCCCGGGGATTGCGCGACGACCGATTTCGACCGCCATGATAGGAGACGTGCCTTTGATAAAGGCGAGCATCACGACCCTGAGCACGGCGTAAAAGCTGTGCTCTTCGTCCACGGTCTTCGACATATTCGAGGCCAGCGGCCCAAAAACGCCGTAGCAAAGCAGAATTCCAAGGAAGGTGCCGACCAGGGCAGCAGCCACCTTGTGTCCGATTTCCTCTGGCGGACCGCCGAGGGAACCCATGGTCACTACCACGCCAAGGACTGCGGCCACAATTCCCAGCCCGGGCAAGGCATCTGCCACAGTATTCAATGCCTGGTTTGGCTGGCTCTGCGAATGGTGATGGCTGTCCATGTCCAGCTCCATCATCTGGTCCACATCAAACGGGTTCACCCCGCCGGTGATGGCCATACGCATGGTGTCACAAACGAAGTCTCGAGCATGATGGTCTCCAAGGAACACCGGGTAGCGGGAAAATATGGGACTCTTATCCGGCTCTTCGACATCACTCTCGATGGCAATCGCACCCTCTTTGCGAGACTTGGCGAAGAGATCGAACAACATCTTGAGCGTGTCGACGTATCGCTGTTTCGAAAACGGGGAGCCTTTGATGATCCCCATGAGGCCGCCTAAGATCTTCTTCAGGATGTACATGGGGTTGGCGGCCAAAACAGTTCCAATCGCCGCACCGCCTATGGTTACCAACTCTGCGGGCTGGACGAGGACGGCAAGCTTGCCCTTCTCCATGAGGAAGCCAATGATGACGCAGGCGAATACAAGTAAGATCCCAACGATCGAAAACATTTGCTAGTCCATCCCATCCGAACCGTAGGTCTGCCAAGTCCCGATCGACCGAAAGGCAGCGGATCGGCCTGCGAGGAAAAGGACCCCTGCTACTCTTTTATCGGCAGGCTCTGGCTCCCATTGAGTGGTGGGCGAAGAAACAAGGCAGGGCAAGATTCGCTTATCCCACATCTCGCCAAAAACGAGCGAGATACCCCGAGTTTCCAGCACGCATCTTTTTATCAGCGCACAAGAGAATTTAGAGGATAGAAAAAACGTACCTCAGCGGCTAAAGCCGGGTAGGGCATGTTTCTTACGGCACGGCTGAAGCCGTGCCCCTCCAGGACCGAGTTCTCACACACGCTCTTTAGCCCAACGTATTCTCAATCATTTACGGCCCGGCTGAAGTCGTGCCCTGATACAAAGCCAAGTTCTCACGCAGACTCTGAAGGGCCGCCCGTTCAGAAAGGGCCGCCTGGTTGCGTATCCCACCCTTCGGTTGTGGGAGAGAGATTCCAAAGTCGCTTGCTCGATCAGTCGAGGAGCTGAAGCCGTTTTTCATCCCCTTCGGTGGTTGGCTGATAGGCCATGGACGCTTCGGCCGAAGTTGAGATGTTGGTTTGCGGTGTTGAATCCAGAAGCTCACGGACTTTCCTTAACAGATCTTCGCGGGTGAAGGGTTTCTCGAGAAAAGCATAGAGCTGTGCGGGCATACGCGCCGGAACGACCGCCTCGTCGCTGTAGCCTGACGCATAAAGGACTTTTGTCTCCGGCCGGGCGGAAGCAAGTTTTTCCGCCAGGACAGAACCGCTGAATCCGGGCATGACCACGTCTGTGATCATCAAAGGGATGGGCCCCGGGTACTCTGCCGCCATACGCAGGGCGTCGGCTGGATCACCTGATTCAAGCACTGTATATCCGCAGTCCTGGAGCAGGCGCCGGGTGAGCCGGCGCAAAGCGGCGGCATCGTCCACCAGCAGGATGGTCTCCGTTCCCCCGCGAACGGGCTTCTGTGCCCCGGGCTGCTCGGCGACCGCGAATTGGTCGTGACGGAGAAAATAAACTTTGAACGTCGTTCCATGGCCTGGTTCGCTGTAGACGGTGATGGCTCCGCCACTTTGGTTGACGATGCCGAAGACGGTGGACAAACCGAGCCCCGTGCCCCGGCCAGGTGCCTTGGTGCTGAAGAAAGGTTCAAAGATATGGGATTGGGTTTCAGCATCCATTCCGGTTCCGGTGTCACTCACGGTAAGTCTGACGTATTGGCCGGGACCGGTAAATGGAGATTGTTGAGCATGGGTTTCATCGACCTCAACGTTAGCGGTTGCGATCGAAATCTTTCCTCCCATGGGCATGGCGTCGCGGGCGTTGATGGCCAGGTTCATCAGCACCTGTTCCACCTGACTGGGATCAGCGTGGATGGTTCCAAGATCGGGGCAGAGCGCACTGATCAAAGACACGTCATCACCGATCAGCCGATCCAGCATGTTCTGCATGCGACGGACGGTTTCGTTCAAGTCGAGAGCCAAAGGCTGCAACACCTGGCGGCGGCTGAATGCCAGCAAACGTTGGGTGAGGTTTTTTGCCGACGTGCCTGCATTGTGGATCTCCAGAATCATCTTGCGGGTGGGTGCAGGCAATTCCGGCTGCTCTTCCAAGATCTCGCAGTAGCCGAGAATGACCCCAAGTAGATTGTTGAAGTCGTGGGCCAAACCGCCCGCAAGTTGGCCGACCGCCTCCATTTTGTGGGTCTGTCGCAGCCGTTGGTCTGAAAGCTCGGCCTCCGTAATCATTCCCGTTTGTGGATTGAGACGCAGTATCCCATCCTTTGCAGCTTCAGAGAGCCGCCGGTATCTGGTTTCAGGGTCCATTGACCTCCTTCCAGGATGGATGTGATTGTTTTCCTTAGCGGCGTGTAGCCCAGCGCGTAACGTTTTTCAGGTAAGGCGATAGGTAGTGAAAGAGGGGATACTCTCTCTGGTCACACTTGTACCCTGCTGTGCGACTGAAGAGTTGGCCTCCCCCGGGCCAACCCGGACAATTCATTTATCGGCGAGTATTCTTTGCTGCTTGAGATGTATTCCGGGGCGCGACGAGGCGGACCATTGTAGGCGGTAACCAGATCAGGGGTTGCTATTTCGTTTTTGGTCAGCATGTTTTTCCTGCCCAGGTCGATAGACACCCCAGAGGTGCCAAACCATGCTGATTTGTAAGGAACACCCTACAGGCCGGCTTGGAAGCGCAATATGCCTCAGAGGTCACTCGATACTCATGTGCATCGAACCGGACTGCGCTGATCAGAACACTAGTTGTCCGATACCCGGATGTGGCTGCCTGGTCGCGGTATCACGATCCGCGGAAGAACCGTCGCCCCTGGTTCGTCAGAGTAGCCGGAAGCACGGCTCAATTTGAAGCGACTCGGGTTAGGGCCAACGCGAAGGGCCAATGATCTTGTGAGCCCGGCCGGGAGCCGCCGCAGATTTAATTACCTTTCTGCCCGCTGGAGGGCTGTCACATAATTCGGGAAGAGCCTGGGTGAATTGGCGACGGCGATGCCCGCATGTGGCCAGGGACCGACTCTTCTATGGAGAACGCAGAAAGGCACACTGGACACTCGGTTACGCAACCGGTGCGCAGGCAATGACCACAGAGAAGGCCTTCGTGACCCCGGGTGCATTTGAAGAAAAGTAAGTCGCTGTTGATGGCACATCGGCAAAGAATTTGTTGCTGCATAACAGTTTTTCTCCCCAGCGGTTCATCGGCGAGAATCTGTTAGACATTAGAAGAGATTGCCGGAACAGCCATGGCCCGCTGGGGATTGCACATCCGCGAGACGGCCCGGGTTCCTGAAGCCTGTTTTCCACCGCTACCAGCGGCCGCCGTCTGCTTCCGCGGTCCGAGTTTCTCTCAAAACCACACCCCAGCTTAGCAAGAGCCGCATCTGCTGATCGGCGTGATTGGTCTCGTTGATCTCGAGATAGCATTCCAATCCGCAGGAGTTACACCGCTGGAGGCCGGGGATATTCAGCCGGGCATCGCAAGCCGGACAAAAGGGTGCGTCCTCAGTGAGCTTGATCTTCATGTTGTTTTCCTCATGGAGACTCATCGGGACAAACACCTCGATCTTCTCATTACGACGGTTGTAGAACAGAGTATCCACCTGGGGAGGGCCGGAGGTGGAACCAATCATCTCCGCAAACACTCTTGCCGGACCATGGCGGTGGGCGGCAAGGACGGGAGAAAAATCACTGGCGTGGAGCGCATGAATTAATCGGACTTAGGCCGGGATCGAGTCCTCAGCGTCGGGGTCAAGGAGAAAAGGGCCAACGAGGAGTTGCCAAACAGCAGCGGATCCAAACCGCGCCGCATGCGATCAATGATCTTGTCTGCAACATCGGCAGCACTCACGTAATAGATGTCATCCATTGTTGCTTGGTGAGAATTTGAAATCCTTTTCATGTACTGCCTTTCAGTCTCCATCCCCACAGGAGAGCGGGAGCAGGAAACGACTCCCAGGGAAAAGTTGCTATCCAGTGTTTCGGCCCTTATGAGGTCCCGCTGCATAGCCTTATAGTTGCAGCGTAATCTTTTGGGAGATGAGGTAAAGACGAGAAGGCCGAAGGCCGGCAGCGGCGAACGTACCCGCTGCCGGTTGGTAAGGAGAAGGTGTCAGCTGCAGCCGCTGGTCGAGCCGCAGCTCATGCACCGGTAACAGCTGCCGTTGCGGACCATGATGGCTCCGCAGGTATGGCAACTGGGCGCATCCCCCATATCGAGATATTCCTTCATGGCGTCGGCGGCGTGAAAGATGGCCCCACCGCTTCGGCGAGTCTCGGACGCTCCGTAGAGTCCCCGGTCTTCCATGCTTCCACTGGCGCCGCCCTGACTGGTTTCGGGAAGAAGGCCGCCGGCGGGAGGATTGGTTTCCTGTAACGGCTCATCCACTGGGCGTGGTGCGCCTGCTGCCAAGCCGGAGAACAGACTCAACTGATGCCCGGACAGGAAGCGTAACTGGAGCCAGCGGAAGATGTAATCCATGATGGACTTGGCAAAGCCGATGTGTTCGTTGCCAGTCCAGCCGGAGGGCTCGAAGCGCGTGTGGGCGAACTTCTCGCACAGTACCTTGAGCGGGACGCCGTGCTGCAGCGAGAGCGAAACCGCAGTGGCAAAGGAGTCCATGAGCCCGGAGACAGTGGAACCCTCCTTAGCCATCTTGATGAAGATCTCACCCGGTTGCCCATTGGGGTAAAGGCCTACGGTGATGTAGCCCTCGTGTCCGGCGATGGAGAATTTATGGGTGAGGGAGGGGCGCTCCTCCGGCAGGCGATGACGGACGGCACGGGGCGGTCCCTGGGTGGTCTCCGGATCTTCGTGCAGCGCGGCCGCCTGGCCGAGGCTGAGAGCGTTGGCGACGGATGCAGTGAAAGCATTGGCCGCCGTCACCACCGAGTTGGCCGAAACTTCCAGCCGGGCGGACACCTTGCCCTCGAGTAGCCGCAGGTCCTCGGAGATGGACGCGGTGTCGCCCTGCGCCATGGCGGCGAGGATACGGTCCGCGGCTTCACTGGCTGCTACATCCGCGTTGGTCTCAGCGCCCAGCGCGTTTTTGATGACTTTGGCCTTGTTGCCGTCGGAGACGTTGAGCGGCTGCGCACCTTTGGATCCGTCGCGGTAAATGGCCACTGCCTTGAGACCCAGGCGCCAGGACTCGGCATAGGCCTGAATGATGTCGTCCAGGGTCGCGTCGTGGGGCAGGTTGACGGTTTTGGAGATGGCTCCGGAGAGGAACGGCTGGGCTGCGGCCATCATCTTGATATGACCGGAGGAGTGGATGGAGCGGGTTCCTTTGCTGGGCTTGAAGCTGCAATCAAACACGGCCAGATGCTCCGGCTTGATTCCGGGCGCACCTTCGATGGTGCCGGTGGAGTCGATGTAGCTGACAATCGAATCCACCTGGGTGTCGGTGTATCCCAGCTTGAACAAGGCGACGGGCACGGTGTTGTTGACGATTTTGATCATTCCCCCGCCCACCAGCTTCTTGTACTTGACCAGGGCCAGATCGGGCTCAATGCCGGTGGTGTCGCAGTCCATCATGAAGCCGATGGTGCCGGTGGGGGCGAGCACGGTGACCTGGGAATTGCGGTAGCCGTGCTGCTCACCGTGGGCCAGGGCCTGGTCCCAGCAATCCTTGCTGGCCTCGATGAGAGCAGCCAACTGGGGGGTGGTGAAGGGCTCGGTCGAATTGGCATGGCCGATCTTATTGACTTCGGCGCGATGCATGCGGATGACGTCGAGGAACGGCTCGCGGTTGACATAGAAGCCAGGGCAAGCGCCGCCGCGCTGGGCCAGGCCGCCGTGGGCGTATTGTGCCTGCTGGCAGAGCGAGGTGGCGGAAATCAGGGCCGGAGACTTTTCCGCCAGTATCGAAGATTGCAGGTAAGCCTGACCGCACATGATGGCGGTGAGCGCGGCAGCGAAATCCCGGCCGGCATCGCTGTCATAAGGCAGGCCGAAGGCCATGAGCAGGGCACCCAGGTTGGCGTAACCGAGCCCCAAGGGACGGTAATCGTGGGAATTGCGCACGATCGATTCGGTGGGGTAGCCGGAATTGTCCACCAGGATGTCCATGGCCGTGATCATGATGTCAATGCCATGGCGATACGCATCCACATCAAAGTTGCCCGCTGGGGTGACGAACTTGAGCAGGTTGAAGCTGGCCAGATTGCACGCCGAGTCATCCAGGAACATGTACTCGGAGCAGGGGTTGGAGGCATTGATGCGGCCGGAGTTCTTGGACGTGTGCCACTTGTTGATGGTGGTGTCGTACTGCATGCCGGGGTCGCCGCACTGCCAGGTAGCTTCGGCAATTTTCCGCATCAGCTCGCGGGCCTTAAAGGTTTTTACCGGCTCGCCGCCCTTCACGGTACGGGTGGTGAAGTCCGCATCCCGCTCGACGGCCCGCATGAACTCATCGGTCACCCGGACAGAGTTGTTGGCATTCTGGAAAAAGATGGAGCTGTAGGCTTCTGAATCGGGACCCGAGCCGTCATATCCGGCCTGCATCAAGGTCCAAGCCTTGACTTCTTCCTTGGCCTTGCACTCGATGAAGTCGGCGATATCCGGATGTTCGGCGTTGAGAATGACCATCTTGGCCGCGCGGCGGGTCTTGCCGCCGGACTTGATCACGCCGGCAAAGGCATCGAAGCCGCGCATAAAGCTGAGCGGACCGCTGGCGGTGCCGCCGCCGGAGAGGGTTTCCATGGATCCGCGGATGCTGGATAGATTGGTCCCGGTGCCTGATCCCCACTTGAAGAGCATGCCCTCAGTCTTGGCCAGGGTCAGGATGGAGTCGAGCGAGTCATCCACCGAGTTGATGAAGCAGGCGGAGCACTGTGGATGGCGGTAGCCGGTGACGGAGAACTCAACCGCACAGGTGTGGGGATTCCAGTGCCAGTTTTGGGCGTCGGAATTGGGCTCCAGCCGGTCGCAGCCTACGTTGAACCAGACGGGCGAGTTGAAGGCCGCTTTCTGGGTAATCAGCAGATGGACCAGCTCGTCGTGAAAGATCGCGGCGTCTTCGGGGGTGGCGAAATAGCCGCCGGCAATACCCCAATCACGGATGGTCTCGGCCACCCGGCTGACCAGCTGGCGGACCCCGGTTTCGCGGGCGCCAAACTCACCCTGAGCGGTGCCGATATGGCCGTGCAGGTACTTGGAAGCCACAATATTGGTCGCGGTCATCGACCAGTCGACAGGAACCTCGACGTCTTTCTGCTCGAAGATCGATCCGCCGGTAGCGTCTGTGATGGAGGCGGTGCGGCGCTCCCAAGTCACCTCGCTGTAGGGCGAAACGCCTGGCTTGGAGAAGAGACGGGTACAGTGCACGCCGCTGGCGGGTTCGGGCTTAGGCACGGAGTGGCTATAGTGAGCGGCCCAACCATTGGCGGCGGCGGAAGTTGCGGAATTGGTGGCCTCGGCCATTATTTCTCCTCACGATTTTTAAGAATGACAGGAAAGCCGCCCCCGGGCACTCGTGCTGGCGCCTTAAAAAACAGGAGGTTCAAACCGGCCTTTCTGGAACTAACCAGGCTTGGTGAACAAACGATGAAAATAAAGCCGTGAGATGCGAAAGTACCGCTCTCTATCGCGTGTGTCAAGCGAGAACCACTACATCTAGTAGTTTAAATGCATATCCCCCCACCTGGGTGCCGAAACCGGACAAACGGCTGTGGAGAACTGCGGGAACCCCTTACCCGCGCGGCTTCGCCTGGGAAAACTCGCAAATGGTGGGCCAGTAAGCCGTCCTATCGGCCATCCTGAATTCAGGCTACGCCCGGTCAGGGGATCGAACAAGGCACACTGGGGGCGGGAGGGAGCGGAAATTGTGGAACCCGTGGATAAGCCGTCACTTTTGGTTGCGATCCGGCTTCGGGGGCGGTCATTGCGCGAAGATGACGGTAGCCCGGGCTATACAGACTGCGGAAAACGCTGCCTATTCAGGCTGCTGTCCCTTCGGGACTCGGGCGGAGTTTTTCTGCAACCTGTAGAGCCGCACGCAAACCTGCGCGCGGCTCTACCCGGTATTTGGCCTTACCCGGTCCTACTTGCCGGACAGGTTCTTGGGCGACTTCTTATTCAGAGTCCCCAGTAACTTGGCCGCAGAGGGTGGGGGCGGTACTGCCTTGTCGAAAACAATAGCTTCGGCAGTTACATCTTTTCCGTAAAGCTTACTGTTGCCGTCATTGTCAGGACGCAAAGTGGAACCGGACAGGGAGATCCCGGCGAAGAGTCCCCGGGCGCGGGAGTAGGAAAGAATCTCTGCCCGCATGGTCACATCGGTTTCCGCGGAGGCATTGCGGCCAACCGGCCCGGCTGCCGCCGAAGCATCGCCACCAATCTTAACTTTGCTTTTAAGAATGTTTGCCGCAGAGGTCGGGCTCATGAGCAGGAGGACGAAATCCGTAGCCTGACCACCCAATTGGAATCCGAAGCTCGCGCCCTCCAGTGCCATCATGCTGGGCGCACTCCAGGCACCGTGAAAGCCATGACCGCTGCGGCACGTTAACACGCCTCGGCCGTAGCTGCCTCCGACGATAAATGCCGCTTTGAGGACGGAAGGCAGAACCACCACACAATCCGCCTTGTCGATCACATTCTGGGGAATGTCGTCGGGAACGTTCATGATTTCGGAAATGACAGTTCCCGCGGCCATGACTCGATCCGCTTCCTTGTCCTGACCAAAAGCGGGCAGAACCATCATGCCCATAAGGCTTAGTGCCACTACTGTTCTCTTCATGCTCTCTCCTTGAGACTCCTCTCGATCGTTGCAGCAACACAGCATTGCCTGGGCGAAGCCCGGAAAACCAATGTGGAGTAACCACTCCGGTAACCGCTGAGGATACTATACAAGTTTCCTTTGAATATCAATTGCAGCGATAGCTCTAGCATTGTCCAGAGGGGAACGATAAAAACCCTTAGCTAAGGCTGGAATGAGGGGAACTCATGTTAAGGAGCGCGCCGGGACGCAGGTTCACCCGGCTACGCATTTTGATCGTCGTCAGCATGTTGCTGCCGGCCGTTGATTGGATAGCGCTTCCAGGTTGGGCACAAACGGCTAAGACTTCACCGATCACCATTGCAGGCAGCCAATTCATGCGTGACGGGAAGCCTTACCAGATCATCTCCGGAACCATTCACTATCCTCGCGTGCCGCGCCCGTATTGGCGTGACCGGCTCAAAAAGGCACGGGCGATGGGACTGAACACCATCGAGACGTACGCCTTCTGGAACCTGCACGAGCCAAGCCCAGGGGGTTTCGATTTCAGCGGCATCAACGACATCGCTGCATTTGTTCGTATGGCGCAAGAAGAAGGCCTCAATGTGATTGTGCGGCCCGGTCCGTACATCTGCGCAGAGTGGGACGCCGGCGGCCTGCCGGCATGGTTATTTGCCGATCCCAGCATCAAGGTACGAACGCGAGATGAGCGGTTTCTTGCCGCATCTGACCGCTACCTGTCCCGGCTGGGCCGGGAGTTGGCTCCTCTCGAAGCTACCCATGGCGGTCCGATTATTGCAGTACAGGTTGAAAACGAGTACGGGAGTTATGGGGACGACCGGTTGTATATGGAGCAAATTCACCAGTCGCTCGTCCGTGCCGGGTTGGGTGACTCCATCTTCTTTACTTCCGACGGGGCCAGGGACCTGGTAAACGATGCTTTACCTGGGATCCTGCCGGTGATCAATTTTGGCCCGGGCAAAGCGCAGAACTCCTATATCCGGCGGTTCCTCGTCTTCCTTTATCTGGCCTCGACGATGAGGCAATTCCACTTCGACCAGCCCTGGATGACAGGCGAATACTGGGACGGCTGGTACGACGCCTGGGGCGGTGAGCATGCGCATACAGACGCCGCGTTACAAGCGAAGGAAATGGGCTGGATGTTGGCTCAAGGGTATTCGGTCAATGTGTACATGTTTCACGGAGGAACCAACTTCGGGTTCATGAACGGCGCCAACTTTGGGGAGGATGGATACCTGCCGCTGGTGACAAGCTACGACTACGATGCGGCGCTGGACGAGGCGGGCAGACCCACCAGGAAGTTCTACCTGTTTCGTGATGTTATTCAACGACGGACCGGGATCACACCACCTCCCTTGCCTGCCGCGTTGCCGATGGCCGGAGTGCAGGAATTTCAGCTGACGGAATCGGCTCCGCTATGGAGTAATTTGCCGGCTCCGGTCAGTGTCGAGCGTCCTCGCTCGATGGAAACTTTTGGCCAGAGTTATGGATACATTCTCTACCGCAAAGAATTAGCCGGCCCGATTGCCGGCCCGCTGGTGGTCGACGATGTAAGGGATTACGCCGCGGTGTATCTCAACCACAAGCTGCAAGGCACGCTGGATCGCCGCTTGAAACAAACGCAACTGGCCATCACCGTTCCGGCGGGCCCGGTGACACTGGACATTCTGGTCGAGAATACCGGCCGGATCAACTATGGTCCGTTGCTGCAAGAAGGCCAGTCCGGTATCACCAGGTCTGTCTTGCTGGCCGGTCATGAGTTGTCAGGATGGCAAGTGTATTGCTTGCCGATGAACAGTCCAGAGGCGTTGAAGGGCTGGCAGAAGCAGGCCAGTACGGGGCCGGCGTTCCATCGCGGGACATTTACACTAGCATCCGTGGCCGATACGTATCTTGACGTCGGCGCGCTTGGCAAGGGGTTTGTGTGGGTGAATGGTCACAATCTCGGACGTACTTGGGGGATTGGTCCGCAACAGTCGCTGTTTCTACCCGCACCCTGGCTACAGAAGGGTGTGAACCAGGTTGTGGTGTTCGATTTTACCGACCTTGACGGGCCAAGACTGCGAGGGGTGGAAAATCCCATCTGGTCTAAGAAGCTGGAGGGACCTGCGGTTTCTTTCCGTCGATCAAACGCTCTATCAACGCCGGTAGATTGCGCCACCCTTCATCACGAAGGAAACGTGCTCGAGCACGCGGATGTCTTCCAAGGGATTGCCAGGGACGGCGATAATGTCGGCGTAGTAGCCGGCCTTGAGCGCACCGAGGTCGTGCTCCCAGTCGAGTAGCCGGGCTCCATTGAGCAAATCGGCTTTGAGCACCTCGAGCGGCTTCATGCCGTACTCCACCATCAGCTCCAACTCGCGCGCCTGGGTGCCGTGGGGAAAGGGACCCACATCGGAACCTACCGCCATGGGCACGCCGTGCTCCAGCTGGCGGTGAAACTGCTGCACATGGTAGTCGAGCCACTGGTGTCCCTCCGCCGCCCGTTCCGGCGAACTGGCGTGGGCTGCAAAATATTCCTGAATAGTAAATGTGGGAACGGCGTAGATCTGTTTCTCCCGCATCAGGCGCATGGTCTCGTCGCTGAGTTGGTCAGCATGATCGATCGAGGCCACCCCGGCCTGAGCGGCGTACAAGGCGGCAGGCTCACCTTCACAATGCACGGCAACGCGTGTCTGCAGGCGTGCGGTCTCGGCAACGGCCTGGGCCAGCTGCGGCTCGGAGTACTGGACGATGGTGTGGAACTGGCCGTCCTTTACAAAGATACGGCCAGTTTCGTAAATCTTGATGAAGTCTGCTCCGTCCTTGATCTGCTGGCGAATGACGCTCACCAGCTCATCGCCGGTGTTGGCATAGGTGGCGTTGGGTAGCACGTGCTGCTCCGGGTTGAAGTGCAGAGCATCCTCGTGCCCACCGAGTACATTGATGGCATTGCCGCTGACGCGCATGCGCGGCCCCGGGATCTCTCCCTGATCGATGGCTTCGCGAACGGCAGTGTCGGCTGGTCCTGCGCCTTCCGTGCCCATGTCCCGCTCGGCGGTGAAACCGGCCAGAAGGTCGGCTTTCGCGGCCAGAGTGGCAATGATCGTCCGCTGCGGCACGGACTCGCTCACGGTTTGCAGATCTTCGGCGCCGGGATGAAGGAAGAGGTGGACATGGGCGTCGATCAGGCCGGGCATCAGCGTGGTGTCGCCGAGGTCGATCGTCTCCGCTCCGGCGGGGTGGGGGACGGAGGAGCCGGCGGCAACAATCTTTTCCCCTTGCACCAGGATCTCCCCCGGCGAAACAATGCGCCCGGCTTCGATATCGAGCAGGCGCGTGGCATGGAGAATGATAGGGTGCCCCGGCGGCGGAGTCTGAGCCCCGGCCCCAGTGACAACCCCTAACAGGATGCAGAAGAAGGATCGACGGTGCATGATCAAGTTGGCTTGCAGGATATCAGTAGACCCGGCCAGTAAGAGCTAAGCGTATTAGTATGGGAGCACTCTATGCGCCTGCGTAGAAAGATCCGCGAGGTTACCTACCACTTCGAAGATCTACGCGACCTTATGGCCAAGGCGAGCCCTTACCGCTCGGGAGATGCATTGGCGGGGATTGCCGCGGAAAGCGCTGAGCAGCGGGCCGCAGCGCAAATGACCCTGGCTGACGTTCCGCTGCGCGACTTTCTCGAGCAGGCCCTGGTCCCCTACGAAAGCGACGAAGTCACCCGGTTAATTATCGATACTCACCAGCCGGCTGCCTTTGCTCCGGTGGGGGCGCTTACGGTGGGAGATTTTCGCGATTGGCTGCTTTCCGATGACGCGACCGGCGTGGCTTTGGCAGCGCTGGGGCCGGGTTTGACGCCGGAGATGGTGGCTGCGGTCAGCAAGTTGATGCGAGTGCAAGACCTGATCCTGGTGGCGCGCAAGATCCACGTCGTGACCCGATTCAGGACCACGGTTGGCCTGCCGGGCAGGCTTTCCACCCGGCTACAGCCGAACCATCCCGTGGATGATCCGGCTGGCATAGCCGCAGCCATGGTGGATGGCCTGCTGCTGGGCTCGGGAGACGCGGTGGTAGGGATTAACCCTGCTTCGGACAATGTCGGCAGCGTGCATCGACTCCTGGAGCTGATCGACCACGTGCGGCAAAAGTATGCCATCCCGATACAGAGCTGTGTACTGGCGCATGTCTCGACGCTGATGGAGGCGCTCGCACGCGGCGCGCCGGTCGACCTGGTTTTTCAGTCCATCGCCGGCACCGAAGCCGCCAACCGCTCGTTCGGAGTGAACCTGGCGTTGCTGGATGAAGCCTGCGCTGCAGCACGGGCGCTCAAACGCGGCGGCGACAACGTGATGTACTTCGAGACTGGACAAGGCAGCGCGCTTTCCGCGGATGCCCATCATGGAGTGGATCAGCAAACCTGTGAAGCACGGGCCTACGCGGTGGCCCGGCGCTACCAGCCTATGCTGGTCAACACCGTGGTGGGCTTTATCGGGCCGGAGTACCTATTCGACGGCAAGCAAATCATTCGCGCCGGACTAGAGGACCACTTTTGCGGCAAGCTGCTGGGCCTGCCGATGGGCTGCGATGTGTGCTACACCAATCACGCGGAGGCCGACCAGGACGACATGGATGTGCTCATGACGCTGCTCGGCGCGGCCGGGGTGAACTATATTATGGGCGTTCCCGGGGCCGACGACGTGATGCTGCATTACCAAAGCACGTCCTTTCACGATGCGCTGTATTTACGCCGGGTGCTCGGTCTCCGGCCGGCTCCGGAATTTGAGGCATGGCTGAAAAGCGATGCGCGATTGCGGTTAAATGTACCTGCGTTTCTGGCCTAGCGGATGATTCACAAACTCGCTCGAAAGACCGATCAGGATCCGCATGTTCTAGACCCGGCGCCGACGGAGATGTCTCCCGCGGCGCGCGAGGCTCTCAGGAGCTACACCCCGGCGAGGATCGGCCTGGAAAGAACCGGGGTGAGCCTGGCGACACGGCCCTTGCTTGACTTTCAACTGGCGCATGCGCGGGCTCGAGATGCGGTTCATGCCGCCATGGACGTGCGCATGATGTGCGATGAACTGCGGCGCGACGGATTGCCGGTGTTGGCGCTCGAAAGCCAGGCCAGAGACCGGGGTACCTATCTGAGACGGCCTGATTTGGGCAGGCGGTTGAGCGAAGACTCGGCGGCGCTGCTAAAGCCCGGGGAATACGATGTGGTTTTTGTGGTTGCCGACGGGCTCTCCGCTCTGGCGGTGGAGCGGCATGCGCTGCATTTGGTACGTGCAATTTTGCCCCTGATCGCGGGCTGGCGGCTGGCACCGGTGTGCATGGTGGAGCAGGGCAGGGTCGCGGTCGGAGACGCGATCGGCGAGGCGCTGCATGCGCCTCTGGCTGTGGTGCTGATTGGGGAGAGGCCAGGCTTGAGCTCCCCTGATTCTCTTGGCGTCTACATCACCTGGGAACCGCGAAGCGGGCGCAAAGACGCGGAACGGAATTGCATTTCGAATATTCGGGAAGAGGGATTGAGCTACGCGGCGGCAGCGAGCCGGCTGCACTATTACATGGACGAAGCCGCGCGGCGGCACATGACGGGCTTGGGGATTAAGGATCCTGCAGAGGATTTCGCCGGGCTGTTGTGATGAGTGCTCGGGGATCTGGTTTTGTATCAGGGCACGACTTTAGTCGGGCTGTAAATGATTGAGAATACGTCGGGATAGAGAGGCTGTGTGAGCACTAGGGAAATAACCGCAGGTCCCTCCACTACGCTTCGCTCTGTCGAAAAACACACGATGTGGCCTCTTGGTGGCGGATCATGATTCTGCCGGAGCCTGGTTGAGGTCTGGGATGGTGACTTCGTAGCCGAGCTTTTTTAGGCGGCGAAGCAGGGCGCGGGCA
>Ga0302324_100000662_pt1 | contig 87622 bp, 66 predicted proteins | sample Palsa_T0_1_FD_201949 | JGI IMG/M metagenome (GOLD analysis project Ga0302324, IMG submission 201949) | Peat permafrost microbial communities from Stordalen Mire near Abisko, Sweden - Palsa_T0_1 | ecosystem: Environmental > Terrestrial > Soil > Palsa > Peat permafrost | place: Sweden: Abisko...
GAAGCGCATGGGATGGAGCAGCTATCAGCTGTCAGCTTTCAGCCAAGTCGGATTATAGCGGGGCTGCAACCTCGGCGCTTCGCTTTGAGGTTCGTTGGAATTACGTCGGCTAAGGCAAGCAGAACGTAGCACACGGCCCGTGCTGTGCCGATGCTGCTAGACTGACATCTTTATCTTTCAGGTTGCCATCTTTTCTGAACAGACAGCGGGAACTGAACTTTTTTCATGATCGTCAACTTTGCAGAACGGGCGCATAACCACAACTGGGAATTGGATCCGGTGGTGCGGTCGCTGCTCGACACCGATTTCTACAAACTGTTGATGCTGCAGTTTATCTGGAAACATTTTCCGAACACGCGGGTGGAGTTTTCGCTGATCAATCGGCATGCGGCGGTGCGGATGGCGGACATCATCAACATCGAAGAGCTCAAGGTACAGCTGCAGCATGTGCGGGGACGGCGGTTTCGGAAGTCGGAACTGGTGTGGCTGGCGGGCAACACGTTTTACGGGCGCCGGGGAATTTTCGAGCCGGCGTTCCTGGAGTGGCTGGAGAACGACTTCCGGCTGTCGGATTATCAGCTGTCGGTGCGCGACGGGCAGATCCATTTGACATTCGAAGGCACGTGGGCCGAGACCACGATGTGGGAGTTGTATTTGCTGGCGATTCTGGACGAACTGAAGACGCGGGCGCAACTGAAGACGCTGAGCGAGTTCGGGCTCGATATTTTATACGCGCGGGCGAAAACGAAGTTGTGGAACAAGATTGAGCGCTTGCGCGGCGTGCCGGAACTGAGCGTGTCCGATTTTGGAACGCGGCGGCGGCACAGCTTTCTGTGGCAGGAATATGTGGTCGTGGCCATGGCCGCCAATCTGGGGAAAAGTTTTATTGGGACATCGAATGCGTTTCTGGCGCACAAACACGATCTGGAAGCGATTGGAACCAATGCACACGAGCTCCCAATGGTAATGGCGGCGCTGGCGCCGGATGACGTGGCGCTGAAAGCGTCGCAATACCGCGTGCTGGAGTTGTGGCAGCAGACTTATGAAGGCGCGTTGCGGGTGATGTTGCCGGACACGTTTGGGACCACGCAGTTTCTGGCGGGCGCGCCGGACTGGGTCGCGGACTGGACGGGACAGCGCGTGGACAGCAAAGATCCGTATGTTGCCGGAGATGAATATATTGCGTGGTTGAAGGCGCGCGGGAAAGATCCGCGGGAGAAGCGGTTGATTGCGTCGGATACGCTGGATGTGGACGCGATCCTCGGACTGCATGCTTATTTTGGCGGGACTCTGGCCAAGGGAGTGGGGCCGGGCGATTTTCTCAGCGCGGCGGATTTCGAGGACGGTAACAAGTGGACACCGGGACGGCGGGTGCGATTCAGCGCGGGCTGGGGCACGCTGCTGACCAATGATTTTCGGGGATGCAATCCTAATGACGGCGGGGGGTTTGATCCCATCGGGCTGATTTGCAAGGTTTCGAGCGTAGAAGGGCGGCCGGCGGTGAAGCTCTCGGATAATTATTCGAAGGCGCTGGGGCCGGCGGAGGAAGTTGAGCGGTATCGGCGAGTATTTGGGACGGCGGGGATTGCCAACGCTCCGTTGGTGGCGTGAGCGGCGTCATGCGCTGTATGAATCGTGGGCATTCCCGTCTAACGGCGTCGACGGTATCGGCCGTCGTAAGGTCCCTCGCCCGGCCGTCGCCGCGCTCAGGATGACATCGGTTTGAAATACTTTTGGAATTGAGCCGCAGCCGAGTGCGAGTCCAAGTGCACATCCTCAGCTTTCTATGGGACAGTAAATAGTTAATGCCTGCTACCGCCGACGCCAGAGCCGGACGCGCTGCCTTTACGCATCCCGGGTTCGTGCTGTTTCAGATCGCGCGATTTCTGATTGTTGCGGCGGTCGAGATGCAGGCCGTGGCCGTGGGATGGCAAGTGTACGAGATCACCAAGCGGCCGCTTGATCTTGGCTATGTAGGGTTGGCGCAGTTTCTGCCGGCAATTCTGCTGTTTCCGATTTCCGGGCACGCCTCGGATCGATTCGAGAGGCGGCATGTGCTCTCGGTTTGTTACGCCGGTTATGTAGTCTGCTTTGCGCTGTTGCTCGCGCTCGCCGAGCGCGGCACACCCTCGATTACTGCGATCTACGTCGTGCTGGTTCTGATAGGGATAGTGCGATCGTTTAACAGCACGGCCAGCCGTTCGATCCTGCCGCAGCTGGTTCCGCAAGAACATTTCCCGAACGCCGTGGCGTGGAACGCCAGTATTTTTCAGGCGGCGACGATCCTGGGGCCGTCATTTGGCGGAATTATTTATGCGGCGTTTCGCGGGCCCTCGGTTGTCTATGGTATCGCGATGCTGACGGCGATTGGCGCGACGATCTCGTCGTTCAGGATCAAGCCGGAGGTGAAGGCACGCCCACGAGAACCAATGTCGCTGAAGACGGTTTTCGCGGGGCTGCATTACATCTGGAACAAGAAGCTGATTCTGGGCGCGATTTCGCTGGATCTATTTGCCGTGCTGCTGGGGGGAGCGGTCGCGCTGCTTCCGGTGTACGCGTGCGAAATTCTGCATACGGGACCGTGGGGATTGGGGCTGCTGCGTACGGCTCCGGGAGTGGGGGCGGCGATCATGGCGGTGCTGGTGGCGCATTGGCCGCTGCGCGGGCGGTCCGGGCCGACGCTGCTTTGGTCGGTGGCGGGTTTCGGAGTCTTCACGATTATCTTTGGCGTTTCGCGCAGCTTGACGATTTCTCTGATCGCACTGCTGCTGCTGGGGGCGAGCGACATGATTAGCGTGATCATCCGCGCCACGCTTACGCAGCTGGCGACACCAGATGAAATGCGCGGGCGCGTGACCGCGGTGGACATGATTTTTATTGGGACGTCGAACGAGTTCGGGCAGTTCGAGTCCGGGGTGACGGCGCAATGGTTTGGCACAGTTCCGGCGGTGGTGTTGGGTGGGATCGGAACGCTGGTGGTTATCGCGTTGTGGGCGTGGATGTTTCCAGAGCTTCGACAGGCGGGGGAGTTAACTGCGATTAAGAGCGCGGCCTCGCAGGATGGCGCGGCGGAGACGGATGCTCAACTGTGACGGCTGCAATCCAGGCTTGTTTCAAACCCCCACGATCACTTTGCTTTCAACAGGGTCTTGGCCGCGCCCATGTTGTCGTACTTGTCGAAGACGCGGACGACGACCACATGCTCCGATGAAGCGTCGCTCCCGCCAGCGTTCCCCGGGGCGAGAACAGCCAGGAAGTCGTAGTCTTCGATCTTCGCGTCGGAGAGCTGGCCGACGGGCTCGACATATTTCCATTCGCCGGCGTCCACTGAATATTCGGCGCGCCTGATGGTGGAGAATCCATCTTCCGCGCGGAAGTGCACGTGAATCTGCGCGCCCTCGAGGGACGCCGTAAAGTTCTCGACCCGCGGAGGGGTGGTGTCGACTTCGAAGCGATGGCTTTCTTTGGTTGCGGTCAACGCCTCGCCGGGCGAGTGCGAGGGAGCATCCGAAGCCACAACTTTCACCGTATAGCCGCCGTCGGGCAGCAGGCTGGCGTCGAACGAATACGCCTTGTCGGTCAAGTTGTCTTTCAGCAGGAGCCAGCGGGTTTCTCCGTCGCCACGGTAGTAAACGGAATAGATCAGCTGATCGTCATTCTCATCGTGAGCATTCCACTTCACGCCGATGGCATCGCGATCGTGCGTGCTGGGCGTGGGCGATTCGAAACGCCCGCCCGAAGAACTACTGATGTCCATGCCGAGACCGCTCGCGGACGATTTGGGGAGGGGCTGATAGCGCGCGCCCACCTGCACCGAAACGTCATCGATTTCCGGCGCGACGTTTTTCGGCAGGTAATTCAGAGTTACGGTGTCGACGGACGGACTGGTAGTTCCGGCATGCAGCACGGCTTTCCACTGAGCGTAACGCGCGGGCGGAACTCCCATCTGGGAATCTTTGGCGAGGTTCACCGGCTTCCAGGGACTCCAGTTGCGGTCGGGATTGTCGACGTTGCCGCTGCGTGCCAGCAGTTCAACGTTGCCGGTGCCGCGAAATTCAGCCCGGCCCCAACGCGAAAAGATTTTCGCGTCGAAGACGTCGCTCTCATAGGTGCCTTCGTTTTCCGGAGCCGGCCCCAATACAAAAATCTTTCCCAGATTGCTGCTGGCGGCATAGAGTCCGCCGCCGGGAGCCTTGGCAAAACCTGTGACCTGCGACGCGGGGGCTTTCAGCAGATCGGAAAATTCGTCCTGCAGGTCATCGTCAATGGCGAAAACATGCCCACGGTTCCCGGTTCCGGCGAGTAGCTTGTCATGCGAATCTGAATTCATGTGCACGAGGGCCAGAGCATAGACAATGTCATCGTGCGAGGTCCATATGCGCAAAGGCGAACCATCCGGTGCGATGCGGTATACATCGGAGCCATTGCCCGCACCCGTACCGGGAAACGGAAACGCCCCTGCCGGCGAAGCGCTCGGCGCCATGGTGAGAGTCATGCCAGGAGTCTGGGGGCCGGTGGAGGTGGCGGAGTTGGACGACATGGAGAGCATGGCGGCGGAAACGCCTGCCGGGGACGTTGCCGCACTGGCCCGTTTCTCGCCCACGGCGGCGGCGTAGATGTTGCCGGCACGGTCGAGCGCGAGAGCGGTAATCTCCTTCTTCGGAGCGCTGTAGAGTACGAAGCCTTCGCCGGCGGGAGAAATCCGGTAGATCAGGCCGCTGCCGTCGGTACCGGCAATGAGATCTCCTTGCGCATCGTTTCCTCGATTGTCGTTTCCTCGATAATCGAATGCCAGCACGCGGATGTGGGTGTCGTCACTCTTGAAGAAAACCGAGTGCTCGCCTTTGGGCGTGACTTTGTAAATCTCTCCGTGATCTCCGGTGGCGACGTAGAGGTTGCCGGCTTTATCGAGCGCGAGATCCCAGATGTACTTCGTGCCCGGGGCGAAATATTCGGAGGAACTCCACGACGAATCGAGCAGAGACTTGACTGAGTCGCTGGTCGCGTCTTTCGCGGGAGGCTTGCCTTCGGACTTGCTCTCACTTTTGCGAGCCTCGGCTTTTCCTTGGGGCTTGTGCTCGATCTTGTAGACTTTGCCGTCGGGCGCGGTCGCGGCGTAGATTATGCCGTGCGGGCCGACCTGGAGCGCCTGCACCTGGAGTTCCTGGGGTTCAAAAATAATGGTCGCCTGGCCATCGGGCGTAATGCGGTAGACGCGCGCAGGCGATCCCGTGGCGGCATAGATGTTTCCCGCTTCGTCAGAGGCTATGGCCCAGATGTAGGTGGAAGGCGTTGCGTAGAGCAGCTTGAACGAGGGAGCTAGTTCGAGGCCGCCGGTGCTGCGAATGCCGACTCCCGTGGCCGTGCCCTTGGTGAGGTCGTCGAATTTCGATTGCTCCCAGGTGCGGGTGCCGTCGGCGAAGGCGGAGGGAACCAGAACGCTGGTCGCGGAAAAAAGAAGAAAGCCAACAAGAATGAAAGAGGAAACCTTACGCGAACTGTGCAATGTTCTACCTCGATTTCAAATCGTCCGATTCAAATCGTCTGAAGACGCCGGTGGTCGCTTCTGCGCTAAACCGCAAGAATTCAGGTTAACACGCAGAGAGGGGCCGCGCTCGGGCGCCGAGAACCGGAAACCAACCTCGTGATATCGTAGATTTTCATGTCTTCCGGTGTGATTTCACATACGCGTCAGAAATTGCTGAGCACGCTGGCTCACAAGTCGTTTCGACTGGGTGAGTTCAAACTCTCTTCGGGCGGCACCAGCGACTACTACATCGACTGCCGCACCACTACGCTCGACGCGAAGGGGTCGCGCCTGACCGGGGAAGTATTCTTCGAGGAAATTCGGCAGCGCGGATGGAAGCCCCGGGCCATTGGCGGGCTTACGATGGGCGCGGATCCCATCGTGGTCGCGGTTTCTGTAGTGAGCGGAGAGCTGGACGGTTTTCTGGTGCGCAAGGCCGAGAAGCAGCATGGCACGGGGCAGCGCATTGAAGGTTTCCGCGAGAAGGGCGCGCGGGTGGTGATCGTGGACGATGTTTGTACCACCGGCTCATCGACGATTCAGGCCATTGAAGCGGCACGCGAATTCGGATTCGAGATTGTTGGAGTGATGTGCCTGGTGGAGCGCGAGGAAGCCAAGGGACGTCCGAATGTTGAAAAGGCGGCTGCGCCGGCGCCGTTCGCTTCCGTCTTCACGGCGAATGATGTGCGGAAGGAACACATCCTGATAAGCAAGAGTGCGTAATCGGAGACGAGTGATCGCAGAAGCCATGTCATCCCGGGCAAGGCGAGGGACCTGGGCTCTTGCCGGCGCAAGCAAACACAGAGGTTCCTCGCTTCGTTCGGAATGACAACGTTTATAAATAACCGACGTCAAGAAAATCATGATTCAAACTCTTGAGTGGACCGACCAGGGTGTGCGCTTCATCGACCAGACGAAGCTGCCGACGGAAGAAGTTTATGTGCTCTGCAAGACGCATGAGCAGGTGGCGGATGTGATCCGCGACATGGTGGTGCGGGGGGCGCCGGCGATCGGCGTGGCCGCGGCCATGGGCATTGCGCTGGGCGTGAATAATTCCAAGGCTGAGTCTCCCGGCGATCTCAAGCTCGAACTTGACCAGATCTGCGACCTGATCGGAAAGACGCGGCCCACGGCGGTAAATCTTTTCTGGGCGATCCGGCGCATGCAGGAGAAGTTTGAGCGCATTCGCATTCGTCCGATTCCGCACATCAAGCAGGATCTGATTGAAGAGGCGCAGCGCATGCACGCGGAAGATATTGCCGCTAACCAGGCCATGGGACGCCACGGCGCCACGCTGATGCCGAGCGAAGGTGGGGTGCTCACGCACTGCAATGCCGGGGCGCTGGCCACGGCGGGATACGGCACGGCGCTGGGCGTGATCCGCGCGGCGATCGAGCAGGGCAAGAAGATTCATGTGTATGCCGACGAGACGCGGCCATTTCTGCAAGGCTCGCGGCTGACCGCGTGGGAGTTGATGAAGGACGGCATCCCAACCACGGTGATTTCCGACAACATGGCGGGAGTGATGATGCAGCAGGGTAAGATTGGCGCCATTGTGGTGGGCGCGGACCGGATCGCGGCCAATGGCGACGTGGCTAATAAGATTGGGACCTATACGGTGGCTATTCTGGCCAAGGAGCATGGCATTCCGTTTTATGTGGCGGCGCCGATTTCGACTGTTGATCTGGCCTGCGCGGACGGTAGCGGAATTCCCATCGAGCAGCGGAACGCCCGGGAAGTTACGCATATTGGGGGGAAGCAGATGGTGCCTGACGGCGTGGAAGTGGAAAACCCTGCTTTTGATGTAACTCCCGCGAAATATGTTGCCGCCATCATCACGGAAAAAGGGATTGCGCGCGCACCCTACAGAGAGTCGCTGAGCCAACTGGCTGGACAAGAGGCCGGGGTGCATCCGTAGGCATCTTAATTTTTGACACACGATTTTTGACACACGATTTTTGGCACACCGCATTTTTGACAGTTTCCACGCCACACGCTTTCTAGTTAACGTAAAGAGATGTAAAGCCCAAGTTTTTTTGGTTGGCTGCGCTACTTATTCTTTGGGTTCGGGTTGAAGGTAGCGGCAACCTAATCGTGTTAATCTGAAATCAGAAGACTCACGTCTGCGCCAAATATTTCGTCAGGGGGCTGTTTATGTCGTTCCGTTCACGCCTGGTTCTGCCTGGCTTCGCTTTGCCTCGCTTGGTTCTGCCCATTGTTCTTTCCAGTCTTGCCGTGCTCGCGGGCTGCGGCAGCAGCACAAACAGCGTCGTGCCACCTCCCAGCGGAGCGTTCGGCAACACCGACCTCAATGGTACCTACACGTTTTCTGTTGAGGGCGCGGACGTTAACGGGCCGATGTCGATTGCCGGTTCCTTCACCGCCTGTGGTTGCACCGGCGGGACCATATCGACCGGCACGGTGGATTTCTTCGACCCCGCTCTGGGGGCTCCCGGTTCGGCGGTCGGCTCGAATAGCACCTACAGCGTCGGCGCGGACGGGCGCGGAACCGCCAACTTGTATGTCACGCCGTCAGGGGGCACTTCCTTCAAGGTGATTTTCCAGTTTGTCCTGACTTCGAGTTCGCATGGGTTGATCATCCGCTATGACACTACCGGAACTGGCAGCGGCACGATTGACCTGCAGCCCAGCGTGGTTGCGCAGAGTGCGATTGCCAACGCTCCCTTCGCCGTCACTCTTTCTGGAAGCGACGCGAACGGCGACTTCCTTTCCACCGCAGGTTCGTTCACCCTCAATTCTTCAGGCGCGATCACTGCCGGAGTCGGGGACTGCAACATAAACGGCGTTCCCTATTACCAGCCGACTCTTTCTGGCTCGGTTCCGGTAGGCTCGGGAACGGCGCCGGGAATCGGCTCGATTCTGACGGCGTGCTCGTCAACGGCTCTCGGCTTTGATGTCTACGCAATCGACAGCACACACCTGAAGTTGATCGAAAGTGACGGCTCCGCGTTTCTTGTTGGTGATGCCTTCGCTCAGACCAGCGCCTCCATTCCTCAAGGTACTCTGGTTTTCACGATGGAGGGTCTGGACGGGGGGAGCACCGGCAATCTGTTCGTGACCGGGGGCACGGTGACCTCCGATGGTGCCAGTGAACTTTCGGGCGGACTGCAGGACGTGAATGATGCCGGTACCGTGAACAACGGCGGTACTACGTCGGAGCCCTTTAGCGGTTCGTTCGTTGCGTCTCCCTCAGGCAGTGGGCGATTCCTGGTATCCCTCTCGGGTTTTCTTGGCGCCTCTACTTTTGCCGCTTATCCGTCGAGTGGCGGCATCCTGCTGCTGCAAGTCGACACGGAACTGGCTGCGGGAACCACAAGCGGTATGGCGCTACAGCAGACATCGGGCGCGGCCATCGCCGCTACCCAAGGTTACGGATTGAACAACTCCGGCGAGGACGTCATTAACGACGTGGAACTGGATGCGATTGCCCAGTTCACCACTACAAGTACTGGAATGACGGGCCTGCTCAACCTTAATGACGGGTTGACCATTAGCACTCAGAACGTGAACGGGACCTATACGGCGGGTTCCAACGGCGCGGGCTCGGCTACGATCGGTACGGGCCTGCAAAGCATGTTCTATTATGCTGCTGACAGCTCGACCGTGCTGTTCATCTCCACGGATCCCAACCAGGCGGCGCTGGGGCTATTCGAAGCTCAGACTGCTCCCAGCGATGCGGCGCAATCTGCCATTGCGAAGCCACGGCCTCTACCGATGCTGCGCGCGCTACCTCATTCGCGTTCGGCTACGCACAATAGTCAGTGGCTGCTGCGAAATAGAAAGTCGCAGTAGCGTGTTCCGATAGGATGTTCTGTCTGCGCGGCCTGCACGAAAGTGGAGGCCGCGTTTTTCTTGTGAAAGAGTAGATTCGCCGGGGTCGATTCGTCGAAGGGCTCAGCTTTCCGACACTCGGACTTTTCCGGCGGCTGTGTTTCGCGCACTGATCCATGCCACCAACCGGTAGAGCATCAGCACGGCCAGCACGGCGGCGTATTCCAGGGGCTTTTTCAGGTCGGCTTTGACCAGCCAGATGTAGTGGATGACTCCGGCGGCGGCGCTGAAATAAATCAGGCGGTGCAGGAGTTGCCAGCGTTTGCCACCCAATTTTCGGATCGACCACTTGGTCGAGGTCAGAGCCAGGGGGATCATCAGGGCAAAGGCCGTCATGCCGGCGGTAATGAAGCGGCGCTTGACGACGTCGGCCAGCATGTCGTGGACGTCGAAAGATTTGTCGAGCCAGACCCAGGTCATCAGGTGCAGGGTGCCGTAAAAGAAAGCGAACAGGCCGAGCATCCGGCGAAAATTGATCAGCCAGTATTGCCGCGTCAGCTTGCGCAGGGGCGTGACCGACAGCGTGATCAGCAGGAAAGTCAGGGTGCAGTCGCCGGTGCTGTGAGTGATGGCTTCGATGGGATTGGCTCCCAGGCCGTTGTGCAGGGCTCTCCAGACGAGCCAGGCCAGGGGAGCGAGGCAGGCCAGGAAGACTACGGGTTTGAGGTAGCGCGGCAAGGCAGCATTTAGCATTCAGCACTTAGCATTCAGCACTTAGCATTCAGCACTTAGCATTCAGCCATTCGGCAGTCTGCAATCTCACCCGCTCGGTGACGCCCCGAGCAGAAACGCAAAAGGGCTGAATGCCGAGCGCTGAATGCTAACTGCTGGCTTCTAGAAATTCTTTCTCAAATCCATTCCGGTGTATAGGCTGGCGACCTGGTCGTAGCCGTTGAACATCAGGGTTGGGCGTTTGAGGAATTCGCCGAGCCTGCGTTCTTTGGCCTGACTCCAGCGGGGATGGTCCACGTTGGGATTTACGTTGGAATAGAAACCGTACTCCGTGGGAGCGGAAATATTCCAGGTATTGAGCGGTTGGCGGTCGGTGAAGCTGATGCGCACGATCGCTTTCGCGCTTTTGAAACCGTACTTCCACGGAACGACGATGCGGAGCGGGGCTCCGTCCTGATTGGGCAGGTCTTCGCCGTACATGCCGAAACAGAGCAGAGCTAGGGGATGCATGGCTTCGTCCATGCGCAGGCCCTCGACGTAGGGCCACTGCAGCACATTGCGCTGCTGTCCGGGCATCTGGGACGGATCGAGGATCGTGGTGAACTCGACGAACTTGGCCTTGCTGGTGGGATTGGCGTGCTTAATCAGTTCGCTCAGCGAGAAGCCGACCCAGGGCACGACGATCGACCAGCCTTCGACGCAGCGGTGCCGGTAGATGCGCTCCTCGGGAGGGGCCATCTTGAGGATGGCGTCGAGATCGAGGTCCTGCTTTTTATCGACCAGGCCGTCGATCTTCACTTTCCACGGGTGCGTTCGGAAATTTTGGGCTAACTTTGCGGGCCCTTCTTTATCCGTGGAAAACTCGTAATAGTTGTTGTAGGTGGTTACGTCTTTGTAGGGAGTGACCGTTTCGGTGGTGCTGAACGGGCTTTTCTTGATGCCGTCAATTTTGGCTCCAGCGAGCGCGGTGGTTGAAGGTGAGATGAGCTCGCGCAGTCCGGCACCGGCCGCCACGGCGGCTCCGGTGAGCGCCGCACTGGCCAAGAACTTGCGGCGGTTCAGATACAGACTCTTGGGAGTGATCTCGGACGAACGAATGTCTTCAGCCTTCTTGATGAGCATGGAACCCCTATTCTTTATACGCGTATTCGCCGCAAACGGATTTATTTCCCACTAATCTTCCATCTGATAGGACGCTGTGGCGAGGAAAAAGTTGCAAAGGGATTCGCGGGCTGGGTCAAAGGTCAGAGGTCAGAAGTGAAAAGTGAAAAGTCAGAAGGCGGGCGTTATCCGAGCACTTCCCGCACCTTTCGCGACAGATTTTGCAGGGTGAAGGGCTTTTGCAGGAAGGCGGTGCCTTTCTCGAAGGCACCGTCGCTAAGGATGGCATCCTCGGTGTAGCCGGAGAGATACAGGACCTTGGTTTGGGGACGCGTCTGCACCAGTTGCTTGACCAATTCGCGGCCGCCGAGACCGGGCATGACCACGTCGGTGATGACCAGGTCGATATTGCCGTTGTGCTTTGCGGCGGCAGCCAGGCCGGCTTCGCCGTTCTCCGCTTCGACGACCTGGTAGCCCTTGGCGGCGAGCGTGTCCCGGACGAGTTGACGAACGGGGGCCTCGTCTTCGACCAGCAAGACGGTCTCGGTGCCGCCCAAGGCGGTGTGCGCCACCGGAGCCTGATGCCGTTCGATGACGCCTTCGGCGCGCGGCAGATAAATATGGAATGAGGTGCCGCGTCCTTCTTCGCTCTCCACCATGACGTATCCACCGCTCTGCTTCACGATGCCATAGACCGTGGAAAGGCCGAGGCCGGTGCCCTTGCCTTTTTCCTTGGTGGTAAAGAACGGCTCAAAGATTCGCGACTGGGTTTCTTTGTCCATGCCGAGGCCGGTGTCGCGGACGGTCAGCAGAACATAGTTGCCGGGACGGATGAAGGTTTGCGCGCGGCGATGATTCTCGTCGACGAAAATGTTTTCGGTTTCGATCGCAAGCTTTCCGCCGCCGGGCATGGCGTCTTTGGCATTGACCACGAGATTCATCAGCACTTGCTCGAGTTGCCCGGCGTCGGCGCGGGTGTGAGCGGCATCGGGAGCCAGGGCGGTGGAGAAATCCACGTCTTCGCCGATCAGCGGCCGCAGCAGACGCTCCATGTCGGACACAATGGCGTTGACATCGACGACTTTGAGTTCCAGCAACTGTTTGCGGCTGAACGCTAGTAATTGCCGGGTCAGCGTGGTGGCGCGGTCGGCGGCCGCCTGAATCGCTTTGCCTTTTTCATACAAGGGATGGTCCAGGCTGAGATTGGCCAGAATCACTTCCGCATATCCGCTGATCACCATCAGCAGGTTGTTGAAGTCGTGCGCCACTCCTCCGGCGAGGCGGCCGACGGCTTCCATTTTTTGGGCCTGGCGAAATTGATCCTCCAGCACGCGGCGGTCGGTGATGTCTTCGGCGATGGCTTCGAGGACGTCGGCCGGCTCGTCCACGTTGCTCACAGCCCGTCCGCTGATGCGCACGGTGATGGCTCTGCCATCCTTGCGCTTCCACTTCAGTTCAATGCCATCGAGGCGTCCGGTGCGGCGGAATTCTGCGATCAGCCGCGTATGTTCTTCGGAGTGCGCGAATACATCTTTCTCCGGATCGAGTAACAGGACTTCCTCGGCGGAAGCGTATCCCAGCATCGTAATGAGGGCCGGATTTACGTCGAGGAATCTGCCTTCCAGACTCGACCGATAAATTCCATAGACCGAACTCTGTACCAAGGAGCGGTAGCGGGCCTCGGAACGGCGCAGCGCCAGCTCGTTACGCTTGATCTCGACCGCGCTGGCCAGTTGCCGCGCGACGAAAGTCAGAATCTCTTTGTCAGCCTCGCCGTAGCGGATGTTCTTCGAATAAGTCTGCACCACCAGAGCTCCGAAGGTGTGGCCGTTGACCTTGAGCGGAACGCCCATCCAGTCGAGGGAACGAGCACCGTTACGATGGCGCGCCACTTCGCCGCGATCCTCCATGGCCTGCAGTACTTCCGGCGTGGCCAGGAGCGGTAGCCCCACGCGGATGAGATAGTCGGTCAGCCCGCGTCCCAGTTTCTTGGGCGATGGCGCGGAATCCTGCTCATCGACAAAATAAGGGAAGCTGAGCAACTCGGTGGAGGGATCGTAAAGAGCGACGTAAAAATTCTTCGCGTACATGAGCTCATCGACAATGGCATGCACGGCGGCGAAAAACTGTTGCAGATCGGGGGCATTGCTGCTCTTCTCGGCTAAGCGGTAGAGCGCCGAACTGAGCAGTTCCACTTGCTTGCGGTCGGAAATGTCGTGATAGCCGGCATAGAAGCCCGCCATCTTTCCATCCAGCAGCAGAGGAGCGCAGGAGACGGAAACGTCGAGCAAGGATCCGTCTTTCTTTCTGCGCCGGGTTTCCAGAGTGATGCGTTCTCCTCGAGCCAGGGCGTGGCTCACCGACTGCGACTCGGCCAAACAGTCCGGCGGCACGACGAGATCTTCCAGGGGCTGTCCTATGACCTCGGCCGCTTCATAGTCGAACATGCGCACGAAAGTCTCGTTGGCCCAGAGCACGCGCTGGTCGCAATCCGCGATGGTCAGTCCATCGGGCGACGCCTGAAACATCTGTTGCAGAAACTGCAAGGGTACTTGGGCGCTCGGCGTCGGGGCGGTGAGAGGAGGCAGGGGGCAGGAATGTTGTGAACAGGAACCGTTCGCCGGGGAGGAGGCGTTATCCGGCGCTACGAATGTGGGAGGATCTCCGCGCTCCAGGGCTTGTTGCAGCCGGCTGGCGCGGGAAGGCTCCGCCCTTCCTGATTGGGTGACACGTTCACCCATCCGCGATTTCCCCCCTTGAAATGCGCAGTCTATGGTGCATGTTAGAGGGCTGTGGTACTGCGCTGAAAGTTACGGGGGTAATCCCGAAATAGCTGATTCCGAACTGGGCGCGACGCCCCAGCCCTTCGTAACTTGGAACGCAGGCTCAGCGGTCTTTATGCTCTACGCTGGACGCTTCGGGCTGGATGCTTCGGGCTGGATGCGCTGGGTTGGATGCGCTGGGCTGTAAGTTCTTGTGCGGGAAGGTATGCGCTGGAGCTCTAAGCCTGAAGAGCGCGCGCCGCGCCCCATAGGCGTTTCAGGAAGACCGTTTTGAGGAGGACGATGTCATCGCTGGTTCCACGATCGCGCGCCGGTTCTACCGCGAAGCCCGACCCCACCCATCAACACTGGGGCATGCTGCTGTTTGAAAGCCTGTCGGCGGGCGTACTGGCGGTCGGAGTTGGGATGGTCATGGTGCTCATAGTGGTTGGCGTCTATGTAATTATCGTCTGGCCCCTTACCTTCTGGGACCTCGCCAGTTTTGGTAGCGAGAATTACGGGCCGTGGGCAGACACAGTATTGTGGTCGATCTTCGCCGGCGGATCGCTGGCGGGATTCTGGTGCTTCAGCGGGGCTGCGTTCAAGAACAAGCCCAGGGGCCGAGTTCCCGTACGCTCAGGCCGAATCCGAAAATAGGCGCCACTCCTAAGAATCGAACCCAGAATCGAACCCAGAATTTAACGCCAGAATCGAACGCCAGAATTTAACGCCTCGCGGTTACTTTGGTGGGTCGTGTGCGTAGCGCATGCCTACTTGTCGTGGCACAATGGCCGCACTGATCTCACACAACGTACCGCCGGGAACTTCCTCCAGTGCGGCTCAGTGCGGGGCAAAATATCTGGTATGAGAGGGTTTAAGGATGAACCGTTTGGGGGCGGCACCTGTGTGTCTTCGTTTACGGGCAGCGCTATTCCTGCTTTTCACTGTTGTGCTCGCGATTTCTGCTGCGCCGGGGCAAACGCCGGGCGTCACCGAAAACAGCATTTCGATTGGGTCGTGCGCCGCACTGGATGGCCCTGCCCGTTTCCTGGGCAAAGAGACGATCATGGGGGCGCAAACCTATCTGCATTCAGTGAACGAGGAAGGCGGAGTACTTGGGCGCAAGATTCAACTGCTGGCCCTCGATGACAGTTACGATCCCGATAAGGCCCCAGCCTGCTTCAAGCGTCTGACTAAGGAAGGCGTGTTTGCGCTGGGATTCCTGGTGGGTACGCCGACCGCCAGGGTGTATGTGCCCATGGCACAGGACGAGAAGATTCCGGTGGTGGGGCTGTTCACCGGGGCGCAGATGCTCTACGAACCGGTGAAACATTACATCGTTAACGTGCGCGCGTCGTATTACGACGAGACGCGCGAGCAGGTCGACAGGCTGTGGGATGTGAATGTGCACAAGATCGGAGTGATTTATCAGGACGACGCGTTCGGCAAGACGGTGCTCGATGGCGTGAAGCTGGCATTGCAGAAACATAACTCGGCCCCCGTGGCTCTCGGAACGTTCGCGCGCAACACGACCGATGTGGACGATGGGTTGAAGAGTGTGATGGCGTTGCGCCCGCAGGCGGTGGTGGTGGTAGGACCGTATGCGCCGGTGGCGGCCATCGTGAAAAAAGCGCACGCCGCGGGCTGGCGGCCGCAGTTCCTAACCGTATCTTTTGTGGGGACTGAAGCATTCATCAAGGAAGCCGGGCCTGACGCCGAGGGCACGATCATCACGCAGGTTGTTCCTCCGTACGACCGCACCGACTATGCAACGGTTGGTCTCTATCGCAAGAGTCTGTCGAAGTATTATCCCGACACGCCGCCCAGCTTTGTGAGCCTGGAAGGCTTTCTGGATGCAATGGTGCTGGTGGAAGGACTGAAGCGCGCGGGAAGAGATGTGACACGGGAAAACTTCATCACTGCCATAGAATCCATTCACGCGATGAACATTGGTATGGGAGCGAAGGTGATTTTGGATTACGGTCCGGCGGACCACAAGGGATTTGACGACGTCTACCCGACCGTGGTGAAGAACGGCCAACCTGTGCTGCTGACTGATTGGTCGACGCTCGGCAAGTGAACACCATTATCCCGGGCGAAGAGCTTTAACCACGAAGGACACGAAGGGGCACGAAGGAAACCACGCACACTTCTCGCGCTGTGTTTTTGAATTTCGGGGGAGTGTGCTCGAACGAGAGCTACGGTAGGCGATTGATGAGTGAGGCGACGTAGCCGGCGCCGAATCCGTTGTCGATATTGACCACGCTGACGTTCGAAGCGCACGAGTTGAGCATGCCGAGCAGTGCGGCGAGTCCTTTGAACGACGCTCCATAACCGATGCTGGTGGGCACGGCGATGACGGGAACGCCGACGAGGCCGCCGACGACGCTGGGTAGAGCACCTTCCATACCGGCGCAGACGATTACAACTCGCGCCCGGGTCAGCGCTTCGCGGTTGGCCAGCAGGCGGTGAATGCCGGCGACGCCTACGTCATAGAAATGCTGGACCTCGTTGCCCATAATTTCGGCGGTGACGACGGCTTCTTCAGCGACGGGAATGTCGCTGGTTCCGGCGGAGACCACGGCGATAATGCCCTTGCCATATTTCGTAGGATCGCGCTGCAGGACGACGGCGCGGGCGAGTTCGCGATATTCCACGGCGCGAACTTTTTTCTTGACCGCGGCAAATTGTTTTTCGCTGGCGCGCGTAGCGAGGACGTTGCCGCCTTGTTTAGCGAGGCGCGCGAAGATGCCGGCGACCTGCGCGGGCGTTTTGCCTTCTCCGAGAATGACCTCAGGCATGCCGGCTCGCAGGGCGCGATGATGGTCGACTTTCGCGAAGCCGAGATCTTCGAAGGGCAGGTGGCGCAGACGAGAAACGGCATCGTCGGGCGTTAGCTTGCCTTTGCGTACTTGCTCGAAAAGTTTGCGGATGGATTCGGCGTTCAAGCGGCACTCAGCATTCGGCACTTGGCATTCAGAATCAGCCGGGCAAGGTCTAGATTAGCATTTTGTGGATGGCTGAGTTCAGGCGTGGGCGGCGCGTGACAGGAGGCGGGAGACGGAACGGAGCTTGGCGATCGCGGCGGTGCAGACTTTGCGGGCCAGTCCAGGTTCATCGAGGTGAGCCAGGAAGAGGCGGCGCAGACCGCTGGGCGAGACTTTGCCGGCGAGATACGCGTCGTAGATCTGGCTTCCGAGGCGGTAGCCGAGGTCTCGGGCGGCGGATTCGCATTTGTTCTGGTCTTTGTTCGTGTCTCTGTTCGAATCTCTGCGAATGGCTGCCTGGGCCGCTTTTTCGCAAGCGGCGCGGGATAGCAGCGACGGGTCGTCGGGTGCGGGTCGCGAGGGATAGAGCACGCGCGAGCCGAAGTAAGCGACTGCATGTTCGATCACGCGGGCGTAGAAATCGTCGATCGCACTCTTGCTTCCTCGGCAGCCGTTTCCGGAGCTGGCTTCTTTTGAAAGTTCATTCGGGCGTCCATTGCCGTTGACTCGCTGCGGCAACCCTTGACAGGCCTGATGCAGGAAGCGCGCCGCATCTTCGGCCGCGTGAATCATCTGAAACTCGCGGACATAGAACGCATTCACCTGCGGAATGTAGGCGCTGCCGCGCTTTTCCACGCTGGCCAACAGGGCTTCACGCTCTGAGTCGCCGATGCCTTTGCGCGAGAGCAGGCGGCGCAGCATGGCGTCAGACGGGCCGGCGTAGACTTCCGGCAGCATGTCGACCAGAAACTTCGGCTGCGTGCCGTTGTGCGGCGAATAGCGGTTGATCTCGAGGAAGCGCGCCAGGCTGTCAATCAGGTTGTAAATTGTGGGAGCGAAGTCGGGAGTGTCTTCGCAACGGCTCCACTGGTCCAGAAACAGGCGGTAGCTTTCGTATTTTTCCAGCGGCGTGGCGTTGAAGACGCACAGCACGTCATCGTTCACGCGAACGCCTTCCACCTTGTCGGTGCGTTCTCCGGCGGCACGCCAGTACAGCGCGTCGATGTTCTGCAGTACGGTGAGAATTTTTTCTTCGGGCATCTGCTGCTGCAGGGCGCGAGGCAAGTGTCCAGGGGCGAGGTGCGACTCGCCGAACAACACGAAGACGACGGCGTTGGGATGGCGCTGGCGGATTTCAGCGATCTTGGCGGCGGCATGACGGTCGCGGGCGCCGATCTTGCGCAGATCTTCCCGCGGCATGCAGTCGAGGCCATAGACGGCTTCCGCGTGATCGCGGGCGGTGACCAGCAATTCGTGAAATGCGGTCCAGTCGTATCCCCAGTCGAGGTCGAAGCGGATGCGCTGGCGGAGTTCATTCTCGTCAATGTCGCGGCGCCACCATTCGTCGAGGATGTGCTGGTCGCGGGCGAAGATGGTTTCGACTCCGAGCACCACCGGGCGGTCCCCGGCCAGCGCGCGCTGCTCGATCAACGAGGCGGCATGGCGCTGCGCGGCAGGGAGCGCGTGGTAATCGCCGACCAGGATCACGCCGGCGGAATGCAGCGCGCTCTGAATCTGCTGCGATTGGAGAACGGAATCGTAACTGCGATAGGCCTGGTTGAACTCGCGAAGATATTTTCTACGGTTGTGGGAATCCTGGGCGCGGATTTCGCGCTCCACTCCCTCCAGCGCGTGCAGTTGGCCTGCGCTGCGGCGGGATCGAAGATTCGTGGTCGAGGACATTTATCAGCTGCTAGCTTCTAGCTCCTAGCTACTAGCCCGTTCATCTTGACTTCTGGTTCACTGGCTCCCTATGCTCCAGAATTGGGGTAATGCTCCAGCCTTGCTTCCGTCCGGAGAAACTTTGCCGAACCAACCACCACAGAATCTGACTATCGCGACCACAGGGGCTAGCGGGGCCACTTTTCTGCGGCAGCTTCTTCTGGCCGTGGCACGCGACGAGCGCGTTGCGACGGTCAACTTCATCGCGTCCGACAGCGCACTGCGTGTCATGGCCGAAGAGTTGGATATCAAGGGACGGTCCAATCTCGTGGGCCAGATTCTGGCAGCATCGATCGGAAATTCCAGCGGTCGCACCTCGCGCAAACTTCCGCTGAAAAAGATTCGGCTGCACAAGATCAAAGAGCAAGCGAACGCTGACATCGGAGCGAACGTGGCCAGCGGTTCTTATCCTGCCGACGCCATGATCGTGATCCCGTGCAGCGTGGGCACTTTGGCCCGTATCGCGAACGGCGTCGCCTCGCAGCTAATTGAGCGCGCGGCTGACGTTTCGCTCAAGGAGAAGCGTCCGTTGGTGCTGTGCGTGCGCGAGACGCCGCTCAATAAAATTCACATCCGCAACATGTACCGGGCGGCCGACGCCGGAGCGACTATCTTTCCGCTGATTCCGGCCTTCTATTACGGTCCTGCTTCCTTAGATGAAATGGCTCGCGAATTTGCCTATCGCGTGCTGGCTCATCTGGGCCTTCCACAGCCTGACGCTTTTCGCTGGAAAGGCTGACTGATCAACAACTTGGCGGTCTAGGGATAAACTCTCCCGCCTCTCAGTAATATCGGCATCTTGACTCGGGGGAATTTCAGTGTAGTGAGCCAAAGGTGCTGGGGGCAGATGCCCGCCGGACATGTACGGGCGGGGGAAACCGCTCGTCATTCTCGAATGTCACGAGATTTCCAGAGCTGCAATCTCGAATCGATGGGGTAGAATGCGGCCAATTCCTGAAAGGTGAATTCATGTTCAGACGATGGTGCATCGGAGTCGTGTTTCTGGGAGTCGCCGCGCACGCGGCCGATGCCCAGAATCCGCTGGCAGGCGATGCCAAGGCGGCGAAGCTCGGAGAGTTTCAGTTCCGCATCAACTGCGCGCTGTGTCACGGACTGGGCGCGCATGGCGGAGGGCGCGGGCCCGACCTGACGCGGGCGGTGAAGAAACACACGCACTCCGATGCCGACATGTTTCAGGTGATTAGCAATGGCATTGCTGGCACCGCGATGCCGGGGAACGGGACCAACGGTCAGGGTGTCGGCATGACCGATGAGGAGATCTGGCAGATCATCACCTACATTCGCAGTCAGGAAGTGAAGGCTCCGGCGCAGCCGCTGGGCGACGCGGCGCATGGCAAGGAACTGTTTTACGGCGATGCGAACTGCTCGATGTGCCATATGGTCGACGGCAAGGGCGGAAGGCTCGGGCCGGAACTGACGGCAGTGGGCGGGTCGCGCACGCGGGAGGCGATTATCGATTCGGTGCGCAATCCCAGCCGCAGGCTGGCGTGGGGACTGACCGAGTCGATGAAGGAGTTTCCGCAGGAGTACGAGAGCGTCACGGCGGTCACGGCGGACGGAAAGAAGATCAAGGGCGTGACCCTGAACGAAGACAACTTCAGCGTGCAGATTATGGACATGGGCGAGCACATTCATCTGCTGGAGAAAGACACGCTGCTGTCATTTCAGAAGACGCGGGAGTCGGCGATGCCGAAGTATACGACCGACACTTTGAGCGACAAGGAATTAGAGGACATCGTGGCCTATTTGGTCAGCGTGGGGGCAAAATGACGGAGCGGGGTTGTGTTGGATCTTTTGAAGCGTCAGGACGGCCGTTCGCTTCAGCGCCGCATCGAGGCGCCTCAACCGGCGACGCCTTCAGGCCCAGCCTCTCGCTGGGGCTAAAGCCCGCGGATCTTTCTGCTGCTTTACGCGGCGCTGAAGCGCCGCTCTTCCATGGGGTGACCAGGGCATATGTGATCCTGCTCGTGGCCGTACTGGGCAGCGGATTCTTAGTCTGCGCTCACGCCCAGGTCACGTTCGAACGGCTGGTGAATTCCGCGAAGGAGCCGCAGAACTGGATGACTTACTCGGGCGATTATTCCGGTAGGCGGTTCAGCGGGCTCGATCAGGTCAACATCACGAACGCGCGCATGCTGGTGGCGAAGTGGGTGTATCAGACTGGGGCAACCGGGAAGCTGGAGACTACGCCGCTCGTGGTCGACGGAATTATGTATGCCACCGCCCAGGATGACCGCGCGTTTGCGCTCGATGCACGCACGGGGCGGCCGATCTGGATGTATCAGCGGCAGATTCCCAGCGACATTCGGCCGTGCTGCGGACATGTGAATCGCGGGCTGGCGATTTTGGGCGACAAGGTTTTTCTGGGAACGCTGGACGCGCATGTCATCGCGCTCGACGCGAAAACCGGCGCCGTGGTGTGGGATGTGGCCGCGGCGGACTATCGCACGGGATTTAGTTTCACGGTTGCGCCGTTGGCGGTAAAGGGACTGATCGTGATCGGAGTTTCCGGCGGGGAATATGGCGTGCGTGGGTTTATTGACGCTTACGACGCCGAGAGCGGCGAGCGCAAGTGGCGGTTCTACACGGTTCCGGGGCCGGGCGAGGCCGGGCATGACACGTGGGAAGGGGATTCGTGGAAAGTGGGCGGCGCGCCGGCGTGGAACACCGGGACGTACGATGCGGTGACGAATCAGATTTTCTGGCCGACGGGAAATCCTGCGCCGTCGAATCGCGGCGAGGGCCGCGCGGGCGACAACCTCTACAGCAATTCCCTGCTGGCGCTGAATGCGGACACAGGAAAGTTGAGCTGGTATTTCCAGTTCACCAAGCACGACGAGCACGACTGGGATGCGACGCAGATTCCGGTGATGATCGACACGCCAGTTGAGGCTGGCGGCAAGCACCTGATCGCACAGGCCGATCGCAATGGATTCTTTTATGTGCTCGATCGCACCACCGGCAAACTCATTTCAGCCAATGCTTTCGGCAAGACTACTTGGACCGACACAAAGGACGCGGAGGGACGGCCGGTGGCGAATAAAGCAGCTTCGCCGACGCTCGAAGGGCATACGGTGTGTCCGGGGGCGCTGGGCACGACGAACTGGTTTCCGCCGACGTACAGCCCCCAGACCGGGCTCTTTTATGTGTCGGCGCGCGATCAGTGCGACATTTTCTCGACCGCTCCGCAACCCTATGAGGCCGGACATGCCTATTACGGAAGCGCGTATTTTCCATCGGAAGAGGCCAAACCCTATCGTGGATTCCTGAAGGCGATCGACCCGGCGACCGGGCAGGTGAAGTGGAAATTCGAGCACACGTCGCCGACCTGGTCGGGAGTGCTATCGACTGCCGGGGGACTGTTGTTCAGCGGCGACGCGGAGGGAAATTTCATTGCCTTCGATGCGGAGGCGGGCAAGCCGTTGTGGCATTTTCAGATGGGAGGAGCGGTCTACGCCGCGCCCATGGCGTTTGCGGTGGATGGGAAGGAATATGTCGCCATCGCGGCAGGGAGCGCGGTGTATACGTTTGGACTGCCGTAACAGCGATTCGAAATCCCAAGATAGGGACACCGCGCAGGTGGCTCTTGGAACTGATGTAAAGACCGTTGGCCCTTATGCCGATTTCCAAGGCAAGGATCATGAAAGAGATTACGATCACGGAATTCAGAACGAAATGCTCTGCCATCCTCTCGCCCGTGCAGAGGACGAAGAAGCCAATCACGATAACGCGCCTTGGAAAGCCTATCGCTGAAATTATTCCGGTTGATCCGCTCACGAACAGGGACTGGATGGGCTCAATGAAGGGCAAGACGAAGATATTGGGAGACATCGTCTCTCCCGCGTGCGACGAGGGTGACTGGGAAGTTCTGCGGTAGCCGCCTCGTCGGAATCTCCTCCTGAGGAATCTTTGCGGTTACCGCTGTACCCGGTTGACGCACAGGGCAGTTTCGTACTAATGTGCGAATTACACCGGAAAGGAGGTGGTCGGATGACAAGTTCTGAAGGCAGTAGTTGGACGATCCAAAGACCAGGTGAGGTGGCTGAGACTTAGAGCGGTTGCTCTAAGCGGGGCTTCGGGACGCGTAACCAAAGAACCACGCGCCGAAGCTACAGCCCGCACACTAACCGGTGAACACAGGTTGACTCGCTGGCGCAGGTCGGTCAGGTGAGTGAATCCGCGGGAATAGATCTTTATGGTCATCCGCGACCCGGGAGTTGCCGTAGAGGCCACGTTAGAGTGACCACCTCTTGGTCAATCCCAAACAGTCCACCGGGCGGCCCGCAAGCCAGCGTTGATTCTGTCGACGAGGCTTGCGGGCCGTTCTGTTTTCGCGGGCAGATCGTGCCACGGATTTGCACGGATCTGAATGGAGTATGATTCCCAGCGATGACCATGATCGATCCCGAGGAGGAGAGCCGTCGTCTGGCGGAAGTTTATTCTTCTCAGTCGGACGAGGAACTGGAGCGGGTGGCCGGGCAAGGGTCTGAATTGACGGATCTGGCGCGAGAAGCACTGCGAGCGGAACTCACCAAGAGGGGCGTTTACGTCGGGCAATTGGAAGAGCCAGCGGATTCGAAAGCGCCCGAATTTCGCGATCTGGTTCCGATCCGCACCTTCTGGAACCTGCTGGAGGCTCAACTGGCGAAGGGATTGCTCGAATCGGCGGGAATCGAGACCTTTCTATTCGACGACAACATGGTGCGACTCGACTGGTTTAACGCCAACGCGCTTGGCGGAGTGAAATTGCGGGTCGACGCGGATAAGGTCGAGGAGGCCACTCGAGTTCTCGAAGAAAGTATTTCCGCCGACGCTCCTTTCGAAGAGGAAGATCTCTGATATGGGTTTGGTCAGGACTGCTTGACGCGGCTGACGATCATCGTGATCGCACGCTGGGCCGACAAGGCGGCGCCTTCCTGCCAGCCAATGAGGTGGCTGCAGTGGTCTCCGGCGAAGTAAATGCGATCGTCGGGAACGATCAATTCGCGGTAGGGCCCATCGTAATAAGGCGATTCGTCCGCGGGAGGGTAGCCCGGCCCACGGCTGACCCACGAGCCGAGGTTATAGGGCACTTTGCCCCAGGAAATGTAGATCGGCTTCTCCAGTTCCTTGCCCTTGCCGGAATGCAGTTTCTCGATCGCGGCTCTGGAGGCGGCAAGCTTCGCCTCGAAGGAAGGCAGTTTGCCGAAGTCGTCCCAATTTTCCATGAAGTACCCGGAGATGACGATTCCGCGCGGCGCCATCAGCTTCGCGCTGGGATACCAGACCACGTTGATCGGACCGCTGGTGAGAAACGAGAGGCCGCCATAGATTTCGTCACCATCCTGTTCCCAAAAGCGCCGCGACTCCCACGCAACCTTGTAGGCCGAGTCATAGGTGACCTGTTGGATCGCGGATTTCACGCGCGGAGCGAAATCGTTGGGGACATTCTTCAGTATGGTGAGCGGAAGAGCGCAAATGCAATACGACGCCTCGATGGAGGCAACCGGCCCGGCTTCGCCGTCGCGATATAACACTTTGACGCCGTTAGCGGTTTTTCTAATTTCAGCTACAGGCGAGTTGTAGTGAACGATGTTTCCCAGGGAGCGGGCGAACGCGTAGGGAATGCGGTCCATGCCGCCCACAGGCTGGAACATCGTGGCCTGCATATCGAGTACCTCCTCGAAGAGCATGGGGCGGCAGAACTTCGACCGCAGCAAGTCGGAGAAGGCGAGCGGATCGCGAGGAATTTCAACTTGATCTCCGGCGCCGGGAAACTGGCGGTCGCCGGAGCGCGAGGAGCCCTTGTACTCGTAATTCTTGTCGAGGGCGCCGTAAGCCCTTAGAAAATCCATCACCAGGGCGTGATCATCCGGCGTGAATTCCTGATCAAGCGCGCCCTTTTGCACGCATTTGGCCAGCAGTTCGGCAACATGGCCGCGCGTGTCATTGACGGCTTGCGCCTGGCGAATTGGTTTGCCGTCGAAAACTGCGTCGTTCTGCAACAGCGCGCTGCGCGACGTATTGACCTCGACTTCGAGCGCGACTCCCAGTTCATTGCAGTAGCCGAGAATATTCTTGTGGATGGACGGAAGCCGGGCTGGGCCGCAGTTGAAATAGTTGCCTTCGTCGAAGCTACATTCCTGCGATCTGCCATCGTCGAAAACCACTTTCGATCCGCGGCGCAGAGTCCAGTTGCGGCCGCCGGGGCGCTCGCGCGCCTCCAGCACAGTGCAGTCGAAGCCTGCACGTCGCATTTCGTACGCGGAGACGAGGCCGGCAATTCCGGCGCCGAGAATGATCACCTTCGTGCCTCGTCCGATCGATGGAGGCAGGGGGAAATCGGGGTGCTGGGTGGTTTCGACCATGCCCAGTAGACCGAGGGAGTGCATCGTCATAAAGGCGGCGCCGTAGCCGCCGGCCCGGGCGACTCTGGTGATGAACTGGCGTCGGGTGATGGTCATCTTGAGATTCGAGTAAGGTATCACGCCGGGCGGCGGACAACGGCGCGAATTTCTGCATTGAGGGATTCGAGTAGAGGATGGAACGGCGAGGCGAAACTCGATGTCGTATTTCAGGAGTTGGCTTTTAGTTTCGCGAAGCCTTTTTGGATTACGTCGAGCGTGTCTTCGGCGAGATTCAGCGCAGGGAGTTCCTCGCTGGTGAACCAGCGGACGTCGGCGGCGTCGCTGGCGGCTCGTAGTTCTCCTCCTACGCGGCGACAGAGGAAATCAATCAGCACATAGTGATACTGCACGCGCTGTTCGGCGTTGCGCAGGACGCGGTCGTAGACGCCGAGCAGGTCGGCGGGGTCGACGGCGAGTCCGGTTTCTTCGCGGGCTTCGCGGATAGCGGCTTCGCGAACCAGTTCACCGACCTCGAGCACGCCGCCGGGGATCGACCACTGGGCCTCCAGGGGCGGGTGGGCGCGCTTGACCAGGAGGACGCAGGCGTCCTCTATGATGACGGCGCCGACGCCGACCAATGGGGTTGAGGGGAATTCACGGTTCATGGGTGCGAGGATTTTATAGCATCGTCAGGATTGAACTGATGGCGGGAAACAGCAGGTCCCTCCACTCCGGTCGGGATGACAATGTGTATGGGATGACAATTCATTTCAGGAATGCAGCCCGGTGTGGAGTGGAAAATGCTTTTCTCGGTGACTCTGCGTCTCTGTGGTTAAATGTGGTCGTCATCATTTATGGCGCTGGAAGAATATAAACGGAAGCGGCGGTTTGAAGAGACGCCGGAACCTCCGCCGAAAGTCGCGACGAAGGCGGGGAATCGCTTTGTCGTGCAGGAGCACGATGCCACGCGGCTGCACTACGATTTTCGGCTGGAGATGGAAGGCGTGCTGAAGTCGTGGGCGGTGCCGAAAGGGCCGTCGCTTGATCCGGCGGACAAGCGGCTGGCGATGCAGGTGGAGGATCATCCGGTTTCGTATTTTGATTTCGAGGGCACCATTCCCGAGGGGAACTACGGCGCTGGGACTGTGATCGTGTGGGATGTGGGCACGTGGCAGCCGCTTTCTCCGGTGGCGGTCGATGGGAAGTATGTGCCGGGCACGGAAGCGGAAGCGGCGGCCATGCTCGCCAAGGGGGATCTGAAGTTTCGTTTGAACGGGAAACGGTTGCAGGGTGATTTCGCGCTGGTCAAAATGCGGGGGCGGCGACCGGGGAGCAAGGGCAACGAGTGGCTGATGATCAAGAAACACGACGACCACGTGGTCGAGGGATATGACATCGAGTCGATCCACACGTCGGTGCTCAGCGGGCGGAGCTTGGAGCAGGTTGCGAGCGATGCGGGATCGGCGGAGTGGAAGAGCCGTCCTACGGGGCGGGGGAAGCTGAAAGCTGCGTGGCTGGCGGATGCTGTGGCGCGGGTCGAGAAGAAAAAGAAAATGAAAACCGCGGAGGACACAGAGGACACGGAGGAAGACGAAAACCGGAAAAACACTTCTGCAAAGAGATCTGCTCAGACCACGACTTCGCCGCCAGCGAGAAAAGAAACAAAAACCTCCGTGTCCTCTGTGTCCTCTGTGGTTCAAGCTTCTTCCGGCCCGGTGAAGCGGCCGATGCCTCTGAAGATTCATCCCATGCTGGCGGAGTCGGTGGAGAAGGCATTTGACGGGGCAGACTGGCTGTTTGAAATCAAGTGGGATGGATACCGCGCGATCGCGTTCATCGACGGCGGCAAGGTGCGGCTGGTATCGCGGAATCAGAATGATCTGACGCCGCGGTATCCGGAATTGAAGGACATGGCCAAGTTGGTTCCTGCGAAGACGGCAATTCTGGATGGCGAAGTGGTTGCGCTGGATGCCGATGGGAAAGCGTCATTCAGTTTGATGCAGCAGCGCACGGGATTTCGTCCGGGCGGGCGGCGAGCCGTGGGGAATGCCGATGTGCCGGTGCTGTACTACGCGTTCGATCTGCTGTATCTGGACGGCTCCGACTGGCGGCGTGTGCCTCTCGAGGAGCGTAAGCGCAAGCTGGCGTCGATGCTGGTGACGGGCGATGCGGTGCGATTTTCCGATCACTATGAGAACCACGGCAAGGCGTTGTTTGAGATGGCGCGGCAAAAGGGGTTGGAGGGCATTGTCGCGAAGAAGCGCGCCAGTTTCTACGAAGAACGCCGCAGCCGTGAGTGGCTGAAGATAAAAATCCGACATACGCTTGACGCCGTGATTGGCGGCTACACCGAGCCCGAAGGCAGCCGCGCGCATTTTGGGTCGCTCGTGCTCGGACTCTATGATAAAAAAAGGCGGCTGATTCACGTGGGGCAGGCGGGCAGTGGATTCGATCAGAAATCGCTGGATAAAATTTGGAAGGTGTTGAAGAAGCTGGAGACAGAGAAGAATCCGTTCTCCGGCGAAGTTGAAGCGCTGCGCAAAGTATTTTGGGTGAAACCCGAGTTGGTGGCGGAGATCGAGTTCGCAGAATGGACAGGCGGCACCAGCGACGGGAGCGGACCGAAACTGCGCGCGCCAGTGTTTTTGGGATTGCGAGACGACAAGGATCCTAAGGAGTGCCGGCTGGAAGAGAGTGGGGCGAACGCCTCCGAGGGCTGAACGCTTAGATCGCAGATCTTAGAATTGAGTACCGTATTCCTACTTCACATCTTTCATTGCCAACAGCGTCCCGTAGTCGCGGCCGCTGGGATCGACGGCTCGGGCGACGACTCCGGCGAATGCGTCTCGCACTTCCGGATACTTCGCTACCAGCGCTTTGATGACGGTAACATTGTTCTGATAGGCCTGGTTGGTGTTGGAAATGTCGGCGGCTTGATATTTCACGATCAAGTCCAGGTCGTTGCCCACAACCTCAGGAAACACGGCGGTAAGTTTATAGGAGGCTGGCGAAGCGGCGAGGTCCGCAATTTTTCCGTCGGAGGGAAGATCCGCCGGCCGCACGCCTTGTGACTCTTCTGAGAGCTTGTCCGTAGCCAGCGTTGCCATGAAGGGCAGAGGCGAGAGCAGGCTGCTGGCCTGCAGGTAGTAGAACCACGCGTTATGCACCTGGCCCTTGGCTTTGTATTCGCGGGCGTGCGCCAGGAACCAGTCGATGTCATGTCCCGCGACCAGAGCAGATTTCACGTAAAGACCGCCTAATTTCCAGTCAGTTCCGGCCTGTTGGAGGATCACGGAGAACATGGTTTTCCCCTTGGAACCATTCGCCTCCAGCAGGACTACTCCGTATTTCCCGGGCGCGAGATTATCGAGATAGAAAACAGCGCTTCCAGCAGTCTGACCGTTCTTGCCGAAGACTCCGCAGTAAAACTCGGCATGAGGGGTCGGCGTCGTGCCTTCCGTTTCGAGCAGGAATACCGACTTGACCGTGCCCTGGGCGCCGGTGAGATCCGGCTGGTGGTCTTTGACGGTGGTTTCAATCCCGGAGAAGCCAGAGGCGAGGCTAGGGATGGCATTCTGCCGCAAGGATGCAACGTCCGCCTTGGCCGCCATGCCGAAGTAGCGCTGGCCGGCAGCGGTAATGGCGGCCCGGGCGGCATCGTCGAGATCACCTGCCGTTTGGCATCTTTGGGCGCGGGCGGTCACGGGCGACGCTGCGAGGATGGCGCAGGCAATCCATAAAGCCGCTCCGGGGGCACAAGTCCTTTGACGGGACGTCCGATCGGACCTTGAATTCATAACCATTCCGCCTTTGCTTTCATGCTTTGTTCTCAAGGGCTTGAAAGCCCTAGCTTGAGTTTACGCCGCTGCTGCGAGACTTGCTAAGATTTCGCGGCTGCGGAAAAGGTTGGCTGCAAATCGACTTCCCGGCCTTGGAGTTCATGCCCAACTTCAAAGTATGCAAGAGAGCAGTCTCAAACCGTTCTCCAATTGGGACTTCTGCCTGCTCTTGAAGGGCGTGCCGGTGCTAAAATCCTGGCAGCAGCATCTTAGCGGTGTCCCTCGAAGCAGGATTGCTGGGAGGAGTGGTTATGAGCACGGGATCGAAATTCAAAAAGGCTGCCGGAGTGATCATCCTGTGCGCGGCCGTTCTGGGTCTGGCGATCCCGGCCTCTGCCCACGCCGCCTCCTCGCAGAGCCAGCGGAAAGCGAAGAAACCGCCAGTGCCACCACCTGATTTGCCATCTGGTCCGACCGGGCCGGTGCAACAGATTCCGCTGGATTCGATGGCGCCGGTGCCTCCGCAAGTGAGTTATCAGAACCAGCAGCTGACCATTGTGGCTCCGAACTCGACGCTGGGCGACATTTTACGTGCCGTACGCAAGCAGACCGGGGCAGAGATTGAAATCCCCTCGGCGCCTGAGCGGGTTGTAACCCACCTCGGACCTGGGCCGGCGCGGGAAGTGATGGCCGAACTGCTGAACGGATCGCGGTTTAACTATGTGTTGCTGGGATCCGCGACGAACGACGCGTTGCTAACGCGCGTCGTGCTGGTGGCAAGGACAGGAGGGGACAGCATGAGTCCCCCGAGTGGGCCGGCAGTGGCCGAGCAAAGACCGCCTAATTCGGCGCAACAAGACGCGGCGAACGAGCCTGATGCCGCAGAAGAGAGTGACCCTGCGGCGGACGAGGCGGCCGCAGAGGCGGAGCAGCCAGCACCGCCGCCGGACCAGCCCGGCGTTAAATCGCCGCAGGAAATGCTGCAGGAAATGCAGCAGCGGCAGTTGCAGCTTCAACAGCAACAGCCACCGGGGCAGCCACCCATTCCCGGCGCGAGCTTTCCCGGCGGACGACCGCCGCAGACTCCGCCAGATCAACAACAATAGATGTGAAGGCCGCGCCGAGGGGCGCGGCCGCTCTATCTCACTGGATAGGGCTCCCGGGATCAGGGCCGGTTTCCGCGGATATTCTCAGAGTATTGCGTGAACTAGCCGTGAGCGAAGAATCTCTCTTTCCTTGCTCCACCTTCTCCGTGGCCATGCTCGTTTGCAGGAGCTGCCAGTCGCGCTCGACTTCCGTTTCGGAGATATCCCGCGCCGATCGGCGCCGCAGTTCCGACTGCAGGCGGGCCTCGAGGAGCTGACTCACCAACTGCGGAGGCGCGTTACTGTTCAGGACATTGCCGGCCGCCGCGCCGATCTCGACGAAGCCATCTGCCACCGGCAACTGAAGAACGGGCCGGCCTTGCGCATCGACGGTGGTTTTCGCTCTGGACTGCAGCCTTTTCCATGCCCGGTCGACATTCGGCTTTGGGTTTTCCGGATACGCATCCGCCAGAAAATGTTTCAGTTCCAGCTGGTAGGCCCGGCGATCTTCACGGTCCAAGGGCCGTTCGCGATTGCCTCCTGCGACATTACCTCTTGCAACAAAGACCAGAGCGTTGCGCGCCGGATCGAAGTGTCCCGTTCCTGTGCCAACATACACGGCCGCGACGCACCCTGCAAAGATCGGGCTGAACACGGCGCTGGGCACAATGTATTTCTTCGATTTCAAGAACGATTCGACGACGCCATGCACGGGCGCACTGCGCGGCATGCTGCCCGGCACTTGCGCGATAATCAGCCGCGAAGACTGGAGCCCGGGGTGGCGATCGCTGAATCGGGTGAGCATTTTCGCCATCTGCTTGGGCGTGGTCATACCCAGATCCGCGACCACGCTGCGATGCAGCGACTTCGGATAATAAAAGTTGAGAACGTATTTGGCGAAATCGGCGCAGTTGCGGGAGACGAGATGGAAATGAGACCGGTTGGGCGACGAGTTGAGTTTGCGGATTAAGGCCTCGTCCTGCTCCGGAGTGGTTTCAATCTCAAAGCCATACATGGCGCGATCGTAGGACGCACCCACCAGTTGGTACCAGTTTCCATGTGGAGTTTCGCCATCCTTTCCATCGGGCGCAACTTCTTCGAGATATTTGCGGCGATAGCTGTCGCGGAGGAATAGGGTCATCTTCGCGTCGGCAAACAGCGGAACATCTTCGGGGCGCTTGACTGCGTATAAATAGGGGATGAGTGGGATGGCCACCCAGTCGTATCCACCCACGCCATCGTAGCGGCTGAGAACGATTCCTGTTTCTCCCGGAGCACAGCGGCGCAGGACTAGTGGGGTTTCCGCACAGACGCCAGACAGATAAACCGCAGCATGGCCCGTGGCGGTAAAGAATCCCATTTTGCCGTAGGGTTCTTCCAGCAAAAGAGTAGCCGACGCGGCCGTGGCCGATGCGGAGGTCAAAACCATCGCCAAGGCAATGGCCGCGAAACCGACGCAGGCGCGTCGCACGGATTGTATGTGGCATGAAAACATGATCACAAAACAGATCAGTGGCCCACCATTAAGAACCCATAAAGCCGAGATTAGTTGCCGATAATCAGGGGAAGCCAGGCTTCCAGGTCTAAAGAGTGAGGACGTACAGGGAATCACGCAGGGCGAAGACAACGCGAATCTGAGAAAGGCTCCGAGCGCGCCGACGTTATTTGTTATTCGCTCGACGCAAGCAGACGCTTCCTAGCCCAGTCCGCGCTTTCGCTGACAGATTCGTCTTCGTCGGCTGTCAGTTGGTCGAGAAGGGGAAGAAATTCTGAGTTGCCGCTGTTGCCCATGGCGATGGCGGCGTTGCGGCGAAGGCCGGCGCGCTTGGTGCGGCGGATGGGCGACCCGCGAAATGTTTCGCGAAACTCCTCGACGGACAATTCCGCCAGCCACGCCAGCGCGGGATTCACCAGGCCGGCGCGGGGTTGAAATTCAGGCGCGGTCGATGCCGGAGCTTTGCGGTTCCACGGGCAAACGTCCTGGCAAATATCACAGCCGAAGACGTGGTGGCCTATGCCCGGGCGTAGTTCCTCCGGGATCGAGCCGCGCTTTTCGATGGTGAGATACGCGATGCACTTGTTGGAATCGAGCTGGTAGGGCGCGAGAATCGCATCCGTGGGGCAGGCGTCGATGCACCGCGTGCAACTGCCGCAGCGATCGGAAGCCGGAAGATCGGGCCTTAGTTCGAGTGACGTGAGAATCACGCCCAGAAAAAGCCACGAACCTTTTTTCTGATTGATGAGGCAGGTGTTCTTGCCGATCCAGCCCACGCCAGCATACTTCGCATAGACGCGTTCGACGATCGGTCCGGTGTCGACGTAGCTGCGAGTCGTGAGAGCCGGCTGAAAATCGCTCGGCAGTTCCCGGTGCAGAGCAGATTCCACCTGCTTGAGGCGGCGCAGGACGGCATCGTGGTAATCCTCGCGGCTCCAGGCATAGCGTGAGATCCATCCGCGAGTGGGATTGGGGACTTCGGTCGAGTAGGGCTGATCCGTGTTGTAGTTGATGGCACAAACCACTACGCTTCGCGCCCACGGCGCGACGCGCGCGAGCGACGCTCGTTTGAGGTCGCCCTGATCATCGCGAGCTTCCAGGTATTTCATTTCGCCGGCATGGCCGGCGGCAATCCATTCGGGAAAATGTTTGAGTTCAGGCGCGTCGGCGGCGGGGGCGATTCCGACGAGGTCGAATCCGGCCTGTTCGGCCGCGCGTTTTACCATCGCCTTCATTTCGCTGATCTGAGTTCCCAACAATCGACTTCTTCCTCCCTCACCATTTGTCATCCCGAGCGAAGCGAGGGATCTGGGTTCTTGCTTGCGCCAACGCTATCGCCACTGCAGGCAAACACCCAGATCCCTCGCTTCGCTCGGGATGACAATCTCTCTATATCCCTCGCTTCGCTCGGGATGAGAGCCGCGGTCTTGCATTCCCAAAATGGAACTCCGTCTCGCGTTATCGCCACATTTCTGTTGCCTTCTCTTGGTCAGGGTATAAGACTTCTCCCTACAGAGTCACGCACCATCCTGCGCCTTCTCAGATTCTGAGGCGAAACGAGGCCTCCTGAGAGTGGTGCAGTTCCTCCCCCGTGGGGCCTCGCGCAAGCGGGGCCCTTTTTCAGCTGGAGCAGCTTCGCATTTTCCCCGACCCGATCGGACGTTCCTGCTGACGTTCCTGCTGACAACGACTGGCCGCCGCGTTATGCTCCCATCATGCCCACCGGAAAGCTCAACTTCTTCCTTCTAGTCATCCTACTTTTCGCTTCCTCTGCCCTATTCGCACAACAGGGGACGACAACAGCATCCGCGAAGGACGCTTTGACTCTGCTGACTGACTCGGATCACCCGTCAGTCGTGCTGTCGGCGGCGGAACTGAAGGCCGTCCCTCACATCACCGTAACGATCCACAACGCCCATACCAATGCCGACGAAACGTACTCCGGAGTTCGTGTCTCAGATTTGCTCGGCAAGCTTGGAGTGCCGTTGGGCAATGAACTTCGCGGCAAAGCGCTCGCCCACTACATCGTGGCTATGGGCTCTGACGGCTACAAGGCTGTGCTCGCACTGGGCGAAGTTGATCCCAGCTTCCATCCCGGGGAGGTGCTGGTTGCCGACACAATCGATGGAAAGCCGCTGGACGCGCACTCGGGTCCGCTCAAGCTGGTGGTCAGCGAAGACAAGCGCCCAGCTCGATCGGTGCGCAATTTGGTTTCGATTGAACTGAAGGAGGCGCAGTAAATCTCGAACCGCAACAACTACACGCCGAGTTTCTTCACTTCCTCGTTGTAGTACTTGCGGTAGAGGATGTCCCACTCCTGCGAGCCTTCGAGGATGGTGCGTTTCTGGCCTTCGATCTTCTGGCGGGCGGCCACGTCGATTCTGGCTTCCTGCATGAGCAGCGCTTCAAGAATCTTGCGGATTTCCTGGCGGATAGCGTTGGGGTCTTCGATGAACTCGACTTCGTCCATCTGCTTGAGCACGTCGGAAACGGCGCGGGCCAGCACGTTGACTTTGTCGCGGCTGAGTCTCACAGGACCGCCTTGTATTTGCGCACCAGCTCGGTTTTTACCTTGCGAAACATCTCCTGGTAGTTGGCGCCGGTCTTGTTCATTTCGTCGGAGTAGGCTTCGAGGATGACGCGCACTTCGTCGTTGATGCGATCCTCGAGCGAGAGTTCATCGACCAAAGCGGCGTTCACGCGCTCGGTGACCGCGGGTAGCGCGGAGGTCTCGATGAACTTGCCAGCAATCAGTTTCTTGGTGACTTCGCGGGCCAGGTAGCCCACATATTCTTTGGAAAAAAGCATGTGTGGATTGGGTGTCCTGCTTGCGACAGTTTGTCTTTATGAATCAGAAAGTGTAACACAGAGCGTGGCCGAGCGGCGTTTCTCGTCCCACGGTAGACGCGGGGTAGCCCAGTCTAGGGATTCTGGGCGGGCTTCTCGGGTGTATTCTGCAAAGCCGGCTGGTCGCGCAGGGTGTAGACGAATTGCCGGATCTCGTGGCGCTCGCGTTCCTCTTCCTTCGCTGACTCTCTGGCGATCTGGCTGTATTCCCGCAGCTCCGCTTCAGCCTTCACGGCGTCTCCAACCTGCCGGTAAGCCTGAGCCAGGCGGAAGTGCGCTTCTTCGACTTGCATCGGCATCTGCGCCTGCGCATTGGTCTGAAGGGCGTGCTGGTAGTCGGAAATCGCCTGCGGATAATCTTTTTGCTCGGAATGAAGAATGCCCAGTTGCAGATAGGCGGCGCCATTCATGGGTTCGAGACGAATCGCGTTTTTCAGGAAATTCTCAATCTGCACGGCGCTGGCCGCGTCCTCTGGCGCCTTTCGCAGCTTCCAAAGACCGACCGCATAGTAGTAGTTCGCCTCGGCGTTTTGTGGCTGGAGTGTGACGAAACGGTGCAGCTTTTCGACGACGCCGGCCGAACTCCTGGTGTCGTCGGAACTCGTGGTCTGGGCGCTCTGCATCCTTCCCAAAAATAGGTACGGAACCGGATCGCTGGGGTTCAAGTCGGAGGCCGCGCAAACTTGTTGCACGGCCTGATTATAGGATCCGAGTGCAAACCTTGCCGCTCCAAGCCCAATCAATATGCGGACCGAACCTGGGAACAGGCGGTTGCCCTGGGTGAACACCTCCAGAGCAGGCTCCGGGGCGTGATGCAGCAGAAGTTCAGAACCCCAATCGAAAAGATAAGTCTCACTGGGATCGAGCTCGGCAGCGCGCTGGTACTCGCGCACCGCCTCGAGAGGATTGCCGAGCTTCTCCTGGACATCGCCGAGCCGGTGATGGAGTTCAGGCTTGTCGTCTTGGGCATTTTTTTCGTCAGCCAGCAGCGCCTTGAGTTGGTCGCGCTCTCGCTCGTAATTGCCGGGGGACGCGGCGCTAGCTGGATCCTTGCCCAGCGAAACCGTCTCTTTGGCCAGCGCTTCCCGGGTTCGCACGATCGTGTCGGACCCGTGACCGCCGAGACTTGTGGTGTCGGTGACTCCGGCGACGGCGAACTTGGGTTGATCAAAGAACTCGGGCTTTCCGGGGGGGGACGAGGAATGCGGCTCCGGAATCTTTGCTGGCAGCAAAATGATGTCGACGCTCTTGGCCTCCGTCGCGGCTAGAAATAGCGACGGAATTTCCGCATCCCGATATCCCGCCATAGCGGCTCGCAGGACATAGACTCCGCCGTGCAGATCGGAAAAGAGGTAATTGCCCTGAGCATCCGTATGTGTTGTTTGCGTCTGGGCGGCATCCTTGACCTGCAGGCGAACGGCGGCGCCGGGGACGGGGTTCCCTTGCGCGTCACGGACCGTGCCGCGCAATGAAGCGGCTTCTTGAGACTGCAACGATAGCGGAAGCCACAAGAAAATCAGCGCGGCAAGACCGCAGCCAAGCAAGCCGGCGGACGGGAATTGCCGCGAGACGGCGTGGAAACGAGACATACGGAGGCGGGCCATACGGACCGGGCGCGAATCGAACTCCAACGGGACTCGTGCGCGCGCGCTAGACGGGCATTCTATCAGCGGCTCAGGAAAACTGCTGGCGAATCTGACTCGCGCAAAATAGAATGCAATCCTTTGTTCAAAGCAGTCGTTTGGGGGACGAGATGAGATTGGTCCGGCTGGGTCTGGTGATATTCGCAGTGTTATTGGTGACGAGGACGTGTCTTCCCGGCTGGAGCCAGCAATCTTCCGGCAAGCGCAAGGTCATCATCGATCAGGACGCTGCCGGGCCGGGAGGAACCGATCAGCAGGCCATTCTGCTCTTGGTGCAATCGCCACAGACCGAAGTTCTCGGCGTGACCGTGGTCACGGGCGATGCCTGGCTCAAAGAAGAAGTCGCGCATACTCTGCGCACGCTGGAGATTGTCGGGCGCACGGACATTCCGGTTGTGCCGGGAGCCGAATATCCGCTGGTGCGGCGCAAAGAAGATACGGAACTCTGGGAGCAGCAATACGGCTCCGTACCGTGGGTAGGAGCATGGACTGCGCGACGATATCATCCGGCAGTTAAATTGGGCGATATGCCGGAAGGCAAGCCCACGACAAAACCGGCGGACGAAGATGCGGCGCACTTTCTTATACGCATGGTCCACAAATATCCGCACGAGATTACGATTTACGAAGGCGGCCCGATGACCAATCTCGCGCTCGCCATCTCGATTGATCCTGGGTTCGCCGCACTGGCGAAGGAGTTGGTGTTCATGGGCGGAAGTCTGAATCCGAAGACGGACGACCCCGAGTTTGCGAACACGCCGAGGCACGAATTCAATCTGTGGTTCGATCCGGAAGCGGCCCACATTGTCTTGAGAGCACCGTGGAAGAAGATTGTCTGCACTACTGTGGATATTTCCCTGAAGACGCGGCTGACGCAAGGCTTGCTCGATCGGGTGAAGGCGGGCAACACGCCGGCAGCGCAGTATATCGGTTCGTATTCGCATCTATTCGGTAAATACAATTATTTGTGGGACGAATTGACAGCACTCGCATGGCTCGACCCAAGCTTGATCACAGCGAAGGAAATGCGCTATCTGGATGTCGATCTCAACCGCGGCGCTGGCTACGGAAATACTTTGAGTTGGACGGAGGATGACAAGCCCAGGATGGTGGGACGCACCGGACCTCCCGCGGAGATTCAGGTAGACCTCGACACGGAGAAGTTCTACAAGATGTTCGTCGATTTGCTGACTGCACCGACGCCCAAGCCTTAGGGACTTACTGCTGCAATTGCTCGAGCGCCTGTTTAGCCTGCGAGTGGTCGGGATGCTGTTTGAGCAAATCGATCAAAACGGCGCGAGCCTTGTCCCGCGCGCCTTCCAGAGCGTAGACGCGCGCCAGATTCAGATAGGCCTGATCGAACCCGGGAGCCACGCGGATGCATTGTTCGAAGCTTGCTACTGCCTGATCGCGACGCTGCGTGACCAGATAAAGCACTCCGAGATTGTTCAACGCCTCGGGATAAACGGGACGAGCCTGCAAAGCGCGCTGCAGATGTTCCTCAGCTTGGGCTGTGTCGTCGGTCTGCGCGAATACCATGCCGAGACTGTAGTTCGCTTCCGCATCCTGGGGCGCGACGTCCAGCGCGCGCTGCAACACCTCACTCGCCTCATCCCAACGCTTTTGCGAACGGTAGGCATTGCCCAGATTGTCGAGCGAGAGGAGATGATGCGGATTCAGCCGCAGAGCCTCCAGAAAGCACGGGACCGAATCACCCACGCGACCCTCGCGCGTGGCGATGACGCCAAGATTATTCCAGGCATCGGGCACAGTATCGGGATAATTGGCCGGCAGTTTCACAACGCGTTCGAAAGTCTCGCGCGCGGCGGCGTTCTTATTTTGATTCAGGTAGACACTTCCGATGCCGTACAAGGCCTCGGCGCTTGACGGGTCGTCACGCAGGGCCTGCTGGAATGAGGTTTCGGCCTGGTCGAGATATCCCCGCTGAAAAAAAAGAGTGCCGTAAGAGAGGTAGTTGCGCCCGAATTCGAGCGCGTGGGTCACACTCGGAAAAGGCAGAGCCCGAGCCAGTCGCTCGGAATCGTTTCGTGGAATGTTCTGGAAGTCGTGCTCTACATGCTCAGGAATGATCGCACCTTGGTAAATCTTGACGATGTCGCCCTCTCCGTCAATCAGGAAAGATGTCGGAAGGCTTAGATCTCGATGCCGGTCGAATAACTGGCGATAGAGAATGTTGTAGATCGCTGCAACATCCTCTGAGCCAAACAAGATCGGGAATGTAAATTGCCGCGCGAAATTGCGGACGTCGTTATTCGCGGGGTCGCCGCTTGGATCATTCACGTTCACCGTGATCAACTGCAGGCCCTTCGCCGCTAAAGCGGCATGAAGCTTCTGCAATACTTTCAACGCGTCGAGCGAGTCTGGTGCTTTCGTCGTCCAGAAAGCTAGAAGGGCAGGCCGGCCCCGCAGAGCGGAGAGCGACTGAATCCGTCCTGAAAGATCTGGAAGAGAGAACTTTGGCGCGGCAATCGGGGCCAAGAGCCAGGTTTCACCGCTCTCGGGGAGTGCTTCGATTGCTACCGGAGCTTGAACTGCTGCGACTCCAGGATGGGCGGAGCTTTTTGCGACCGGCGTCCGGAACGGCTCCATGCGCGGCGAATCAGCACCTTCCTCGACCCAAACCCTATGATTGATGGGAAGGTTCTGGAATTCCTGCACCACGCCGCTGGGCCAGCGAATCGATGCGCGCATCATGCTCTTAGCATCTCCCAGGCTCGCGCCCCCCAGGCTCGCGCCCCCCAGTCCGAAGAAAACGTCTTTGCCGTGCTGTGAGAGAAAACCTGACCCGGCCTGAAGCATGCGAGTCTGCCGGCCGGCGGGGGTTTCAATCGTGACGGAAGCGCCGATGGCGTCGCGATTGCTCTTCACGCCTCGCAGGCGGAACGAGATGGACGGCGGCAACTTTTCCATCACGTTCTGCAGTATCCGCAACTGCGGAGCGTTGCGGTTTTTCAGGAATATTTCGAGTCTTCCATCGTGATCGAAATCGGCAAGGGCAAATGCTCGGCCATCCTCAACAAAGTCCAGGCCGATCACAGCGGAAACGTCGGAAAAAGTCCCGTCTCGATTGTTGGCATAGAAAACATTTCGTTCGTAGCCGCTCCAGGTGCCGTCGGAGCGGATCAACTCGTTGATCGCGCTCCATCCCTGTTCGTAGGCGTGAGACGCGCGGGCTTCGTTGGGGGACGAGGCCACTACCTGCCGCCAGAAAAAACTGTTGAGATCTTTGCTGGGACGATCTTCATACGACCGTCCCTCGCGCGGTAGGTCTTCGCGAGGAATATCCGAACGCCAAGGCCCGGAGATCATGCCGTTGGCGATATAAACGTCAGAGAAACCGTCGTGGTCGAAATCGAACGCGTCGCTCGACCACGACCAGCGGCCCATTCCAGAGCCCGAAGCTTTCGTCGCGTCGTCGAAAGTGGTCCCGCGATTGTGGAGCAGCGAGTTCCCCATCGCATGCTTTCGATAAAGCGCCCGAACTTCGCTTGACGACTCCTTCTTGAAGATCTCCTGCGTCGAAACGCGCTCGCCGGCCGCGGTCCACATATTGGCGACGTAGAGATCCTGCCCGCCGTCGTTGTTGTAGTCGAGCCAGGAAACGCTCATTCCCGCGCCGATGTCTTCGGCCGCAGCCTGAGGAGCAATGTCAGTAAAGGTTCCGTCGCCATTATTGCGGTAAAGATTCTTGCGGCCGAAATCGTTGACCACATAAAGATCGGGCCAGCCGTCGCGGTTGGAGTCGCCCCACCCGCAGCAGAAGCTGTAGCGCGTGTTGTTCTGGTTCATGCCCGCCGCGGCGGTCACATCGCGGAACGTGCCGTCACCTTGGTTGCGCATCAGGAAATTCGGCGGGCCGTTCTCAGCGTCATGGTACGGCGAAGGATACTTGTATTGCCCCGTGCCCTGGTAGTACGCGTAAAGACAAAAGTAAATGTCAAGCAATCCGTCGCGGTCGTAGTCGGCGGCGGCCGCGCCGGTGAAGGTTCCCTGGGGCGGGTTTGCGAACTGGAATGCGTCGTTCTTCTGGCGAAACTTGCCGCCGCCTTCGTTTAGAAATAGCAGGGGGCCGTTAGCGCGCACCACGATCACGTCCTGGCGGCCACGGTTGCTGAAGTCGGCGAACAGTGCGCAGGCCGTGTTTTCCAGAATGCCCAGGCCAGAAGATTCTGTGACGTCCTCGAACGTCCCATCGCCGCGGTTGCGATAGAGACGATTGGGCAGGCCCGCAGGCTGGCAAACGTATAAATCGTCGAAACCGTCGTTGTCGATGTCGGCGACCGAAACGCCGTTGTGTCCGTAGATATCGATGCCGGACGCGCCGTCGAGCACCGTGCGCCAGTAGTCTGTGCCACGCAGCAGTTGGGCTGCGTAAGAGGAATTGCTGCCGAGGGCCGCCGACGTGATGTCCACATAAACTGGCGAACTGGATCGAGCCTGGGTTTCGTCGAGTACCCGCGAACTGCGAACGCGAAACTCGCCGCCAGCGGACGGCACCCATACCAGATCCCAGTTCCCGACGCGCTGTTCGCGATAGAAATTCGCGCCGGTGCCGACAATTTCATAGCAAATCTGAGTGTGCAATTGTTCAGGAAGTTGCGAAGAACTATCCGCGCCCGTCGCGGCAATCCCAGTGACTTGAAATTCCGCAGTGATAATTTTCGAAAAAACGCTCAGCGCGGACTGCCACTCCCGAAGAAAGTCATCCCGGCCGAGCGCGGGCTGTCCAGCGAATTTGTTGTGACGAATTTGCAGCGTGGAGTCGGAGCGCACGACTTGGGACTCCGCCGGGTGCAACGCTGTCCCTGAGAAATCGGCTGCGAGAGCGTTCGCAAGAGCTTTCGTTTCCCGCGGAGAGCGCAACAGGCCGGCACTCCACTCGGCGAGAATCGCGGCGATCTGATCGGCATATTTTTCGGTGATGAACTCGTCGGCACCGGCTTGCACTTTCAGCAGCGTGGCGTCGAGAGGCCGCTCAGTTCGATAGTGGGGGCGCAGATGGTATTCGGCGCCGGAAGCCGGTTCGCTGCGAGATCCGAATGGTCTGGAATCGGGAAACGCCAGGACCCGCAAACCGGCTGGAATTAGAGTCGCGCCAGCCCCCTGACAGAAGCGGAGAAGAAACTCACGCCGGCGCAGGTCGATGGATTCAAGATTAATGGATTCACGATCGGTGAATCGATATGGCTTCCCTTCCCCAGTCAGAATGATTTTCCTCGGAGAATCACGTGTGGAACCGAAGCTACCATTCGTGCATGGGCCGGTCAAGCGCCGGTTGCGGGCTCATTTCATTCGAAAATCCTGTAAAGAATTGTCAGTGCTGAAACGGGCCGCGGAAGCAACCGACGCTCGCGATTGCGAATCGAACTCCTATTTCGTCGACTATAATTTCGTGCAATTCGGAGCCGACAAAGGAGATCCCTTTTGACCGCTGACACGAGTGAACCGCCGCACATCGATCGTAGCCATCAACTCCCGGCGCACGGTTCGGAATCTGGGTCGCACAAAGTATGGTGGATCGTCGCTGGGATTGTGCTGTTGCTCGGAATTGTGGTTATCGTCGCTCTGCTCTGGTCTCGCCACGAGGAATCCAAGAAGGCGAAGCCGGCCCCGCCCAAAATTACCATTACCACCGCGACCGCGCAGAAGGGGAACATCGGCGTTTACCTTGACGAAATTGGCACGGTCACACCGGTTTATACCGCTTCGATTACCAGCCAGGTGAATGGTGTGGTGATTGCCGTGCACTTTAAAGAGGGCCAACTGGTAAAGAAGGGCGATCCGCTGATTGACATCGATCCGCGCACCTACCAAGCAACATTGCTACAAGCGCAGGGCGCGCTCGAGCGCGACCAGAACGTACTCGCTCAGGCGCAGATGGACCTGGAACGCTACCGCACTGCGTGGGCGCGCAACGCGATTGCGAAGCAAATTCTCGATGACCAGGAAAAGCTGGTTCTACAGGAACAGGGCACGGTGAAGAACGACCAGGGCACCGTGGAGTATGACCAGATTCAGCTGGAATATTGCCATATCACCGCGCCCATCGCCGGCCGTGTGGGATTACGGCTGGTGGATCCGGGGAATGTGGTGCAATCTTCGGGAGGCACGACCCTGGTGGTGATTACGCAGTTGGATCCTATCACCGTTGTGTTCACAGTTCCGGAAGATAGTCTGGGCCCGGTTGCGGCCCGGCTGCGCAAGAATGCCAAACTCCCCGTTGACGCCTTTGACCGGACGGCGCAGAAGAAAATTGTCAGCGGAAGGCTGCTGACGCTCGACAATCAAATCGACACTACAACCGGAACAGTCAAAGCCCGATCCATTTTCGATAACAAGAGTGATGCGCTCTTTCCCAACCAGTTCGTGAACGCGCGGCTGCTGGTGAACACATTGCAGGGAGTGACGCTGGTTCCTGCCTCCACGATTCAACAAAACGGCCAGGCATCCTTCGTATACGTGATTCAAAACAATATCGCGCACATGCGCAGCGTGAAGCCGGGAGTCACCGACGCGGAGCTGACGCAGGTTGACGATATTAATCCGGGCGACGTTGTGGCCAACAGCAGTTTCGATAAGTTGCAGGACAACACCGCCGTCGCCATTTCGAATCAGCCTCCGAACGGCGCTCCGAACCAAACTCCGAAGCAAACTCCGAAGCAGGCTTCGAACAGTACTCCCCGCAAAGATGGGAGCAAGCCTGCGCCCTCCGCGTCCGGGAGCAGCGCCCCGTGAGTCCATCTCGCCCGTTTATTTTGCGGCCGGTCGCGACTTCTCTGCTGATGGCTGCAATCCTGCTTGTCGGTATCGTTGGCTATACCCAGCTGCCAGTCTCCGCCTTGCCGGAAGTCGACTACCCCACCATTCAGGTGGTCACGTTTTATCCCGGAGCCAGCCCGACCGTGATGGCCACGACGGTAACGGCGCCACTGGAGCGCAACTTCGGCCAACTGCAGGGCCTGAGCCAGATGACCTCCACCAGCTCCGGTGGCACTTCCGTGATTGTGCTGCAGTTCAGCCTGACTTTGAATATTGATGTAGCCGAGGAAGAAGTGCAGTCGGCCATCAACGCCTCGCAGAGTTTGCTGCCTTCGATTCTGCCCGCCCCTCCGACCTACAGTAAAACGAATCCCGCCGATGCCCCCGTGCTCACCCTGGCCATTACCTCCAGTTCCGTGCCGCTTTCTCAGGTCGAGGATCTTGTGGATACGCGCCTCGCGCCGAAGATTTCGCAGCTCAACGGAGTCGGTCTAGTCACTATCAGCGGCGGCCAAAAACCCGCGGTTCGCATTCAAGCCAACCCTGTGGCCCTGTCCTCGTATGGCATCAACATGGAAGACCTGCGAAGCGCGCTGACTCAGGCGAGCGTGAATGCCGCCAAGGGCAACTTCGATGGGCCGCGACAGGATTACCAGATCGACGCCAACGATCAGCTGATCACCAGCGACGACTACCGGAATGTTGTCGTTGCCTACCGTAATGGCGCGCCGGTCATGCTCACGGACGTGGCGCAGGTCGTGAATGGCATCGAGAACAATAATCAAGCCGCATGGATGAATCAGACTCCCGCCGTCATCCTGAATGTGCAGCGCCAGCCCGGCGCCAACACCATCAGCGTGGTCAAGAGCATCAAGGAATTGTTGCCGCAGCTTGAAGCGAATCTCCCCACGGGCATTCAGGTCACTACGCTTACCGATCTCACCACCGCGATCAAGGCCTCGGTTTCCGACGTTGAGTTCGAATTGCTGTTGACCATCGGGCTGGTCGTCTTGGTTATTTTCCTGTTCTTGCGGAGTCTCTACGCCACGATCATCCCGGCCGTGGCTGTGCCGCTGTCGCTGGTCGGCACTCTCGCGGCGATGTACCTCCTGGGCTACAGCCTGGATAACTTATCGCTGATGGCGCTCACCATCTCCACCGGCTTTGTGGTGGACGACGCCATTGTGATGATCGAAAACATCGCCCGCTACATCGAGGAGGGCGAAGAGCCCATGGAAGCGGCGCTCAAAGGCGCAGAGCAGATTGGCTTCACCATTCTCTCGCTGACCGTGTCGCTGATCGCTGTGTTGATTCCGCTGCTATTCATGGGCGACGTGGTGGGTCGCCTATTCCGCGAATTTGCCGTGACGCTCGCGGTCACCATCATACTTTCGGCAGTGGTTTCGCTTACGCTCACGCCTATGATGAGCGCGCGCCTGCTGCGGCACCAACCGAAAGAGCAACAGGGACGCGTGTATCGGGTGACCGAACGCGCCTTCGAGGGGATGATCGCCTTCTATGGGCGAACGCTCAAGGTCGTTCTCCAGTACCAGACGATTACGCTCTTCGTCGCGCTGGCTACGCTGATGCTCACGATTTTTCTTTACATCATCATTCCCAAGGGATTTTTCCCGGTGCAGGACACCGGCGTGATCCAGGGCATATCGCAGGCGCCGCAGACGATTGGCTCCAAGGCAATGGCCGAGAAGCAGCAGGAATTGGCGAAAGTAATTCTCAATGATCCCGCCGTCGAAAGCCTTTCGTCGTTCATCGGCGCGGATGGAACGAACACGACGACGAACAGCGGCAGAATATCGATCAACTTGAAGCCGCTCGACCAGCGCAAGATGAACGCCTCCGCGGTGATCCGCCGGCTGACTTCAAAACTGGATCAGGTTCAGGGCATCCAACTCTTCATGCAGCCGGTGCAGAACATTACGGTTGACGACCGCGTCAGCCGCACGCAATACCAGTACACGCTGGAAGATCCCGACGCGAATGAACTCGACGACTGGACCAACCGCTTCGTCGCCCGGCTGAAGCAGTTGCCGGAACTGGAAGATGTCGCTACCGACCAGCAAACGGGAGGGCTGGCCGTATCTTTGGTCATCGACCGAGTCACAGCCTCGCGATTTGGCATTGCGCCTACGACCATCGACAACACACTGTATGACGCTTTCGGCCAGCGGCAGATTAATACGATGTACACGCAAGTGAATCAGTACCATGTTGTACTCGAGAGCGAACCACATTTTCAGCTCGACCCCGATAAGCTGAGCCATCTTTACATTCAGTCGAATGCTTCCGCCGGCGCGACCGGTACCGGGGCCTCGACCTCGTTCGCGTCTTCGGGATCGTCCTCAGCGGGCTCCAATGCATTGACCGGTTCAGCGCTGTACACGCCGTCGGCGAATACGCTGCTTCCGCCCGCGAATGCGCTATCGCCGACCAGTCCTTCGACCACCGGCACCGGAGCCGGCTCCGCGGGCGCTACCAGTTCTGTCATGAGTAGCGCGGTGCCGCTGAGCGCCTTCTCGCACTTTGAAAAGACGACTGAGGCGCTTTCGATTAACCACCAGGGACAATTTCCTGCGATCACCGTCTCGTTCAATCTCGCGCCGAATGCCGCGCTGGGCGAGGCCATCACGGCCGTCGACAAAGTGCAGAAAGAAATGAAAATGCCTGCCAGCCTGCAGGCTGGGTTTCAGGGCACGGCGGCATCGTTCACGAATTCGCTCTCCAACGAGCCCTTGCTCATTCTTGCCGCGCTGGTCACGGTCTACATCGTGCTCGGCGTTTTGTACGAGAGCTTCGTCCATCCCATTACGATTTTGTCCACGCTTCCGTCAGCGGGCGTGGGAGCTTTCCTGGCGCTGATTCTTTTTCGCCAGGATTTGAGCGTGGTCGCGATCATCGGCATTGTTCTGCTGATCGGCATCGTGAAGAAGAACGGCATCATGATGGTCGACTTCGCACTGGAGGGCGAGCGGCAGCACGGAAAGAACGCGACCGATGCAATCTACGAAGCCTGCCTGCTCCGCTTCCGTCCCATCATGATGACGACTATGGCCGCGCTGCTGGGCGGGTTGCCGCTGGCGCTGGGAACCGGGTTCGGTTCTGAATTGCGCCGGCCGCTGGGCATCGCCATGGTGGGCGGACTGCTATTGAGCCAGGCGCTCACGCTCTACACCACGCCCGTCATCTACATTTTTTTTGACAATCTGGGACAGCGCTTTGGAAGGAAAGCGAAATCCGATGATTCGGAGTCAGGAAGTTCGAAGCCCGGGGAAGGCGGAGACGCGGAACAGGCGGGGCCGGCATGAATATCTCCGCTCCCTTCATTCACCGACCCGTCGCCACGACGCTGTTGACAGTTGCGGTCGCCCTTGCGGGGGCAATTGCGTTTGAGGTATTGCCGGTTGCGCCCCTGCCAGAGGTCGACTTTCCGACGATTTCCGTCAGTGGAAGCTTGCCGGGGGGCAGCGCCGAAATTATGGCGTCGTCCGTCGCCACGCCCCTGGAGCGGCAATTCGGTCACATCGCTGGGGTGACCGAGATGACCTCCTCGAGCACGCTGGGCAGCACATCGATCACCATTCAATTCGACCTCAGCCGCAACATTGATGGAGCGGCCCGCGACGTCGAAGCCGCGATCAATGCAGCGCGTACTTATCTGCCTGCCAACCTGCCGGGTAATCCCACGTATCGCAAGGTCAATCCCGCCGATTCCCCGATTCTCATCCTCGGCCTCACGTCCGACAAGTACGGCCCCGACAAACTGTATGACGAAGCCTCTACTGTTATGGCGCAGAAGCTGTCGCAGATCGAGGGAGTAGGGCAAGTCACGGTCGGCGGTGGCGCATTGCCGTCGGTCCGTGTGGACGCAAACCCCACGCAACTCGCCAGCTATGGGCTTACTCTTTCGAATCTTCAGTCCGCGCTGAGCCTGCAGAACTCTGACCTGGCCAAAGGCCAGATCACGGATGGCGACCAAACCGCCGACATTCTCGCCAACGACCAGATCTCGCATGCCGCGGACTACAAACCGCTGATTGTCGGTTATAGCAACGGAGCGGCGGTCCATCTCTCCGATGTGGCGCAGGTGACGGATTCGGTGCAGAACATACGTGCTGCCGGCTATTTGAATGGCAAGCGAGCCGTTACGGTCATCATCTTTCGCCAGCCCGGCGCCAACATCATCGACACGGTCGACCGGGTCCGCGCCCAACTTCCGTATATCCAGGCTTCGATTCCGTTCGGCATCGAGACCACCATCGTGCTCGATCGCACCATCACCATCCGGGCCTCGGTGGATGACGTGGAGAGGACGCTGATCATTTCCATTGGCCTGGTCATCGTGGTGGTATTTGTCTTCCTGCGCAATGGCCGCGCCACGCTCATTCCCGCCGTGGCCGTTCCGGTCTCGCTGATCGGCACCTTTGCCGTGATGTACATGCTCGGCTACACCCTGGACAACCTTTCGCTGATGGCCATGACCATCGCCACCGGATTCGTAGTCGACGATGCCATCGTGGTGATGGAAAACATCTCGCGCCATCTGGAAGACGGCGTGGAGCCGTTTGCCGCGGCGCTGAAGGGAGCGGAGGAAATCGGTTTCACCGTCTTCACCATCAGCGTGTCGCTCATCGCAGTTTTTATCCCTCTTCTGATGATGGGCGGAATTGTAGGCCGGCTCTTCCGCGAATTCGCGGTCACTCTCTCGACCGCCGTCTTCGTATCGATGATCATCTCGCTGACCACCACGCCCATGATGTGCGCCTATCTTTTGAAGAACGAGCGCAACGAAAAACATGGCCGCATGTACATGGCCAGCGAAAAGTTCTTTGACGGCATGCTGTCGCTGTATCGCAGCACGCTGCATTGGGCGCTCGATCATCCTGTCCTTATTCTGATTGTCCTTGCCATTACCATCGCACTCAATGTCGTGCTGATCATCCAGATCCCTAAGGGATTTTTCCCGGTGCAGGACACAGGAGTCATCCAGGGCAGCGTTCGAGGGCCGCAGGATTCATCTTTTCCGGCGATGGACGATTCCATTCGACAGATCGGCGCGGTAATCAAGAAAGACCCTGCCGTCGCGAATGTCCTTGCGATTGCCGGCGGCAGCGGGGCCACGAATACCGGCTCCGTCTACATTGCTCTTAAGCCGCTGGCAGAACGCAAAGTGACCGCCACGCAGATCATTGGCCGCCTCCGCCCTCAATTGAACCGTCTGCCGGTAGCTTCGGCGTTCCTGCAAGCCGCTCAAGATCTGCGCATCGGCGGCCGGTCCAGCAACGCCATGTATCAGTACACGCTGCAATCGGACAACGTGCAGGACCTCACGAAATGGGCGCCGATCATTCTGGATCAAATGCAGCACCTGCCCGGTCTGCAGGACGTGAGTTCAGACCAGCAGAATGGTGGATTGGATGAGCTTCTGAACTACGATCGAGTCGCCGCAGCGAAGCTTGGCCTCACCGCCCAGTCGTTGGACTCGACGCTTTACAGCGCGTTCGGCCAATCGGAAGTGTCCATCATTTACACCCAGTTGAATCAGTATTACGTGGTGCTGGAGGTTGCTCCGCAGTATTGGCAGAGCCCGGAGGGATTGAAAGACATTTATCTGCATACCTCCGGCAATGGAAACATTCCGCTGACCAATGTGGCCAACGGCCACGCCAACACCACACCTCTGGCCATCAACCACACAGGATTATTTCCTTCGGTTACGGTTTCGTTTAATCTGGCGGCGAACGTTTCATTGAGCGATGCCACACTGGCCATCAGCCAAATGCAACGGCGGCTGGGTACGCCCGCCACGCTGCAAGGCTTTTATGCCGGCACGCTGCAGGCCTACCAGCAGTCGCTGGGCACCGAGCCATGGCTGATCGTGACCGCGCTGGGGGCGGTCTACATCATTCTCGGTATCTTGTACGAAAGCCTGGTCCATCCCTTGACGATCATCTCGAGTCTGCCGTCGGCGAGCGTAGGCGCGATGCTTGCCTTGATGATGTTTAAACAGGATCTGAACATCATCTCGATTATTGGCATTGTGCTGCTGATCGGAATCGTCAAGAAGAATGCCATCATGATGATCGATTTCGCTCTTCAAGCGGAACGCGTGGAAGGCAAGAAGCCGTTCGATTCGATTTTTGAAGCGTGCATATTGCGCTTCCGCCCCATTCTGATGACGACGATGGCCGCGTTATTGGGCGCTTTGCCGCTGGCTCTGGGGACAGGCACGGGCTCCGAACTACGCCGGCCGCTTGGCATCACAATTGTGGGAGGACTCATCTTAAGTCAGTTGCTTACCCTGTACACCACTCCGGTCGTCTATCTGGAATTCGACCGGCTGCGGTTGTGGATACAGGGAGAACACGGCGATAGCCTTTCGCCCGCTCCGGAGGCAGGCTAGCGTGGCGAACTGCAATGGGCTCAGATGAGCGACTGGCGAGACAGAAATGGGTGGATAGCTATGTTCAACGAATTGGTTCGGGCAGAAACGTTATGAATATCTTCAGGCAAACACCCGCGCACGTTACGATTCCGCTGTGTGCGGCTACTCTGCTGCTGATTTCATCGGCCTGCGTAGTCGGACCGAAATATCGCCCACCCGCGCCACCACCACCGGCCGCGGTCTACAAGGAATCACCGACTCAGTTTCCAGATGCTCAAACCTGGACCGTAGCGCAGCCCGCGGACGCCAAACTGCGGGGTAAGTGGTGGGAGATCTTCAACGACGCCGAACTGAATGACCTCGAAGACCAGCTCGACATCAACAACCAGAACATCAAACAATACTTCGAGAACTTCATGGCCGCCCGCGCCGTGGTGCGCGAAGCTCGTGCGCAATACTTTCCCACGTTATCGGTCGCACCTTCCGTAACGCATTCCCGTGCCTCAGCAAATTTGGGCGCGAGCACTGGCAGCACCGGAACTACGACGGGCGCGGGGGCGACAACGCCTTCGCAACTGCAGAGCACGCTCTATACGCTCCCACTCGAAGCCTCCTGGGAGCCCGACCTTTGGGGCAAGGTGCGCAACACGGTGCGCTCAGCGCAGTACGCTGCCCAAGTCAGCGCGGCCGATCTCGAAAACGAGCGGCTCACCGAGCAAGCCAGTCTGGCGGAATATTTCTTCGAGATTCGCGGCCAGGACGAACTTCAGAAAATCTATGACGATACCGTTGTGGCCGACCAGAAGGCCTATGACCTGACGCGGGCGCTCTATGAAGCCGGCATCGATGACCAGATATCCGTGGTCGAAGCCGAAACCACGCTGCAGAGCGCGCAGGCGGGCGCCACCAACGTCGGAATCGCGCGGGCGCAATATGAGCACGCAATCGCCGTGCTGATCGGCAAGGCTGCCACCAATTTCTCCATTCCCGTGCGGCCGATGACTGCTGCTCCGCCTCCGATTCCGGTGGGCGTGCCCTCGGAACTGCTGGAGCGCCGGCCCGACGTTGCTGCCGCCGAGCGCACCATGGCCCAAGCGAACGCGCAAATCGGCATTGCCTACGCGGCTTATTATCCGAACCTCACGTTGACTGGCCAGTTTGGCTTTGAGAGTTCGGTCTTCAGTCAGTGGCTCTCCTGGCCCAGCCGTTTCTGGTCCATCGGAGCGTCGCTTCCGGAGACCATTTTCGATGCCGGCCTGCGGCGTGCGACCGTGCAACAAAACGTTGCCGTCTACAATGCGGATCTCGCAGGCTACCGCCAGACGGTACTTTCCGCTTTTCAGCAGGTGGAAGACGCGCTGGCCGAAGTTCGCATTCTCTCCAAAGAGATTCAGCAGGAACAGCAGGCAGTCAATTCGGCCGGGACCTACCTCAAGCTCGAACAGGCGCGCTACGAAACCGGCGTCGATCCCTACGTCGACGTGCTGATCGCCCAGACTACAGTGCTGGCCGACCAGCAGACGCTGAATGCTCTTCAGATCCAACAGATGACTTCCGCAGTGGCGCTGGTGGAGGCACTCGGCGGTGGGTGGGATCGTTCGCAACTGCCGGACACCCGGCAGGTTACACAGAAGCCGGCTAGTTCGGAGACGGCCATCGAGCAGTAGACGAGCAAGAGCAATAGACGATCACCGCTGCCACAGCGTCTACTCGGTCTCCTCTCACGGATTTAAAGCAGGCGGAGCAGCAGATATCTTTCCCGCGACGCTCTCGTCAGCCTGGTCGTGCAACTCGCGCACTTTACGAAATTCCTTCTCCGCATCGGCCGTTTTTCCCAAGGTGAAATACAGGCGTCCTAACTGGTAATGGGCATCGGGCAGCGCAGGATCGACTGCCACGGCCTGTAGCAGAGCCGTCTGGGCGTTCTTGTAGTCCTTCTGCTGCATGTAGATTGCGGCCAGATCGAGATACACGATGCGCAGGTCTTTCTCGACGCCGTCCGCACGCTTCAGCCATAAGAGCGCTGCCTCCGCGTGATTGCTCTTCCATTCGATGTCTCCGATGTATGCCATTGCCTGGGCGTGGTTGGGGTCGAGAGCTAACTCACGTTCGAACTCTTGTCTGGCTGCGTCATATTGTTGCGACTTCCAATACAGATAGCCCAGTCCGAAATGGAGATTGGGCTGGTTGGGAGCGATCTTGACCGCAGCCTCGAACTCGGCGATGGCCTCCGAAGTTTTCCCCAGGCCGTCGAGCGCTTCGCCGGTCAGGACATGGGCTTGAGCCGAGTCGGGATTCTGCTCCTGGATTTGGCGGAACTCCTCCAGCGCGCAGGGATAGTTTTTCGCCGACAGACAACTCTGGGCTAGCATACGATGCAATTCCATATTGCCGGGATCGCTCTTGGCCGCTGGCTCGAGATATTTTACGGCGTCGGCAAAGTGTTGCCAGCCGTAGTAGCTCAAGCCCAGGAGGATGCTCGCCTGGCTGTTGGAAGGGTCAGCTGCCAGAGCGACCTGGAGCGCGGCTGCAGCGGCCTCGAAGTGGCCCTCCTTGAACTCAGCTAGACCGAGGTTGAGTTGTACGCCGGGAAGCTTGGGATTGAGTGCAAGCGCCTTACGGTAGGCGGACGCCGCTTCGGGGTACTTCTGCTGCCTGGAGAGAACTACCCCCAAGCTCGCGAACGCGGCGGCATCGCTTGGATTGTGCGCGGTCACGGCTTGCCAGGCTTGGGCAGCCTCCGGCAGCTTGCCCTGTTGCTCGAGGGCGATGGCGTCCGCAGGCGTCGACGTATGAGCGCTCGGCGTCTCGGCGGTCGACGTCTGGGCGGTCGACGTCTGGGCAGTCGAGAGGACTGTCCATAACAGCGTCAGGAGAACGAATTCTGCCGTCCGATTCTTCATACCAAGATCAGCGCTAACAATCTTACCGTTTTGTGGGTTCGAGAGGAGCCAGTAGGAAGGAGGTTATAGATTTTCCGGCGCGAGCCGTTCACTGCCGGATCCAGAACGTGCCTGGCGGAGACGTCGAAGTCCTCAAGAACTCACGCCCCGCTCGTCTCTTACTGAGGGCGAGCGGGGCGTGAGGTTAGAGTCTAGAGGAAGCGAACTTAGTACATTAGCTTCAGACCGAATTGGAACTGCCGGCCGTCAAACGCAGACGTGACTTGGCCAAAGTTGCCGCCGTTCACGTTGAGTCCGATGCCGCCGTTATTGTCGTCGCCGTGGAACTGGGTGTGATTCCAGGCGTTGAAAGCATCGGCACGGAACTCCATTTTGAACCTCTCCGTGAAGGAGAAGAGCTTTTTCAGCGACAGGTCGAAGTTGTTGCGACCAGGGCCGCGGATATCGTCAAATGGAGCGTTGCCATAGCAGTCCGCACCCGTTCCACCCACGGTGCAAGCCGGCGCGGTGAAGGATGACGGATTGAACCAGGTTACGGTCTGACCAGCCTTAGTTTTCGGATACGAGATCGCGCCAGTTACATTGGGCCGGTCCCCCGTGTTGCCGATAATGCTGGAAGCGGACGTGCCGCTTACTCCGAGGTTGAGGGGCGCTCCCGATTCTTCGGTGATAATCGCGGACATTTGCCATCCACCCAGGGTTGACTTCAGTAAGCGATTGGAGCTGTCCCGTAAAAACGGCATGTCCCACACGAAGTTGGTGAAAAAGACATTCCGTCGGTCGAACAGAGACGGGCCGTAATCGTACTTCCATCCCTCGTAAGGATTGGTAGCGTTGTTGAGGTCGCCGCCGCTCCCAACGGAGGTCGTCGAGTCCTCAGCCTTAGCGAGGGTGTAGGCGACTTGCAGGTGAAGCTGGCGAAATAGGGTCCCATTCAGAGAAGTCTGCAGTGAATTGTAGAGCGCGTTCCCCTCGTTGTACGCCAAGCGAACACCGCCGAACCCAGGATAAGTGACGTTCTCGTTGTTGAGAGCACCAGCCGCAACCTCAGCCGGGAGAGCAGCGAGCGGTGGAAGGTTAATCGCCTGGTAGTAGTTCTCGTGACTTCCATGGCTGCCGACGTAGGAAACGTTCAATACGGCGTGGGCTCCCACAGCCTCCTGAACTCCCAGGCTGTATTGGTAACTCGTCGGAGAAGGATAGTGAGTGGCTATTCCGGTGACCCCGAGAGGAAGTACCGGCAAAGCCGCAGCAGTAATGACATTGCCGCTGGCGAGGCTCTGTCCAGGATTCTGGAGCGAGACACCGTTGAGCGTGGGGTTCGGATCGCCCGGGGGGTTGACGGCACCGTTATACATGTCGTTGCCCTGGATGCGTTCATACATGATGCCCCAGCCGCCACGGACGACGGTCTTGCCTTGGCCAGTAAGGTCATAGGCAAAGCCCAAGCGCGGGCCCCAGTTGTTCCACGAGTCATTCACGAGACCCTTGGGAATCCCATTCTTGCCGCCGATCCCGATGCCATTGAGATAGAACTGATACCCGCCTAACTGCGGATTTGTGCTCGTAAACAGACCCGGACTCGGACCGCCCGCGCACAACGGGTTGGAGTTATTGCTGCAGATATGCCCGTTCGAGTCAAACGTGGCTGCATCGGCCGGGTTGTACAGATTCGGGTAGAAGTTTGAAGACTGCTGGTTCGCTTCGTAGGTGTGCGGAATGCCATCCCAGCGCAGTCCAAGGTTCAAAGTGAGGCGGCTATTTACGCGCCAGTTATCCTGGAAATAAAGCGCCGGTGAAATGTTATTCCATTGACCGGTAATCTTATTGCCATCCTCTGAGTACGCCTGAGCATAGCCCAAAAGGTAGTCGGCAAAGTCATATCCGCAGGAGACAGTGGACGATGAAACGCATCCGGTTGGAGTGGTGTAGAACCCGTTAAACGTAAAATTACCTTGGGTGTTGGCGAAGGCGTCCTGAGTTTTCTTGTAGAGCGCCCAGCTACCGCCAAATTTCAGCTGGTGTGCACCCTTGGTCCAGGAGATATCGTCACGAAGCTGGTAATCGTCTGCCTTGTTGTTCCATGGTGTCCAATTCGAGGTGTAATCAGCGCCGGTAATGCCTCCCAAATCGATCGACGGAATACGGCTGTCGACGTTCGGTCCGGTAAATAACCGGTTAAACGTGAACCCACTGGGAGCGCTGACCAGGTTGTTGGGGATGATGTGAATCCGGTTGCCGTTGTAGTTGAAAGAAGCCTCGTTGAGCAGGTTCGGGCTGATCACATACGTCGTATGGATTACAGCGCTATACGACGGGTTTCCAAACGTGTTAGCAACCGTCGGAACGTTGTCGCCGCTCCACTGCGTGGTTCCATACGTCTGGGAGATCTGCTCCGAAATCCAGTGACCGAACACGGAGAACTTGGGGCTGAAGGTGTGATCGACGCGGGCAATCTCCTCACGCAGGTCCGTGGGAGAATTGTTGCCGCCCTGGAAAAACGCGCCATTGGGAGAGTTGGGATTGTTCGCCGGGAAGATGCCGCCGTAAGTGCCGCCGGCAGTCAAAAGAGCGGCCGCATTGGCGCTGATCATGCAGGAGGGGATCGTGTTGTTGGGGAAGGGCGAACCCGGCACGACACCAGCCGGGGCTACACCGCCTGGGCAATTGGCGAACTCGCCCGCGATCCCGGTCGGCACTACCGCCTCAATTGTCTTGCCATTGTAGGTAGTGGGAAGCAGCGCGCCAGCAGCAGTCGGGTACGAGCTGGCCAGCGGTACGCTTTGATTCAGCAGACCCCCGTCAATCTCCTTGCGCCATTCCATGTTGTAGAAGAAGAATGTCGGGTGGTTATTCATCCCTGGAACTTTGCCGCCGACGTTAAAGCCGTAAATGTTGTAGCGCAATTCAGCAACCTTGTTCGGAGACGGGTTGAAATAGTTGCGTGCATCCAGAGCGTCATTGCGGAACAGCTCCCAAGCCTGAGCATGGAACTGTTTGGTTCCGGACTTGATCACGGTGGAGATGATCGCCGCCGACGCCAAGCCGTACTCGGCGCTGTAATTGGAAGTCATGTTGCGGAACTCGGCGAGCGAGTCGAGCGAAGGTGCGACGCCGCCGCTGCTGCCGCCGCGGTCAAGGTTCTCACCGCCGTCAATCAGCTGCAGGTTGTGACCTTCCCGCTGGCCGTTGATGCTCACATTGTCATCGGCGCTGACTGGGGTGAATCCCACGCGGCTCATCTGGAGGCTGACCGCTCCCGGCGTCAGAGCGAACAGCTCGTACAGACTGCGACCGTTGGTGGCGAGCTGGGTCAACTGTTGTCCGTCAATCACATGGCTGACGTCGCTGCTGTCAGTTTGCACGGTGACCGCGTTGGCCTCAACGGTTACCTGTTCCTGTACGCTGCCGACGACTAGCTTGAAGTCGAGGCGTTTCTGGTCTCCGACGGCAAGCTCAATGTTTTTCTGTTCGGTTGCCTTGAAACCGGTCGCCGTCACCCGAACCGTGTAATGGCCGATGATGAGGTCAGGCGCCACGTACTGGCCGGCGCTGTTGGTGGGCTGGCTGCGCGCCACACCGGTATCGGTGTTGGTAATGGTGATGGAGGCGTTAGGAACTGAAGCGCCGGTCGGATCGGTCACGGTGCCGACGATGGTGGCTTCCTGCGCCAGGGCTGGAACAGCGAACATGACGCAAAGGGCTGCGAGAAGAAGCGCAAGGTGAGAGCCATTGCGTCTCACAGCTGAGCCAAAGCTCCCGGCAAACATGGACGAGAGGGATTTCATTTGTAGCCTCCAAAAATTGGGTCGCGATTTAGACAGGTTGTAGATGTCTGGAACAGCGTTGCCCCAGTGAAACGTAAGCGTTTACGGTGTTACATCTCTTGAATCACCGTTGTCAAGAAGAAAATCGATATAGTAGGCAAAGTTTGACAATTCTCAGACATAAAGTAAGTCATTTTGGCTCACCCGCCAAGGGTATACTCTCTCGGTACGATTTTCGCGTCGGCTCCGGCAGGCGCAGGTTCTGGAAGGCCACGCTTGTCCGATTCATCTTACGGGGGTGCTTAAGTGTCGACAAGGACGATCGCAGTATCAACCTTGGTTCTCTCCGTTTGCTGTTCAGGCTCATTGCTCGGCCAACAGAAGCCAGCGACCGCTGCCACCTTCGGTGCACAGGAGTTCCCCGTTACCCTGCAGCAAAGCGTGACTGCCGGCAAAACGCCCGCCGGAACCAAGATCCAGGCGAAACTCGAAGTCGCGACTTTGGTGGAAGGAGCGGTCATCCCAAGGGATGCGGTTTTTTCAGGGGAAGTAGTTGAGTCTGTCGCAAAGACGGCGACGGAGCCATCCCGCGTGGCGTTGCGGATGGATTCGGTGCAGTGGAAGAGTGGATCGGCTCCCGTCAAGGTTTACTTGACGTCGTGGTATTACCCCACGACCGAGGCCGCGGGCCAGGATCTTCAATACGGGCCAACGCAACCCGCCAACCGGACCTGGAACGGCCAAGGCCAGTACCCGGATCCAAACTCAAAGGTTTACAAACCATTTCCGGGCAGCGACTCCGATAAGGGCGCATCCGTTCCGGTTACGCCGTCCGCCATAACGTCGAATCACCGGGTTCAAATGAAAAATGTGGATGCTTCGACCAATAACGATGGCACGCTGGCGCTGGTGTCGAAGCGAGGTAACATCAAACTGGATAAGCTGACGATTTATGTCCTTGCCAGCGGCGACCTGCTTCCGGCGAAGTAGATTCCAACTCCTCACACAGGGGAACTTTGGCGGTCGGCCCAAGTGGCTTCGAAAAAGCAGCCTCGTCAGGCGGATTTCGCGTCGGTTCTCACCTGACTCAGTGCTTCCGCGGATGCGACGACCGGACGACCCGCCCCGCTCGGGATAATGTGATCCCATTCAATTGGCAACAAATGACGAGCACGCCCCGGTTCGGTCGGGCCGCTTTGGCGATGGCCGCACGACAGGCATATTGCTCCCAACTGCCTGATGTCAGTCTCTTTCGATATTTCATTCTCGCGGACCGCAACAGCTCCGGCGATGACGAGGCCGGCACACATCTCACAAACGTAAGCGGACAAATGAACATATTGTTTTCGCACTTGTATCCTCGCATTCAAGAATATCTGCCACTGGGACTGGGACCTTCTCCCGCGTTAAGACCCTGCCAGTATGCTCGTACTGTGGCCACCCGTGGCCGCATTTTTCAGTCGATTAAGCGCTTCCGAACGTTTTTCCGCACTCCAAACAAGATCGCCGCGATCGCGGGGTAATCAGATTGCAGAAGGGACACATCCGTTGTGATCGAAAGTTGTGAGCGGTTGGAGAAACTGCTCGGATCAGCCGCGAACAGGCGTCGGCGAGGCCTGCCATCCTCTTGCGAAAACGATCGCGGAACCGGCCAGGCGTCATAGATTCCCGTCAGAAGGCCAAGCGGTCGGAACAATCGGGGAACCGCTCCCGATGCGAAGTCTTTTGCAGGTCAACTATGACAGGCCGCGGCGCCGCGATGCTGTGCAGGATTGCTCACAATCCAGCGAACTTCGACTGCCTAGCTTTCCAGATGATGCAAAGACTAAAGATTCAAACTGAGCCACTACCAACCATTATGATTGTTAGTTCCAGATTCCCGAGCCGCTTCTTGAGGTACCCGATCAACCTCGAGAGCTCCACGGAAGGGGGGCATTATTGAGCAAGGCTAACTTAACCAACCGGAAGACGATTCAAATCGAATGGGGGGACTGCGATCCCGCCCAGATTGTGCACTACCCTCGCTACTTGGCCTATTTCGACGCCTGTACGACGGCTTTGTTCAAGAAGGCGGGCCTGTCCAAGCGGCAGATGCTGAAAACCCATCAGATTGTTGGCATCCCACTCGTCGACCTGCGCGCTTCATTCAAGGCGCCATCGCGATTCACGGATACAGTGATCGTTGAGTCTGAAATAACCGAGTGGCGCAATAGCAGTTTCTGTGTCCGCCATCGATTGTTTAATAAGAATGTTTTGGCGGTGGAATGCGTTGAGATCAGGGTTTGGGCGGTGACGTCGGAAACAGACCCGGAACGAATCGAGAGCAAACCCGTGCCGCGCGAAGTTATCGAAATGTTTTCTTCGGAGAAAGCTCACAGACCGGCCCGCCCGAAATCGCGAAAGAAACCGCAAAAGCAATAATGAAAATCCGCACACAGGTCGGGATTGTGGGAGCTGGGCCTGCAGGGCTTGTCCTATCGCACCTCTTGCACCGAAGAGGAATCGATTCTGTTGTGGTCGAGAGTCGAAGCCGCCAGCACTGTGAGCAGCGAGTGCGGGCCGGGGTCTTGGAGCAAGGTACCGTCGACCTTCTGGCGGATATGGGGTTGGGCGAGCGCATGAAGCGGGAAGGATTGATTCATGACGGCGTGGAGATTCGTTTCAACCAACAGGGGCATCGCATCGATTTCAAGGCCTTGACGGGCCGCGGTATCACGATCTATGCCCAGCAGGAGGTTGTGAAAGATCTCATCGCAGCACGGCTCGGAGCAGAAGGCAAGATTTTCTTTGAAGCTGAGAGCGTGACCATTCACGACTTCGAGTCGACAGCACCTGAAATACATTTTCGTGACTCTGGTGAACCTTCGGAAATTCTTTGCGATTTCATTGCAGGCTGCGACGGTTTTCACGGAGTGTGTCGCCCGAGTATTGAAAGCGCCTTAACCATCTATGAACGGGTTTTTCCCTTCGCCTGGCTGGGCATTTTGGCGGCCGCGCCACCTTCTTCCCACGAACTGATCTACTGCTACCACGATCGGGGCTTCGCCCTGCACAGCATGCGAACTCCGGAGATTACCCGGCTGTATCTTCAATGCGCTCCCGATGAAGACCTGGCGAAGTGGCCCGATGAAAGGATCTGGGAAGAGTTACAGACGCGCCTCGCCACTCGTGATGGGCGTCGGCTAACGGAAGGCGCCATCTTGCAGAAAGGCATTACCGGCATGCGCAGTTTCGTGGCGGAGCCGATGCAACACGGCAGGCTGTATCTGGCCGGGGATGCGGCGCACATCGTCCCTCCGACTGGCGCGAAAGGCCTGAATCTTGCCGTGGCTGATGTTCGCGTGCTCGCGGCCGCTTTCGCCGAGTTCTACGCTTCGGGAAATCTCCATCAGCTCGATCGGTACTCAGAGACCTGTTTGCGGCGAGTATGGCTGGTACAACGATTTTCACTGTGGATGACTTCCATGCTGCACCGGATGCCCGGAAACGACAGGTTCGAGGAGCACCGTCAGTTGGCAGACTTGGATTACCTGACAAGCTCTCGTGCGGCGGCGCAGACGTTCGCCGAAAACTACGTTGGGCTGCCAATGAGCTGAATCGACGTACAATCGGTAGCAACAATCTGTAAGCGACGAACGGTAGCGAACGATCTGTAGCGACAAGGTGCGAGTGATCGTTCCGATTTTAAAATTCAACATGTCTTCGTCAATGATTCAGAGCAGGAGCAACAATCCGAAGAAATCTGTCGCTCCCTTCCGGCGGCACGAACCCGGAACCCAGCCGGATTATTATTATCCGGCGTATCGCGCGACAAGGCTGCGGGCGCCATCTCAGCCGCTAATCTATCTCCCGAATACTCTCTCTGAAGTCACCGGGCCAGTCTTTGGGCATTCGAGCGTTCATCCCAATGATCGAGACCTTACGCTTCAGCATGCGGGGGAACCGCTCGGAGAGCGCGTTATCGTTCGCGGGCGAGTAGTGGATGGAGATGGCCACCCCGTGTCGAACAGTTTGATTGAGATTTGGCAGGCAAATGCGGCGGGACGATATGCGCACGCCAGAGATGACCACCGCGCACCGCTCGACCCGAACTTCACCGGAACAGGCAGAACCCTCACCGACGACGACGGATTTTACAGTTTTGTCACCATCAAGCCGGGCGCCTATCCGTGGCGCAATCACGACAATGCGTGGCGTCCGGCGCACATTCATTTTTCCTTGTTCGGACCCGCCTTCGTCACGCGACTAATTACACAGATGTACTTTCCTGGCGATCCGCTGTTTGCGTACGATCCGATTCTGCAATCGATTCCGGACGAGAGGTCGCGTCAGCGTTTGGTTTCGAAATTTGACCTGGAAACCACGAAGCCAGAGTGGGCCTTGGGCTATCGCTTCGACATCGTGCTGCGGGGCCGTGAATCAACCCCATTTGAGTAGAGAGATAGAAATTAACCAGAAATATACGAAGTAGAAATAAAAAGATAACGATGGATTTCACGCCGACTCCTTCGCAAACTGTTGGTCCGTACCTGCATCTTGGCCTGACGGACACACGGAGTATTTCGCGTATCGCTGGCGATGGCGCGAAGGGGGAACGGTTGTGGCTCACATTTCGCGTGCTGGATGGAGAAGGAGCCCCTGTTCCTGATGCGATGATCGAAGTGTGGCAGGCCGACTGCGAGGGAAATTACGCACATCAGGACAGCTATGAGGCCGGCAGTGCCTTCGGTGGCTTTGGACGATCGGCAACCGCGCAAGACGGGTCGTGCACATTCGAAACCATCAAGCCCGGATGCGTGCCGGGTCCAGGTGAAACAGTTCAAGCGCCGCACATTAATGTATCGATTCTGGGTCGCGGCATTTTAAAGAGATTGTCGACACGAGTTTACTTCGCAGGCGAGCCAGCGAACGCCACAGATCCAGTATTGGCTTTGGTACCGGAAGATCGGCGCGCGACGTTGTTGGCCCGGCCGGATCCGGCCCGTACCGGCAATTGGATCTTCGATGCGCATCTTCGTGGAGAGAGCGAGACGGTATTTTTCGATGTGTAATCACGGGCAACCTGCCATGCCGAGCCGAACATGAGCGGACGCTTGATTGAAAGCCTGTCAACCACGCCGACTCTGGCCGCGCTGTTCTCCGATGAATCGGTTCTTCAGGCAATGTTGCAGTTCGAAGCCGCGTTGGCACGCGCTGAGGCGCAATGCGGAGTCATCCCACTGGAAGCAGCACGAGTAATAGCGGCTGCCGCAGTGCCCGGCAATTTTGATATCTCCGTTCTTGCTGACGCCGCATTTCGCGCTGGAACGCCCGCGATTCCCCTGGTGAAAATGCTGACCGACCAGGTGCGAAACACCAATGCCAATGCGGCGCGATTCGTTCACTGGGGAGCAACCAGTCAGGATGTCGCCGACACCGCGATGTCTCTACTGCTCAAGCGAGCAGAACCAATTTTGCTCAGCGACTTGAAGCGGCTGGAAAAATCGCTTGCAGATTTGTCAGAGCGGCACAAAAACAGCGTCATGCTCGGCCGGACTCTACTTCAGCCGGCTCCGCCGGTAACCTTTGGACTCAAAGCTGCCGGATGGCTGGCCTTAGTGTGCCGCGGCAGGCGGCGTTTGCAGAAGGCATTTCGGACTGCGGCGGTGCTGCAGTTTGGCGGAGCCAGCGGTACGTTGGCCTCGCTCGGCGACCGCGGCAGTCAGGTTGCCGAGACCCTGAGCGCAGATCTCGGCTTTGGAAACGCTCCCGCAGCGCCCTGGCACACTCAGCGGGATCAACTGGCGACTCTGATCTGCTCTTGCGGAGTGCTGACCGGATCTCTCGGCAAAATGGCGCGCGATATCAGTTTGCTCATGCAGAACGAAGTAGGAGAAGCGGCGGAACCAGGCGGCGAAGGCCGTGGCGGATCGTCGACCATGCCCAACAAGCGCAACCCTACGGCCTGTTCACTCACGCTCGCGGCTGCGCATCGGGTACCGGGACTGGTTGCATCGTTTCTCTCCGCCATGCTGCAGGAGCACGAGCGCGGTGTCGGAGGCTGGCAGGCAGAGTGGCCGATCATAGCCGCCGTGGTCCAGTCAACTGGCGTGGCAATTGCGTCGATGGCTGAAGTGGCCGAAGGGCTTTCAGTTGACGCGCAGAGGATGCGCCTCAACATGGAGAATACGAACGGAGCGATTTTCGCTGAGCGCGCCATGATGCTGCTGGGAGCAAAGTTGGGACGAGATGCCGCTCATAAGGTCCTTGAGATGGCCGTTCGGAAGAGTGTCAAAGAGGGCAGGCATCTCGCCGCTGTCCTTGCCGAGGCTCCAGAAGTAACGGCCCATTTAAGTCGTGCCGAACTCAACGACTTGGAAATGCCGGAGCAATATCTAGGATCGGCGGAAGCTTTTCGGAAGGCTCTGGCAGCAGAGTCCGATCGCGACGATGATGATCCCCGAGACGCAGATCGCCGAAACGACGACAAGGAGCAATGAATTGCCCTTCGCAACCATTCACAACGCGCGGATGTTCTACCGACTTCAGGGGAACGCGGGACGACCTGTCCTAATCCTGTCGCACTCGATCAGTACGGACCACGCGATGTGGGAGCTTCAGGTTGAGGATCTGCTTCCTCACTTCCAGATTCTGCGTTACGACACGCGTGGCCACGGAGCCTCGGACGCGACACCCGGTGAGTATTCGATTGAAATGTTAGGCAGGGATATTCTCGCCCTGGCCGACACGTTGAAGATTTCACATTTTGCTTTTTGCGGTCTGTCGTTGGGCGGAGCGATCGGGCAGTGGATTGCGGTGCATGCTCCCGAGCGCGTCACGCATCTTGTGCTGGCCAACACATCGCCGCAGTTCATACCGCGCACAAATTGGGAAACAAGAATGGCAGCAGTAGTCAAAGGCGGCATGTCGGCAGTCGTCGACGTAGCCATGCAGCGGTTCTTCTCACCGGACACGCTGGCGAAACAGGATCCCCATGTCGCCTCGATCCGCTCCGTATTCCTGGGTACAGATCCGGTTGGCTATCTGGGATGTTGTGCCGCCCTCCGCGACATGAATCACGGAGATCTTCTCGGGCGGATTAAGGCTCCAACTCTGGTGATCTCCGGCGACCGCGACGTCGCGACTCCGTGGACTGGACATAGCGAGAAGCTGGCGCAGGGGATTCCGGGAGCGAAAGCGCTTCACCTGGCGGCGGCACACCTTTCTAATATCGAACGGCCACACTCGTTTACCACCGCCCTGCTTGAGTTCCTGCTGCCGCAACCAAATGTTAACGCGGATACGCTGGAAGCAGGCTTCGAGATGCGTCGGGCCGTGCTCGGTGACGCTCATGTCGATAAAGCAATTGCTGCAACGACAGAATTTACGCGGGAGTTTCAGGAGTTGATAACCCGCTATGCGTGGGGAACAATCTGGTCGCGTCCTGAACTGGACCGAAGGACCCGACGGCTGCTGGTACTGGCGGTAACCGCGTCGCTGGGAAGATGGGAAGAGTTCGCGCTCCACGTGCGAGCTGGTTTGGCGAGTGATCTCGAATTGTGCGATTTGAAAGAAGTGCTATTGCAAACCGCCGTGTACGCAGGCGTTCCAGCGGCGAACACTGGATTTCAAATCGCCGGTGAACAGATCAGGAAGAGAAGTCAAGAAGAATGAGTGAACTCAGAGTCTCCGGGCTTTTTTCCTAAAGCGTCGCGAGACTTTTCCCCACGAGGCTATCACTCGGCGCGCGCAGAGCCGGTCCAGGCGGAAAGGTGCCGAGAAAAATTCCCATAACGAGCAGCTGTGACCAGCATCACAGACCACCCCCTAAAAAGAGTGCAATATTGCTCAGTTTGTACATATGTTGTCGTTCTAAGGTTAGGTCACCAACCCCTGAATGGAGCTCGAATATGAAAAGAATCGACTTCAAAGTGTTTACTCTCTCAGGAGCATTGACTCTTGCTCTAAGCCTCTCGTTGCCGGCGGGCGCACAAGACGCGTCAGCCACTTTCAAATCAAAGTGTGCCGGCTGCCACGCGGCTGACGGTACCGGGTCGGCCATGGGCAAAAAGATGGGCGCTCACGACTTCACGACCGCTGACGTACAGGGAATGTCAGACGCCCAGCTCACGGATGTCATTACGAACGGCAAAAACAAGATGCCGAAATATGGGTCGCTACCGCCAGAACAAATTAAGGGACTGGTGGCCTACATCCGAACGCTGAAGAAATAGATCACCGTTACTGCTACCTAATCTTCAGGAGTTTTGTTGCCGGCGGCAGATGGCGCGCGGCACGGGTGGAGTGTGCTCGCGCCGCGAACCATGACCCTCGGACCATGAGCCGCGAACCATGAGCCGCGAACCATCAAAAGTGCGGCCCCATGAAAACCTAAAAGTTTACGATACTGAAAGAGCGGCGGTTCCCGATGAATCTGCAAGAACGCATTCGAGCTTGGTCTCAGCCCATCTATTTCCTCGGGCAAAATCCCATCACGCTTACGGGTGCAGTAATTACGACGAGCGCCGCGCTTACTACGATCGCGTTCTGGTTCTATGACATTTTCCTGCCGGGGCCCCCGCATCCTTACATTGGCCTTCTGGTTTTTCTGATCCTTCCCGGCGTTTTTGTCCTCGGCCTGCTCCTGATTCCGCTTGGCATCTGGATCAGAAGGCGCAGTCTGCGCGGCAGCGGGAAGTTGCCGGAAGTCTTCCCCGCCGTCGATCTGCATCTTCCTGTGGTGCGGCGCACTCTCGAGTGGGTCGCCCTCGCGACCACGGTTAATCTTCTCATTCTTGGTACAGCCTCCTACCGCGGTGTGCAGTACATGGACTCGGCAAGTTTCTGCGGCACGACTTGTCACACCGTGATGGCCCCCGAATACTCGGCCTATCAGAACTCTCCACACTCGCGGGTTGCTTGCGTTGAGTGCCACATCGGGCCCGGAGCGGGATGGTTTGTGCGCTCCAAGGTCTCTGGTCTGCGGCAAGTCGCTGCGGTAACTTTTCATACCTATTCGCGGCCTATTCCTTCGCCCGTAAAATATCTGCGCCCGGCGCGCGAGACCTGTGAGCAGTGTCACTGGCGGCAGCGTTTTACCGGCGACAAACTCCTGGTAAACACCAGCTACAAGGAAGACGAGAAAAACACGCCGCAGACAGACGTTCTGCTTCTGAAAGTAGGTGGGAACACGTGGCAAGGTTCGGTCGGCATTCACGGGCACCACCTCGCCGATAACGCCCGCATCCGGTACATTTCAACCGATCGAGAACGCCAGAGCATTCCCGTCGTGGATTACACCGACGATCAGGGCAAGACCACCGAATTCATTTCCACCGATGCGAAGCCGACCCAGCAACAGTTGGACAAGGGAGAACACCGCACGATGGATTGCATCGATTGCCATAACCGGCCCGCGCACGAGTTCGACCTGCCCGAAAACGCGGTGGACAAGCAAATGTCGCTCGGGCACATCAGCCCAGAGCTGCCTTATATCCGGAAGAAGGCGGTCGAGGTTCTCAAAGTGAATTATCCCACCCGCGATGTTGCGCGGCAGAACATCATCGCCGAACTCAACAACTTCTATCGCGCGAATTATGCGCAGATCTATGAGACACGGCGCGCGCAGGTGCAACAAGCCGGCGACGAAGTGGCGGCGATCTACCTGCGCAATATCTTCCCCGACATGCGAGTGACCTGGGGCGTTCATGCGAACAATCTTGGACACAACGATTCGCCCGGCTGTTTCCGCTGCCATGACGGCAGCCATACCAGTGCCGATGGCCAGACCATCACCAACGATTGTTCTGCGTGCCACCAGGTTCTGGCATCGGGGGAAGAAAATCCCAAGATACTGACCGACCTGGGGATGAAGTAAGTAATTGAGAGATGGCTGATAATGGAAACATGAACTACGACGCCGTTCTGGTGGTTTCGTTTGGCGGACCGGAGTCTCGCGAAGAAGTGATTCCGTTTCTTGAGACTGTGCTGCGCGGCCGCAATGTTCCGCGCGAGCGCCTGCTGGCCGTAGCTGAGCACTACTACCACTTCGAAGGCAAGAGCCCAATTAACCAGCAAACGCGCGAACTGATTTCCGCCCTGGAAGCTGAGTTGCAGCAAAACGGTCCTCACCTGCCCATCTATTGGGGAAACCGGAATTGGCATCCGTTCCTCGCCGAGACCATGCACAAGATGAAACAGGATGGCATCCGCCGGGCCGTGGGCTTCGTGACTTCGGCCTATAGTTCCTACTCCGGCTGCCGGCAGTATCGGGAAGACATCGCGCGGGCTCAAGCAGCAGTCGGATCCGGCGCTCCTGAAGTGGACAAGCTGCGGGCATTCTTCAACCACCCGGCATTCGTCGAGGTCACCGTCGAACGAGTGCGGGACGCGCTACTGGCCATTCCACTGGAGGCGCAGAGAAACGTGCAGGTGGTTTATACGGCTCACAGTATTCCGCTTTCCATGGCCAACACGAGTGATTATGTGAAGCAACTGGAGGAAGTGCGACTGCTTGTTACACAGGCGCTGGCGCAGAAGAACGATGCGCTGGTGTATCAGAGCCGGAGCGGCGCTCCAGGTCAACCATGGTTGGAGCCGGATATTCTCGATCACCTGCGTGAGGTGAAGGCAAGAAATCTGGCATCCGCGGTGGTGCTGGCGCCGATCGGCTTCATTTCCGATCACATGGAAGTGATGTACGACCTGGACGTGGAAGCACTGCAGCTCTGCCACTCGCTGGGCTTGCCTATGACGCGGGCGCGAACCGCGGGAGTGCATCCGAAATTCGTTGCCATGATTCGCGAACTGATTCTGGAACGCATGAATCCGGAGTTGGAACGGCGGTCGGTTGGATCGCTTGGGCCGCGTCCGGATTCATGCGCGGAGAACTGCTGCCCGGCGCCGCAGAACCTGGGGCGGCCACAGGCAAAGTAGGTGGTGCCGCGGGCCGAGTAAGGAATTCGTAATTAAGCATGAAGAACGTCCTCTGCTTATGGGGCTGTGACTTTCGCGAATGCAGCCGCTGCATCGTGAAGGCGGTCGAAAAATCGCGCCGGGCCAATGACCTGGGTCAACAGATGCCGGTCCAGATCTGTCTTCAGAGAGAGAGGCGCGCGAGCAAATACTAACGCAACTCCGCGGTCGGACAGTTCCTGGTGAAGCTCACGCACCATCCGGGCCGCTGTGTAATCCAGGTTCGTGATCGCTTCCGCATCGACGACCAGCCAGCGTACGGGTGAAGGAGTTGGTCCAATCAAGCAGCGAATCTCTTTGGCAAACAGACTGGCATTCGCGTAGTAGAGCGCGGCTCCGAAACTATAGATGACCAAACCTGGTTCTGTTGCAGCACCGGGAACGGCTGGCACCAACTGCCACGCATCATGTTGGCTTGCGGCCAGGACACCGGTGTGAGGATGATAGCTGTGCCGCACAATGCGAAGCAGCGAGAGCACCATGGCCAATAGAATGCCCTGCTCGACTCCCACCAGGACTACAACCGCGGCAGTAAACACGGCCAGGGCATATTCTCCGGGGCTCTCGCGGCGAATGTCGCGCAAGCCACGCAGGTCGATGAGACGGACGGCGATGAAAAATACGATGGCACCCAACACGCAACGAGGCAGGTATTGCAGAGGCTTGGTTAGAAAGAGCAGAACGAGGGCAACCGCTATTGCGGTAGCCACCTGGGCAAGCTGACTCTGACCGCCGGAGCTTTCGACCATTGCGGTTTGAGTTGGGCTCCCGTCCACTACGAACGTCCCGCTCAACCCGGCCGCGGCATTGGCCGCAGACAGACCAACTATGTCCACGCTTTCGTCCAGGTACTGATGATGGCGCTCCGCGTAGAAGCGCGCTGTCGCCGCGCTTTGCGCGAGGATCATCACAAAGCAGGAGACGGAAACGCCGAGCAGCGGTACGACATCTTTCGAGTGCACGTCCGGCAAGCCTAAATGCGGAAGCCCACCAACGACCGGTCCGATGATGGCGATGCCGTGGCTTGCGAAATCCCATCTTGCGCTGGCGGCAATTGCGCCGGCGACCGCGAGCAGGGAACCCGGGACCTTAGGGAGAAATCGCTTGAGAGCAAATACGACCGCCACAACCACCGCCGAGATAGCCACGGTTGGCAGGTGAATCCTGGGCAGGCTGTGCGAGATATCGAGGAGCTGCCCAACCGTTCGATTGGAGTGCACGTCGAGGCCGACCATCCCACCAAGCACGGCGATACCCACCTGAAGTCCAACTCCGGTGAGAAACCCCGTCAGCACAGTCTGCGATAAGAAATCGGCCAGGAAGCCGAGCCTGAGCACTCGGGCCAGCAGCAGAAATCCGCCGGTGAGCAGTGCGACCGTCGATGCCAGGGCCACATATCTCGCGCTTGCGATGGGCGCCATCGTCGCAAGCTTCCCGGCGAGGATGGATGCGGTCGCCGAATCGGCAGCGACCACCAAGTAGCGCGAGGAGCCGAACACGGCAAATGCCACCAGCGGAAGCAACAGCGTGTAGAACCCCGTGACGACCGGCATGCCTGCAATCTTGGTATAGCCCAGCGCCTGCGGGATGTTCATTGCCGCCAGTTGAAATCCGGCCAAGGCATCCCGGACCGCTCCGGGCCAAGTCACGGGCTTTACACCTTGAAGCAGATGAAGCCAGCCACCGGTTCGTGCCTTCGGCGGGCCGGATTGCGTGCGATGTGGCTCGGGCGATGGAGTGGTCTGCACGTTCAACGTCATTCCACGATCACCCTCACCGTTCCGAAAGTTTTCAGGCACGGGAAAGTGCAACTGATTTCAAGTCGCGGTCTTATCGGACAATATCGCAGCGCGATCAGCATACTCTCTGCTGGAATGATCCTACCCGGAAAAAGTCTGTGCCGCGACGCGTAGTTTATGTCAGGCGCAGGCGCGATTCAACGCTTCTGGTACGGGTGGAAGATGTAGTCTTTCGCCTTCACCGGCGTATGACACGCGAATCCGCAGTCCGAGGGGCTTTTGGGATCCGCCGTGAACTTGTCCGACGCGGGGTCGTAGTTGAACACCGCATATCCCCACCCGCCGCTTTTCGCAAATCTCTTGCTGTCCTTTTCCATGACGAAAGCCTGGCTGAAGACGTCTGGCACCTCCACGACGAAAGGGGCTTCAGTGCTCTTCTTGTGTTTCCACTGGAGCTTCACGATCATGGAGCCGTCGGGGAATGGCTGACCGTTGACCGGAATGCCGGCCTTAAACGCATTGATCATCTTCGGATTGGCGACAATCACCTTGAGTATTTCATCGGTCCGGGCGGAAGAGACGTCAGCCCAATCCTCGTATCCCCTGAAGTCGGAGAACGCAATTCCACTCGGCGATTTCAGCGAGTATTTGTTATTGTTTTGCCCTTGCGCGAAAAGGGCCACGACGCCCAGGGCGCTGAGAACTGTCATGGCTGTCGCCGCGATGGCGAAGCCGGCGATACGTTGTACGGCGGTGCGGATTTTTATCTTCGGTTCTTGTTGTGCTTGCGCCCCAGATTTCGTCACAAGTTCAGACATGGTGTGTTCTCCTCCACAAGAGATTAGTCTAAGCCCGGTCAACCTGCTTCTTTCAACGGCTCCGATTAAGCCAGAGGGCAGGGAGTAAAGCAATTGGACGATGGTATCGACTACACCTTGGTATCAATCTAGTTTCAAACCGCGCGACGGGAAGTCTCTTTCGCTTCGATCGATTTTGGGGACTAGCTGGATGGGGAAAGTCGATACGACACTATGGGCGATACCGTCGTCCTATACCATCGTCCAATTGCGCGGCCGATTTTGTTCTGGCTGAATGTTGACAGCTCTAAATACGGAGGAAAATCCATGGCGACACTGAGCGCACCCACCGAACTGAAGCAGATGAACCCACCTACGAAGCCCGCACAGATTCGCTTGACGCGACGGTCGCCCGCCTGTTGGCGTGTCACGATCGACAACCCGCCGATCAACGTCATGGGCCCGGACATGGTCCGAGAGTTTCAGGAAGTCATCGGCGCTCTCGAGGCCGACGAGCAGGTAAGGGTCGTGGTGTTCGACAGCGCAGTCGACGACTACTTCTTAAATCACTCCGATTTCACGGCCAAGCTTGAGGACCTTACTTCAATGCCGGAGGGACCTACAGGCCTGCCGCCGTGGCCGGACTTTCTCGCGCGTCTGACGCGCTTGCCAGTTGCCTCTATCGCCCTCATCCGCGGCCGCGCGACCGGCAACGGCAGCGAAATCACTCTGGCCTGCGACATGAGTTTTGCCAGCCGCGAAAAGGCCATCATCTCGCAATGGGAGGTCGGGGTGGGAATGGTCGCCGGCGGCGGCCCCATGGCTCGCTTGCCACGACTCATCGGCCGAAACCGCGCCCTCGAGGTGCTCTTGAGCTCGGAAGATATTCGAGCGGAGCAGGCCGAGGCCTACGGCTACATTAATCGCGCCCTGCCCGACGCCGATCTGGACGCGTTTGTTGAAGCTCTTGCGACACGGATCGCCAAGTTCGACAAATGGGCAATCGCTCAGACCAAGCGTCTGGTCAACACCAGCCTGCCGCCGGACGTTGAGCTCGGTGCAGGGTGGGATGCGTGCGTCGCTTCGCTCGGGCGACCTGCCGCTCAGGAGGGCATCAAGGCGCTGATGGCGCGCGGTTTTCACAAGCCGGGTGATGTCGAAAATCGACTCGGATACTACCTGGGCCAAATCGCGGGCTAGGGTTGCGCCGCCAGCGCTGCTCCCTCGGGGACCTGGGACAAACTGGCGTAATATGCGTCTGCTCAGCGTCGGGCCGATCGAGGTTACATTAAGTTCTTCGGTTCAATCTGAAATGAACCACCTATACCCTGACGTTAAGGGAAAGAGGTTTGGGACTCATGAATGAAACCGCGACATCCGTACAATCCAATCCCTGTGAGGCGCAATGACGAAAACGACGAGTTTTCAAACTGACATCCGCCCGCTTTTTACGGAGCGGGACATTCAAGGCATGAGCAAGGCGTTCAACCTGGGAAGTTACGATGACGTTAAAAAGCACGCTGGCGCGATCTACGATCGTATTCGTGGGATCGGCGGCGCCGTAATGCCGCCCCCACCACCAAGAGGAGAAGGTCCTTGGCCGCAATCTCGGATTGAACTATTCGCCAAGTGGATGGCGGAGGGGTTCCAACCTTAGTCGGTCCCCCGGCCCCTGGCTGCTTCCAGGCTCACAATCTGCGCGCTGGAGCGAGCTAAGAACTGTGACTCGGAAAGTGTCTCGGGATGAGCGATCAACAAAAAGGCGATCAACAAAAAAGCGATCAACCAGAAAACGATCAACCAGTGAAAGAGCAGTCTTCTGGGTCGCGTGATCAAGCGATCCGTGCGGCACTGGATCAGCATTGGGCCGCATCCGACGCCAGCGATTTTGAAACGGAGCACCGCATCTATCTCGATGATGCGGTGCTTGATTACCCGCAGTCAGGCGAGCGAACCCGCGGTCGACGCAACATACAGAACCAACGCGCCAGTCAGCCGAGCAAGAAGCGGTTTAGTGTCCGACGAATCATTGGGGGCGGCGATCTTTGGGTCACCGAACTCATCCTGACCTATGACGGCAAGCCGTCCTATACCGTAAGCATCATGGAGTTCAGGGGCGACAAGGTGGCGCGGGAAACCCAGTACTTTGCGGATCCATTCGTGGCTCCCGCATTTCGCGCTCAATGGGTCGAACGGATGGACCCATAATCTCGATGCGCGAGGGTTCGCTCATAATATCGCCATACTTGTGGGGCGCGGCATGATTGCCGAGAACGGAGGGACTAGAGATGGATTGGAAATGGTTGGTCCAATTTGCACTGCTGGGGAGCGGTGGCCTTGAACAATATGCCATCCTGCTGGTACGCGTCTCGATCGGGGTGTTCTTCGCCATTTCCGGGGCAAACAAATTGTTTGTCGCCGGCGGAACCAAGCCTGTTTACGACACGCTCGTTCAGTCCAAAGTCCCGTTCCCCCGCCAGATGGCCTATTTCGTCTCGGGTGTCGAGCTCGTTTGCGGATCCCTGGTGGCTGTGGGGTTTCTTTCGAGCCCGGCCGGCGTGGCTTTATTGATCGATATGATTGTCGCCACCCTGACCAGCGCGATTTCCACGTTGCCCAAAGGACTTTCGCCTCTTAACTGGCTGGACGATTTTCTCTATCTTCCGGAAGTCCTGTACGTACTCTTTTTTATCTGGCTGATCTGCGCTGGTCCGGGAGCGTTCAGTGTCGATTACTGGCTCGCCGGCAAGTTACTGAGTTGATCGATCGCCGAAGCAGCACTCATATCGCTTTGCTTCCGATGGGGCGTGATCTGTTAGCGCGAATTGCGATGCGGCCCGATGCACCTAGGGTCTAAGGGAAGGTTTTCATCTGCTGGCTGCCAATAACGGGCCGCTAGTTTAGGAGTGATTCCCAGTTGGATGGCACCCTTCCTGCGGGTCCAGGTGCGGGCTGATCTTTTGGATGCGAATGCGGCGGAAGCAACTCCACGCCCTTGACCATCGCCTGCTTGTCGTAATCGTAGAACCAGTCCTCACCCGGCTCGAAGCTGGCAATGATCGGGTGTCCTGTCGCCGCCGCATGCTTGGATGCATGCTGACTCGGAGAAGTGTCACAGCATCCGATGTGGCCACACTCTGCACACCGGCGAAGATGAAACCACCAACCTTTCGGTGACGCCAGACATTCGACACATCCGTTGCCACTTGGTTTCGAAGCGGGATTAATGCCGCGCTGATCTTTCTTCATTTTCGATCTTCCTTTAGACACCATTGTGTCCAATACAGGGGTATCGAATCAAATGCCTCCAGTCCCCAGGCAAGGAGTCACGCGCTCCGGGGCATCCACCATGAACAAGAAACTGGGGCCTCTTGAGACCCTGTTGCAGCTTTGACGGGGAGCCTGGCGGCCATTTTCACCAACTCGGCGAGAGATCCCGCCTTCATCTTTTGCATCACCTGGCCGCGGTGCGCCTTCACCGTGATTTCACTGATGCCGAGCTCCCCGGCCACCTGTTTATTCAATAGGCCGGCGACCACCAAGTTCATGACTTGCCGCTCCCGACGGGTAAGTGAAGCGTAGCAGTTCCAGAGCGCACGCATCTGCGTCTGTTGAGCAAGGGTTGCGCGACTGCGCTCGAGCGCTTGCCGGATGGCGTCAAGTAGCACGGCATCACCAAATGGTTTTGTGAGAAATTCGACAGCCCCGGCCTTCATGGCTTGGACCGCCATGCGCACATCGGTGACACCCGTGATAAAGATGATCGGCATGTCGGCCCGTTCGACGGCTACCAGCTTCTGCAGATCGAGACCACTGAGGCCGGGAAGAGAAACGTCAAGTACGAGGCAGCTGGGACCCAGCGCTCGCGGGCTGGCGAGGAATTCTTGTGCGGAAGCGAAAGTCTCCGGTTGCCAGCCTTCGCAGCCAATCATAACTTCCAGCGACTCGCGAACGGAGATATCCTCGTCGACGACGAACACCACCGGTGTGCTCTGTGACCTGGGTCGTGATTCCAATGTGCGACCGATCATGTGCGCTAGACTGATGGGGGGTTGCCCGGTAATTGCAGTAATTGCGGCTGAAGTCATATCGCGCTCCTTGATTTTCTCTCGCTTGATTTTCTCGCTTGTTGCCTGCCAAGAGAACCCTGCTCAGCCAATCACGGTGCACTCCTGCTCAATGAAGGGCCGTTCTTGGTTGAGAGTGTTGGCGTGCGGAAACAGTATCGAACGATCAGCCCTGCGCTCACAACCGCTAATGGTCGAATCGCCAGATCGCTCGATCGTCTGTCGGGGAGGCACTACTTTTGGGGGATGAAAATGAAAGAGATGTTTCTAGGTTTCGATGTGCTTCCTGCCGAAAAGACGGGCATCGATGGACCATGCGCCTGGCCCGATCATGGCCGCCGTTCCGCCGAGAGTCGCCAGCATGATCGGAATCCAGGGATCACCGACGTAGCTCGAAGCAATCCACAGCTCGACGATGGCGATCAACGTTCCCGCTACCGGTGTCCACAGGCCGACGAGCAAAAGTATCCCGGCGCAGGCTGCAATCATTTGCGGAATCATCGACGGGGAAAAAGATTTGTCCCCCAGTTCAATGATCCCGAAGTGGACCAGCAGGATGGCGGTCAGCGCGCGCTGAAGCAAAAGACCCACACCCGGCCAGCCGTTGGCAAATGTCGAAAATAATCGCTGCAAAAACGTTCTCCAACAAGATCGTAAGAGAATTGCAACGAAATCGAAACGCCTCAAGGTTGGAGGCGGCGATCCTACTTTTGGGGGAGATCCAGCTCAATAATGCCGCGCTGCAGCCCGATGGTTACGGCGTGGGATCGATCATTGGCGCCAAGCTTCGACAATATATTTGACACGTGGCTCTTGACGGTAGCTTCACCAATCGAAAGCTGATCGGCAATGTGTTTATTTGCGTTACCGGCTGCCACCAACTTCAATACCTCGATTTCACGTTCGGTCAATTCATCATCCATGGCGTGCTCGGCTAGTTCAGCGGCGATGTCCGGGGGGATGCGCTTTTGTCCGGAATGCACCGCACGGATCGTTTCCAGGAGTTCTTTATGCACATGCCCCTTAAGGATGTAAGCTCGCGCTCCTGCTCGAAGGGCGCGCAATACCTGGGCGTCGCCGGTATAGGTTGTCAGAACGATAATGCGAGCGTCGGGAAATTCGTCGCGAATGCGGCCGATTGCGGTAGTGCCATCCATACCCGGCATTTGCAGGTCCATCAATGTCACATCCGGCCGGTGGGAACGGAAAGCCTCGATGGCTTCCTCTCCGTTCGCCGCTTCCGCGACCAGCTTCAAGTCAGGTTCACCATTGACCAACGCTGCAATGCCTTTCCGCAACAGAGGATGGTCGTCGACGGTCAGGATGCGAATCAGGTTAGGAGCGCTCTGCATCATTTTTTACCCTGCGAAACAATCTAGCCACGATTCCCTCGCGTGAAGCCTCATAAGCGATGGCGGCGGGAACAGTGAGCTGAACCTCGGTGCCGGCACCGGCCTCACTCCAAAAATCCACTTGGGATCCAATGCGCTCAGCGCGCTCACGGATACCCCGCAAACCCCAATGCCCAGGCCGACCGCCTTCCTTCAGCACCTTGGGATCAATACCTCGACCATTGTCGCGGATGCGAAGACGCAGCATCTGGTTGTCGTGCCGGATCTCCGCTTCGATCTGAGTGGCGTTCGAGTGTCGAAACGCATTTCTCAGGATTTCCAGAGCAATGCGACAGATCTCGTCTTTGGCTGCGGCGGCCAGGGATCGGCGTTCGCCTTCCTCGATTAAATCGAAAATCGGCGCCTTCCCATCCGCAGACGCAGTCAATTCCTGCATTGTGACTTTCAACAACTCTGCGAGATTTTCCTGCACGATTGCTTCCGAGCGTAAACCCTGAATCGCGTCCCGGCTCTCCGCTAGCGCTCCTTCAGCCTCGTCGATCGCAGTGTCAAGAGATCGCATTGCCTCCTCGGGCCGCCGCGGCAGCAGGTTGCGAACTGCTTGAAACTGAAACATGAGGCCGTGAAGAGTTTGCAGCAAAGTATCGTGAAGATCGCGCGCAATTCGAGTTCGCTCGTTGACCCGGGCTTCCAGTCCAATATTGAATTGCCGATGTAATTGTTGAACCCGCAGTCGATATATACCTAGAGCGAGCAGAGCAAGGATCCCCAGGCTCGCGACCTGGAACCAGCGTGTTTGAAGTATAGACGGCTCCACTTCAAACGCAATGGCAGCTCCGTTAGAGCTCCACACACCATCTGAATTCCTCGCAGCGACCTGAAACTCGAACCGTCCCGGTCCGATATTCGTAAAGTCAACTTCGCGCAAGACGGTCGGCTCGCTCCAAGAGGAATCGACATCGGCCAACCGATAGCGATATCTCACTCCTTCGGGGTTTGAGACATTTATGCCGGCATATTGGAAGGTCAGGCGGTGCCGGCCGGAAGAAATACGGATATGGTCACCAGTGGCGACGTGTTTACCGTCCACCAGCATTCCTTCGATTCGCATCGAGACCGGAAACGCTGGATCAGCAAACGCCGAAGCTGGTAAAAACGAAATCCCCTGCTTCAGAGAGAACCAGATGTTTCCGCGACTGTCCAACTCGACCGATGGACTGCGATTGACCCCCTCTACGCTCGGCAAGCCATCGGTGACGCCGAATTCACGGTAGTCACCCTCGGCGTACGCCTGTTTCAGCAACGCTGAACATCTCACTCTCAGAATGTGGTCCGAGGTCGTGATCCAGAGCCAGCCGTTTTTCTCCGCGATCCCGAGAATGTCTCCATAGAGCGCGGTTGGCGCCCCCAGCGGAACGTGCACGGCGCCAGATTGCAAGAACGCAATTCCTCTTGATGTGCCGATCCATAACGTATCGCTGTCATCCAGAAAAAGGCTCTCGATCGCACCGGGCGGCAATCCGTCGTGCGTGTTGTAGCGGGTCCAGCGGTCATTCTTGAATCCGGCCTTGAATTCGGCAAGACCGTTTGGCGTGCCCGCAAAGACCAGCCCGGATTTATTTCCGGTGATCACCGAGATTCTGTCGGAGGGCAGCCCGTCTTTTGTAGTGAAGGTTTGCCACGTGCCATTGCGTAAGCGCCCGAGCCCGTGGTGAAGCGTTCCGGCCCACAGCGTGCCATTGGATTCGCGATACAGCGAGTACACCGCATCTTGGATAGGCTCCGGTTGCTGCGTCGACAATCGGACGGCGTTGCCCTCCACAGTCAGCCGGGTGAGGCCACCATTTCTTCGCCCGACCCAGACGTCACCGGCCGCTCCGGCAATCGAATAAACGACGTCATCCTTCAAGCCCGCGATTTCAATCGCCTGAACTCTGCCCCGCGAAATGCGAAATAGCCCCCCATCCGGCGGAGCAAACCACACACCCTGATCGGAATCAGCGTAAATCGCTCCACAATTACTGCAAGGCAGACCCTCAGAGCCGCCTTCTGAACCGTCTTTCGAACCGCCTTCCGAGCTGCCTTCTGAAGTGCGATAGGTGATGAACGCACTGTCCTGGTAGCGCTCAATCGCCTCCGGTTCGCCAATCCACAGATTGCCATCGCGATCTTCAAATAGTGCGGTGACTGCATTGTTGCCATTGACCGTCAACTGCTCAAGTGGGCGGATTCTGCCATTGGCATCGATGTCTTTTGGGTCGGCTTTGAAAACATGACGTTCCGTGCCGATCCATATACGGCCTTTGAGTCCGCTGGCCAGAGCCAGAATTTCATCGTGTCCCGGCGTGAGACTGACTTCGCCAAATGAGTGATCACCATGGGAGATGAACAAGCCCTGCTTGGCCCCGACGAGCAGAGTTCCGTTCGGAAGGGGGAGCAGGCAGTTGATCCTCTTGCTCTTTAGACTTGGCACCTGCAGCAGTGAAGCTTCGCCTTTTTCAGGATTGAACTGAAACAATCCTTTTTCGGCGGTGCCGATCCAGATTGTTCCGTCCGCTGTTTGCGCCAATGCTGTTGGCGGTCCCGGCACAGCGCGAGATTCCAAAAGGACTCGGCCTTCTCCGCGCTTGTATTCCACCACGCCCTGTAATTCAGATACAAACAGCAACCATCCGTCGAAGGTCTTGTTCGCCGAACTGACTGCGTAGTCATGCCTGCCGTTATCAGGCACCGGCCCTCTGAGCACGCCGGCCTCGTACCGGAACAGACGGGTGAAGTCGTCTGCGGCCCACAATTGGCCGCTCGCATCGGTTAACACGTGCGGGATGAGTCCATTCGATACATCGTTGGAGTTCCCTTTTGGAATGAATTCAAACCTCAGGCCGTCATACTTGACTAGCCCGTTGCCCGTACCGAACCAGAGATAGCCATCGGCTGTCTGTGCCATCGAATAGACATGGCCACCGGGAAAGCCGGACGTGTGGTCCCAGATGCTATGGCTGCGGCTGGGCGTAATCGAGTTGTCGACGGCGCCCGAAGATGCGCTTGCCAACAGAAACAGCAGAACGAGTCCTGGAAGCATTTTCATGCGATCGGAGTCCGGGGCAACTAGGGCAAGAACTCAAAGTGATCTACGACAACCTCGGCTCCCTGGCGAATTGGCGGCAATTTATGATTCGGGTCCGAGTAGGCATAAAGAGCCATCCGCAAAGATTCATCTCCCGGTCGAGGCACCTCGTCGGTAAAGACATGCCTGGAAATGATGCGCTCTTGGTTTCCCGACACTTGCGAAGTGAGCATTGTGACCCGACCTTCTTCCCAGACGATGGTGTGTCGCAGTTTACCGCCCGGCGCCTTGAATCGCGTCAGGTTCAGCGGCAAAAATGCCGGCTGGACAACAAACTGGGCGTTCTCGTTTTGGTTTTGCGGGTCACCCCAACGACTGATATTGATGTCAAACTCCCCGTGATTTCCCTGCTTTGTCGAATGATCCCAGGTGAAAATCGTGAAAAAGGCTGCCGGGTCCATACTTGAAGTATCTTCCACCGTGAACACATAAGTGCCGTAGCCTAGGCTACGCGTCACATTTACCTCGGAACAGGTCCACTGGTTATTGCGGTTGACAACCTGTAGATGAAGCGCCCCGGATTGATCTACGTATACATTGTTGGGATCGTATGGGTTCTTTGTGCCTCCTCGAGCGCTGGGCACCTTTCGAACCCGCCACTGGAATCCGCTGAAATTTACGAAAAACGACGACGATCGCTCCTGCCCTGGGGTGGCGGCGATCGTCTCTATTCCGCGCCCCACCTTCGGCAACTCGGCCAGCACTGGCGCTGGATGGTAGCTCGAATCCACCAGCAAAGCAGCGTAGTCGGTAGCGAGGTGCACTTCATTCCGCCAGACACCGCCCGGCAAGATCGGTGTAAAGGGCGAATTGATTCGCGGTTGCAGCCACCACAAACCTCCCGTCTTGGAGTAAACGACCATATTCTGGCTCGGGCTTGAACCAGTTACGGTGCCCTCGATCACGTCTTCTTGATTCAGATCCCCGAGATCCCACTGCGGGACTTGAGTAAACGAGATGGTTGGCTGAGGAGAAGTTAGTGCCGTCTTATGACAGGCCGTCAGCGCCAAAAGCAATCCTGCGACTTTCAGAATCGCACCGGAGCGCAGCCGAGCATTCGATTGAAATTCAATCTGAGCCATTCTTGCCACGAAGCAGCGAGGGCCTTCCCCTGGGACGTAAGCACCGCCATCACAATCATCATCGGGCGATAGCCGTGGCGTCCAGCATAGCGGAAATCAGTGGTTCGTCGAGGACGATTTCAATTCTGATTTTCCTTTTGCTTCCTCCGTCTGCAAAACAACTTCACGCCACCAGCAGGATCTTCCCGCTGGCACCCTTCTCTGCTGCTGCTTGAGCCTCGGCCGCTTTACTGAGCGGCAGTTTCTGGCCGATCGGGATTACCAGCTTGCCATCCCGGACCGCTTCGGCCATGAACTCAAGCGTTTTCCTGTCGAATTTTGAGAACACGTGCACCACCTTTACCGACGGGTACTTAGCGGCGTTCTGCGGCACTTCGACAACCGATGCATAGACTCCTCCCGGCTTGACCTTGGCGATTAGCTCCTCGGCGGTTTTTCTGCCAACCGTATCCGCAACCGCGTCGAGTGGCGAAAGATTCGCAAGCGCGGTGTCGTCATCGGTTGCGACCAGCTTGTCCGCTCCAATCGAACTCCCTTGATCCATCTGGCTTTTCAGCACCCCTCCAATCACGGTCGCGCCTCTTTGCTTGGCAGTGAATACCGCGGAACGACCTACATTTCCGGCCGCGCCTGCGACCAGAACCGTCTGGCCCGCCTTGATACCAGTAGCTGCAAGGAGTTGGTTTCCGGTCGTCGTCACCAACGGCAGCGCCGCCGCCTGAATCAAATCGAGTCCCTTCGGAACCTTCGCCAAAACCGCGGCCTTCACCACACAAAGTTCGGCATAAGTATTGTCCGCCATAGCAAACACCTGATCGCCGGCGGAAAAGCCTTCGACTCCCGCCCCAACCTTGATCACACTCCCAGCCATGTCGACTCCTATCAGCCCCGGGAACGTCATGGGATAAAAATCCTTCGTTAGTCCCGCACGCCGCTTGTAGTCGATGGGATTCACGCTAGCGGCTGCGACTCGCACCAGCACCTCGCCCGGACCGGGCACTGGATCGGGATAATCCTCAAATTTCAGTACTTCAGGCCCGCCGTATTGGTGGACGACAATTGCTTTCATATTCATCTCCTCGTACAGTGCGCGAACGGTCACTGATGAAATTTAGATGAGCGAAGCTGGGATTGGTCGCCGACGCCATCGAATCCCAAGAATTCGGAAGCTGGGAGCCGTAGCCGAGATGGGGACGGCGAAATAATTTAGTGAGAGATGGCCCACCGACCGTGGCGCTCGACTTGGCTCGTCTTCGCTGAAGTTCGATATTTCGCCCACCTCAGCACATCCCATATCTCGCACTGCAAGTAAAAGCCTGCCGAGATAGAGGGCGCCATCACCCCTTCTCTAACCGCATCGTGGACCACTTCGTACACCGCTTCATAGCCCGGAATCTGCACTCGCTTGGCGAGTTCGATCAGTTCTAGCATCGGAAGTTCACGTTCCGCAATCATCGAAAGCAGTAACATGAGACCGTCAGATCCCGCGAAGCGGTCGAGAGCCAATCCCTCGACGATTCCCCGGTTCTTTCTAAATTCGTCTCGCGGATTGTACTGACATCCGTATGGCCCTGGCCATCTCGAGCTCGCGTTGCGATGGTGCACTAACCGCAAACCGCTTACTTTCGGTTTCCCCTCAGCGTCCTCTGCGGCAAGCCACTCCACCCAGCCTGCCTGCATATCTCGCACGAGTTCGCCACAACTATCACATCGCCAACCTGATCGAATGGATTTATCTCTGGGCATAGCATTCACCAATATCTCTAACTCCGCTCTCGGCGTTCCCGCGTCGCAGCACCTTTGGCGGCAGCCTCTTTTCTGTTCTTTTGAGGATGCACGCCCAGGTCGTGCCACGACGTTTCCGCGAGGTTGACGTCATAGTAGTTTGCGGCTTTCTCGATGTTCGCGAACGCCAAAGCACGGTCGGCGTCGGAGACGTCAATGACTTGATCGAATCGCACGACTGCGTTACGCACGTGTTCTGCGTCGGTCAGCGGTTCTTTACGCTGCTTCGGAAACGCGTACACGCTGTCGGGCAAGTCGCTCTTCGTGGTCAGCCGTCCGTGTTTCTCGTGAGGTTTCCAGGTCGCTTCCGGCATGTCTTTGCCATCCTTTCTTCGAATACTTCATTTAGAGCGCAAGTTGTTTACAGTGTCGCTGGTCCCACCGAATCGGCTGCGACAGGGCAATTACATCCAAGGAGCTTCGGCGAATCAATTGGACGATGGTATTGGTGGTACCTTGGTATCGCAATCCGTGGAATACAGTACGCGCCACTCTGCGCTCACATGTCCAATCCATACTTTATCTTGGCCGATACGTTCGTCCAATAGATTCGCCGTCGTGATTCTGGCTTAATGGAACCCAGGCTGGTTGGAGGAAGCATGAACACTGGAATCACCGCCTCTCACATCCAGAGCGGGGCTAGCGCCGAGGGAGCGGACACGAAGCTCGAGGTGGTCGTCATCCCGGTCGCTGATGTTGACCGCTCGAAGGCGTTCTACACCAAACTCGGCTGGCGGCTCGACGCCGACTTCCCCTTTGATAACGGCTTCCGCATCGTTCAGTTCACACCGCCCGGCTCGGGGTGCTCGGTTCAGTTTGGCGCGAAGATCACATCCGCTGCGCCGGGCTCGGCCCAGGGCCTCTACCTGATCGTCTCCGACGTGGAGGCAGCGCGGAAAGATGTTGCCGCACGCGGCATTGAGGTGAGTGAGGTGTTCCACGCCGGAACACCGGGCGCTCAGTTTCGGATCGACGGCAGCGGCCGCATCAGCGGGCCCGCACCCGAGCGTGCCTCCTATAACTCGTTCGCCTCGTTTCGCGATCCCGACGGCAATGGATGGCTGTTTCAGGAAGTCACAACGCGGTTGCCTGGCCGAGGACTTAGTAATTTGGATGTCGCGACGCTGACCGAGCTCTTACTAGAGGCCGAAAAGCACCATAGCGAATATGAACCTACCGCTCCGACGCACCACTGGTCGGACTGGTACGCCGCTTACATTGTCGCGCGTCAGAACGGCAAGACCCCGGAAGACGCAGCCAAAGACGGCAAGGTTCACGTAGAGGGGGCACGTTGATTATCACGACTCGCCCCTCGATGTCCTTTGTGCCGGCCAAGATGATACAAGTGTCGCCTTGGCCGGTATAGTCTTGCACTTCTGTACGAAAGTTATTCATAAGGTTATTCATGTCGGCTAAGAAAACAGCGATCATAACTGGGGCGTCGGGCGGCATTGGCGCTGGTTTAGTCGAGGGATTTCTACGAGTAGGTTATAACGTCGTGGCGACGTCTCGTGAAGCCAGTCGAAAGCTGACCGCCTCGAGCAGCCTGGTTCTGGTGGATGGCGATATCGGCAAGCAGCAAACTGCTGACTCGGCCGTCGAAGCCGCAGTCAATAACTTTGGAACCGTCGATGTCTTAGTCAATAACGCTGGCATCTTCCTGAACAAGCCTTTCACTGACTTCACTATCGAGGACTTCGACGCTCTTGTCTCGACCAATCTGCTGGGATTCTTTTACATCACTCAGCGCACTGTAAAAGAAATGCTGAAACAGAAATCGGGATGCATTGTGACCATAACTGCTGCGCTTGCTGATCGTCCCATCGCCGGCACAAACGGCTCGGTCTCGATGATTACGAAGGGTGGGTTGAATTCAGCGACCCAGAATCTCGCAATCGAGTATGCGAAAGATGGCGTCCGCTTTAATGCCGTAGCCCCCGGCGTTGTCGATACCGCGATACGCGGCAACGGTCCCAACGACGCGATTGTGGAGTCGACTATGAAAACGGCGACGGTGAAGGATGTTGTTGATGCCGTGCTCTACCTGGCACAGGCAGGTCATGTGAGCGGAGAGATTCTTCACGTGGACGGCGACGCTCCGGCTCGTCGCTGGTAGGAAGTAACTAGGATGTTTGACCACGTGCCGGACTTCAACGAGGTAGGAACAGGAATGCCCCGATTGCTCTCAGTAAATGTCGGTCTTCCGCGCGACGTAACATGGAACGGCAAAACGGTTCGAACGTCAGTCTGGAAATCTCCAGTGGATGGACGGCGAATGGTGCGCAAACTCAACATTCAAGGCGACGCGCAAGCCGATCTGTCAGGTCACGGGGGGGAGCAGCGCGCCGTTTTTGTTTACCAGATGGACTCGTACCATTACTGGGAGCGTTTTCTGGGCCGGAGTGATTTTACTTTCGGCCAGTTCGGGGAAAACTTCACCGTCGAGGGACTTGCTGATAACGAGGTCTGCATCGGCGATCGATACCGCATTGGTAACGCTGAATTTGAAGTAACGCAGCCCCGCGTGACGTGCTACCGCGTCGGCATCCGCATGAACGAGCCTCGTATGCCAGCGCTGCTCGTAGCACATCACAAACCAGGATTCTACTTTCGCGTGTTGCAGGAGGGAGAAGTTGGTGCAGGCGATAACATTGTAAAAATCGCTGACGGCCCAGAGAGATTCAGTGTGGCCGAGGTTGACGCCCTCCTGTATTTGCCGGGACAGACTCGCGAGCAACTGCAACGCGTGCTGCGGATTCCTGCGCTCAGCAAGGGTTGGCAGGGTTCGTTCCAGGCAATGCTCCAACAAGATTTAAGTTCCAAGACTGCGGCGGGGAATCCAGGACTCGCCGATGAGGAACAACCACCAGCATGGCCCGGCTTTCGACAGATGCGAATCGCGAATATTAATAAGGAAAGCGCTAACGTAACTTCCTTCGTTCTGGCGCCAACCGATGGCCAGCCACTTCCTCTCTGCCAGGCAGGTCAATTTATCGTTTTGCGGCTGCTCGTCGATCCGGGCAAACCGCCGGTTCTTCGCAGCTATTCGTTGTCTGATCTGCCGGCGGTCGACCATCTCCGCATCAGCGTCAAGAGCGAATTGAACGGGATTGGAAGCTCATTTCTCTGTAACCATGCACGAGAAGGCGATCGATTGGATGTAAGTGCGCCGCGCGGAAGCTTTACTCTGCGTCCCAGCCAGAGCCCCGTGGTTCTACTGAGCGCTGGAGTGGGCGGAACGCCCGTGATGTCGATGCTGCACGCACTCGCCGCTGAAAAATCACAACGAGAGATCTGGTGGATCTACGGAGCGCGTAATCGCGCCGACCATCCATTCGCAGAAGAATCGCGTTCATTACTGAAACAGCTCTCTCGCGGACGAGGATACATCGTGTACAGCAGGCCTGCTCCAACTGACCAAGCCGGGGCAGACTTCGATGCTCCCGGGCACATTGACACAGCTTTGCTGGAAAAACTTGGCGTATCACGGGGGAGCGACTTCTATCTGTGTGGCCCCACTTCATTTTTGCAGAGCATGCGCGATGGGTTGCGAAACTGGGGTGTGCTCGCCGAGAATGTGCACACGGAAATCTTCGGTTCTCTCGAGGCTATTACTCCAGGTATGGCGCAGGCTGTTCACACTCCTCACCTGCCACCCGGGCCGCCCGGAGCTGGCCCGCCAGTCTCATTCGCGCGCAGCGGAATCACCACTGCGTGGGATCCGAAATTCGCGAGTTTGCTTGAACTGGCGGAAGCGTGCGACGTTCCGGTCCGATGGTCGTGCCGGTCGGGAGTCTGTCATACCTGCATGACTGGTTTGATCGGCGGATCGATCACTTATAACCCGGAGCCGCTGGAGATGCCCGCTCCCGGAAATGTGCTTGTATGCTGTTCCCAGCCAGGCGCGGGTGTCACGCTGGATCTTTGAGAGAAATTCTTTTAAGAGAAGATCGTTATACGAGATCTGAGAAAAACGGAAGGAGTCTAATCATGCGTTCCGATATTGTGCCCGGTGGCATTTTCCCCAACTACGAACTGCCCGATCACACGGGGACACTGCGCAAGCTCAGCGAGCTGCAGGGCGATGACCCGCTAATCCTCACACTCGCGCGCGGCCACTATTGCCCCAAGGAGCACCAGCAGCATTTGGAACTCGCCGCGTTCTACCCGAGGATCGCAGTGGCATACACTCAGATCGCCACGATCGCCACCGACGATCACCATACGCTGCAGGAATTTCGTGCGTCCGTCGGAGCCCAGTGGCCCTTCCTTTCCGACCCCGAGCGAACGGTTCAGAAGGATCTCGACATCCAGGAATATACCGACCCCGAGCATAATCCGATGATCCCGCATACGCTCGTGCTCAAGCCAGGCCGCGTGATCTACAGCATTTATAACGGCTACTGGTTCTGGGGGCGTCCATCGATCGCCGATCTTTGGCGCGACCTGCGCGTCGCGACCAGTGAAATCCGACCAGACTGGGATCTGAGCACCCCTGGACTCCGCGAGGCTTGGAATGCGGGTGATCTTTCGCGTTTCCACGGCTGGAATAAACAGGCCAGTAAGGAAGATGCCTCGATTGCCCAGAAGAAATAGCGGAGAGAAATGAAGCCGACTGCTTCCCCAAGTCTGTGGCGACCGCTTCGCGTACCGGTTTTTCGCAATCTGCTAATCGCGGACGTCATTTCAGACGCCGGCGCTTTCATGCAGAACGTCGGCGCCGCATGGTTGATGGTCTCACTCGGTGCCGGACCAATTTATGTTGCCCTGACGCAAACTGCCGCTTCCCTGCCATATTTTCTGCTGGCCCTTCCAGCGGGCTCCGCTGGGGATATCGTCGACCGCCGCAAGCTGGTTCTTTTCACCGAGTCCTGGATGATGGGCGTCGCGTTACTACTAGCGATTTTGACTCTCACCGGAGTGATGTCGCCATGGATACTCCTGGTGCTCACATTTGCGCTCTCGGCGGGAGATGCGTTCGAAGCGCCGGCATGGCGTGCAATCCTCCCTGAACTGGTGTCCAAGGAAGACCTGGCAGCGGCTTCTGCGCTGAACGGGATTGAATTCAACCTTGCCCGAGCGGTGGGGCCGGCGCTCGCTGGCGCGATCATATCGGTTACCGGCGTCGCCACAGCCTTCATCGCAAATTCCGTATCGTTCTTCGGTGTCATTCTCGTTGTTGCCAAATGGAAACGGCCCGTCCAAAGGAGAAGCGCGCCGCCCGAATCTTTTTCGGGAGCTACCGTTGCCGCGATTCGATACGTCCGCCACTCTCCTGCAATCATGACGGTATTGCTGAGAACGGGCGTAGTCATGTTCTTTTCCAGCGCCCTGTTCGCCTTGCTGCCGACGGTTTCTCGGAGCGTGAATCAGCACGCAACCGGCTACGGACTCCTGCTTGGCTGCTTTGGAGGCGGTGCGATCATCGGCGCTTTGGTCATGCAGTCAGCCCGGGACCGGTGGGCGACGGAATCTATTGTGACGACGGGCGTTGTGAGCTTGGGACTAGTGATCCTGGCGATGAGTGGGTTGCACAGATTGAGCACGCTGGCTGCAGTTATGGTGGTCGGCGGTGCCGCATGGGTCATCTTCATTTCCCTGATCAATGCCCTCGTCCAAAACCTGGCGCCGGATTGGGTAAGAGCACGAGTCCTCGCCATCTTCATTCTGGTTTATCAGGGGAGTTATGCGCTCGGGACCGCAGCTTGGGGTGCGGTCGCGCAACGATCAGGCGTTGGAACGGCGCTTCTCTACGCTGGAGTGGGGACCATCGTCACCGCAGCAATTGCCCTTGTTGCGCCACTTCCCGATTCGACCGGCGATCTGAGCCCCTGGAACCACTGGCGCATGCCGGTCGTCATCGGGGATGTCGGGGCTGACGCTGAAAAGGGACCGGTACTAGTTAGCGTCGAATACTCAGTCACTCCCAAGCGGACAGAAGAATTTCTGGATGCGATGCATGAATATGGCCGGATACGGCGTCGCGATGGCGCGTATCGGTGGGGAATCTTTCGCGATACTGAAATCGCGGATCGTTATCTTGAGATATTTCTGGTGAACTCCTGGGCCGAGCACCTGCGTCAGCATGAGAGGCAAACCCAGGCCGACCGTGAGTTGGAAGGGCGAATCGCCAGCTATCTTTCCGCCGAACCGACGGTGCGTCATTTGATCGGTACGTAAGCTCGAGCGCGCTATCGGAACATTTTCAGAGCATTGGGCATGACGCCCTCGTCTGCGTCCGCTTTGGTCAGAGTGCCCGCAATTCTTGCCGATGTCCAGTTCCCGTTGACGACATTTACGCATGGCAGGGGCGAAGGAGAAGCAGCCGTATTGCTTCGCAGTCAACGATGGTCATTTGTGTTCGCCTTCAGGACTTGGAGAAGGTAGAAGGATAGAGCAGGCAAGTTCGCCGACCGTTGGCAGACTCTTCACGGCCCTGATTCCTCTCGAGCCGATACGTGGACCTACAATAGGCAGTCCGTTTTGAGGCAGCCGGACGCACTAGGCTCCTATTTTCAGGGGATTAGAAAGATCTGGCGGAGAGAGTGGGATTCGAAACCATCGTTCAACGTAGTTTTATGTAGTTAGCTTGCGGCAGATGGCTTCTAACGCGGCTAGTTCCATGCAATGCAGCGCTAACGGCACGGAAACGGCACGGGCAGTGGAAGGTTCTCTTGGTTGTGACGACCTGATTAATTGTTGGTGACATCGTGATTTGATCGGGCATTGGGGCGGGCGGTTGACCGCCGACCCCTTAGAGCGCGCAGGTGTGCTGTATGTACCTCCAGGACACTGGTGAGAGCAGTAGGAACCGCTTATCGTTACATCATCGTTACCTGAATGGAACGGCAAGCTTAAAACCCACAATTGGGAGTTTTTGGTGAAAACCCGCGCCAGCGCAGACGCCAGCGCGGGCTTAGAAGCGCCGGTCAGTACTCGCTTGGCAAGTGGATGACGTTGTTGGCGAAGTACAGCGTGATTTCATCCAGCGGAAAATCCGTGTACTCGATCTTCTTGGTGAATACGATATTGTCGTTGCCATCGTCGCACG